>Ga0187871_10000982_pt1 | contig 25680 bp, 16 predicted proteins | sample June2016WEW_16_1_FD_132988 | JGI IMG/M metagenome (GOLD analysis project Ga0187871, IMG submission 132988) | Peatland microbial communities from SPRUCE experiment site at the Marcell Experimental Forest, Minnesota, USA - June2016WEW_16_10 | ecosystem: Environmental > Terrestrial > Soil >...
CACGCCCGTATTCGTCTCACGTACGATGTTGCCCGCCAAGTCGATCTCCCGCAATAGTTGCTGGACTTGGTTTACCGAATCCCAGGAAAGGCCGTTCTGGATGGTCAGCATGGTTCCGCTGCCGGGAACCGGGCGGGTCAGCAAGGTATAGGAGCCATTCCCGTAATACCGCATAATGTTGCCGCTCAAATCCGTGGCTACTGGAACGATAATCTTGGTAAAAGACCACAGCACCATGGGGTTCGGATCGTTCGCGGGCGCCTCGGTGTTCACCGTAAACGTCGGGTAGTAGCCGCCCGGCAGCGTGGAGGGCAAGGCTCCCGATATGAAACCGAGATTAGGACCCTTGGTGATTTTGCCGCCGGTTTCCGTCTGAGAGTACATCGCATAGGTGGTGGAAGGCAACATACCCGCGACATAGAAGTTCATGCTCACAGGCGGGGTGCAGGGGGCCCATGCAGTGTAGTTAGGGGCGGCGCTCCCAGTGTAGAAGCCCACGCGCATAGCGCTTCCCGTGGCGCAAGACGGTGCACTGAAAAGGGCCACCAGGGCGTTCCCAGTCGTATTTACGGCGTCCGCTCGTCCCGATACGCGGCTAGTCAGGTTGAAACTGGCCGTGCGTGTGGCGGTCTCGCCGGAAACGAAGTCCTTCGCAACCACCTCAACCTGGTAGGCGCCTTCCCCGGCGATGGTGGTCCAGATAAAAGGCTGCAAAGTCCAAGCCGCATCCGACAATGTTCCTATGTTGAAATCGCGAACCAGAACAAAAGGCTGAGTGCCGGAGGCGACGTTGAACCGGAATGTCAGATCGTTGGGCTGGGAATCGGTGGCTGTGGCGGTCCAGGTCACGGGAGTGCCGAGGGGTTGCGGGGAGGACACCGACGGCGTGAGGGACAGAATCGCGATAGTGGCCTGTAGGGGAGCCGTTCCCAATGCCGCCAGCAGGCCCGCCGCACAACAAAGGCTATTTCGTTTCACAAGAGATTGACGAATCTATCATGCGGACGCGACCGATGGAAAGTCAACACTGAAACCGTTTTGAAGCCGAAACGTGACACAAACGTGACACAAACGTGACACTTTCCAGGACGGATTTCCACCCTGGCCGTTTACAGTGGTAGAGAGGCCATTGACCGGTGGGGTCCAGTACTGCATTTGAAACGCCTGGCTGCGGTTCTGAACACTCACATCCGAATTTGGGACAAATGGAGGCGGGCAACACGAGACCGAATCGGCAAGCGGCCGGAGGCGGGCCATCCTGCGCGGCCCTGCTCGTCAACCTGGCGGCCAACAATAGCGCAGCGGAGCGGAAATGGCGAAGGATTCACACGTTGGTCTTGGGCGACTTGCCCACCAACGCCCAGGTTGTCGCCTACCGGCCCCCTTTCGACCTGGTGGCCTGTATCCGGGAATTGCACGAGAAGCAGCGCATCTCCTGCTTCATCTCCGCCGGCGGCGACGGAACGCTGAACCGGGTCCTCAACGCGATTCTTGAAGTCTTCGGCGACCATCCGGACCGCCCCTATCTGGGCGCCGTCGGTCTCGGGTCGCGCAATAACTTCCACAAGTCCTGCCAACGAACCTGTCTCGGCGTCCCGCTCAGAATCGACATGGCCAAATCGGTGTTCTCCGACGTGGGCCGGGTTCAGTACATGACCGACTCCGGCGAATGCTTCCGCTATTTCATCACCGGAGCAAGCGTCGGCCTGAAAGCGGAGGCGAACTTGCTGTTCAATCTTGGCGATCCGGTGATCCATGCACTCAAACACCGGTTCCTGAATCTCACCATTCTCTATACGGCCATTACGACGCTTCTGACTTACCACAATCAGGACGTAGGCATCCAGTATAACGGCTCGAATCAGATGACGGAACTGACAAACCTCAGCCTCACGCCCAGCCTCACCGACGATGGCTATCTGGGCTTCGATCTGTGCTTCGCCTTGAACCGGATCGGCCGCCTGAAAGTCTTGTGGGATGTGGCGCGCAAACGCTCCAGTGGAAGACCAGGCCGCATTTCGAGGTTGGTCCAAACGGCTTCTCTGGAAGCCCGCAGGCCGATTCCACTCGCCACCGATGGCGAGGTCCAACTGGCTCGCTCCGCAATGTTTTCCGTGGTGCGGAAGAGGATCGCGTTTCTATGCTAGGTCAGCCCTCGAATCTCGACATAGCGCGCACGAGTGCGTATAATTCGATTGGTATGAGGCGGTTTATGAAAATATCGAATAAAACTCTGTCGTTTCTTGCAAGTCTGCTTCCGATGTTGTCGGCCCCGGTCTATGCGACCGTAACAATTGTATCGTTGAAGCCGTCGCATGCCTCGCCGCAACCGATCGGCACGTCTGTGACCTGGACCGCCACCGCGACCGACAGTAATGCCGGTCCACTAACCTTTCAGTTCAATATCACTCCCCCTGGCGGGTCGCTCACGATGGTCGAGGACTTTAATGCCGGCACGCTCAGCGGCGCCACTTGGACATCCCCGGCTTTCGTCTGGGTACCTACAGGAATCGAAGGCTCCTATAAGATCCAGGTTGTCGCCAAAGATTTCGCATCCGGCAAGAGTGCCTCGAAAACCGTCACATACCAGGTGGAGCCGCTGGTCACCGGCAGCACGCCCGTGGTAAAGAAGACATCCAACCCGCTGGTGGCCTTGTTCAGTGCGCCTTCCTGCGCCAGCGGAAGCACCATGCGCGTCACCTTCCAGGAGCAAACCGGGAAAAAGCCCATCCCCGGTGGAAGTACGAATTATGTAGCTTGCCACCCCCCCAACACCATGACATTTGAAGTCGCCGGTATGTATCCCAGCACAGCCTATAACATGTTCGCGCAAACGGACACCGGCGGCACCATAACGAACGGTCCTACGATCGGTTTCAAGACCGGCGCTCTTCCGAACACGGTTCCATTCCCCACATTCACCGTCGTGACCGCCGCGCCAGCCAGCGATCCGAATCCGCTGCTCCTGCACTCCTTCATCGCGTTTGAAGGTCAAACTGTCTATCCCTATACGGCCACGGATTTGAAAGGCGGCATTGTCTGGTATTACTACGCCGATGGTGTCGGCGACATTCTCACCCGTCCCCTTCAGGGCGGCGGCGCACTCAGCATTGAAGACGGCACTGCCTGGAATCCGAGCGTCAGCCAAGCTCAATTCCTGCGCCAGATCGACTTGGCGGGTAACATCGTACGCGAAACCAACATGGGCGCGATCCAGCAGGAGTTGATCAAACTGGGAGCCGCCGACGGAGGACCGTGCCCCGCGATTGCCAGCCCGCCACCGGTGGGCGCGGCTTGTACCGGCGCCTTCCACCACGATGCTATTCAAACTCTGCCGAATGGCTATACCGCGGCCCTCATCGACGTCGAAAAAATCTTCCCGCCATTCACGCAGGGAGATAACAGCGGCCTTCCCGTGGACATTGTCGGAGACATAATTCTCGTTCTCAATACCAACTGGCAGGTTGTCTGGTATTGGGATACCTTCGACGCGGCCGGCGGTGGCCAAGGCTACACTCCATTGCCGGTGACGCGTACGGCTCCGTTGGGAGAAACCTGCGGCGCCAACACGTCCGGGTGCCCGCCGATGCTCTTGTTGGATCCCGGCGCCATCGCTCCCTTGGCGCACGATTGGATTCACGCCAATAGCCTGTATTACTGGCCGGCCCCGCAGGACGGCAACGCCACAGGCGGCGATTTCGTGGTGTCGTCGAGACATCAGGATATGGTCTTCAAACTCGATTACAAGGATGGCGCCGGCACCGGGGACATTTTGTGGACCATGGGGCCGCCGGACGACGGTCTCGCGCCCCCCACCGACTTCACGTTTGTGAATGTTTACAACGATCCCTGGCCGTGGTTCTCGCACCAACACGACGTTGGCATCGAGAACGGCGGCACCGGGCCTACCACGATCATGGATAATGGCGATACGCGCGTTTCGCCTCAGCCTCTCGGGCTGGGGACTAACTGCGCGCCGTACGACTGCGATAGCCGCGGCATGGCCATCACTTTCAGCGAGAGCGCCTTCACCGTCACACCGGTCTTGAGTCTCGATCTGGGCGCCTACTCCACGGCGAACGGCAGCGCCCAATTGCTGAGCAACGGTAATTACTTCTTCGAGAATTCGCTCGTGTTTGTGGTCGCGCAGGACAGCACGTTCGGTTACAGCCTGGAGTACGGCCCCACACCAGCCGCCCCTCAAGTGGGGCCTGCCGATCAGATCCTGGACTTGCAGGGTCCGCAACACTACCGCGGTTGGCAGATGCCGAACCTCTACAATCCGCCCACGACTTAGGTAGGTGGGGCGGCGCCATGCGCCGCCGCGCGGTTCTAGCCTAGCCGGTGTGGGGCGGGCGTCCACGCCCGCGGCGGGTCTCCAGACCCGCCTGGACGAGCTTCGCTCGCCTCCACAGGCTAAAGCCTATGCCACCAAGCCCTGCAAGAAAGCCAGCCAGAGCTTCGAGGCAGGCGGCCTACGAGGCCGCCGCAGGCCGCGAGCCTGCCCCACCAAAGGGCCAATCTCCAGGGGCGAGCTTCGCTCGCCTGCGCCGACATGAGTGTTTGGTAGCGCGGCCGGGCGCGTGCAGTTCGCCACAACATCACTGGCCCATGCGGTACACGACCGTCTGCCGCGTGATGCTGCCTCTCTCCTCCTCCGTAACCTGAATCTCCGCGATTCCGGATAAGACGCCGCTCAAGCTGCCAATATTGCCGGAAAAAAACGGCGGTGCATCGCCCTCGGCCGACGATCCAAAGTCGAGAGCCGTCATCACGCGGCGGTAATTGGACCGTTCCAATAAATGCCGGAAACCCGCGGCATAATCCAGCGCACCGGTTGTCGGCACACTCCCGTTACGATCCAGCACCCGCGCGAGCAGCCCGGTGTCGTTGCTGAGAAACAGACGCCGCCCCCTGGCCGCAAATATTAATGTCCCGAGTCCGTCGAAGCGCTCGATCGAATGCCGTCCCGCCGTTCCACTTACCCATCCCGCGCCGATCCGTGAGGTAGTCCACAACCTTCCCGTGGCAGCCGTAAGAGCGCCCCGCACCGTATCCCGATCCCAGTCCTGCAAGCCATCGAGGGCGATTACGGACGCCATCTGCACGAACGTGGCCGATGCGGGCGCACTCGATTGAACCAGCAGGAAAGTGCCACAGCCGGTCTTGTCGACCAGCCCGCGAACCGCGGCCACCGAATCGGCAATGCCCGCATCCGAAGGCAGCGGCTGTTCGTCGATGCGCGTTTCCAGATCGCCTTCGCTGCCTGCGGGGTTATCGGGTGAGACAGCCACAGGCGCATCCCTCCAGTCGCGCGCTGCCTGCGGCTGAGGTCCAACCAGCTTCTCTACGATCAGCGCAGCCAGCGCGGAAGACTCGCCCACACGCGAAGCTTTGTACAGGCCGGCCTCTGGCGGCACCAACGCCAGCAGTCTGGAAACCGCTCCGGAGTCCGAAGCCGTGGGCGCCGGCGCCTCCGCATCGGGCGCACGAAGGAAGACACGGGTTTCCGTAACGGCGTCACCGATTCGTTTTACATCGGCAACTCCAGCCCAATGCCGGCGGACCACGGAAGCATTCCGTTGAATCCAGTAGGAGCGAAAGTACTCGCTTTTAACCACCAGCTCCAGGTTCATGACCAGCCGCAACTCCCCGGGATTCGCCGCGGCGCTGGTCGAATCCCGATACCAGCGGTCCGACGCGATGCTGGGTTTGGAGCGGCCCGCCAGCAGTTCGAGCGCCTGCGCCACCAGATCGTCCCTGGTAGCCAGCAACATGTAGCCTTTGGCGAAGGCGAACGCCACGGTGCGTTTCGATGCCGGGTCCGTGCGCAGGTAGAAGGACACGCCGCCGGCTTGGCGCTGTTCGAACTTCTCACGGACGGCCCACAACTGCGTCTTCATGAAGTCGCCGTCGGCGATGCGGGTAATGTACAGGAACTCGACGTCGCGAATCGCGTAGAGCGCCAGGGCGGAATCCGTTCCGGCCATCTCGACAGCTCCCTTGAGGCCGGGCCGGAGCCCCGCCGCCTCGCCATATTCGCCGTAAACGTCCTTGAGCTTGCTGAACAGGTTGGAGCGGGAAAATACGGCGTAATTGTCGCTCTGCAGCCAATCGGCCTTCACCCGCGATGCATCCCAATCGCGCAGCAGGCGCCCAAAATCCGGCGCTTCCAGGTAGAGCAACGCGCCGCTGGGCATCAGGGTCGCCACTTTCGGCGCCGGCGGCGATGTTTGCAGAAAGACCAATCCCGCGGCGGACAACAGCAGCACGGCGGACAGCAGGGCTCTCTTCATTGCGCACTCCCTCGCTTACTCATTAGAATTCGCGGGCGCACGACTCGGTCCTGTTCGATTACATTCTTGATCGCCGGCTGCCGCGCGGCGTTCTTCGCGCGCCGGCCCTGTTCCGCGACAAGAGCGTCCAAATGGCGCTGGAGCGCAGCTCGTTCGGCGGCTGGGCGCAGGTCGATCGCCGTGCGCAGATGACTCAGCGCCGCCTCCTGATCGTCGAGGCGCTCCGCAGCCGCGGCGAGCGATTCCGCAAACGTCGCGCGTTCTCCATCGGTGAGGTGCATCCGCGGCAAAACAGAGGCCCCCTCGGGCTGCCGGTACGACAGGTACCGACCGCGCCGGCGATAGTACGGCAAACCCGTGTTGAATCCCATGTCCGGCTGTGTGCCCGTCTGCTCCAGCGCCAGTGCCAGGCTGTCGCGGCGCAGCGCAATCGCGTTGCGCAGCGCGCCGAGGCGAACGCGGCCGTCGTCGGGAGCCAGTGCCAGCGCCTCCCGCCACAACCTGAGTTTGACTTCCGGGTCGGAAGCCCCGCCCGCCGCATCGATTCGCGCTTCAACTTGGTAAGGCTTCTCTGCGGCATCGGCTGCAACGCCGCCCGAGGATAACAGCGCGAGCTCGGTACCGGGCGCGCCGGCCAACGCGTGCGACGCAGCCAATCGCGCGGCCGCGGCCCGCAATCCGTACTCCGCCTCGGGGTCGGCGAGGGCGGCGCTCAGCAGTTGCGCGCGCTCGGCGGAACCGGTGGGCAGCGTACGCGCCAGTTGAATCTTGGCCTCCGCATCCCAAGGCGCCGCTTTCATCCGCCGCCGGATGAACTCCGCCGCCTCCGCCGTTTTCCCGTACTTGCCCAATAGATCCGCCGCGGGCAGCAAGGTCTCGAATCCGTCCTCGACCACCAGCGCCATGCGGTTCACCAGCGCGACGGCCGTAGCGGCATCGCCGCGCTGCAGCTTCACTTCCGCCAGCCCGAGAAAATTGGCCGCCTCCAAATGCCCATTCCGGATTTCGCGGTCATACACGAATTCAAGCACCGCGCGCGCCCCGGTCTCGTCGCCGTCGTGCTGCACAATGACAGCGGCCCCCTGTAAGGCTTCGGCGGACGGCGATCGATCAGGATGGGACCGGTATTGCCGCAGCAACGCATCCAGCGTACCCGTGCGGCAAGCCAATCGAACCTCGACGCTGCCATCGAAATTCCCGGCATATTCCTTTGGAACCCGGCTCCATTCCGTGGAGGCGCCCTGAACATCCCCCGCATCCAGCAGCATGGAGACCAATTGCGAGCGCCCGCCCGCCAGCGTCCTCTCCGCCATCGTCCGGTCGTCGCCAAAAGTCGATTCGACCCGCTTGGAGCTAATCGCCACCAACTCACGTTCGAGCAAAATCCGCTGCGCGTCCGTCAGGCCCGGCGCATGCATCAGGGCGTAGATAACCATCATGGGGTCATCCACGGACCGCGCCAGATCCACCAGCCACGCGGTTCCCAAACCCGATTCCATGGATGCGCGCGCCGCCGGCTCGATGAGTTCTTCCAGCCGGTACTGGCGATTGCGCTGATAATAATCACCGAGCAGATGTGCGATCTCGGCGCGCAATTCGCCGAGCGCATGGCGCTGCCCAATATCGCTGAAGGTCTCCGCCACCCGGCTCCAGAACGGCTCCGGAACCCGCACGCCGCGGCTCTGAATCCGCTGAAAAATCGCCAGCGCGGTCTTCCAGCGGGCGACGGCTTCGGCTCGCCGGCCCGCGGACCAGAGGGCGCACGCCATGTGATCCTGGGCGTCGCCACGGTCCGCATCCAGTTCCAGCGCGTGCTCGAATTGTGTAATCGCCCTGGCTGTCTGGCCGGCCTCGGCGTACGCATCGCCCAGCGCCATATAAGCATCGGGATTCCCAGGCGCAGCTTCGAGAGATGCCGGCAGCCACGCTTCCGCGGCCGCGTTTCTGCCCGCCGCCAGATAATCCCCGTAGCGCGCCCCGTAGTAAAACCAAACCGAACCCACGATGATGGCATCGGGTTTCAGCGGCGTCTTCAGGCGTTCGCCGATCGTGCGCGTATCCAGCGCGGCCTGGAAGGCGGCATCGATCGCCGGCGCGCGGTCGTCGAAATACAGGCCGGCGAGCGCGGTGTAAGCCTTGGTCCAGACCGGAGGCAACGCGCGGCCGCGATTTTGAATGGCCGTATAAGCCAGTTCGGGACGGTCGCCGCCAATGGCCCATTGGACCGCCCGGTTGCGGATGTCGGCGGAGCCGTTGCCGCGTGCGATCGCCACCAACTCTTCCGGCTGCCGCGTGGCCAGCATCGCCAGATAGCGGTCCAGCAGCTCGCCCGAAAGAGCGTTTCGCGCCAGCGCTTTTCGCATTACACGCATCTGGCTGTCGATGTCGCCCTCGGCGATGAACGCGTGCGCGGCCTGCGCCAGGGCATTTCCTTCGACGGGCCGGCCGGCATTTTGCGCGGCGTATTCTTCCAACTGGCGGCCCAAATCGCCATATAGCCCGCGTTGCGATTCGAGCGTTACGAAGCGAGGGTCTATCTGTAGGGTTTGCGCAGACATCGACGCGCGCCGCCATCGCGCCTCCAAATCCACCATCCCGGCCGCTTCCACCAGCGGCAACAGCGCACCATCGCGATCCTTCAGCGTAAGCCCCGCGGCGCGCGAGTTCAACGCTTGCTCGAAGCTCGTCTTCTCTTCCGGGGTATACGTCGCGGCGACGATTCTCCCCGCCTCCTGCGCCACTTGCCGGTCCGCCGCGGGATTGGCGCCCATACGCGCGAGCACGGCATCCATGCGGCGCGCAGCCGCCATCATGCGCGCGTAAATAACCGCATTATCCACTTCTTTGAAAAGATCGGAACCCGCCAGGCCCGCGGCCCGATCGGCAAAGGCCACCGCATCGCGCAGTATGTGCCATCCTTCCAGCCGCTCCGCAATTTCGAAATCGGCGGCGGCCGTTTCGCTCCGCGCTCCAATGATGGCCGTCGTTAGCGCGGCGACCGCGTCGGATGTCTGCCCGCGGCGGGCACGCATTTCCGCGACCTTGATGAGCCACTGCGGATCGCGATACGCCAGTTCATAAAGCCGCGCATAGGTCTTGGTGGCATCCTCGAACCGCATCAACCGCTCTTCCAGCCGGCCTTTGGCCTCCAGCAGATCCGCACGATCCGGCCGCGCCTGGATGCCGCGCTCGTAATCCGCAACAGCGGCCGGATAGTCTTCGGTCGCCGTTTCGATACGCGCCAGCACGATCGGCCAGCGATAGTCGAGCGGCGCCGCCGCGATGGTTTGGCGATAGAACGCCACCATCCGCGCCGCCTGGCTGTGCGCCACAGCGTATGCCGCGGCTTCTTTGGTGAGCGCCTCGTCTTCGGGATAACTGTTGACCACTTCGATATACTGATCCACCGCCCCGGCATTATCTTTCAAACGGTCGAGCGCCGGAATCAGGCTGCGCCGCACAGTGGCGATGCGGTCGATCCGCTCGGCAGGCGTCAACTGCGACTGTTTCAACTGCAGGATGCTACCGAGTTGGTAGTCGCGAAAACCGCGGTCGTCCTTCGCCTGGAGGTACGTATCGGCCATGGCGGTCAGGTACTCGGCGCGCAGGGGATCCGCCGCAAGCAGCCCCGTGAGCAGCGCGCGCGCCCGATCGAACTGGCTGGCGCCCGTCGAGATGCGCGCCGATTCCAGGGTGAACTGCGCCGCCAGATCGGTCCTGGCCCGCTTTGCGGCGTCGCGCAGGATTTCCATGGCTTCCGTGGGCTGCTGGTTGCGCACATGAAGATCGACGGCGGCGCGCACCACTCCGAGAATCAGAGGGTGATCGCGATAGAGCGCATCCACCACGCGAGCCGCGCCCGCGATATCCTTTTTAGATTCGAGAAACCGTGCGTGGGTTAGCGTCAGCCGCATCTTGTCCACCGGATCGTTGGCGATGGCGGCCAGGCGCTCGTTCGCGCGCTCCTCAATGCCGTCGAATCCCAATCGGCGCGCGATTTCCTCAAGGCCGGTCAGCGCGGCGAACGATTTCTCGGCGTCCACGCGCGCCTGCAACAGCGCTTCCACATCGCTCCGGCGTTGCTGCGCTTCGAGCACGGAGATGCGCAACGACACCGCCCGCGGCGAAGGATCGGAAGCCACCGCGGCGGCGCTGGCCCGCTCCACCAGGTTGCGCGTGTGCGGCCGGTTCAAGAGGCGCAGCAGGCGGCTGTCTGCGTCGCCCTGGCCGTGCAGCGCGCCGGCCGTATACTCCCGCACCGCGCTCGGAAAGTCCCGCTTGCCCTCGTAAATCGCGCCAGCCTGATAGGCGAACAGCGCCGCATCGTGGAACTTCTTCCGCGCCGCGCCGATCCAGCGCAAAGCATCGCCATACAGATAGTAGTCCCAATAAACGGTCGCGGTGTCCAGATACGCTTCCGGATTGCCGGACTGCTGCGCGGGCATGCGTTCCCAGAACGTGCGCGCCCGGCCGAAAAGCTCGCGGTCCGCCAGGATGTCGCCCATGCGCGCGAGGATACTCTGGTCGCGCGGATTGGCGCGCTGCGCATAACCCGCCATGGCGACGGCGACTTCGGTATTTCGCGGATCGTAAGCCGCCAGCGACCGGTAGAGCGCCGATGCCCTAGCCGTAAACTCGCTCTTGCCGGGATATGCGGAGGCCAACGCCAGCGCGGCGGGCGCCGCCGTTTCAAAATGCGAGAGCCACGCTTCCGCCTCCAGGGTAAATTGCACCGCTGCCGGATTTGCGGCCAGCGCATGGTCGAATTGCCCGTTCACGATGCCCGCATTGGCCGCGCGTACCTGCGCCAGTTCGGGATATAGCCGTCCCTGCTGCCACAGCCGTTCAAAAAGCCGTGCGCGAAGCTGCGGGTCGTAGAACCAGTATTGCCGCAGCAGGCTGTTGGCGGCCGCGGCATCGTATGTTTCCTTGCTCGCGTATGCGCCCAGCAGGTTATGCACGAAGACCAGATCCTCCGGGAAGCGCGTATGCGCGTATACGTTCAACTGGCGATAGAGCGCGGCATCCGGATGGGTCTGCGAGACGATATCGTTGAAGTAGTTTTCCAGTTCCGAGCCGGAAAACACGGCAATGACCTCGCGGCTGATCTCTTCCAGCGCGCTGTACTCCTTCCCGCGCAAATACCAGCGCGCCAGTTTGTGATACCAGTTGCGATCGGCGAACTTCGCAATCGCTTTGGTATAGACATCTTCCACTTCACGCGCCGTGCCGTTCTGCTCCAGAAACGCGGCGAAGCGTTCGTAGAGGCCGGGATCGTTGGGGTTCCGATCGGTTTCCTTGCGATACACGCGCAGCGCGTCCAGCGGACGCTTTTGGTCCGCCAGGCGGGAAAGATATTTGTCCAGCACCCGCACGTATTCCGGGGAGCGGGCACTCGTGCCAATGGGCACGCCCGATGCCTTCGCCGCCAGTTCGCGCAGCAATTGATCGTATAGCGCAAATTCCTCGCTGGTTCGATTCGCCCGCGCTAAGGCATCGGAAACCTGCATCGCCACGGCAACCCGCCCCGCTCCTGCGGGAAATGCGGCCAGATACTCGCGGCCCGCGCGAATCACGGCCGCATCGTCGCCATACACGCCGTATGCGGAAATCAGATCGGCGTGCAAGACTTCGCGGTAGGCGGATTTTGGGAAGCGCCGCTCCAGCAAGCCCGCCACTTGCGCCGCGGCCGCGCGATGGAAATACGCCGCCGATTTCTGGTTCTGGCGCCGATACTCCGCGCGCGGCCCTGTCCAGTTCAGCAACAGCGAGAGAATGCCATTGAGGAATCCGGGCGATGCATCCACCGTGGCGATGTCCTTGTAGAAGGACAAATCGCCCGACCCAAATTGGATCGGCTGATCGGGCGCGGTCAGCAGCAGGTTCGCCAAACCATACAGCGCACGCTCCGCCTGCGGCCCATTGGCCGGCGGAACGCTGTACAGCGCGTAATACATGCGGGCTGCCTCGTTTACATCCGGCAGCCATTCGAATAATTGGGCCAGGGTCCGCAGCTCATCGGCCGTCCATCCCTGCAAGCCGCCCTTTAGGCCGGCCTGCGGGCCGGATTCCTTGGCGATGCGATATTCCAGCAATACACGCCGCGCGGCAGGGATGTTGTTCTGCGCGCGAAAATAGTGGAACAGCCGCGCGGTGGCGTCCAGGTCCGTCGGGTTCGCGGCCAGCGCCGTGCGTGCCCGGCCGGCGAAGCCCCGCATTTGCCCCTGCTCCTCCAGTAGCTTGAAATAGCGCGCCCGCATCTCCTCCGGCCAGAGCGGCTGAAACGCCAGATCGTAGACGGCCAGCGCCGCGCCGCCCGAGCCGCGGCGCATTTCCAGGTCCGCGCGCATCTTTACGGGTTCCAAAGGATCGTGGAAAGCCCCGCCATACCTGGCGATCTCGGTTTCCGCCGCGGCGAATTGCTTGGTGGCGGCCAGGTGCTCGATCAGCTTGCGCCAAGCCTCTGGCTCCTGGGGATACCGCGCAACCCACGCGCGGAAGACGGGTTCCGCCGCGGACTCCAATGCCGCCATACGCTCGAACGCCCGCCATCCCCTCTGCGCCGTAACCGGCAGCAGTGGATCGTCTTTCGCGGCCGCCGCGGCGGTCAGCGCAGCCAATTCGTCGCGTGGCCGGATACGCCGATCGTAGAAATCGGCCAATTCGATCTGCGCGCCGTACCGATCGGCCGCGGTCTGCGCGTAAGTTTTCCAATCCGCTTCGGCCGCCACGAAATCCAGCGCCACCTCGGCCTCTTGCGCGCGCAGGCGGTATAGCATGGCATCGCGCGGCGTGGCGGATATCAAATTGGTCAGCGCCGGCCGGCTCTCGGCGGGTGGCCGCAGGATTGCCACTGCGCCACCCGGCACCGCCACCGTGCGGAAAAGCGCAGCCAGCACCGGGCCGGCGGCAGTGTGTTGCAGCCACGGCTCCAACTCGCCCCGAACGACGAACCCGCCACAGCCCAACAGGCAGGCGCCAATCAGGATCTTCCTGCCGGATTTCAAGCGCAACCTTGTGGGACAGACCTCCAGGTCTGCGCGGGTCCTCCAGGACCCGCCCTTCGTACGCACAGGCCGACGTGGACGTCGGCCGCAGGACTGGAGTCCTGCCCCACTAACGTCACCAAATCTCAACCGCCACCTCCTCCGTGCCCACATTGTGCGCAATATCCTCCGCCGTCACGTGAACCGTGTACTTCCCCGGCGGCAGATCGGCCGGCACCACCATCTCCCCCGTATTCGCCTTCGCCGCGCTGCTCCACCGCAACGCCACGGGCATCGCACCATAAAGCCGCGCTGTGATGGTGCGCGCATTCCCCGAAGCCAGCGCCCGAATGCGCAACGTTTCCCCCGCGTGTACGCGCGGTTTTTCCAGCCGCGCCCGCACCACCGGCGTCTGGCTGGCGATCACGAAGCTCTTCGATTCGCGGTATACGTGACCGTCGCGGTCCCGCAGGATCAACCGAACCTGGTACACGCCGTCCGTCATCTCCACCGGCGCCAGGAACCTCGTCTGCCACGTGTCTTCCGCCTTCAGATACCGCATGGGCTTCGTCGGTCCGAAGGGAAATAGCGCGATTACCGAGACAATGGATTCGTCCGCTTTCAACCGCAGCACCGGATCGCCCGGCCTGATGACGCGCGGCCGCAACAGGGCGCGCGGCACAGCCAGGAACGACGTGTACGGCGTGACGAACTTGTACTTCTTCGACAACCGGACGATCTCGTCGATGGTGGCCCGGTCCTCGCCCTCCCGCTCGATTTTTTCCAGCAGCGCATCCACACGCGCTTTGGCCCACGTGCGCGGCAGCTCGGGGTGTTCCGTGCCGGCGGCCGGCAACGCCACCGTGCGCGAAAAATGCAACGCCTGCCCGTCGTGCATTCCCGTCACCGTAAACGCGGCTTCCGGCAGCGGCCTCTTGTATTGGCCGGCCCACGTGGCCATCGAGCCGGCGAAGTGCGATTCCTCCAGCGCATAAACCAAATCCACGTTCGCCGCCGGCGCCGCAGCCAGCCGCAGATCCTTCAATGGCGCCTGGCCGATCTTGTCCAGAAATGCATTCAACTTGAATTCGATAGGCTCGGTGGATCGCACCCAATCGAAATACCCGCCGTTGCTCGCCAGCATCCGCAGCAGGGGCAGGTTCGCATCGTCGCCGATGCCCAGCACCAGCGTATGCGGCCGCCCGGCCGGCGCGCGTTTGCGCCACTCGGCCGCATACCATTGCGCCAGCTTCCCGTTATGCACCGTGCCTTGGGTGGCGCCACCATCGCTCACCAGCATCAGGTATGGTTCGCTGGCGCTGGTCGCGGCCAGCCCGGCCGTCAACGCGCGTTGCAGGTCCGTGCCACCGCGAATCCGGCTGTTCCGAACGAATGCCAGCGCCTGCTCGATATTCCGCGGAGTCGCCGCGCGCGGCTGTGGAGCGAACGCATCCACCTCCGAATTGAACAGCAGCAGATTGAATGCATCGGAGGGCCGCAAACGGCGCAGCGCGGTCTCGCACGCGGCAAAGCCGCGCTCGAGTTTGTCCCATTGCATCGAGAGCGAATTATCGAACAAGAGGATCAGCGTCCTGGCGGCCTGCGCGGGACGCTGCGCGGAAGCGTTACCGGCCGGCGCAACCGGAATGCGCAGAAGCGCCTGCGCCTGAAAAAATCCCGGTTCCGACCCGCTCTCCCGCTCCGTGATCACCCGAACCGTATCGGCCTCCGCCGGATCGAGCGCGTAGCGCACCGCGAAGTCCTCTTTCAACTCCACGTTGTCGCCAAAAAATTCCGCCTTCACCAGGTTCGCGCCGCGTTCGGCGATCCGCAGAGGGTATGTCCTCGCGATCGCATCGAAATCCCGTATGGCATGCGCGGATCGCAATTCGAAAGTGATCGTCAAATGCCCGGCTGTCTGCGCACCATAAACATCCGGCTTCAGCGGAACCACAAATTCGGATTGATAGCGCTCCACAGCCACGGGGTGCTGATACTCCATCTCGATCCGCTTCGTGCCGAACCGCGGAATGGGCACGATGCGGGCGGTGAATTCCTGACTGCGCCGCGCCTCGGCGGCATCGCGCTCGCCCATCTGCAGCAGTCCCGGATCGATGGCTTGGGCCTTTGCCTGCGCGTAGATTTCTCCCGCGCGGCGCCGCTCCAGAATCACGCCGGGGATGCGCGTCACATCGTCCCACACGGCGAAATCGGATACGGTCGCCTTGTCGGGCAGCGCAAATTGATAGACGCCTTCCTGAACGATTCCGCTGTGGTTGCCGAAGATCTGGCGCACACGCACGCGCGCCACGCCATTATCGATGCGAATCTCCAGCGCCATTTCGCTGAGCGAAAAAACTGCCGGGTCGGGCTGTTGCCGGTCGCCCGGTATGAGCACGCCCGTATCGGCCAGCGCGCCGGCCGCCAGCGCCAACGACGCCATCAGCACCCGGCGGATCATCGCAGCGCTCCTTCCGCAATGCGCACCAGCCCGTTATCGGTTCCCACATAAAGATAGCCTCCGCCGGCCGCCAGCGCCGTAACATTCCGCGAAGGCAGCCCCATCGTCGTATTGCTCCAGCGGCCCGACGCGCGGTCGTAAACGAACAGGCCGCGGTCGAGGCTCCCCGCATAAACCTGCCCGCCGCTCACCGCCATGGCGTTCGGATTCACTACGAAGCCGGGCTTCAAATCGGGAAACGAATGCCACTCGCCCGACGCATCCAGCCGCAGAACGCCCGCCCCGTAGGTGCCCGCGAACCATTCGTCTCCCACTCCTTCCAGAGCTGTGATCCAATTGTGCCGCAAGTGCGAATTCGCCGTCGTATAGTTCACCCGCACCGTATCGTCATCCAGCACCGATAAGCCACCCAACGTCCCCGCCACCGTCTGCGCGCCGCGTGTGGCCACCGTATAGACGTGGTTGTTCACCAGCCCATGGAAAGCGTAAAGGCTGCGCACGCCGGCGCGGTCCACGAAAGACAGGCCCGCCGGGGTGGCCACCACCATGCCCGCATTCCGCCCCCCATTTCGAAATGCCACGTCCGTGACGTGATCGGAAAGAAATCCGTCCCTGCGCCCCATGGTCTGCCGAGGCTCCGCGCCCGCATCGAACAGGACCAGGCCGTTCGCCGTGGCCACCGCCGTGCGCCCATGTTCCGCGTCCGCCACGATGCGATTGATGCAGAAGAGTGTGTCGCTTTCGCGATGCGCCGCATGTTCCAGACTCGCATCCAGCACGTCCAGCCCGCGATCGAAGTAGCCGATCCACAAGCGGCCCCCGCTCAGCGCCAGCGCTGCTACGTTGCGGTCCGCCATCGGAGTGGGACCGGCGGTGAGCACGGAAGCCCAACGCCGCGGAACCGGATCGTATCGGTAAATGGCGCTCTCGCCCACCGCGTACACCTCGCCTTCCAGATTCGCCAGCCGGAGGATAGGGACAGCCGGCGCACCCGCGCCGGTTCGCTCTCGCGGTCCTGGCCGCGGCCGCAACGGGACATCCACGATGCCCTCATCCTCCGTGCCCACGTGTAGGGTCTCGCCGCTCAGCACCGTCGCACGCGCGAAAAAGCCGTCCGCCAGAGTGCGCACGCGCCGGCCATCGCGGAACTCGACCACTCCCAGTGGCGTGCCTACGTATGCCGCATCGTTCTCGACGGCGATCGAGAGCACCTGCGAGTCCGGCAACCAGGAGGCGAGTTCTTCCAGTTGGCCGCCGCGATGGTGGAAAACGCCGCTCCCAAGCGTGCCAATCCAGATATCGCCGTCGTGGCCGGCGATGGCGGTAATGTGCGCGGCGCTCAAGCGTGGATGGAAAGGCGTCAGCCTGCGCCCGTCGAATACCAGCAGCCCCTGGCGTTCCGTGCCGAGCAGAATCCGTCCCGACCCCAACACCAGCACCGAAGTTACGTTTCGCAAACCCGAATCCGCCGGCAGCATCTGGCGGAAGCGCGCGCCATTGAAAGCCAGTAGTCCCTCGCCGCGCGTGGCGATGAATAGCTCCGCCTCCGCCGCACCGGCTGCGATTCCCGTGGACATCGAACCAAGTTCGGCCGCCGGCAATTCCATGCCTGCGCGATACGAACGGATCGGAGCGCCGTTGCGCCCATATAAGAAGAGCCCGGCGCGCGCGCTCACCGCGATCGTTTCTTTATAGGCCGCGAGATCGCGGAAGCCGGGGCTGGCCGCTATCGGATCAACGGCGGCTGGCGCGGCGCGGTCCACCGGTAGCACCCGAAACGCGAACTCCGATTTCGCGAGAACCTCGCGGGCGGCATCTTCGGTGGCATGCGAAGCTCGCCAGAACACCAGCGCGACGGCCAGCAGGGGCGCGATCGAAACAATCGCCAGAATCCCGCGTCGAAACATGTCGACGACCTCCGGTGCCGCATTGGCACTTCGCCTACCAATGCGCTAAATCATTGACTTTTCTGAGCTACGCAACTGCGGGCTGTGTCCGGATGTAGACGCCTGTGGGGGCGGCGCCATGCGCCGCCGCGGTGCTTAGCCTCGGCCCCCGCGCCTACGCCGCGCCCCGCCGCGCCGTCATATCCGCGCCTTCCTCCCGCGCGATCTCCGCCGCGTATCCGGCGAGCTCCTGCGCACGCACCGTCACCAGATCCTTTTCCAAGTCCTCGCCGCTCTCCACCATGCGCTTCAAATGAAGGCCCGCCAGGCGCGCGCACCACGCGTCGCTCATCTCGTGTCCCGTGCGCCGGCTCAATTCCAGCAGGTCCGCGTGCGGCATGGCGATTTGTTTCTGCACCCGCGTGTCGTCGCTCTGCAGCACAAATTTCACGTCCACCGTGTCGCTGTGGCGCAGCGAAATAGCCGTCTGCAACCACTTGAACAGCACCTGCCACTTGCGCCCGAACGGGTCCGGTCCGACTTCAAACTGGCGAAAATTCAGCATTAACGCTATCTTACTGCATTGGGGCCAAACTGAACCATTGCCCTCCAATCAACCATGAGCGACTTTCAAAAAGAACTCGAAATCGGCCGCGCCATCGCACGCCAAGCCGGCGAAATCGCCTTGCGCTACTACCGCACCGGCATAGCCTTCGAAGCCAAGTCCGACGATTCACCCGTCACCCGCGCCGACCGCGAATGCGAGCAGTTCATCGCCCGCGAGTTGGAGCGCGCCTTCCCCGACGACGGCCTGCTCGGCGAAGAGGGCGCCCAAAAGCCCTCCCGCAACGGCCGCCGCTGGATCATCGATCCCATCGACGGTACGCGTGATTTCGTCCGCGGCAATCCCGCCTGGTCCAACCTGATCGGTCTCGAAGCCGACGGCGAAGTGGTGGCCGGATTCGCCAACATGCCCGCCCTCGGCGAATTGTTCACCGCCTCGCGCGGTGGCGGCGCGTTCGTCAACGGCCAACCCATCCACGCCTCTTCCATCGCCAGCGTCAGCCAGGCCGTGCTGTGCTTCGACAGCTTTAGCAGCGCCGTGCGCCAGCCGTTCGCCGCCCGCCTGCTCTCCTGGATGGAACCCTTCTGGGGCGTGCGCTGCATGGGCGGTTGCATGGACGCCCTGATGGTCTCGCGCGGCCAAGCTGAAATCTGGATCGAAACCGGCGGCAAGCCCTGGGACTTCGCGCCGCTAAAGGTTATCGCCGAAGAAGCCGGCGCCCGCTTCTTCACTTTCGATGGCAAACGAACCATCTATGGCGGCAACTGCGTCGTCTGCGCGCCGGCGCTCGAGGAAACCGTGCGACAATTCCTTGGAAACGCACAAGCGTGAGACACAGACCAAGTAAGGCAGCGCAGACGATTCTTGTCTGTGTCGATCCGTGTCCATCCGTGGTTCCATTTTCTGCGTGCGCCAGAGCCATGCCTTGGCGCACGCGATCGGCAGCACTAAGCCGGCGATTCCCAGCAGCAGCCAGAGCGAGCGGTCGTAGATTTCGCGGAGCCAACTCACTCCCTGCGCAGCCGGATAAACGCCAACCGGAAGTGCTGTACATCTCAACTGTGCGCGGGTCGCGGCCGGGAGGAACGGTGGCTTCGAAAATGCGGAACTGAGCGTCTGCGTCTCCGCGGAGGCGCGGGACGGTCCAGCCCGGGCCTCCGCTACTGACCGCAGACTACCTTCTTGGCATGCTGTGCTCCCTTCCCCGGTGGCCCCATCCGTGCCGACGGTTTATCGGTTGAGCGCGCTCCCGCGCCGGGTTCTTCCGGATGGGCGCGGCCTTCCCCGCTTTAGCGCCGGTACCGCTCGCCAGCCAGCGGGTGGATAATGGCTTCATGCAATGTAGTACTCGAGTACGAGTTTGCGCTGTGCTGATAGCCTCAGCGGCCAGCATGTTCGGTGTCGACGCCATCCGTTGGGGAGCGGTAATTGACGGTCTGCAGTTGGGGATCGCTGCGAGTTCAGCGCCCGAGCCCGCGCTGCGGATTGTGTTGAAGAATGCGGGCTCCAAGGTCTTGGAGGCGCCGATCGGTTTTCAAGATCACGACATTTTTTACAACGTGGAAATCACCGCGCGCACGCCCCAGGGAGACGAACTCGCGGTCTTCGATTTGAAAACCATAGGGCGCCACGTAACGAGCTGTTGTGGTCCCGGTCCGGAAAAAACCGTGCGGCTGGATCCCGGCGGAGTTCAGGAGTTCACATACCCGTTGAGTCGGCTCTTCGTGGTGAACGGAACGGACATGCCGCTCACCAAATTCCTAAAGCAGGGCTACTCGGTTCGGGCAACTCTGCGGCTTCACGATACGGAAATAGCGTCACCCGATCTCCTGTTTCGCAAGTGACTTCACTGCTTCGCGGGTGGCGGCGCGTAACGCAACACGGTAGTCAGATCGATGCCGCGAACGATGCCGGCGCTGTCGTAAAACAGACCCCACGAATCGATGGACGACATATCGGGGAAGATGCAAGCCTCCAGGACTTCGTCAATGGATCCTTTGCCCACCCAGCCGCCGCCCGCGGCGTTCACCCCGCCGAACAAGTCCGAGCCGCCCAGTTGCGTGCAGTAGTAGGAAGCCGGATTGCCTCCGCCGCCCTGGCCCGGCGCTACCTTGGCGTAGTAGGCCAGTACGGCCAGGGTCGGGGTGGTGGCGTACAATGTCTCCACCAGGACGTGAATGCGGGAGCCATCCGTGGCCGAAGTGTACTGACAAAACTGGCGGGGGCCCGTCAGAAAGAGCCAAGTCGATTCCGGGCCGTTAGTGCCATAGGCTGGAATCCGGTTGATCACCGTCCCGCCGGTTTTCTCACAGTACGCCGCTCCGGCTCCGCTGTCGGCGGCTTGCATGTTTCCGGCCGCGAGCGCTAGGGCCGCGGCGGCTGTCGCGATCAAGAACGAATGTTTCAAAGCATTTCTCCTTAGGGTGAGTTCAGTTTAACAGATGGCGGCGCGACGCCCAGTTTGGCGGCGGTTTCGACCAGGCACTGCCAGGTGCCGTCGCCCAGCGGGATGCCATTTTGCCGCCGGTCGGCTTCGGCGCGCCACTCCGGATCCCCCGCCACCAGCACCTCGCTATAGCCTTTGGCGGGGGCGGCGGATTTCACCGTACGCACCAGCCACTCGACGCGCCGGTGGAACTCATCCGCGGGCATGAATCGGCCGGCATCGAGGGCCACGAACGTCTGGCTGGCGCGGATGGGCTTGCCGGGGATGCGGAAGCCGCCCACGTCCACGCTCATGGCGCCGCCGCTCAGCGCACCGCAGAGTATTTCCACCATCATGCCGAGTCCGCTGCCCTTATAGCCGCCCAGCGGCATGGGCATGCCACGGATGGCGGCAGCGGTATCGGTGGTCGGTACCCCTTCGGAATCGACGGCCCACCCGGCGGGAATGGTTTCCTCGCCGTTCATCAAGGCCTTGAAGATGCGATTGTTGGCGACGGTGGTGGTGGCCATATCCAGCAGCCAGGGTCCCGGCACGGACATACAGATAGGATTTGTGCCAAGGCGCGGTTCCTTGCCCTGCCAGGGAGCCACAATGGGCGAGGCGTTGCACATGACGATGCCGATCAGCCCGGCCGCTGATATCTTCTGCCCCCAATAGGCCGCCGCGCCGAAATGGTTGGATTCGCGCGCCACCACGATGGCTATGCCGTGTTTGTGGGCCAGGCGCACCGCATGTCCGCAGCATACATCGGCAATTTGTTGCCCGGCGCCGTTCGCGCCGTCATACAAGAGGCATGCTCCGGATTCATGCGCCACGCGGCCTCCGGCGTGGACGTCCAGATCGCCGCGTTCCACTTGTTCGACATAATAAGGCAGCAATTGGACGCCGTGCGAATCGACGCCGCGCAAGTTGGCGGCCACTAGCGAGTCGGCGATCAGATGCGCGGTGGGGCGCGGGAAAGTGGCGGCTTCGAGCAGCCCGGCCGCCCAGGCGGTCAGATCTTCGACTGAGACGATAGGCAAGATACTAGAATAAACCTGTGCCCGCATTCACGTTCGAGGAAGCGCGACGTTGCGTGTTGGAGACTGTCCGGAACGCGCGTGCGGTTCCGCCGGCGGAGATCGTAACGCTGGAAGCGGCTGCGGGACGTGTGTTGGCGGAGTCCATTGCCGCGGACCGCGATTATCCGGCGCTGGCGCGCTCGGTGCGCGACGGGTACGCGGTGCGCGCGGTGGATTTGCCGGGCGAATTCGAGGTAATCGGCGAAGTGCGCGCCGGCGACATTTTCAGTGGCGCGGTGGGCGCGCACCAGGCGGTCGAGATCATGACGGGCGCGCCTGTGCCGCGCGGTGCGGATGCGGTGGTGATGCTCGAATATGTCCGGCGCGACGGGGCGCGCGTGATTGTGGACCAGACGGCGCCAGCGGGCCAGTTCATTAATCCACAAGCGAGCGAGGCGCGCGCCGGCGAAACGTTGCTGCAGCCCGGCAAGCGTCTGGATTTCACGGGTATTGCCATGCTGGCGGCGGCTGGGCGGGAACGCGTGCCGGTGTATGCCGCGCCGCGCGTCGCCATCGTCGCAACTGGCGATGAGATCGTGCCGGTGTCTGAAACGCCGCGCGATTTCCAGATCCGCAATTCCAACGTGTACTCCCTGGCGGCGCAGGTGACGCACGCCGGCGGCGTGCCGGAGATTTTGCCCGTGGCGCGCGACGAGATGGCACATACGCGCGAACTGATCGGGCGCGGCCTGGCGGCCGATCTGCTGCTGCTCTCCGGCGGCGTATCGGCGGGCAAGTACGATATCGTGGAGCGCGTGCTGGGCGACTTGGGCGCGGAGTTCTTTTTCGACCGCGTACTGATTCAGCCGGGCCAGCCGCTGGTCTTCGGGAAAGCACGCGGCAAGTTCTTCTTCGGCCTGCCGGGCAATCCGTCGTCCACCATGGTCACGTTCGAGATCTTCGCGCGCGCGGCGGTGGAGCTGTTGGGCGGGCAGGAGGACATCGCGCTGCATCTGCCGTTTGCCCGGCTCACCGAGGACTTCCATCACCGGGTGGGGCTGACACGTTTCCTGCCGGCGCATCTCAGCCCCGATGGCGCCGCGGTGACGCCCATCGCGTGGCGCGGATCGAGCGATGTACCCGCGCTGACGCGCGCCAACGCATTTATGGTTGTGGATGCCGATCGCCCCGGCTGGCAGGCCGGCGAATGGATCCGGGTGCTGCTGAAATGAACAGGCTGGAATGAAAAAGCTCTCGCATTTCGACGACGCCGGCAGCCCGCGCATGGTGGACGTATCGGCCAAGCCGGAGACTCGCCGCACGGCGCGCGCGCACGCTTTTGTGCGCATGCGGCCGGCCGTGTTGCGTAGCCTGCCCGATAATCCCAAGGGCAATCCGCTGGAGATCGCACGCATCGCCGGCATTGCCGCCGCCAAAAAGACGGCGGGCCTGATCCCGCTATGCCATCCGCTGATGCTGTCGCACGTGGAGGTGGAGGTGCGCGTGGAAAAAACGGGCGTGCGCATCGTGGCCAGCGCGGCTACGACGGCGCAGACGGGCGTGGAGATGGAGGCGCTTACCGCGGCGGCCGTCGCGGCGCTGACGGTCTACGATATGACCAAGGCGCTGGACAAATCGATTGAGATTCAGGATTTGTATCTGATCGAGAAGACTGGCGGCAAGAGCGGGGGGTATCGGCGGAAGCGAGAAAAATGAGGACCACGCTGAGTCCGGACGCGGCTCGGTAAACCGTGCGCAATCAATGCGACGATTACCGAGCCGCGACCGTCAGGGAGTGGTTTCCCCAAACTGTGAAGCGCCCCGATCTCTGCCGCTGTATCCACAGCGTCATCACAATGATGTATCGTATTTGTGTAGACAGGGAGAAGCGATGCCGGAGACGACAACGAAAGACAAAACAGGGCGCGGCGAGGTCATCAACTTGCGCGCCAGCAGGCGGCAGAAGCTCCTGATCGACCGTGCGGCGGAAGCGCTTGGCAGGAGCCGGTCCGATTTTATGCTGAATACGGCCTGCCGCGAGGCCGAATCCGTGCTGTTGGACCGGCGCTATTTCGCACTGTCCGAGGACGCGTTCAAGAGGTTCACGAGGATGCTCGATAGACCGCCGAAGGACAATCCCAGGCTGAGGCGGCTGCCCCGGACGAAAGCGCCCTGGGACCGATGAGCGGTGCTGGTGGAATAAGTCCGCCCGAGAGACTGTCGGTTCGGCACGATCTTTCCAAGTTCGATTCCGGCCAACCAGCGCTGGATGACTGGCTGCGCCGCCGTGCGGAGCGGAATGAGGCGAGCGGAGCCTCCCGGACCTATGTGGTCTGTGCCGGGCGGAGGGCCGTTGGGTATTACACGCTCGCGGCGGGAGCCATCACACACTCCGAGGCGCCTGGACGAATCGGACGCAATATGCCGGGCCCGGTTCCGGTGATGCTGCTGGGGCGCCTTGCAGTCGCCCAGGCCTTTCATGGCCGGGGTCTGGGTACCGGGCTTCTTCGGGATGCCGTCTTTCGTATCGTCCAGGCCGCGGAGATCGCCGGCATCCGCGCTATCTTGGTGCATGCTATTTCAGAAGAGGCGAAGCGGTTCTATGAAAAATACGGGTTTGTTGCGTCGCCGGTCGATCCGCTGACAGTGATGATAACGGTGGCAGAGGCAGCGGGAATCATCGCCCCGATGCCATAGAATTAAGGCCAACCGGCTATCGGGCCGTATTTACCCCATTCCACTCCGAGCAAATGGCCTGCCCCCCGCCCGCGGTCAGCACCGCCTGCGCGGTCACGTCTCCCACGTTCGGAACGTCGCTCAATGTCATAGTGAACGCTTGCGGCGGCACAACCGAGGGTATTTCCTTTGAGAACGGCCGCACGACACTAGTCGCGCTATGCAGCAGAATGTTAAACGTGGCCGGAGTGTCAATCCCCAGATCGAAGCGCATCGTCAGAGCCGATTCCGCGAAACTGGCGCTGAACCCCAGGCCGCACGCCGGCGCGCGTCCGACCGTGGCGGGAGTAGCGCCGATGAACCACAGCCCGCCGTCCGGTCCGGCTGCGATCCCGTTTAGGTAATGCGCTCCCGGCGTGGGGTACCCGGTGATCGTCGCCGTGGTCGTGATCCGCCCGATCTGCTGTTCCGACGTAAACCAAAGCGCGCCGTCCTGTCCCGCCGCGATCCAATACGGGCCATTGTTAGCGGCCGGCACCGGATACTCGGTGATGCTTCCGGCGGTAGTGATCCGCCCGATCTTGTTCCCGCTGTGTTCGGTGAACCACAATGCGCCGTCCGGCCCCGCCACGATTCCTTCAGGGTTGCTCGCGGGGGTCGGCACGGGATACTGGGTAACCTGCCCGGAAATGGTGATCCGCCCGATCTTGTTGCCAAAGTCCGAAGCTTCCGTAAACCACAGGGCGCCGTCCGGCCCGGCCGCGATCAGATAGGGATATGGTTCGGCGCCGTCGGCCGGCACGGGGTACTCGGTAATTTGGCCGCCGGTGGTGATCCGTCCGACCTGGTACGCGTTGTATTCGGCAAACCACAGTGCGCCATCCGGCCCCGCTGCGATTCCAGCCGGGTAGCTGCCGGCGGTCGGCACCGGGTACTCGGCGATCTCCCCTGCAACCGTAATCCTGCCGATCTTGGTGCCAATCAGTTCCGTAAACCAGAGGGCGCCGTCCGGCCCTGCCGTGATCCCCCAAGGCTGGCTGTGGGCAGTGGGTACAGGGTATTCGGTGAAAGCCCCGGCCGTTGTGATCCGCCCGATCTTGTTTGCGTAGTCTTCGGTAAACCAGAGCGCACCGTCCGGCCCCGCCGCGATTCCCAAGGGGTAGGGATTGCTCTTCGCGTTCGGCAGGCCGTACTCGGCGATGTTGCCATATGTCCCCGGGACTTGTGCCGCCGCACGGGCCGTCAAGCACAGCGCCAAGGTTGCCAGTTCCACGGCTTTTCGGCTTTGCATTCCTTCTCCTCCTCACGCCCCCCCCAAAAATTTTCGTAGGGCGGGCAATTCTGCCCGCAGCCGGCTTTCAGC
>Ga0187871_10000983_pt1 | contig 25665 bp, 23 predicted proteins | sample June2016WEW_16_1_FD_132988 | JGI IMG/M metagenome (GOLD analysis project Ga0187871, IMG submission 132988) | Peatland microbial communities from SPRUCE experiment site at the Marcell Experimental Forest, Minnesota, USA - June2016WEW_16_10 | ecosystem: Environmental > Terrestrial > Soil >...
AGAAGCACCCGCCGCGCGCGCTCCACCGCCCGGTTCACGTCGCGCTGCTCCACGGCACGTTCGCGCCCCAGATCGTGCAGGCCGCGGCAGTTGGCGCCACGGACGCTTTTGCCCATTCCGAGCACGGCGCCTTCCACCGAAACCTGGGCCGTCTTTTCGGCTTGGCGCAGCGCCGCCAGCATGCATTCCGAGACCGCGTTCTGATCGGCGATCAACCCTTTCACCCAACCCTGGGACGGCGCCGATCCGTATCCCAGGAAACGCATGCAGTTGTTTTCCAGACGGCAAATGACACACCGCGTCCAGGCGCTCCCGGCGTCCAGCCCCACGGCGTCGAATGTGTTCAGGGTACTCATGGTTGGTGCGACTGCTCCTTCGCGGTAATGCGGTCGTCCAGACGTAAATCGAATGTCGTGACGTTGGCCGCGTGTTTGCGGATCTCCGGGTAGTGGATCAGGAAATTCTGCAAACGTCTCGCATAGTTGCCGTCGCCGAGCTGGAGTTCGAGCGGACGGCCCTCCACTTGGGCCATCACTGTGAGGTCGTCGGGAGCGGCGGCGTTGACTTCGGAAATGTTCTGGCCGGCCGGCCCCAGGTCGTCCATGAGGCCCTGCATGGCGCGCACGCGCACGCGCCGCTCGGCATCGGTCTGATCTTCGGTAAGCCCTGTCAGCACCGGGAACGTAAACTGCGCGCGCTGCGGCGGATCCAGGAGTACGCCCTGTGCGTCCACCAGCAGAAACTGCCCGGCTATTCCGGAGCCGCCATGTAGCGGCAGGCTCGCGAACGCCACAGGCTGGCGCTCCGTAATGCGCACCAGCAGGCGATTCGGCCAGATCCGCGACACCGCGGCGTCTTCCACCCAGTCGATCGCCAGCAATCGGCGGCGGCGCTCGTCGAGCGGCACGGCGAAGATGCTGCGTCCCCAATCGCCCGCGAAAACGCGCACTAGTTTACCGCGCGCGGCGTAGGTCACGCCTTCGAGGGTCAACGCCCCGCGATTTTCGCTGGAGAAGATGAATTGCGGATCGCGCAGCACGTAATGTTGCGCCTGCCGTGCCGCCACCGCGCTGGAGACGAACACGGCGCACCAGCCTATAACGGTCAACCACAAGCGCCAGCGAAATGGGCGACGGGCTTTCTCGCGCGCCATCAGCTTTGCCCGCCTTCCTGTTTCAGGCGCGCCAGCACCATGTCGCCGGCCTGCCATACGTTGCCGGCGCCCAGCGTCAGGATGAGGTCGCCTTGCTGCGCCGTCTGCAACAGCGCTTCGACGCCGCGATCGATGGTGCCCACGTATTCCACGCCGCGATGTCCGAACTGCCGGATGCGCTCGGCCAGCGCTTCGGCGTTCACTCCTTCGATGGGCCGCTCCGACGCCGCGTAGATGTCCAGGATGAGCACCGTGTCCGCCTGATGGAACGCCGTGCCGAATTCGTCCAGCAGATGAAAGGTGCGTGTGTACCGGTGCGGTTGAAATAACACGTGGATGCGGTGGAAGCCGCATAACCGCGCGGCCGCCAGTGTGGCACGGATCTCGGTGGGATGGTGTCCGTAGTCGTCGATGACGGTAATGCCGCGCTCCTGGCCGCGCGTCTGGAAACGGCGGTCCACGCCGCTGAAACTGGCCAATGCTTCGCGAATACGTTCTGGCGCGACTTCCAACTCCAGCGCGACGGCCGCCGCCGCGGTGGCATTCAGTACATTGTGGCGGCCGGGAATGCGCAAGTGGAAGCGGCCCATATCGGTCTGCCGGTAGCGCAGGTTGAAATCGCTGGCGAAAGGGCCGCAGCAGATGTCGCCGGCTTCCAGATCGGCCTGCGTGCTGCCCCCATAGGTGATCGTGCGGCGCCGGATGGAGGGCAGGATGGTCTTCACGTTATCGTCGTCCACGCACACGATGGCCGCACCGTAAAACGGAACTTTGTTCACGAATTCGATGAACGCGGCGCGGATTTCGTCGAGGGATGCGTAGTGATCCAGGTGCTCGCGGTCGATATTGGTGACGATCGCCAGTATGGGAGCGAGCTTCAGGAAAGATCCGTCGCTCTCGTCCGATTCCACCACTAGAAAATCGCTGTGGCCCACGCGCGCGTTCGACCCGCCCATGGTCGCTACCCGGCCACCCACCATCACGGTCGGATCCAGCCCCGCATGATTCAGGATGGTGGCAGTGAGGGACGTGGTGGTCGTCTTGCCGTGGCTGCCGGCGATGGCGATGCCGTATTTCAGGCGCATCAACTCTGCCAGCAGTTCGCCGCGCGGGATCACCGGGATCTGCAACCGGCGGGCTTCCTGCACTTCGGGATTCTGCTCGTCGACCGCCGAGCTCACCACCAGCGCGCGCGCTCCGGCCACATTGGCGGCGGCGTGCCCTTCGTAGATGGCGGCGCCCATGCCGGACAGACGTTCCGTAATGGGGCTCAGCTTCAGGTCCGATCCGCTGATCGTATAGCCGAGATTGAGGAGCACCTCGGCAATTCCGCTCATGCCGATTCCGCCGATCCCCGTGAAGTGCAGGTGCTGCCGTCTAAAAAACATTATCTTCTCGTATTGTTTCGGCTTTTTGGGCCTTGTGTCAACGAAAATCTTGGGCGAACTGCGTTCGCCGGAGCCGGTGGCCCGGGGCTGGCCGTATTCCTATGCATGCGCCGCCTCTTCCAACGCCTCCGCCGCGCGGCGCGCGGCCCCCGGATGCGCCAATCCGCGTGCCGCGGCCCCCATCCGGGCCAGTTCAGCGGCGTCGGCTGCCAGCCGTGTGACAATCTCGAACAATCTCTCGCCCGTCATCTCGCGATCCTCCACCAGGCGCGCCGCGCCGGCACGCGCAAACGCCTGCGCATTCCGTAATTGGTGATCGTCCGCCGCGAACGGAAACGGGGAAAGGATCGACGGTTTGCCCGCCGCCGCCAGCTCGGCGACCGCGCCCGCGCCCGACCGGCACACCACCAGGTCGGCCAGGGCGAACGCGGCCGGCATGTCCGCGATGAAGGGCAGCACTTCGCCATCCAGGCCGGATTCCGCGAAGGCCGCGCGCAACTCTTCCGCCGCTGCATGACCGCTTTGATGCACAATCCGTACCGGAAGCCCCGCCGCGCGAAACATTTGCCAGCTTTGCTGCGCAGCCTGGTTCAGCGTGCGCGACCCCTGGCTTCCGCCGGTGATCAGCACGTTGAATTTTCCGCCGCGCGCCTTCGGCGGAATCGAGAAGAACTCGTCGCGTACCGGTAGGCCCGTCAGTTCGGTGCGGCCGCGTGGGAAATAGCGGGCGGTTTCGGGGAAGGTGATCAATGCGCGGCGCACATACCGCGCGATCCGGCGATTGGTAAATCCCGGGACGGCATTGGGCTCCATGACGACTACCGGCACGCGGCGAATCAGTGCGGCGATCACCGGAGGTCCGGCCACGTAGCCACCCATACTGAAAACCGCCGACACGCCCCGGCTCTTCAGAAGCCGGCTGGAATACATGGTGCTGATCGGCAGTTGCATCAGGGTGGCCAGCCTCTGGCGAAAACCGACGCGTTTCAGTCCGCCAATCTGGATCAGCTCCAGCGGAAAGCCTTCGCGGGGCACCAGTTTGCTTTCCAGCCCGCGCTCGGTGCCGACGAAGAAAGCCTGGTGACCGCGACGGCGGAGTTCGCGGGCCACCGCGAGAGCGGGAATAATGTGACCGCCGGTGCCGCCGCCGGCGAACAAAAAAGCTCCCGCGTGGCCGGTGGCTGGTGGCTGGGGGCTGGTTGTTAGTTCGCTGCGCTCGCTCATTTGCGCGCCTCCAGGGCGTTGCGCAGCGCGTGGAGTTGTTTGCCGAGCCGTTGGATAGCTGCGGCGGCCGCCGTGACCTTCTCGACGGATAGGTATTTGAGCCGGACCGAGATCTCGACCTGCGTTTCCACCTCGGCAAGCGAGGCCTGCGCCATCGACAGGTGGTTGAGGAATTCCTTGGTCGAGGCGCGCGATTGGCCTTCCGCGATGTTTGAAGGAACTGACACCACCGCCCGACGTATCTGCGATCGCAGACCATAGTTTTCCTCGAAAGGAGAAGCCGCAGACAACAGATAGACGGTCTCGACCAATTCCATGGCCCCTTGCCAAACCCGAAGTTCCTTGAAATTTCGAACGGTCTCGCTCACTAAACCACCAGCCACCAATCACCAGCCACCAATCACCAGCCACGAGCCCCGGCGCGCAACGCGCGCCTCACCCCGCATGCTCCGATACGTTCATCAAAATCCCCAGACTCGCCAGCGTAGACAGCAGCGAACTGCCTCCCGAGCTGATCATGGGCAGCGGGATTCCCTTCGTAGGCATCATGCCCAGCACCACGCTGATGTTCATCAAGCCCTGCACTACCACCACGGTTGTGAAGCCCAACGCCAGATAGCGCCCAAAATCGTCGGACATGCGCAAAGCAGCCCGCAAGCCACGCCAGAGGATCACCACGAAAGCCGCCAGCACGCCGAGCGATCCCACCATGCCCATCTCCTCGCTCACCACCGCGTAAATGAAATCGGTATGCGCTTCCGGCAAGTAAAGTAACTTCTGCTTGCCCTGCATCAGCCCCGCGCCCGTTACGCCGCCGGCCCCTACGGCGATCTTGGACTGCTCCAACTGGTAACTGGTATCCCGCGAAGTGAGCGACTGGTGCATGTATTGCTCGATATGCCCGCCCGGGTCGACTTGCGAGATGATTTTGAATCCCGGATCTACATAGCCCGCCAGGCGCGCCAGCCGGTAGGGCTTCAGGGCGATGAAGACAATCAGCCCGATCACCGCGCACCCGGCGGCGATCGCGCAGAAGCGCCATCGCAAGCCCGCCACAAAAAAGACCACCGTGGCCGTCACACCCAGCACCACGGCGGTCCCGAGATCGGCGACCACCACGGCCAGAATCACCAGTCCCGTCGCCAGCGCAGCCGGATACAGCGTGTATTTCGTGTTGATGGCCGGTGCGCGCCAGGTCACGAAGTACGCCAGAAAAATGACCAGCGCCGGCTTGGCCAGTTCCGAGGGCTGCAACCCGAACGGGCCCATCCGCAGCCAGCGATGGTGCGCCGAATCCACGAAGAAAACCACGAATAGTAGCATCAACACGAGCCCAATCGCGGCGAAAGCCACTGTCGAACTCTGCAGCCTGCGGTAGTGTGTGCGCTTCAGGAACATCATCACCAGAATCGACGGCACCAGCCAGAGGCCTTGCCGCAGGACGAAGTGCCACGATGAGCCGAACTTCAACTCGGCGATCACGGAGGACGCACTATAGAGGATGACCGCACCAAAGGCCACCATGCCGATGGTGGTGCCGAACAGGGTCCAATCGGTTTTGAGCTTTTGCGACATATTAGTTCGTGGGCTCCAATTCCTGTACCAGGCTTTTGAAAACCTGGCCGCGATGTTCATAGCTCCTGAATTGATCGAAGCTGGCACAGGCCGGCGCCAGCAGCACCGTATCGCCGGGCTGCGCGTGCGCATGCGCGAAGCGCACGGCATTCTCCAGCGTGCCGGCGTGCTCCAGCGGAACCGCGCCGCGCATTTGTTCGCCGATCTTCGCGGCGGCCGCGCCGATCAGCAGGGCGGCGTGCGCTTTGCCTGCGAGCGGCGCGCGCAGCACCGTATAGTCCAGACCTTTGTCCTTTCCGCCAAGAATCACCCAAAGTCCGCCCTGGAAGGCGTCCAGGGCCTTCAGGGTGGCGTCCACGCTGGTGGCTTTCGAATCGTTGTAGTAATCGACGCCCTTCACCTGCCGCACAAATTCCAGGCGGTGCTCGACCGCCTTGAATGTACGCACCGCTGCGGCGATGGATGCCAGCGGCGCGCCCGCCAGCCTGGCTGCCGCGGCAGCGGCCATGGTGTCCTCGATATTGTGGCGGCCGCGAATGGGGATCTCGCGCGCTTCCATCAGGAGTTCCCCGTCGAACCAGATTTTGCCGTCGGCCAGCCAGATCCCCGGTGTGACCGCGCGCGTGCTGCTGAACCATAGCGGCGATCCGGCGGTCAGTGAAGCAAAGCCCACACAAGTGGGATCGTCCGCGTTCAAAATCGCGAACGCGCCGGCCCGTTGCGTTTCAAACAAGCGGCCCTTGGCGGCCGCGTAGTTAGCGAAAGTGTGATGCCGGTCCAGATGATTCTGCGTGACATTCAGCGCCACCACAACATCGGCGTGAAATTCGGCAATGGTTTCAAGCTGGAAGCTGGATAGCTCCAGCACGTTCCACTGATCCGGCCGCGAGCTTGCAACCATGGCGGTGACCGGTGTCCCGATATTCCCGCCGACCTGCGCCGCGATACCGGACTCGCGCAGGATGTGTCCCACCAGTGCCGTAGTAGTGGTCTTGCCGTTGGTACCGGTGATGCCGATAGTGCGGCCCAGCAAGAACGGCGCCGCCAGTTCCACTTCGCCGATCACCCATACACCCCGCGTACGGGCGGCATTCAGTTCCGGAAGATCGGCCGGCACGCCGGGGGAGATGACGATGAGGTCGGCGTTGTCAAAGGTTGTGGGTGATGGGTTGTGGGTGATGGGTTGCGGGTCGTGGGCGGAAGGTTGCTGGGTGAAAGAGACACCTAGCCGCTTCAAAATGGCCGCGGCTTCCGGGAGTTGCGAGAGCGGTTTCAGATCGGTGGCGCGCACTTCGGCGCCTTGGCTTAGCAGCAATTGGATCGATGCCAGTCCCGATTTCTCCATGCCGACGACGAGAGCGCGAGTTTGGTGCATCGCCATCATCCTTTTACGGTCGTGCGGTTCGCGAGAGCCCGGAGCAAAGCACGCAACTGCTTTCCGAGGTTGCCGAGTTGTTTCAACAGCAGTCCCAGCGGTTCGGGCGCGATATATTCCAGTCGGCCCGCGATCTCCAACTCGGTTTCCAATTCCGCGACGGAGCCTTGGGCAATGGACAGAAAATTCAAATATTCTTTTATTTGCTCTCGACAGTGCCCCTCCGCAATATTGGCTGGGATGGAAACCGCGGCCCGCCGCACCTGGCTTGTCAAGCCGTATAACTCCCGTGCCGGAAATGAACCCGTCAATTTGTAGACAGACTCCACTATACCCATGCCGCTCTGCCAAACCCGAAGATCCCGAAAGCTCTGAATCGAATCACCCACAACCTATAACCCACAACCCATAACCCGTTTTTTCACCGTAGCTTCAGCGTGGTCAGCGCGAACAGCGCCAACACCAGCCCCGCGATCCAAAACCTGGCGATGATCTTCGATTCCGTCCAGCCCAGCGCTTCAAAATGATGGTGCAGCGGGGCCATCTTGAAGATGCGCTTGCCGCGCAGCTTGAAGCTGCCCACCTGCAGGATCACCGATAACGTTTCCAATACGAAGATCCCTCCGATAAACAGCAGCAGGATCTCCTGCTTGATCAGGATTGCTACGATGGCCAGCGCCGCGCCCAATCCCAGCGAGCCGACATCGCCCATGAAGATCTCGGCGGGGTGCGCGTTGTACCAGAGAAAACCCAGGCTGGCGCCCGTCATCGAGCCGCAGAAAATGGTCAGCTCAGAAGTCCGGGCGTTGCGCGCGATCTGCAAATACTCGGCCAGCGTGGCGTGGCCGCCCGCGTACGTCAGCACGGTCAGCGCGCCGGAGGCGACCACCATCAGGCCGATCGCCAGCCCGTCCAGGCCATCGGTCAGGTTCACGCCATTCGACGAACCCACAATCACTACCGCCACGAAGATGAAAAACGGCAGCACTCCCAGCGCGTAGGTCCAGCCGCTCGCCAGCAGCGAAGAGATGAGCAGCGTCGGTTTAAAGCGCTTCAGAAACGGGACGTTCATCACCGTCGAGTAGCCGCCGTAAGTGCGCATGAACATGAGCACGGCCGCCACCACAAGAGCGACGCCCACCTGGTACAGCATCTTGCGCCGCGCGGTCAAACCCAGATTACGATGCTTGGCCACTTTGGAATAATCGTCGACGAAACCAATGGCTCCATAGGCCAGCGTCGTGAGCACGGCGATCCATACATATGAGTTGCGCAAGTCCGCCCAAAGCAGTGTGGGGATGACGATCGAAACAATGATCAGCACGCCACCCATCGTGGGCGTTCCAGCTTTCTTCTGGTGCGATTTGGGTCCCTCCTCGCGGATGTACTGGCCGATCTGAAACTCGCGCAGTTTGCCGATCAGCCAGGGACCCAACGCAATGCAAAGAAACAACGCGGTCAGGCTGGCGAACGCCGTGCGCGACGTGACATAGCGAAACACGCGGAAACCCGAGACCAGCGGCGACAATTTTTCGTAGAGCAGGAAGTACAGCATCGTTAAGCCAGAACTTTCTCCATCGCCTGCTCGATCCGCACTCCGCGCGAGGCCTTGAAGAGGACAGCGTCGCCCGGCCGGACCAGTTGCCGAAGGAATTCGGCGCTGTCGGCGCTATCGGAACGTTCAAAAAAATGAACGGAGTGTGGCGGCATGCCCGCACGCACGGCTTCTTCCGCCATGAAGCGCGCCGCGCCTTGCACCGCGACCAGCGCGTCCAGGCCGGTTTCCGCCGCGCAGCGTCCCACCTGCCGGTGCAGGAATTCGGCGGCATGTCCGAGTTCCAGCATCTCGCCCAGCACCGCGATGTGGCGGCGGGCGGGCGTGGATCGCAGCACATCCAGCATGGCGCGCACAGCCTCGGGATTGGAATTGTAGCAGTCGTTCCAGATCACCACGCCGTTGTGCTGCAGGCGTTCGCCGCGCATCTTGCCGATCGTGAAACTGGCCACCGCGTCCCGCAGGCGCTCCAGCGGAATATCGAACGCACGTGCCACGGCCATCCCCGCCAGCAGGTTCAGCACGCCGTGGCGTCCCGCCAGGGTCGTGTGAAAAGGGACGCCATCCACATGGAAGCGCGTCCCATCCGGCGCCGGCGCAATGTCCGTTGCCCGTACATCCGCTTCTGGCGAAAGTCCGAACGTGATCGCGCGGCCCGGGTGAATTTCGCGGAAGCGCAAGACCCGCGGATCGTCGGCGTTGAGCACGGCTATGCCTGTTTTGGGATCGAGCGCCTCGATCAACTCGCGTTTCGCCAGGGCCACGCCTTCGATCGAATCGAAGGCCTCCACGTGCGCGTATCCCACATTGGTCACCACGCCGATATCGGGTTTGGCGATGGATGCCAGCGTGCGAATCTCACCCGCGTGATTCATGCCCATTTCGAGCACGCCCACGCGTGCGTCGTCCGGCAGGCGGAGGATCGAGAGAGGCACACCTACGTGGTTGTTCAAGTTGCCCACCGTCTTGCCTACCGGCAATTCCACCGCCAGCAGGTGGGCGATGGCGTCCTTGGCGGTGGTCTTGCCTGCGCTACCCGTCACTCCCACTACGCGGCCGCCCCAATTCCCGCGCGCCCAGTTGGCCAGGTTTTGCAGGGCCAGGAGAGAGTCGGGCACTATCAGGATGGGGGTGCTTGCAACCGGCCCCGGGCTGGAAGCCTGCGCCACAACTGCTACGGCTCCTTTTTCAAACGCCGTATCGATGTGGGCATGCCCATCGTGATTGGGGCCGCGCAAGGCGAAGAAGAGATCGCCGGGCTCCAGCGTGCGGGTGTCGACGGACCATCCGGTCACCCGCGGCGCACGCTGCCCCGCGCCGCAGTCGCCTTCCGCCCGCAGCGCCGCGCACACTTCGCTGAATCCAAGAATCATTTCGGCTCCCGATGGTAACCGAAACCCCGCAGCACACCGCGGGCCACTTCGCGATCGTCGAACGGGATGGTCTTGTCCTTCAATACCTGGTAGGTTTCATGGCCCTTTCCGGCAAGAATGACTATGTCGCCGGGACGCGCTTCCTTAATAGCCCGGGCGATGGCTGTGGCCCGGTCGGGTTCCACGATGTGCGGCACGTCGCTGCGCCGGATGCCCACCAGCGCATCGTTCATAATCGCCAGCGGATCTTCCGTGCGCGGATTGTCGCTGGTCAGCACCACGAAATCGCTGTTCTCCGCGGCCGCCTTGCCCATCAGCGGACGCTTGGCGCGGTCGCGGTCGCCGCCGCATCCGAACAGAGTGAGAATACGCTTGGGCGACAGGCCGCGCGCTACCGCGATGGTGTTCTTCAGGGCGTCGTCGGTGTGCGCATAGTCGACCACCAAGCCGAACGGCTGGCCCTCGTCGATGCGCTCGAATCGCCCCGGCACGGCCCGGCATTGTGCAATGCCCGCGGCGATCGTCTCCGGTGTGAAACCGTAGCTCAAGCCCGCGCTGCAAGCCGCCAGGATGTTGTACACGTTGATTTTGCCCAGCAGCGGCGATTCCACCATGAAGCGCGCTTTGCGGCTTTGCACTTCAAAGCGCAGCCCTTGCAGGTTGGATGAGATGTGGCGCGCGCGCACCGTGGCGCTCTGCCCAAGACCGAACCATAGCGCTTCGCTCTGCCGGGAGACCTGCACGCGGCGGCACCATTCGTCATCGCGGTTCAGCACCACCCACGCGGGCGGCGGTGCGCCCGCGCCGGAGAAAAGCAGCTGCTTGGCGCTGAAGTACTCCTCCATCGTGTGATGGAAATCCAGGTGATCGCGCGTCAGATTGGTGAAGATGGCCGTGTGGAAACCCAGGCCATATACCCTGCCCAGCGCCAGCGCGTGAGATGAAACCTCCATCACCGCATACGATCCGCCCGCGGCTTCCAGTTCCGCGAAAAGTCGCAGTAGATCGAGCGATTCAGGAGTGGTGTTGACGGCCGGCAGTACGCGCCCGGCAAGATGGTACTCGATCGTGCCGATCAGCGCCGTGGTCTTGCCTGCGGCGCGCAGGATGGCATCGATCAAATACGAGGTCGTGGTTTTGCCGTTCGTGCCGGTGATGCCGGTCAGCGCAATACGCTCATCGGGGTGGTGATAGAAATTGCGGGCAGCCAGCGCCAGCGCCTGGCGGCCATGCTCGACTTCAATCCAGGGCGCGGGAAAGGCTTCCGGAGCGGCGGATTCGCTGGCCACCGCCACGGCGCCGCGCGCGACCGCATCGCGCGCAAACTGCCGTCCATCGGCGCGGCTGCCGGGAAAGGCAAAGAACAGGAATCCGGGTTGCACGCGGCGCGAGTCGTAATCGAGGCCTGCGAGGTCCACTTGGGAAAGAGACGGCGAGAGTGGGGCCGGCAGCCGAACTCCCGACAATATCTCTCCCAGGGTCATCTGGCAAGATCGACTCGAATCCTTTCTCCGCCATGCAGAACGGCGCCGGGCGGCGGGTCCTGCCTGCGGACAATGCCGGTGCCCACGTGAACGATGGGCAAGCCTTGCGCCTGCGCCAACATGGCCACCGAGCGCATCGATAATCCGATGAGATTGGGCGCCCTGGGGCCGCTCTCCCGGGCCACCTGCACGGCCGGCGGGGCGGGCGGCAACTGGGGCCCATATACGGGCGGTTTGGGCGTTTCGGGCGCCGCCGCCTCCGCTTCCTCCACATCCGGCGGGTCCTGGGGACCATCCATAGTCGCCGGCGCGTCCGGCTCGCCTGCCTTGGCTTCCAACTCGTCCGGCGTGTCGGGTAAGTCTCTGGGAACGTCCAGCACCCGCAACGCTTCCGTAATCACTTCGCGAAAGACGGGACCCGCTACCGGCCCACCATAGCCGGCCGATCCGCCCTTCGTTTTATTGACCGTCACAACCACCACGATAGACGGATTCGCGACCGGCGCAAATCCCATGAACGAGGCGTTATAGCTATGCGTATAGTGTCCGGTCGCGTAATCGAAGATTTGAGCGGAGCCGGTCTTCCCGGCGCTGGAATAACCTTTTAAATTAGCGTACTTCTTCCCGGTGCCGTACAAGACAACGCCTTCCATCATCTTGCGCATCATGATGGCCGTTTCCGGCCTCAGGATACGGTGCGGCGCGGCCACCGGAACGGTTTCCGTGCCCCTCTTCAGAATCAGGCGCGGCGGCACCAGCAAACCGCCGTTCGCTACGGCGGAACAAGCCTGTGCGAGCTGCAGCGTGGTGACGCCGACTTCGTGCCCCATGGAGACCGACATCAGCGAGGTCGTGCGCCATTTCGAAAGCTTGCGTACGATGCCCGGGGACTCCGCCGGCAGCGGGATCCCCGTACGCCCACCCAATCCGAAGCGCCGGACATATTCATAGAGCTTCGCCGAACCCACCTTCAGCCCGATCTGAATGGCGCCGATGTTGCTCGATTTGGCCAGTACCATCTCCATGGGCATGGTGCCATACCCGTGGTGCGCTTCGTGCACCGTGCGCCCGGCCATGGTGAAGCTGCCATTGCCGCAGTTGATCATGGTCGAGGGCTTCAAATCCGTGGTTTCGAGCGCCGCCGAAAGCGTAATGACCTTGAACACAGAGCCCGGCTCAAACGGCACCGAGACGGCGTGATTGAACCGCGCGGTGGGACCCTCACCGCGTCCCGGCGGGTTGTTTGGATCGAACGGCGGATAACTGGCAATTGCCAAAACGTCCCCGCGATAAGGATCCATCACCACTACGCTGCCGCTTTCGCCGTGCGATTCCTGGACCGCGCGCGCGATCGCCTCCTGCGCCGGCAATTGAATGCGCTCGTCGATACTCAGCGTCAGATCGACGCCCGGCCGCGGTTCGGTCTCTACTTGCGAATCGATGCCGCGGCCTTTGGCATCGGTAAGCACGCGCACGCTGCCCGGCAATCCGCGCAAGTCGGGCTCCAGGCTCTTTTCCAGGCCCCACTGCCCGGTCTCTTCGCCATCGACCGCGCCAATGACGTGTGCCGCCAGCGTGTTTCGCGGATAGTTCCGCCGGCTTTCACTCTCGAACCGGATCCAGTCCAGATGCAGGCTGCGCAGCCGGTCATACTGCTCCGGCTCAATGGTGCGCGCCACCCACATGAAGCCTCGCTGGCTCGAGGCATACCATTGCATGCGGCCGTACAGCGAGACGCGATCCATCCGCAGCACGCCCGACAGGATTTCGGAGGCCACCTGTAGATCCGGCACCTGCAGAGGATCGATATAAACGGAATCGCGCTTCACGCTGCCAGCCAGCAACTCTCCGGAGCGATCGAAGATATAGCCGCGCGGGGCGGACGTCTCCACGGTCGCTTCCTGTTGTCTTTGGGCCGCGCGCACGTAATCGGCGTGGCGCACGATCTGCAGGCGGAACAATTGAAACAGGATCAGGCACGCCCACAAAGCGAGACCGCGGCCGAACCACAACAGACGTTTGCCGGCTCTATTCCTCGGAACGGATTCCATAGCGTCCTGCTTGCGTCTGGATCAGTGCCGGTTCATAGCCAGCTTGCTGTCGCCCTTGGGATCGAGGTGCACGATCTGTCCGGGTGCAGGAGTGTTCAGGTCGCGGCTTTTCGCCAGGGCCTGCAGATTCTCCTGCCGCGACAGCCGCGCTTCCACGATATTCAGATCGCGTTGTTCGTCGACCAGGCGTTGCTGCTCCTGCTTGAGCGATTCCAACTGGTAGCCGGCGAAGATATTCGCCACCCTCGGCGTCAACAGTCCCATGAATACGAGGGCCACGGCGCAAGCCGTTCCAATCATCGACCACTCGCCGCGCGCCGCCGGATCGGGCTCGCGTATCAGCCGTGAATTGTCGATGGGCTTCTGGTGCAGGAAGATGTCTTCGTTGGGTAACGCCCGCAGGAAGTAGCGGGTATCCACCGGCTTGAATGCGGAGTGTGCGGCGCCGCTCGCGGCGGCAGGCGTCGCCAGGGGTTTGCGAAAGAACATTGCTAGCGTTGCCATGATTCGTTAACCTCGCTATCTCATCTCCAGCACCCGCAGCTTGGCGCTGCGCGATGCCGGATTCAATCCCGTTTCCTCTTCCGTGGGCGCCAGTGGATGCTTCGTCAGCACCGTGGCGCGTCCCTCCTGCGCCAGGCTGCGGAACCGCTGCTTCACTTTGCGGTCCTCGAGCGACATGAAGGAGATGACCACCATGCGGCCGCCGCTTTCGAGCAACTCCGGGCCAATCTCGAGCAGCCGGTCGAGCTCGCCTTGCTCATCGTTAACAAACATGCGTAAAGCCATAAAGGTGCGGGTCGCGGGATGCAGGTGACTCGTCCGAGGCACGGCCTGCTCCACTAACCCGGCCAGGTGTAGTGTGCTCCGTATAGGCCGTGCTCGAACGATGGCTCTGGCTATCTTCCGCGCCCTCCTTTCTTCGCCTAGCTGATAGATCAGGTCGGCGATCGCCTTTTCGGCGTACTGATTGACCAGGTCCGCCGCTGTGATGCCCGTGGATCGATCCATGCGCATATCCAGCGGCCCCTCGGCCATAAACGAAAATCCTCTCGCCGGATCCGTAAGCTGATACCGGCTCACTCCCAGGTCGGCCAACAGTCCGTTCACCTGCTCCGCTCCGCATGCCGGCAACGCTTCGGCAATCCTGGAGAAAGTCCCCTGGTGATAACAAATCCGATCGGCCCACTCGGCCGTATTGCGCCGCGCCGTCTCGAGCGACTCCGCATCGCGATCGTTGGCGATCACTCTGCCTGTAGTCAAGCGCCGCGCGATCTCCCCCGCATGTCCCCCGAGTCCGGCCGTCGAATCCAGGTACGTGCCCTCCGGCCGCACTGCCAGCCAGTCGATCGCTTCCGCCGCCATCACGGCAAAGTGCATAAGGCATTACTTGAACCCAGCCCGTTTCAGGGTGAGCAGGTCCTTCTTGGAGGACTGCTCGGCTTGCTCCCGCAACGTCTTGTACGTCCCCTCGCTCAATACGTGGATCGCGCCATTCACCACGTGCACCTTCACGGGCTGGTTTTCGATGTCCAACTCCCGCCGCAACTCGGGCGAGAATTGCACTCGCCCCTGCCCATCCATCTCGGCTTCCGACCCCAGATCGTCTGCGTTAAACAAGATGTTGTCCGAGGCGTCGGGATCGCCCACGAAACTCGCCAGCAGTTTTTCGTTCTCGCGCCAGATCCCGATCGGGTATACTGTAGCCGTGACCCGCTCCGTGCTAGTTACGAACAGCTTTTTTTCCGGCAACCCTGCCAGGTACCTCTGGAACTCGACAGGTAACTTTAGGCGGCCTTTTTCGTCCAGGCGCGCCGGGAACATGCCCCGGGGTGGCTCCGCTAGTACTGCGCCTTGAGAGTTTTCTTCCGCCACTTATAAGCCACTTTCTATCCACTTTCTGGCTACAACAGATTGTGGCACGAAGCGTTTGTCCAATGCAAGAGAAATCTTTATGAAGCTGTTGATGGGACTTGAGTTAGTGAACTACTAGACGATCCACAGAGGCGCCTGTACACCACTACATCTTGATTTTAAGGCGAACACATGGCGAAAGTAAGCGCGTGTCGAACCTGAACTCGGTAGCTTCGTTCGGTAAAAAAAGCGTGACGGATCGTCCATTGCCGCCGGCCACCGCCCCTTATGCGGGCCAGGGTAATGCACGGCCTATCCCATTAGGCCTACAAGTACGCGTAGATAAAGGTGTTAGTTAATATTGCCTATCCAAAGACATGATTGAGCCACCGATGCCCACAGTGCTATTTCTGGGATTACCGGAATGGTCGTTCGGCAAAGGTGCATCAACATATGGCGAAACGCAAGAAGCAAGACGAACAGGTTGACAGGCGCATTAAGCGCCGCTTCAACATCGAACAAGGGCTGCGATATAAGCTCCTCTACGGGAGCCGCGTGGCCGAAGCCGGGAATGGACGCACGCTGAACATCAGCAGTAGCGGCGTCTGGTTCACTACCGAGGGCATCCTGAGCACCGGGCTGCCAGTTGAACTCTCTATGACTTGGCCTGCCCGGCTCAATGACGTCTGTCCAATGAAACTGATGATCTACGGGTGCGTCGTGCGCAGCGATAAGGAGGGTGCCGCCCTGGCGATCGAGCGCTACGAATTTCGCACGCAGGGGACCGCTCCCGTGCCGTTGTACGAGGAGACCGGTATTCGCCTGCCCACGTAGTGTGGGCTGATCTCCCATTTTTCAGGTCGTGGCGCTGGCGCCCACGATAATTCCCCGGCATTCGCCGAAACCGATGCGCGCAAACCCTGTGCGCTCGCAATACCCGCGCAGAATCACTTCGTCGCCATCGTCCAGGAACTTGCGGACTTCGCCGCCATGCAGCAATACGGGCTCGGCGCCCCGCTGAGTCATCTCAAGCAGGCAGCCGCGCTCTTCCGGCCGCGGCCCGGATACGGTGCCACTGGCAAGTAAATCGCCCGCGCGCAGGTTGCAGCCGTTGCTCGTGTGGTGCGTGAGCAACTGCGCCGGCGTCCAATAAAGGTTCCGCAGATTGCCGCGGCTCAACCGCATCGCCGGCACGCCCGACTCGCGCATCTGCCGCGATGCGATGTGAACTTCCAGCGTGAGATCGATGCCGCCCCGCTCCCGATCTTCCGTCCAATTTAAGTACGGCAGCGGCGCGGGATCGCCATCCGGCCGCTGGAACGCGGGCACGCGGAACGGCGCGAGCGCCTCCATGGTCACGACCCACGGAGAAATCGTGGTGGCAAAGCTTTTCGCCAGAAAGGGTCCCAGCGGCTGATACTCCCAGGATTGAACGTCGCGCGCCGACCAGTCGTTGAGCAGGCACAGGCCGAACACGTGAGATTCCGCGCGCGCGATAGGAATCGGGTGTCCCAGTTCGTTTCCAGCTCCCGCGAAAAACCCCACTTCCAGTTCGTAATCGAGAGCCCGCGTGGGACCGAAAGCGGGCGTATCCGCCGTGGCGTCCTTCGACTGGCCGTGGGGACGTTGCACTGGCGTGCCGCTCACCATGATCGACGAGGCACGCCCGTGATACCCGATCGGCACATATTTGTAGTTGGGCAGCAGCGGATTGTCCGGGCGAAACAGGCGGCCCACGTTCGTGGCGTGATGAATGGAGGCGTAGAAATCCGTGTAATCGCCGATTTCGGCCGGCCGCAGCATCACGGCCTTACGCATCGGCAGCAGCAGCGGTTCGATCGCGGCCTTTTGGTCACTGCCCGCGCGCAACAGTTCGCTGAGCCGCTCCCGTAGCCGCGACTGCGGCTCGTTTCCCAGAGCCATCAACCGGTTCAGGCGGACCGAGGAGCACGCCAGCACGGTCTCAGGTGCGAGGCCATCGAGCAGACCCGCCTTGGCGCAACGCCGCAGATTCAGGATGAAGTCCCCGATGGCCACTCCAATCGAACCAACCGGGGGCGGCAATTCAGGACGCCGGGAAAAAACTCCGAAGGGCAGGTTTTGAATGGGAAAATCGGCGCCGGGCTGGTTGGCGGATTCAACCCAACTCGACAGTTGAGGATCGTGCGTGCCGTTCAAAAAAGAAAATGGTTCCAAGTGACCCGATCTCGCAGCCTAACTCCCCGCCGGCATGCAACGGCACAGAGCTTTGCAACCAGGATTGCCGGGCGCCTTCCTTTCGGCTCCCCGCCGCCTCCTTTCAAAAGCGCCGGATCAATGCCTCCAGGCTCACCTGCCAGCATTCCCTGATTGGAACCGGCATCTCGAAGCGGCCTTTCACTCTCCCGAAACGACTGCCCGTCTCCAGGCCACCATTCCGAGGTCAAAGCTCCCGACCTGCTTCTTCGATACCCTACCGTACGTTTATCCGGCCCGTTCGGATTGCGATTCCCCTGCGCCCTCCGGTTCGCCCCGGCGTGCGCTGGATCACTACCGTAATCCCGTTGCCCGACTCCCGTCCGGCATTCCCCGCCCTTCCTCGGATCTCCACTCCCCTTCGGGGCCTTTCGGACCCTTAAGGATCAAAGCGTTCAACCCGATTCCTGGCCGGAAAGTTCACCTTCCGAGCGCTCCCGATGGCCCATCACTCCCCAGCATCGATTCTATTTTATTAGTTCCGACGCCGGATCACCGCTCCTGGCTCGCTAAGCGTTCAGTGGCTTGCTGTTCCTCAGACCTCTTGGAACCTCAACCATCATGCACCCACGGCGATGTTACAGTCAAATGAAAATTGTATTTCAAAGATGTTTTCCTCAACTTTTATTTGCTGCATTTTCATACGCTTAAAGAACTTGTGCGGTGCATGCCCTGTGGAAAAAACGCGCGCCTTCCATCTTGTTCTATGCAGGCGCCGTTAGCGCGCAAAGGCTGTAATGCGAAGCATCACACGCCCCAACAGTAGTCTTCGACGGCTTTTTCGATGGTGTCGTCCCGCTCGGTGAGCCGCATCAGTTCCAGGCGGATCGCATCCACCAATGCGTTCCAGCTCGCCACGATTACGTTATCGGAGACGCCCACGGTGGACCAGCTCTTACGGTGATCCGACCATTCGATCAGCACCCGCACTTTGGCGGCGGTGCCTTTGCGGGGCTCCAGCACGCGCACCTTGTAGTCGGTCAGGCGAACATCGGCCATTTGCGGGTAGACGGTCGACAGGCACTTGCGCAGACAGACGTGTAGCGCGTGGAACGGGCCGCTGCCGCTCGCGGTGGCGGAGTGTACGCCATCCTGCGTGCGTACGGTGATATCGGCTGTGGAGCGGGAGTCGCCCGTCGCGGTCGCCTTGGTAGACACCTCGTAGCCCTCCACCTCGAAGAAGTGGACACCCGGATTAAGCGCTTCGCGGACCAGCAATTCGAAAGTGCCTTCGGCGGCTTCCAGCTCACACCCTTCGTATTCCATCTGCTTGATGCGTTCGAGCAACTCGCGGCGGGCGTCTTCGTCGAGGCGGCCGGCGAGGCCGTGCTGCTTGAGCTTGTATAAGATGTTGCCGCGGCCCGACAGATCGCTGATCAGGACGCGCTGGCGATTGCCCACGGCTTCCGGAATCACGTGCTCGTAAGTAGCGGCTTCCTTCAAAACCGCGGAGACGTGTACGCCGCCCTTATGCGCAAATGCGCTGTGGCCCACGAAGGGCTGGTTATTGGGCAACGGCAAGTTGGCGAGTTCCGCGACGAAGCGCGCAACATTGGAAAGACTGATGAGCTTGTCCTGCCCGATGGCGGTGTGTCCGAGTTTCAGCTCCAGGTTGGCGATGATGGAGCAGAGATTGGCATTGCCGCAGCGCTCGCCGTATCCGTTGATGCAGCCTTGCACATGCGTGGCTCCGGCTTCCACGGCAGCCAGAGTATTGGCCACCGCCACGTCGGAATCGTTGTGGGTATGGATGCCCAGGATCCCGTCGAAGCGCTTGCGCACTTCGGCGAAGATCTCGACCAGCCTGCCAGTCAGAGTGCCGCCGTTGGTATCGCAGAGGCACAGCACCCCGGCACCGGCTTTCTGCGCGGCTTCGAGCGTGCGCAGAGCAAAAGCGGGATTCGAAGTGTAGCCGTCGAAGAAATGCTCGGCGTCATACACCACTTCCTTGTCGTGCGCCCTCAGATAGGCGACGGTTTCGGCGATCAGCTTGAGGTTTTCCTCTTCGGTGATGCCCAGCGCGCGGGTGGTATGTAGATCCCAGCTCTTGCCGAAGATGGAGACAACCGGCGTACCGGCGGCCACCAGCGACTGCACGCTGCGGTCCTCTTCAACCGTATGGCGGGCGAAACGCGTGGCGCCGAAAGCGGTCAGCTTGGCGTGTTTGAGGCGCAGCTCGGTTTGCGCGCGGGCGAAGAAGTCTTTGTCTTTCGGGTTGGAGCCGGGCCAGCCGCCTTCGATATAGTCGATACCCAGTTCATCGAGCTTTTGCGCGATGAGCAGCTTGTCGTCGACGGAAAAAGAGACGGATTCGCCTTGCGTCCCGTCGCGGAGAGTCGTGTCGAAAGTGAAGATTTTCATAAGAAACAAGAGCGGGGCGCAAGCCCCGCGGCGGACTAATGTCCGCTCTCCATGGGAACTCCCGATTCCTTCTTCTTTTTGAGAAACGTCATCATTTCGCGCAGCTCACGGCCCACCTTTTCGATGGGCTGATCGCGGGCAGCTTCGCGCATGGCTAGGAATTTGTGGCGGCCGGTTTTGTTTTCGTCGATCCATTGACGGGCAAACTCGCCCGACTGGACCTCGGAGAGAATCTTCTTCATCTCGGCGCGCACGTGGGCATCGACAACCCGTGGGCCGCGGGTGTAGTCGCCATACTCAGCCGTATCGGAAACCGAGTACCGCATGTATCCGAGACCACCCTCCTGGATCAGATCGACGATCAGCTTGAGCTCGTGCAGGCACTCGAAATACGCAATTTCGGGCGCGTAGCCGGCTTCGACAAGGGTTTCGAAACCGGCGCGGATGAGCTCGGATGCGCCGCCGCATAAGACAGCCTGTTCGCCGAAGAGGTCGCTTTCAGTCTCCTCTTTAAAGGTGGTGCCGATCACGCCCGCCTTGAGGCTTCCCAGCGCGCCCGCATAGGCCAGCGCCGTATCGAGCGCGTGTCCCGAGGCATCCTGGTGGACCGCGACCAGCGAGGGCACGCCCACGCCTTCCGTGAACAGCTCGCGCACGCGGTGGCCGGGAGCCTTGGGAGCCACCATGGAAACATCCACGCTCGCCGGCGGCTGGATCTGGCCGAAGTGGATGTTGAAACCGTGCGCGAACATCAGCGTCTTACCTGCCGTCAAATGCGGCGCGATGTCCTGCTTGTAGAGATCGCCCTGGATATGATCGGATACCAGGATCATGATCACATCGGCGGCTTTGGCAGCCTCGGCGGTATCTAATACCTTCAGGCCGGCGGCCTCGGCTTTGGATCGCGACTGGCTGCCGGGATACAGGCCGACCACCACGTCCACGCCGGAATCGCGCAAATTCAGGGCATGCGCGTGACCCTGGCTGCCATAGCCGATAATCGCAACAGTGCGGCCCTCGAGGGCGGGTTTATAATCTTTTTCGTAATAACGTGTCGCCATTTTAAGAACTCCTGGATTTTGTACCACCAAACCGTGGCGCACGCTTCAGCGTGCAGCGGCGGACTTTAGTTCGCCGGCAGCGGCCAACTGAAACGGTGAGCCCCACTACCTTGCCTCGGTGAGGATAGGCGGCTGCAATTTCAACTTCTTGGCGTCCAGCGAAACCGCCACGATTCCCGAGCGGGTCGTTTCAATCTCGCCATAACTACCGATCACATCGATGAATTCATCCAGCTTTTCGGGATCGCCGGTGGCTTCGAGCGCGAACCCTTCAGTGGAGGAATCCACCACGCGCGCGCTGAAAATCTCGGCCTCCTTGAGCACCGCGGTGCGCGTTTCGAGCGCGGTGCGCACGCGCACCAGCACCATCTCCCGGCGAACGGCGGGCGATTCGGTGAGGTCCACTGCCTGCAGGACATTCACCAGCTTGTTCATCTGCTTGATGACCTGCTGGCGGAGAGTGGCATCCACGTCGACCACGATGGTCATGCGGGAGAGTTCGGGATCGAGCGTGCGGGCCACGGTAAGGCTCTCGATGTTATAGCCCCGCTGGCTCAGTAAGCCCGTAATGCGCATGAGAGCGCCCGGCTTGTTCTCGACTAACAAGGATATGATCTGCAACATAGGAGATCCTTACTTGGGCACCGCCACCGGTTGGGGCGGCGCGAGCACCATCTCGTTGATGGCGCCTCCGGCGGGCACCATGGGATAGACGTTTTCAAACGGGGTGACCTTGACGTTGAGAAGGTAAGGTCCGGGTTCGCGGACCGCTTCTTCCAGGGCCGCGGCGAGTTCCCAAGGCTTATCGATCGTGCGGCCCTTGAACCCGTATGCGCCCGCCAGTTTCTCCACATCCGGGAAGCAATCGAGCTCCACTGAGCTCATGCGGTTGTTGTAGAAGAGTTCCTGCCACTGGCGAACCATGCCGAGGTAGCCGTTGTTCATCACCACGATCTTGATCGGCAGGCCATGACTGGCGATGGTGGAGAGCTCCGGGATGGACATCTGGAATCCGCCATCGCCCACCAGCGCGAAAACCAACTTGTCGGGACGTGCGAACTGCGCGCCGATAGCGGATGGCAGGCCGAAGCCCATGGCGCCCAGCCCGCCGGAGTTGATCCAGAGACGCGGCGCATTGAAACGGATCAACTGGGCGGCCCACATCTGGTGCTGGCCCACGTCGGAGCAGACAATGGCCTCGCCCGCCGACAGGCGATCGATTTCCATCATGAGGTGCTGAGGCTTGATCTCCGTATCGGAGGTGACCGGAACCAGGGGGTGCTCGGATTTCCAACCGCGGATCTGGGACCACCAGGCTTGCCTGGCGGGGGCGTTCACGGCGGAAGCCTGCTGCCCCGCCCCGCGGAGATCGGCGTTCAGGCGGCCGAGGACGCGTTTGACATCGCCCACGATGGGCACGTCCGCAGCCCGGTTTTTCCCGATTTCCGCGGGATCGATGTCTACGTGGATCACCTTGGCGTGAGGCGCGAAAGCGGCCAGACGTCCGGTAACCCGATCGTCGAAGCGCACACCGAGGGCGATGAGCACGTCGCAATGCGTCATGCCCATGTTGGCGGCGTAGCTGCCATGCATGCCGGGCATGCTGACAAAGTTCGGGTGGTTGGAAGGCAGGCCGCCGAGACCCATCAGGGTGGTGACCACGGGCGCATCGAGGAGTTCCGCGAGTTCGCGTAGCTCGGCGGAGGCGTTGGCCGCGATGATACCGCCGCCCGCATAGATGAACGGCCGCTCGGCCTCCTGCATCAATTGCGCCGCGCGGCGGATCTGGCCGGTGTGGCCCTCGGTGAACACTTTGTAGCCAGGCAGATGGATGGAAGTGACCGGTGTGTAATGGCCTTGCGCCTGGAACACATCCTTAGGAATATCGACCAGCACGGGACCCGGCCGGCCGCTGGCCGCGATATAGAACGCCTCGTGGATCGCCTGCGGCAGGTCGTCCAGCTTCTTTACCAGGTAGTTATGCTTGGTGCAGGAGCGCGTGATGCCGAACGTGTCGGCCTCCTGAAAAGCGTCGCTGCCGATGAGCTTGCTGGTGACCTGCCCGGTAAGGGCGACAATCGGGATGGAGTCCATCATGGCATCGACCAGGCCTGTGACCAGGTTGGTCGCGCCCGGCCCCGAAGTAGCGCAGCAGACACCCACTTTGCCGGTCGTGCGCGCGTATCCCTCCGCCGCAAAGCAGGCATTTTCCTCGTGGCGGACCAGCACATGGCGTATGTGGTGGTCGTAGATGGCATCGTAGAGAGGCAGGGTAACGCCACCCGGATAACCGAAAAAGCAATCCACACCTTCGCGCGCCAGACATTCCAGCAGCATTTTCGCGCCATTCGTCAGAGTCGACATATATTCCTCAACAAAACGCTCTCCAAAAATAAAAAAGGCCACCAGCCGGGTTGCTTCGCCCCGCCGATGGCCTCGGAACTCGTCCGATGCGGCCTCAGGCGGGGCCGGCTACGATGACCAATACGTTAATAATAATGACTACCGGTATGGACAGACGGGACAGCTTAGGAACGGAGAAGGACCGGATTGTGGAACCGCTCGACATGCGTAACTTTCCTGAGTGTAGCTTACAAGTTTTGGAAATGCAAGACGGGTGTGGCATTACAAATGTTTATTGCGTCATTTGCAGCATACACAGGGCGGCTCAGGGGCGTAGCCGCACCTCCTGCAACCCCTCTTCGCAGGTCATGCCGACAGTCTCCTGACAAGGGACGCAATAGCGAGCCCAGGGCAAGGCCTGTAATCGCTTGGACGGTATGGGCCGTTCGCAGGCCAGGCACACGCCGTAGTCTCCCGATTGCACGCGATCGAGGGCTTCTTCCACCAACCGCAACTGCCCATAATCGAGGCTGTTCAGCCGCAGCGAGACGAATTCGTCATGCGAGAGCTGCGCCTGATCTTCTTCCGCTACGCGGCCCATCCTGGCCAGCGTATCGAACTTGACGCCCAAGCCGGAGACCACTTGCTCCCGTTTATCGAGCAGCATCCGGCGATAGGTCTCGGTTGAATCCAACAGCACTGCGGTGTTCGTCGCTTTGTTCATGCCTGGCACCTCTCTTGCGAATTGTGATTTCAGACCGCAAGCACTTTAAATGGTTAAGAAACGGTATCAAAGTTCTCGCCTGAATACAAGTAGCGTTAAGATAAAAGTCACAGCACTTGCTTCCATGAAGAGACGCATCCTGGTGGTCGAGGACGAAGAGAAACTGCGCCGCGTTCTCGAACTGCAACTGACCTCGGCGGGATTTGAAGTGGAGAAGGCGCGCACGGCGGAAGAAGGTCTGAAAATCGCCGACCGCGCCGATCTGGTGCTCACCGATTTACGGCTGCCGCAGATGGACGGGCTGGAACTGCTGGCCGCGATCCGACGCCAGAACTCGCAGACACCCGTGATCGTGATGACGGCGTTCGGCACCATCGAGACGGCCGTCGAGGCGATGAAGACCGGCGCCACCGACTTCCTGCTGAAGCCTTTCTCGCTCGACCACTTGATGACTGTGGTGCAGAAGGCGCTGGAAATGCGCGCGCTGCGGGATGAGAACCTGCAGCTTCGCGAAGAGTTGGGGCGGCGTTATGCCTTCGACAACATCGTGGGCCGCAGCGCCGCGATGCAGGAAGTTTTCGCCATCATTACGCGGGTGGCTCCCACCCGCGCCACGGTGCTGCTGGCGGGGGAAAGCGGCGTGGGCAAGGACCTGATCGCGCGCGCGATCCATTTTCATTCGCCGCGGCGCGAACGGCCGCTGGTGAAGATCAACTGCACGGCGCTTCCGGAAAACCTGATGGAGAGCGAACTGTTCGGCTACGAAAAGGGCGCATTTACGGGCGCGATGAACACCAAGCCGGGCAAGTTCGAGCAGGCCGACACGGGCACCGTCTTCCTGGACGAAATCGGCGACGTGCCCGCGACCATTCAGGTAAAGCTGCTGCGCGTGCTGCAGGAGCGCGAGTTCGAGCGCCTGGGCAGCAACGTCACCCGGCACATCGACGTGCGTGTGGTGGCCGCTACTAACCAGGATTTGCGCGCCGCGCTGGAGCAGGGCACGTTTCGCGAAGACCTTTATTACCGGCTGAACGTGGTGCCGATGAACATTCCGCCGTTGCGCGAGCGCAAAGAGGATATCCCGTTCCTGGCGCAGCATTTCGTCACCAAGTTGGGACCGGACACGGGGAACCGGGTCCACGACGTTACGGACGCCGGCATCGCTAAGTTGATGTCGTACCATTGGCCCGGCAATGTGCGCGAGTTGGAGAATGTGATCGAACGCAGCTTGGTGATGTGTTCCGGCGAACGGCTGGATGCGGCGGATATCAAGCTGGAGATGGCGCCGCGCAGCCGCGCGCAAACAGATCAGGCGGACCGTTTCTTGCCCGATGGCCTGACGCTCGACCAATATGAACAGGACCTGATCCGCGAGGCGCTGCGCCGGGCGGACGGCAATAAGAGCCAGGCCGCGCGGCTGCTGGGGTTGACGCGGAATGCGCTACGGTACCGGCTCACGCAGATGGGCCTCGAATCGTAGCCGTGGCGCACGCTTTAGCGTGCCGGCGGGACTTTTAAGTCCCGCTCTGGAGTTTGGACATATTTCGTCATGACTGGCCGCCTGCCCGTGGCACCCCCGCAGATGCGGGTGAAACAGCGGCGAGACCCCCTGCGGGGCATCGTCGAAAACTCACCGTGGGGCGGGCAATCATGCCCGCAGCCGGCTTTCAGCCGGCATCCGGCCGCCTAAAAAGGCGGCTGTGGCCAAGATTGGCCGTCCTCCAATTTACGGTGTGTTTTCGACGGTGCCCACGCGCCAGCGCTGTCACGCGCCAGGTGACACGGTTGTCGCATTTCCGCTGCCTGTGGTCCTTCGGCGCGCGATACCTCCTTTTCTCACAATGGTTTAATGCGAATTGCTCCGATGGCATTCACGATGCTTTATGAAAGTTCGTGAATAAGCAAACGA
>Ga0187871_10000989_pt1 | contig 25604 bp, 24 predicted proteins | sample June2016WEW_16_1_FD_132988 | JGI IMG/M metagenome (GOLD analysis project Ga0187871, IMG submission 132988) | Peatland microbial communities from SPRUCE experiment site at the Marcell Experimental Forest, Minnesota, USA - June2016WEW_16_10 | ecosystem: Environmental > Terrestrial > Soil >...
TCGGACACGATGACGTTCCATATTTGAAGGCGGGCGACGTGGTCGAGTTATCGATTGACGGACTGGGATCACAGAGAAGCGTGCTGGCCCAGGCGTGAACCGACCCGACGCCGAAATGAAATGTCGCGAGGAGACACGATGAGCGCAATGCGGCCTAAGAGGGCACTGGTAACCGGCGCCTCGAGCGGTATCGGTCAAGCGATCGCCATACGTTTCGGCGAAGAAGGTGCCTACGTGGCGGTGGGCGGTCGCGACGACGCGAGGATCCAGGCAACGTGTCGTGACGTCGTGGCCGCGGGCGGACAGGCGGTGGCGGTGCCGGGCGACGTTTCAAAGGTCGACGACGCGCGCTCGGTCGTTGATGGGGCAGTCGCCGCGATGGGAGGCCTCGACGTCGTCGTCAACAACGCGGGCATCGACGCCAACGAATGGCACGACGTGGCCGACTTCCCTATCGATGTCTTCGACGAGATCATGGCCGTGAACGCTCGTGGCCCATTCCTCATTTCGAAGTTCGCCATCCCGCACCTGCTCGCGGCGGGAGGTGGGGCGATGCTGCACATCAGCTCGGTATGCGCCGCGACGGTATGGTCAGGCGACAGCGCGTACGGCATCTCCAAGGCCGCCCTCAATATGCTCTCGGACCACATCGCCGTCGAGTACGGCGCGAGGGGAATCGTTTCGAACACATTGATGCCGGGCGTGTTTCGTACGCCGCTGCACGAGGGAGTCATGGAAGGGATGAACGACGGACGGGCCTTCGAACGCACGTTGCTGAGCCGTCACCCGATAGGTCGATTCGGCACGCTGAGCGAGATTGCGGAAAGCGCGGTCTTTCTCTGTTTCGGTGCCGCGCCATTTCTCACCGGCGCGAATATCCCCATCGACGGCGGGTACAGCCGCCTCTGACGTGGCGAACGACGGTGACATTCGTCGAGTGCGAAACGTTCACGCGCGCAGCGCGCTACGGCTGTAGGAGCGCTTTGATCGGCGTAGTTTCACCGTTCATCAAGGCCGTGAAAATTTCGGCTCCCTGATCGAGCGGGTACGTCGTCGACCACGAGAGATCCAGGCTCGGCGCAATGCCAATGGCTTCGACGAACTCTTCGTCACTGTACGCGAACGAGCCTCGAATGTTCTTCTCGAGGCGCACGATTCCCAGAGCGTCAAAACCGGGGTTGGGTGACGCAAGACCGAGCCACACGGTGGTCCCACCCGCAATCAAGTGGTCGACGGCGCTTTGATGTGTCGTCGCGCTTCCGACCGCGTCGAAGATGACATCGAACTCGCCGACCAGGGCGTCACTGACGAGGTCGGCGCCTACTTTCTCTGCGACGATCCGACGACTTTCCGACAGGTCGGTGGCGGTCACGGTCGCCGCGCCCGCATAGTGGGCGATTTCGACGCAGGCGAGCCCGATAGGACCACAACCGATGACACCCACGCGCTGCCCTTTCGGGGCTCCCGCCAGATTCCACGCGTGCACCGCGTTGGCCAACGGTTCGATCAGCGCCGCACGGTCGAGGTCGAGGTCGTCGGGCAGCTCGTGGATTGATCCTTCCGGGACAAGGACGCGCTCGGCGAAGCCACCAGACTTATGAACTCCGAGCAACGAACGAGAACGACATAACTGGGGTTTGCCGATCGCGCAGAGGTCGCATCCGCCACAAGACGTCAACGGATTGACGGCAACTCGTCGTCCGTCAGTCGTGTGACCGACGAACTCGTGACCCATGATGAGGGGTGGCACACGGAATCCCGGTGACGAAATCCCGTGCAGTTCACTTCCACAGATGCCGGCCCGATCGACGACGATAACAACGTCGCCCTCCCCCGCCGCAACGTCGGGAACCTCTTGGATTTTCACCACACCTAGATCAGTAAAAACCAGCGCCTTCATCGCATTCCTCACTACAACCAATCGATGATTCGTAGTAGTCACGCTAGTTGTTGGGCGATCATTTCAGCGAAGAACTTGACTCGGCGGCACCGCTCGATGACCCACGAAGATCGAGGTGGCGTACTCATCTCGAGACGATTCGCGCGATCGTTCCATCTATCAGAACGCGACACGTACAGCGACCACTCGGGGTTGAACAACGCACAGTTCCGAGCGAGCACGAAACCGCTCCGCGCCCAGACGGTAACTTCGTAAGTAGTCGATCGAATCGAGCGGGGGTGGTACATGGGCGAGTTGACGGGCCGAGTCGCGCTGGTCACCGGAGCTGGCTCGGGTCTCGGACGCGGAATCGCTCTCGAGTTGGCGAGCGCCGGCGCACGCATCGCGATCGTTGACCGAGATGAACGGGCCGCGCGTGAGACCCTCGCCGTATTGACGGATTCGCAGCTCGATGGACGCGCGTACCGTGCGGACGTGACAAAACGCGCTGAGGTGGATTCCACGTGGGACTCGGTCGCCGAGGACTTCGGGCACCTTGACGTCGTCGTCAACAATGCGGGCGTCAGTTTCGTCGGACCACACATCATCGATACGACCGATGAGGCGTGGCATTCGTCCATCGACGTTATGCAGACGGGGGTCTTCTACGGTATGCGCGCCGCGGCGCGCCACATGTTGCCACAGCGCTCGGGGAGCGTGATCACGATAGCGTCGATTCGCGGTTTTTCCTCGAATCCCGGACGTGTCGCGTACTGCGCAGCGAAGGCGGCGGTCTTGATGATGACACGGGTTGCCGCCGCCGAGTGGGCCGAATTTGGAGTTCGAGCGAACGCGATTGCCCCGGGCCCGGTTCGAACACCTATGTGGGAGAGCGACGCCGCGAGCGGTGCCGTTGACGACGCGGCGTACGTGCGTACGATTCCGGCCGGTCGCCTGGGCACGCCGTCGGAGGTCGGACAACTGGCTGTGTTTCTCGCGAGCGACCGAGCGTCCTACATCAACGGTTCGTGCGTGACCATCGACGGCGCGCTGACGACGATTCCCTCAGGATGACGGATCGTCATGCGTATTCCAATAGTTGAACAGCGGCCGCTAGCGCAATCGGAGGTAGTGAATGGAATTTGTTAACGGAGTCGACCATATAGGGATCACCGTCACGGACCTCGAGCGTTCGATCAACTTCTACACCTCGATCCTTGAGTGCTCAATCGTCATGCGACAAGAGAAAGAGGGAGGCTATCTAGCGGCGATCGTCGGATATCCGGGCGCCCACGTATTGATGACGCACCTTCAGCCACCCGGGGGCGGTCCCCGGATTGAACTCTTCCAATATCTGGTGCCCGAGTCGGAGGTCCGCGACCTAGAACCGCGCAACGTGGGCAACGCCCATATCTGCTTTGTCGTGGAGGATCTGGCCGCGCTCTATCAACGACTGGTGGAGAAGGGAATCAGCACGATCAGCCCTCCCGTCGAGGTTGACACCGGTGTCAACACGGGCGGGTGGTCGCTCTACCTTTACGATCCTGATGGAATCACGCTTGAACTGTTTCAACGCCCGACGAGGAGTCCCGCACATGTGGAATGAGTACTTCACGGGCAAGACCGTGATCATCAGCGGCGGTTCGACCGGCATCGGAGCGGGAGCCGCGCAAGCTTTCGCCCGTGCGGGCGCGCACACGATCGTGGCGGACGTGCAAGACAGTATCGGCGAGGAGTTGGTTCGAACGCTCGTCGCTGAAGGCCACAGCGCGACCTTTCGTCACTGCGACGTCGGGAACGAAGACGATGTCGAGCAGGTCTTCGCGCTAGCCCGCGACGCATTCGGCGACGTTGACGTCGCGTACGCGAACGCCGGGGTCGAGTGGACCAAAGATGCTCGCCACACGACCCTCGAAGAGTGGGACCACGTACTGAACGTGAACTTGACCGGTGTCTTCCTGGTCTGTCGTGCCGCGATGCGCTCGATGTGCGAGCGGCGCACGGGATCCATCGTCGTGACCTCATCGCCACACGCCTGGGCCACGGTTTCCGACGGCGTCGCCTACGCGGCATCGAAGGGCGGCGTCAGTTCTCTCGTTCGCGCACTGGCGTTGGAGGGTGCGCCTTACGGGGTTCGGGTGAATGGCGTCGTTCCAGGGTCGATCAACACGCCGATGATTCAACGTGAGGCGCAGGCGACCTCGAACCCCGAAGAGGCGTTGAGACTGATGGATCGAAGTCAACCGTGGGGTCGAATTGGCGAACCAAACGAAGTCGCCAACGTGACGATGTTCCTCGCGTCGCCGCTCGCGGAGTTCGTCACCGGTTCGCTGTACTCGGTCGACGGTGGTTTGATGGCCGCGCTTCCCATGGGACCGTTCAGTTTCGGCGGATGATATCCAAGCAGTTAAGCGGTCGAGTGAAGGCTAACGAGGAGAGACGAATCGTGGAAGAGTTCGTAGCAGAACCGTGCACCACTGACACTTACTATCTCGGCGAGTGCTGCCGGTGGGATGAGGTGCGCGGCGAACTGTATTGGGTGGACGTTCACGAAGGTCACTTCTTTCGAGCGAGGGCCGATCACACCACCGTTGACGTGGTCCACCGATACGACCTCGATGGAAATATCTCTGCGCTGGCTCCGCTCGTGGACCGAACGGACGGTTGGATCGTGGCGATGAATCGGTCGTTGTGGCTGCTCAACGAGTCGGGTCAACTGCGAGAAGTCGCCCAACTGGAGTCAGATGACGGAGTTGCAATGCTGCTCAACGACGGAACGGCCGATCCGTGGGGGTCGTTCTGGGTGGGCTCGATGGCCGCGGACGAAGAGCCGGGGCGCGGCACGGTCTACCGATTCCGCGAGTCGACGGGATCTCAAGCCATGTTCGGCGACGTCACCATATCGAACGGCATCGGGTGGAGCCCCGATCGAACCGCCCTGTACTTCGTAGATAGCGGGCCGGGGTTGATTCACTCCTACGACGTCGACGACTGCGGTGAGATTTCGCATCCCCGTCTCTTCGCACAGTTCGACACCGCAACCGAAGGTACCCCCGACGGACTGTGCATCGACAACGAGGGCTTCATCTGGGTGGCCGTGTCGGGTGGTTGGGAGGTACGTCGATACTCACCGAACGGTGAGGTGGTCGCTCGAGTGAGTGTCTCCACCGCGCAGCCGTCCTGCTGCGCCATAGGCGGTGCGAACGGTACCACCCTGTACATCACCACCGCGCAAGAGGACTTGCCGACGTCACAGCTCGAAGACCAACCCGACGCCGGACGGCTCTTCGCGGTGAACGTGGGCGTGAGTGGTCGGCCACTCGATCCCTACCGACCCTCGCCCAGCATCTGAGAACGCACACTGCCGGGTTCGTGTCTCACGAGTCCAGCGCGGATTGGTGCACCTACTGCGTTACCACTACTCCGACCCAACCCGATGCGCTTCGATGTAGTCCGTGTTGAGTTGCCATCCGAGCCCCGGGGCATCGGATAACTGGAGTTCGCCATTCTCGAGTGGCGGTCGGTTCGCGATCAAATTCCACCAAAAGGGATCGCGATCGGGATGAAAGCACTCGACCAGCGAACCGTGCGCCTGACTGGCCACGAGGTGCGAAGCTACTTGGGGTTCCTCGTGATGGCCCACGGCCACGTTGTAGGTTCCCGCGACTGCAGCCATTCGGCGCCATACCGTCGGACCACCGGACCACGAAGCGTCGAAATTGCAGAAGTCGATCGCTCCCAATTCCATCAGGTTCCGACAACCCGCCGGCGAGTGTTCACTCTGGCCCGCACACACCGGAATCGATCCGCGCATGCGCACGTCTCGCATTCCTCGCGCGTCGTCACTCCATCCCACCGGCTCCTCGAACCACATGATGTTGAGATGCTCGATCCGCCGATCCAGTTCGAGCGCTTGTGAAACGCTGTAACCCTGATTCGCGTCGATGGCGATGAGGAACCCGTCGGGGGCGGCCGCGCGCGCACGTTCGACGCGTTCGGCGTCGATCTCGGGCGTTGCCCCGCCGACTTTGAACTTTATTCCGGCCAGACCTAAGTCCACGTAGGACTGAATCTCCTCCTCGATCGTGCCCAGAACGTCGCCGTAGTAACCGCCAATTGCGATCAGGGGAATGCTGCGACGAAACCCACCCCACAGGCGCCACAGCGGCTGGCCGAGCGCCTTGCCGACGGCGTCCCAGATGGCGGCGTCCACGCCGGCGAGCGCCACCAGTCCTTGGCGCCGATCGCGGAGAATATCGAAGGTGACCGGGTAACCCGCGTGCCAGCAGCGTTCCGTCGCCATGGCGTCCAGTCCCACTAACGCGGGAGCCAATTCGTTGTGAACAATATTGTTGATCTCGATCAACGTCGCGTCTTCATCGCCGGCGTAGGCCTCGCCGACGATGCCTTCGGACGTGTGGACGCGCGTGATCAGCGTTGAACGGTGCGTCATGTGGTAGTGACTGCCCTTAAAGTCGGCGCCGAGTTTCGCCCGAACCGGGATCGTCTCGATACGGGTGATCGTCAGCGGGGAGCTACCCCCCATCGCGGGTTGATCGCGTTCCTCATTTGAATCCAGAAGGCCCACTACAGATCTCCCCCATCGGCCATCCGACCTCTCGTCGGCGTTAAGCGTTGCGTGCCCGTACAATCGAAGCCGAGAGTACGAATCCGCTTCCAGCCTTTCATGTTTCGCGGGGCGAGGGCGGCTCACGGCCGATGTCGTGTGGACGAGCAACGACGCGGGGGGACCGAAAAGTTGGACAATCAACGGAGGAACTCTGACGTGTCAAACGAACAGAGCGGATCCCTGCTTTCGACTCATCCCATCGGCGACAGTATGACCGCGTTCCAGATACGCGGTCGTTTCGTGACGTTGGTGCTCGTCCCGGAAGCCGGGGGCAAGATTCTCCAACTGATCGACAACGAATCAGGCTTCAATCTTCTCTGGCAGAACCCTCGTGTGCCGATCGGTCGGACGTACGCGGGCGCCCCGTTTGATGACGTGTGGTGTGGCGGCTGGGACGATGTCTTCCCCACTGATGCCGAGTGCGCGGTCGAAGAGAATTCGTTCCACGACCACGGCGACCTCTGGATAGGCCCGTGGGAATGGTCAGTCGAGAACGACGACCCCGAAGAAACGACTATTCGACTCAGCCGAGACAGCGTGTCGCTGCCCTGCACCGTCGACAAGTGGATCACCGTGAAGCGCGATGGTCACGACGTCTCGATGACCCTCCGTTTGACCAACCACGGTCTGTCGCCCGTTCGATTCATGTGGAACCAACACATCGCGCACGCAATTGGACCTGGTTCCCGGGTGCACTTGCCGGTCAGCACGCTCGGAGTGGTCCCGCCAGCGCCTTCGCTCGACGATGCGCGCGAAGTCACCTGGCCGATCTACGGCGGTGTCGATCTAAGTCGACTGGCGGGACCCGAGGCGGGCGCCCTTCAGTTTCTGTACTGCGAGGATTTGCGCGCGGGGTGGTGCGTCGTCACCCATCCCTCACAGGGTGTCGCAGTGCGAGTCGAGTTCGACGAAGCGGTGTTCCGCACGCCGTGGTTATGGCGAGTACTCGGGGGATGGCGAGGTCACTACGTCTTGTTGACCGAACCGTGCACCAGCCTTCCTGGAAGTCTGGCCTCGGCTATTCAGAATGACAGTGCGGCCACGCTGGCGGCGGGGACGTCGCTCGAGACCGAGCTTCGAGTCGTGGTAAGCCGAGAGTTTGACGCGAACGCCGCCGGTGATCAGGATCCCATCGCGTCAACGGTGTCGTAGGGTCACTCGAGAGTGTCGCGATTCGGTGTGCTGCAAGCGGTGCGCGAAGAGCGAACTCACCCTGCTGGGGTTTGATCACTGCATCCCCGCCGAGTGTCAAGACTTCAAGAGAAGCGCGAGCAACTCTGCCGTTGACGTCGTCGCCACGTCCGTCAGTTCACCCGCCTGGAGCTGGCAACTGAATCCATCCAGGATTACTTGACCGAGGAGTGAGCCGCGGACGATTCCGGGCACGAATTGGTCTCGGGCAATCTGGCGCGAGAGTTCGTCATGATCCTTTTCAAACCCGAATGAACCCGCCAGACCGCAGCAGCCAAGATCGAGCGTCTGGACGTCAAAGCCGGAGTCGGTCAGCACACGAACTTCTGAGGCCGAACCTTGCACGGCTCGTTGATGACAATGGGGATGCACGCTCACCGTTGCACCGCTGCCAGCGACGGGCGCGGTCCACGAGATTGCCTCCAGATGTTCTGCCAGACTCCGGGAAAGCGACGCAAGTTTCGCGGCTCGCGGATCACTTGGAAGGAGCTGGGGCAACTCGTCTCGGAACGTGGCCAAGCAACTCGGTTCGGGCACGACAATCGGAATGTCCATCGCCAGAAACTCATCTAACACGTCGAGGACGTCGCGTCCCGCCGCCGACGCCAACTTCAGCATCCCCGAGTCGTACAGCGGTCGCCCGCAGCACGCCCATTTCTTGGGCAGTGCCACTCGTTCACCGGCCCGACGAAGAACTTCAACGGTGGCGCGGCCGCGTTCCGGTACGAACAGATCCGTGAACGTATCGGGCCATAGCACCACTGTGGGCTTCGCTTCATCTCGCAGTTCGCGCGCCAACGGACCGCGGCGAAAACTCTTCAGCGCGAACGGCGGCACACGGCGTTGCTGGCTGATGCCGCCAATCCATTTGAAGAGCGGCGCGGAGAAACGATTGCGCAGGACCGCATTGGCGACCCTGGGCATCCGTGTCGCGACGCGCCCGGTCCAGGGCAGTAGGCCCATCGCGTACGCGGATCTGGGTCGAAGCCGCTTGGCGTAGTAGTGGTGCAGGAACTCCGCCTTGTAGGTCGCCATGTCGACGTGCGTGGGGCAGTCGGTCGCGCAGCCCTTGCACGAAAGGCAGAGATCCAGCGCCTCGAAGACGTCCTTGTTTCTCCACGACTCGACGGTCGTCTCGCCCTGGAAGAGCTCGACGAACAGTTTGGCCCGTCCCCGCGTCGAGTGCTTCTCGTCGTGCGTCACCCGATACGACGGACACATCACCCCGCTCGTTTCGCTCCGGCACTTCCCCACGCCCACGCAGCGCTCGAGCGCATTCTGCAGCGAACCTCCGTCCTGTTCGAAGGGGAACGCGGTCGCCACCAACAGTGACTTTCGGTACTTCGGTCCGTATCGAATGTTCGTGTCGAGCGGGTAGGCGTCAATGACCTTGCCCGGATTCATCTTCCCGCGAGGGTCCCAGGCCGCCTTGAAGCGTCGGAACGCCTCCATGAGCTCGGGGCCGTACATTCGCTCGAGTAGTTCTCCGCGCGCTTGGCCGTCACCGTGCTCACCCGAGATCGAGCCGCCTAAGGACACGCAGAGATCGGCGGCACGTTCGACGTACGAACGATAGGAGCGTAGGCCCTCGACGCTCGATAGATCGAAGTTGTTGCGCGTGTGCACACAGCCTTGTCCGAAGTGACCGTACCAAGCGCCGTTGTAACCGAACTCTTGCCACAGGTCGCGAATACCGCGTAAGTAGCGACCGAGCTGCTCGGGCGCGACCGCGGCGTCTTCCCACCCCTCGTAGTTGACGGGCTGACCGGGCGGCCGAGCCGTCGCTCCCAGACCCGACTCCCGTATTCGCCAGACCTCTTCTTGGTCACGGTGATCTCGCAGGATCACCGACTGAATACCCGGAGAAAGGCTCGCCACCAACGTCTGAACTTTCGATTCGACTTCGGCCGCGCTGTCGGCACCCACCTCGGCCATCAGCCATCCTTGGCCGTCGGGCAGGTAATGAAGGTTCTCGACGTTCAGACGGGCGCGGCGCATCTGATCCACGAGTCGTCCGTCGAAGCCCTCCAAGCCGATCAAGTCGTGCACCAGCAAACTTGGCACATTGTCCGCAGCGATATATATGTCGTCGTAGCCGAGCACCACCAATGTTCGATGCTTGGGCCACGGCGACAACGACACCGTGATCTCGGTCACCAGGGCGCACGTCGACTCGGAACCGACCAACGCACGCGCCAGATCGAAACCGTTCTCGGGCAGCAACTGATCCAAGTTGAATCCCGACACCCGACGCGGAATTTGAGGAAAACCCGTACGAATCTGTTCTTCGAAGTCGCCGCGCAACCGACGAAGTTCGCGAAGGATCCGTGCGCCGTCAGTGTCGGTGCTCGTCTGGTCCCGGTAACTGTCATCGTCGCACTGCCCCACGACCATACGTTCGCCCGCGGCGGTGATGACCACGAGTTCGTGAACGTTGTCAACGGTCTTGCCCGTATACAGCCCGTGTGTACCGCAGGAATTGTTGCCAACCATCCCGCCCAGGGTGCACCACGCGTGCGTCGCGGGGTCAGGGCCAAAGGTGAGATCGAGTAATCGAACGGCCGCGTTGAGGTCGTCCAACACCACACCGGGCTGCACCGTCGCACACCTCTCCTGCGCGTCGATCGCAATGATCTTGTTCATGTGGCGGCTCATGTCAATCACGACGGCGACGTTGCAGGCTTGGCCCGCAAGACTGGTGCCAGCTCCGCGCGCAAGAATCGGAGCATCGTGACGCCGACACACGAGGACCGTTTGTCGCACGTCGTCTTCGTCCACAGGAAATACGACGCCGAGTGGCACCTGACGGTAATTGGAGGAATCAGTGGCGTAGATGCCGCGCGTGGCGCCGTCGAAATGAACCTCGCCACGAAGTACCCCGACGAGATCACGTTCCAACGATCGACGGACCGTTTCGTCAACCCCCGATCTGTCGACGTTGTCGCCCGGAATCAGAGTCATGGCCTCACGTGCTTGTCGACGGCGCCATCACGCAGCCAGCCTCTTGAGACGCGGACGATCTCACTGACCACTCAGCGTGCATCTCAAGAAGTTACAGGTACGGTCCCCCACCAGGCGGAGTCACTCCCAAGGCACTCTTCGCCGCACCCAAGGATCAATCGCCCGACGAAGCGTGTAAGGGTACCGTTTGTTTCGGTTGCACGACGAGGTCCTGCTCCGCTGAGAGCGTGACGCGAAGTCGGGCCGCAATGACGACGGAGCTGAGGCAGCCAAGGCACAGCAATGAGATCCATACCGCCGCAAGGTGGGCCGCGATCAAGCTCGTGACGATAGCGGGGCAGATTATGAGTCCCAGTGACGTGGTGAACCCTGAAATGGCGTTGGCTCGGCCCCGGAACCTGTCTTCGGCCAGTGTGTTCACTAACGGGCCCATCGTGGGAGCCATCACGGTCTCACCGAGACCGAAGAGACCGGTGAACGCGAACACGCACACGATCCGCCAGCCCTGACCGATAGCGATTTCGGCGAGACCGAGGATTGCCCAGGACACCGCCCAAATCACGCCGATGGAGGCGAGGGCGACACTGCGCCGGTGTCGTCGGACGAGCCGCAACATGAACATCTGCATGGCCACGATGACGGCCGTATTCATCGTGAGCGACAGCGCCACCACGTGGTCCGACACGTGGGCCACGACGCTCGCGAAGGCTGGAAGACCGGAGTCAAAGGCCGGATAGCCGGTGAGGGAGAAGAGCAACGACGCCAAGAGAATCAACCGGAGTCCGCGATTGGCCAATACGTCGCGGTACCCGACTCGAGTCTCTTCCGTTGCCTTGGTGCGCCGGGCGTTCGGCAAGGCGGGCAGCACGGCTGCGAAGAGCAGGCACGACGCGGCGTTCGCCAGATAGAGCACTTGGAAGGACTCGGGATGATGCGCGCTGACGACAAATGCTCCTATTGCGGTGCCGACGCCGATCGCCAGGTTTTGCGCAGTGAAATTGACCGCGAAGGCGCGCTGCTGGAGCGCCGGCTCGGGATTGAGAACGGCGAGCATCGTCCCGATTGCGGAGAACATCGGGGTCCAGGTCGCGCCGTACATGAGCACGGCTGGCAACGCGGTGGATGTGTTGTGAGCCCACGCCAGCGCCGCCTCGGCGACGAACTGACCAAGCATGATCATCATTAAGACCGGTCGAGCGCCGAACCGGTCCAGCAACGTACCGCACAAGGTGACGGTGATCAATCCGGTCGCAGCCGCTGCCGCCAAGAGACCACCCACCACGGGCAGCGCGATTCCACGCGCCTGGTGGAGGTAGATGATCATGAACGGAATTACTAATCCGGTGCCGAGCATCGATACCGTGTTCCCGGCGAGGAGCAACCGGGTAGGGCGGGAGAATCGTGGATTCATTTGTCCGCTGTCACGCGTCATTGCTCACCACCCGGTGTGCGATCGCAGTGACTTCGACGCGCATGTCCGCCAATAGGTCCGCGCGCACGGTGGTGCGTACTGGTTTCATGTCGCCTGGGAACTGACGGGCATAAGCCTCGTTAAACATCGCAAAGTCTGCAAGGTCCACGAGGTGCACCTGGCACGAAACGATGTCACTCAGCGAGGCACCTGCCGCCCGCAACAGAGCTTCGATGTTGCGGAACGTCTGCTCCACCTGTTCGGCCGCCGTTTCGCCGATCAGGCGGTCGGTTTTTGGGTCAACGCCGCCCTGGCCAGCCAGGAAGATCCACTCTCCGACGCGAAGCCCGGGCGAGTATGGCCCGGCGACACAGGGCGCCTCGGCGGTCGCAATCGATTCTCTCACGACGCACCTCCATAGGACTAGTGATGTAGCAATATCACTATATATCGATGTACAGTCCGGCGCAAGTGCCGTTGAGTGCTCGTGGAGAGTGTCAATCATTTCGATGATCTGCAAAGAACCCCGATGCCTACGTCTCTCTAAATCCTGATACTGCGATTCAGAGTTTGGGACTCACCGACTCGAGTCAAGAGAAACCGCGCAGCTGCGCAACGTCCAGCCGACGTACGTCCGAATAGCACCAGGTCGTATCAAGCAGTGGTGACTAAAGGTCGTCGCGAAGTTGGCGTTTGAAGGCGCGAATGGCCGCTTCATCGCGCTTGTAGAACGTCCACTGTCCCATCCGCTTGGATCGAACGAGCCCCGCTCGTGCCAGCGCTTGCATGTGCGTGGTCGCCGTCGGCTGGGCAACCCCCAGCTTGTCCGCAATGAAGATCACACAGACCCCGTCACGGACCAGGTCCCCGTCACGCTGAGGAGGGAAGTGTGCCTCGGGATCACGCAGCCAGTGCATGATTTGCATTCGCTTGGGACTCGCGAGCGCCCGCACGACCTCGGTCACATCGACGTCATCCAACGCCTTCCCCCGGGCTCTGTTCTTCTCCCCTGTTACCACTTCGGCTACCTTCCCTGTCTTGCCCTACCCTATACTCCCCTAGTATCGCTGAAGTACATATAGTAGACTTCCTATATCCCGAAGTAAAGGACACTCGAAGATGAATCCGAATGGAGTCATTCCCTGGCCAGTCGATTGGCACGGCGACTCAGAGTTGCATCGCTACGTGATGTGCGACGTATTCACTTCAGTACCGTTGCAGGGTAATCAATTAGGCGTGTTCCTGGACGGCCGCCCGTTCGCAACCCCTGACATGCAGCGGATCGCCCGGGAGATCAACCTCTCCGAAACGGTGTTTCTGTTCCCTCCCAGTTCTGGCGGCGACGTAGCGCTGCGGATCTTCACGACACACAGCGAGTTGCCGTTCGCCGGGCACCCCGTACTGGGCGCCGCCTTTGTAGTTGGCAACGCGCTCGGTGCCGACGAGGTAACCCTGGAAACGGGCGCGGGACTGGTGCCCATCACCCTGGAGCGAGACGGCGGGCGTGTCATTTTCGGGACGATGCGACAGCCGATCCCCACGTGGCAGTCGTTCGAGCATCAAGAGGAGTTGCTGGACGCCTTGGCGCTCGCTGAGTCCGAACTACCAATTGAGGTCTACGACGTTGGTCTCCAGCACGTATACGTCGCGCTCGCCGACGAAGACGCCGTCGCTTCCCTCAGTCCAAACCAGGCGGCAATCGCCGCGTTGGGCGTCGCCACGAACTGCTTCGCCGGTAGTGGGCGCTCATGGCTCACGCGCATGTTTTACCCCTCGGCCGGGATGTCCGAGGACGCCGCGACGGGTTCGGCTGCCGGCCCGCTCGCGGTCCACTTGGCCCGACACGGTCGGATTGGCTTCGGCGGGCAGATCGAGATCCGACAGGGTGCCCAGATCGGCCGTCCGTCGCTGCTCTACGCGACCGCGTTCGGAGAAGGAGATCGAATCGACAAGGTGGAGGTTGGGGGCTCGGCGGTGATTGTCGCTGAGGGTGGGTACCGCGTGCGGTGACGTATCGCACAGGACGAGAACGAAAAGCTAAGCAAAGGACATAGAGATGAATCGATTCACACTTGAACATGAAGCGAATGACCGTATTGCCGAGCTGCGTCACGAGGTGACGCCACACGGCCACAGTTCGTGGTCATGGGCAAAACAACTCAATCTGTGCTCGAAATTCGAAGAGTAGGACGAGCGGTTCGCGGCGGAGAACCGTTCGTAAATCGATCGCAATTGTCGACGCAATAAAATGTTGTCGTGCCGGAACTCCCAGAGATACAGGCTCTCTCCGAGCGGCTCACGGCGTCGCTCGTAGGTCGCAGGCTGCTGGAGGCCCGACTTCTCGGCTTCTCTTCGCTTAAAACAGTGTCGCCCGAACCGGCCGAGCTCCTTGGACACACGCTGACGTCCGTCGAGCGACGCGCCAAATACCTAGTGTTGACCTTCGACAACGGCTTACGAATCGTTCTCCACCTCTCTCAGGCCGGGAGACTCGATCTCGAGGAGCCACCGAAGGTGACGAGGCCAAAAGGGGCCGCCGCTCGATTCGCCTTCGACGGAGAACCACGGAACCGAGCCATCCTCATCCGCGAGTTCGGTACCCATCGCAAAGCGGCGTGGTGGGTCCTGGACGCCGATAACGACGGTCCGCTCTTGGGTCTAGGGCCGGAACCCTTTACCCCCGAATTCGCACATCTCATCCGCACCAGCACGAGCAACCGACGCCTGCACTCCGATTTGCGCGATCAGCACGTCATGTCAGGAATCGGTCGGGGCTGGGGCGACGACATCTTGCACGAGGCTCGACTCTCCCCCTTCGGAGCCCTGGGCTCGCTCAGCGCCGTCGAGCGCGAGCGTCTGATCGAGGCGGTCGACAAGGTCCTTAGCCAGGCTCTCGCCGGGGAACGCACTCGCAAAGGCGGGCTCTCAGAGTCAAGCCTCAGCGGTCGCTTCGCGGTGCACGGCCGCTTCGGTGAACCCTGCCCACTCCCCTGCGGCGACACTCTGGCACGAGTCTCCTTCGAGTCCTATGAAATGACCTACTGCCCACGCTGCCAGACGAAAGGAAAGGTACTCGCCGACCGGCGCATGTCTCGCCTCCTTAAATAAATGACGGCCCGAAGCATTCGTCTACGCCCCGGAGGTTCGAACATCGCCGAGAGACTGAGGGTGACTCGCAGCGAAATCAAATACCAGCGGGAGAACTCGGTCCGGCACTTCGAGTTGAGGCAGGTGTCCGGCCCTGTCCATTATCACGAACTCTGCTCCTTTGACTGCGGAGGCGAACGCGCGGCCGTACTCAACGTCGGCGATTCCATCGCTTTCGCCCCAGATGACCAACGTTGGGGCACGGACGGAGCCAAGACGTGCGCGCAAGGTGGGATCGATCATCGAGGAGCCGCCGGCGTAGAGGCCGAGGGCGGCGAAGTTGCCCGCCATTATTGCGCGCTGCGCGTCGCTGAACGTAGTCGGATCGATGCGAAACTTCTCCGGCTCAAAGTAACTGAGGCTTTGAATCTCCGGGAAGGTCCTGGTTGACACGTCCGCGACCGGGTGCCCGTCGACGTCGATGCCCACGGCATCCATGATCACCACCGCGCTGACTCGCGGAGAGTCGAGCATCGCTACTTCGGCGGCGATCCACCCTCCGATTGAATTCCCGACGACGGTGACGTCGGACAGTTCGAGAGCTTCCATTAGCGAAACGTAAAGAACTGCCAGCCCCTTCACGTCCTGAAGAGCGTCTGCCCGAGGCGTGCCGGAAAATCCTGGGTGCGTGGGAGTCAGTACGCGAGCCCCGCGTTCGCCACGAAGAAGGTCGGCAAAGCGCGACATCGAGACAGGACCGGCGCCGCCATGGAGCAGGAGAAAACTACGCCCCGTTCCTTGATCGGTGTAGGTCACTTCAACCGGTCCGATTCCAGTGACCCCCACGGTTCGAGTCGTAGTCGTCATTGCCCCTCCTTTGGGTTCGTGTGCGATGAGCACGTGAGGTTCACTATATATCAATATATTGATATAAGCAAGTTGAGAATGGTCGCTAAGATGACGTCGTGACGAGTGATATCGGGGAGATCGGACGCTCGATAAAGCGGCTGCAGATGCGTCATCACCGCGCGCTCAATGCCGCACTCGCCCCCCTTGGCCTGACCATTGTGCAGTGGGACGCGCTGCGTCACATCGACGAGAATCCCGGAGCCTCCCTACACCTCCTCGCGGAACTGACCTACCAAAGCGACCAAGCCTTCGGGACATTGGCAAGTCGAATGATCGAACGTGGTCTCATCGAGCGGGTCGTTGCACCCGGTCGTGCCGTGCAGCACCGACTGACGAGGGTAGGTGCTTCGCAGCGTCAGCGCGGCAACGAACTGGTGGTGCGTACCCTTGAATCGTCCTTCTCCGCATTATCGCCGACGCAGCTCACCAAATTTGGTGACACACTCCGAATCATTCTGGCAACGCCGTTGGCGACGAGTTCGGACCACATCGCTGCGACGACTTCGAACTAAGACAACCGCATCCCACTGGTGACGTGGGTGTTCCGCGCATGACGAGCAAGTAGCGATATCGATTCGTGCACGATCGTTCACACTGCGTGGGCTAGCACCGCTCATCTTGCCGCGATCCATCTTGATGCGGATTCGCACTGTCGTGAGCGACTCGCCATCGGAAATGTTCATCGGCCGCCGTCGCCACGTCACTCATCGCCAAGGCCTGCGCGACACCCTTGGTCGAAGTCGCGTGATACCCGCCAAAGTGGGCGAACGGGCTCCACGTCGGAACGACGGGTGGCAACGGCTCTGCCAATCCTTCGAACTCCCCGGCCGAGTACACGATCCGTCCACCAACCACGGTGCACAGCGATTCGATGTGCGAGATATCGGTGTCCGGCACTTCGAAGAAGTCATCGGAAAGGATGGCGAAGTCCGCGAGGTAACCCTCCTTGAGTCGCCCCTTCACGTCCTGCTCCCCGGTGAGCGACGCGCCCGCGCTCGTGTACAACTCGAGGGCCTTCTCACGGTCCAGGAGATTCTGCGGCGACGAGACCGCGAGTCCACCGATGCTGTGACCTCGGACCAACCACTCCAATGAGAGCCAGGGGTTGTAGCTCGACACCCTCGTAGCGTCGGTTCCCGCCGCGACGGTCAGTCCACGGTCCAGCATCTTTCGCAACGGCGGGGCCGTGGAGGCCATCTCCGCGCCGTAGCGTTCGACGAAGGCTCGTCCCTGGAACATCATCCGGTTCTGAATCGAGATCGCGCCGCCGAGTCGTTCGATCCGGTCGAGGCTCTCGTCAGAGACGGTCTCGGCGTGATCGAAGAACCATCGCACGTCTCTGGGAAAACCTTGATCGCGCTCGATCCGCTCGAAGACGTCTAGGTCCATCGAGATGGTCTCACCGTAGGTGGCGTGAAGGCGGAAACCCCACCCGCGATCGAGCAGAAGACGAACGGCCGACTCGAGTTCTTGACTGGCTTTACTCTCCAACGCCGGACGGGGTTCGTAGAAGTTCTCAAAGTCCGCCGGCGACCACGCCAGGTTCTCACCGGCACCGTTGACCCTCAACCACTCGTCGCCCTCATCGGGTCGCACCATCTCGGTGAAGCGCGTAAGGTCGGCCAGTTCCTGTCCCGCGGTCTGGGGGAAGAGATGGTATGAGATACGCACCGTAAGTTGGCCCGCTTTGGCGAGCTCCGTCACGGCCGCGTAGTTCTCAGGGAAATTCTGAAAGCCACCTCCGGCGTCGATCGCGCTGGTCAAACCGAGCCGATTCAGTTCACGAAGGAAATGACGGGTGGACCCCAACTGCTCGTCCGCGTCAAGGAGCGGGCCCTTGGCGAGTGTGGCGTACAGAATGCCGGCGGCCGGTGAGGCGAGCAACAGTCCAGTGGGTGTCCCGTCGTGTCCCCGCACGATCTCGCCGCCCGGTGGATTGGGCGTGTCCTTGGTGAAGCCCACGGCTTCGACCGCCGCACGATTCAAGAGCGCGGAGTGATAGAGGTGCAAGACGAAGACCGGTGTGTCCGGGGCCGCCGCGTTCAGTTCCGCGATCGTGGGCGGCCGCCGTTCGGCGAACTGATCGCCCGTCCACCCGCCCACCACACGGACCCACTGTCCCTTCGGTGTCCGCAGGGCCTGATCTCGCAGCATCGCAAGGGCGAGTCGCAGCGACGGTACGCCATCCCAACGCAACTCGAGCAAGTAGTGCAGTCCACCTCGAATCACGTGTAGGTGCGAGTCGTTGAGTCCGGGAATTATCCGACGTCCGAGGGCATCGACGACTCGGGTGGTGGTGCCCACGTACTTCGAGACGGCCTCTTCGGTCCCGACGTGAACGACGCGCCCACCAGAAATTGCGATGGCGCTGGCCGAGGCATTTTGAGCGTCCCCCGTGTGGATTCGCCCATTCCTCACCACCAATTCGGCGGCCTCGCCAGGAGTGGCCGTGCGAGCCACTCCGGTCACCGGCATCGTCTCCACGCTCATCCCCTCTTGACGCGGGTCTTCAGGTTTCAACCGCACAGTATGTCATCCGCGTTGTTCGGTACGACCATTGCGCGGCCCTCGGTGTCGAGGCGACCTCGAATGACGCTTGATGACTCGCGCTGGCGCTCGATTTGTATCGGTCAAGTATTCATCGGGTCCGAGCAGCGCTGCGACTCATGAAGGCAATGCTGGTGAGTAGACCCTCTCCATTAACGGATAGTCGATGTACCCTCGCTCTCCCCCGCCGTAGAACGTCGCTCGATCGGCGTCATTGAGTGGCGCGCCCAGCTTGACTCGTTCGACGAGATCAGGGTTGGCCAGCGTCTGGGTGCCCACGGTGATGACGTCGGCGAGGCCGCTCTCTACGTCATTGATTCGTGTCTCAAGGTCCGCCCCGCGCCGATTAAGGAGCAGCGCCGAAGGCCAGTCCCTTCGAATCGATTGGATCAGTTCCTCGTTCCCGCCGTGCACCACGTTCAAGTAGGCGAGTCCGAGAGAGGGCAACGAGCGAACCAGAGCGCCGTAGAGTTCGTCCACGTTTTCTTCGACAATGTCGTTGAGTGGATTCTCCGGAGAGATGATGACGCCAGTGTGCTCGCCGCCAATCTCCGCGGCGACGGCCGACGCCACTTCGAGCGCAAAGCGAATCCGGTTCTCGACCGGTCCGCCGTAGTGGTCGGTTCGCACGTTCGCGTTACTAGAGAGAAACTGGTGAATGAGGTAGCCGTTGGCCGCGTGGATCTCGACCCCGTCGGCTCCGGCGTCCATCGCCGACGCGGCGGCGAGTCGAAAGTCTTGAACCGTATTCGCGACCTCGTCATCGGAGAGCGCCCGCGGGGGAGGCATCTCGAAGGTGCCCACCGACGTGAACATCTGTCCGGCCGGTTTCACTCGCGAAGGAGCGACCGGCTGTCGGCCGTGCTGCGTATTGAGGGGATGACCGATCCTGCCGGTGTGCATCAACTGGATGATCATCTTCCCGCCGGCGTCGTGCACGGCGTCCGTGACAACGCGCCAACCCGCGATCTGTGCCGCGGAGTAGATGCCCGGTGTCAAGGGATAGCCCTGTCCATCTTCCGATGGTTGCGTGCCTTCAGAGATGATGACGGCCATCGACGCGCGTTGGGCGTAGTAGGTCGCGTTCATCTCGGTGGGCACGCCTTGGGCTGTCGAGCGCGCTCGCGTCATCGGTGCCATTGCGAGACGATGCTCGAGATGAATGGCTCCCAGATCGATCGGCTGCCAGAGTGTTGACGTCATCGATTCCTCCCGGTTGGTGGTGACTCTTCTATATCCTACTATTTCTATTGACTTTATGGAAATAGTCATGTATTGTCTCCATCCATGACATCTACAACCCAGGCAAACAAGGCACTTTCGGACCGTTCGGCGCGCCGAATCTTCGGGTCACTGGTCGCGGGGACGCTCGTTGTCGCGTCGTTCGTCTCCCTCGGCGGCGCGTCGGCCCAGGCGTCGTCGACGACCACGACGACGTACAAGATCCCCTCCGGCACCGTCTTGAACGTCGGTGACCAAGAGCAGTACCTCGAGTCCGCTCTCCAAGACTCCGGGGCCCTCAAGGGGGCGCCGTACCAGGTCAACTTCGTGGAGTTCGACAGCGGCCCTCTCGTCAACGCCGGCTTCGCCGCGCACCAGATTGACGTCGGGTTCATGGGTGACCTTCCGGCGGCGCTCGCGGTTCAGTCCGGCCTGCCGGTCAAGGCCGTCGTGGCGATGTCGCCGATCGGTGCCTCGGAGTTCCTGCTCGCCAAGCCGGGCATCACGTCGATCTCGCAGTTGAAGGGGCAGACCGTCGCGTACACGACCGGCACCGCCGAGCAGGCCTTCGCGCTCCGCGCCCTCGCGTCGGCCGGCCTCACGCAGAGCGACGTGACGCAAGTGAACGTGGCGCTCAGTCAACTAGGCACGGTGCTGCAGACGGGCGCGGCGGTCGCCTCCGTCGTGAGCATCGAACAGAAGGTCGAGTACGAGCAGACCAACCCGGGCGCAGTGGTGCTGGCGACCCAAAAGACGGTCAAGCCCGCGAGCTACGACTACATGTTGGCGACCTCCGCGGCGTTGAAGAACAAGGCGAAGGCCGCAGCGATCAGTGACCTCACGGTGCGACTGATCAAGGCCGAAAACTGGGTGAAGAAGCATGAGAGCACCTACGTGAACGACTACTACGTCAACCTCTTCCATCTGACCACGACCGAGGCGCAGCTGATCTTGAAGGCCGGCGGCACCTACGAATACGTCCCACTGAACGGTTCGGAGAAGAACGCGCTGCAGAACGTTGTGGACCTCCTGGGCAATGCCGGAGCCATTCCGAACAGCTTCAACGTGGCACCGCTGTTCTCGGCGGCCGTGTCAGAGAACTACAACGCCATCTTGAAGACCCATCCTCAACTTGGCTCGTGACCGGCAGATTCGAACATTCCACCGTGCTGCGCGTTGCTCGTCGAGCGAACAACGCGCAGCGAGAACCGGAAAGGTAGCCGATGTCAGTCGTCAAACTTGAATCGTCCGACCTCGCGCAGATCGCGCGGCCGCTCGAGAATATCGTCCTGACCTCACCGGTTCCCACTCACCGACGCCGGTCACGCGTGCACGTCCCGCGCACCGTGCGCCGGATCGTCGGACCACTCATCGTGATCATCCTCTGGCAGGTGGTCTGTTCGGCCGGTGTGTTCACGAGTTACGAGGTGGCGTCACCGATCGCGGTCTTCGACGCCGGTCGTGAGCTCGCCGTGCAGGGAGTCCTGTTACCGAACCTGCTGATCTCACTGCGCCGCGTGCTCGAGGGACTCGGACTCGGGGTCGGCATCGGTGTCACGTTGGCCGTGCTCTCCGGGCTCTTTCGAGCGGGCGAAGACCTCCTCGACCCGGTCGTCCAAGCGGCCCGCGCGGTCCCGATCCTCGGGTTGGTGCCGCTCGCCATCATCTGGTTCGGCGTCGGCGAGATGCCCAAGATATTCCTCATCGCGCTGGGGTCGACCTTCGCGATCTACATCAACACCTTCGCTGGGATACGCAGCGTCGACCAGAAGCTGGTGGAGGCCGGAGAGACGTTCGGTCTCTCGCGTTGGGGACTCGTGCGGCGCGTCATCCTGCCCGGTGCGCTCCCCAACTTCCTCGTCGGACTGCGACTCGCCCTCGTGGGGAGCTGGCTCATCGTCATCGTGGCCGAGGAGATAAACGCGCAGAGCGGCATTGGGTACCTCATCATGCAGGCTCAGACGACCGACCGAACCGACATCATGATGATGGGTCTCGCCATCTACGCGATCCTCGGTCTACTCGCCGACGCGCTGGTCCGGCTGCTCGAACGTCGACTCCTCTCGTGGCGTCGCGGGTTCGCGGGGTCGTGATGACCGATCTACGTCGCGTGACCCCCTTCGCCTCGATGAACGGCGCGGCCGTCGTGGCACAGAACGTGCAACGCAGTTTCAACGGCCGCGACGTGTTGCGGAACGTGAACTTGACGATCGAGGGTGACCAGTTCGTGGCCCTCCTGGGCCGTAGCGGCTCCGGCAAGAGCACGCTGCTACGCATCCTCGGTGGGCTCGATCCCGACTACCAGGGCGACGTGCTGGTGCCGGAGCGTCGGGCGGTCGTCTTCCAAGAGGCGCGGCTCATCCCGTGGTTGCGTGTGCTGGCCAACGTCGTCTTGGGTCTCAACCCCCGCCCCGAGGGCCATCCGGCGCTGCGCGAGCGCGGACTCGAGGCCCTGCGCGAAGTGGTACTCGAAGAGCACGCGCACGACTGGCCGCTGACACTGTCGGGCGGTGAGGCGCAACGGGTCGCGCTGGCGCGGGCCCTCGTGCGTGAGCCGCAGCTGATGCTGCTCGATGAGCCCTTCGGCGCATTGGACGCGCTCACGCGGATCAAGATGCAGTCGCTGCTTCAGCGCCTGTGCGCACGACACCGACCGGCGGTCCTGCTCGTCACGCACGACGTGGACGAAGCGATCCTGTTGGCTGACCGGGTCGCGGTGTTGGTGAACGGGACGATCTCACTAGACGTCACCGTCGACATCGAGAAGCCGCGAAACCGCGGCGACGCGCACTTCATCGAACTGCGCGAACGGCTCCTACGCGAACTGGGCGTGGAAGAGGCTCCGGCACCCTCACCCCTGGCGTCACTGTTGCACGCGCGACCGCGACCCGAGCACGAGGGCGCACGATGACGACCGTTCAACCGGACTCGCCCGAGAACGGGTCGGTACGAGAAGCACCAACCAAGGAGACACAACGATGACGAGGCAATTACACTTGAACGCGTTCTTGATGGGGACGGGCCACCACGAAGCGTCGTGGCGCTTTGCCGAGAGCGACCCCGTCGCGACGACCAGCGTGGCGCACTTCCAGCGTCTCGCGCAGATCGCCGAACGCGGGACGTTCGATTCGCTCTTCCTGGCCGACGGACCGGTCATGTTCGGCAACGTCGCCCAGCGTCCCTCGGGCGTGATCGAGCCGTTGACGCTGCTGACGGCCCTGGCGCTGGTCACCGAGCACGTGGGCCTCATCGCCACGGCGTCGACGTCCTACAACTCGCCGTACAACCTGGCGCGGCGATTCTCCGCGCTCGACCACGTGAGCAACGGACGCGCCGGCTGGAACATCGTCACGACCGCCGGCGTGGAAGCGGCGCGCAATTTCGGCGTCGACGAACAACCCCTCCACGCCGAGCGCTACGCCCGGGCGGCCGAGTTCATCGACGTGACGCTCAAACTTTGGGATAGCTGGGAGGACGACGTCGTCATCGCCGACAAGCAGGCTGGCGTGTGGGGCGACAACGCGAAGATCCATCCGGCCGATCACCACGGCAAGTACTTCTCGGTGGCGGGAGCGCTCAACAGCCCGCGCTCGCCCCAGGCCTATCCCCTCTTGGTCCAGGCCGGTTCGTCGGACGACGGCAAGGACCTCGCGGCGCGCTACGCCGAGGCGGTCTTCACCGCCCAACAGACCCTGGGCGACGCGCAGGCCTTCTACGGCGACCTGAAGTCGCGAACCCATCGCCAAGGTCGAGACCCGAACACGATCAAGATCCTCCCGGGTATCGTTCCCGTACTGGGCAGCACCGAGCGCGAGGCGAAAGAACGCGAGGCCGAGCTCGAAGCGAACATCGTGCACGAGCACGCCCAGCGCATGCTGTCGGGTCTGCTGCGGGTGCCGATCGACCAGCTCGACCTCGACAGTCAGCTGCCGGACAACCTGCCCGACGAGAGCGAGATCGAGGACTTCAAGAGCCGATACTCGCTCATCGTGGACATGGGCCGTCGTGAGAAGTTGACGATTCGACAGATCATCGCCCGACTGGGCGGCGGTCGAGGTCACTTCACCCTCACCGGTACGCCCGAACAGGTCACCGACACGATCGAGGAGTGGTTCACCAACGGAGCAGCCGACGGCTTCAACATCATGCCGCCGTTGCTGCCCTCGGGTCTCGAACTGTTCGTCGAGCACGTGGTGCCGATCCTTCGCGCTCGCGGGCTCTATCGCCACGAGTACACCGGTCAGACCTTGCGCGACCACTACGGGTTGCCGCGACCGACCAATCAGCACCTCGCGCGACTCAGCGACAGCGTCGCCATATGAGACCGCGCGAGGTCGGGTTCGACGGAAGTCCCGCGTTGTGGATCGCGGGTTGTCGCGTAGCGACGCAGCAGGTTGCTGGGTCGAGGAGAGGAGCAGGACATGACACTCATTGATGAGGACGTGAAGTTGGATGTGCAGCAGCTTTCGGGGTCGATCGGCGCGGTGATTCACGGCGTGAACATTCGTGACCTCGACGACGCGACGGTGGCGGCGATTCGTCAGGTGTGGCTGAGGCGCAAGGTGGTGTTCTTCCCCGAACAACACCTGGATCCAGACGCGCACCTCGCCTTCGCCGCTCGATTTGGGGTGTCGACCGAGGGGCATCCCGTGATCCCCGGAATCCCCGGGTACCCCAACATCTTCGAGATCGATTACACGAAGGCCCGCGAGCTCTACGCCACGTACGGTGACGTCGTGTCACGCCGCCAAGGGATCGACTGGCACACCGACGTCACCTTCGTCAAGCGCCCGCCGCTCGGTTCGATCCTCAACGCGAAGGTGATCCCCCCGTCCGGCGGCGACACGATGTGGTCCGACCAAGGGGCCGCGTTGGCCGACCTCAGTCCGTCGCTCCAGACCTACCTCTCGACGCTGAACGCCGTCCACGACGGACGCGAAGCCTTCAAGAACATCTTGGAGCGAGTGGGCAAGGGTAGCTGGGACGGCAAGGAGTTCGCGGAACTAGAGCCCGTCGTCCACCCGGTGGTGCGCACGCACCCCGAAACGGGCGAGAGGGTCCTCTTCGTCAACCCCGGTTTCACCTCGCACATCGTCGAACTCGATCGGCGCGAAAGCGACGTCCTGTTGAGCTACCTCTACCAGCACTCGGTGCGCCCGGAGTTCGTCGTGCGCTACCACTGGACCGAGGGCGACGTCGGATTCTGGGATAACCGCTCGACCCAGCACGCCGTTGTCGGCGATTTCGGCACGCAGCATCGAGTCATTCAGCGCGTGACCCTTAAGGGCGACGAGCCGGTCTGACCAGATCGCGGGTGGGTCCCGAGTAGAGATCGTAACGGGACCCACCTGCCCCCACCACGCCTAACCGCAATCGTCGCGAACAACCACTCGCTATGGTGACCACCGTGGCGAAGTTGGTGTACTCGGCAATCACGTCGCTCGACGGCTACTCGGCCGACGAGAACGGCAACTTCGATTGGGGCCGGCCGAACGAGGAGTTGTTCGCCTTCATCAACGACCTCGAGCGCGACGTCGGGACGTACCTCTACGGTCGTCGGATGTACGAGACGATGGTCTATTGGGAGACGTTCGAAGCGGAGATGAACGAACCGGCGTGCGTGCACGACTTCGTCGAGATTTGGAAGAGCGCCGACAAGGTCGTGTACTCGACGACACTCGAGACCGTTGCCAGTGCGCGTACGACAATCGAGCGGGTATTCGACGCGGATATCGTGCGGCAGATGAAACAGACCGCGGCCCATGACA
>Ga0187871_10000990_pt1 | contig 25603 bp, 17 predicted proteins | sample June2016WEW_16_1_FD_132988 | JGI IMG/M metagenome (GOLD analysis project Ga0187871, IMG submission 132988) | Peatland microbial communities from SPRUCE experiment site at the Marcell Experimental Forest, Minnesota, USA - June2016WEW_16_10 | ecosystem: Environmental > Terrestrial > Soil >...
GGCCCGGCAAGCGCATAGTGGTCCTTAATTTTCCAAATAATCCGACCGGATATACGGTTACCATGGACGAAGCGGCGAAGATCCGTGAGGCGCTCGTAGAGGCCGCGGAGGAGGGTAACTCCATCCTCGTCATCGTTGACGACGCGTACTTCGGCTTGGTTTTTGAGCCGGGAATCCTGAACGAATCGATCTTTGGCGTGCTCTGTTCTGCGCACCCGCGCATCCTTGCTGTCAAGCTCGACGGCCCGACCAAGGAGGATTTTGTATGGGGCTTCCGTGTCGGGTTCGCTACCTTCGGCACGGCGCTGCATTCGAACGACCTTTACAATGCGCTCGAAGCCAAGCTCGCGGGCGCGATCCGCTGCACCATCTCGAACGCTTCAAATCTCGGACAGGCGATTCTCCTTGCCGCGTACACGAGTGAGGCCTACGAAAGGGAGAAGGCGGAAAAATTCACGGTGCTCAGGAGCCGTTACGAGAAAGTGCGCGATCTCATCGCCGGGCACATGGAGTACCGGGAATTTTTCACCCCCCTGCCGTTCAACTCCGGCTATTTCATGTGCATCAAAATCGTGAAGGGCAATGCCGAGGCGATCCGCAGGATCCTCATCCGTAAGTACCAAACAGGTGTTATTGCCCAGGGCGACTGCCTCCGGCTGGCATTCTCCTCCACCCCGCTGCCGATGATCGGGAAGTTGCTTGATAATATTTTTGAGGCGGCAAGGGAATATAATTATAACAAATAAAAGAATTGAGCGCTCCGGCTAAAGTTGTCGCCTTCCCTGCACGCTTTCACTTCGTGAGCCATTATTTACAGCTCAGCGATGCCGTGCACCTGGATCTGCAAACACCGACAGGGTCACTATTCCTCCAACAAATGAATCACAGAGTTTCTTGAACCAAATCATGATGATGTATCTTGATTATGCAAAAACACGGGGGAGTGACATACAATAAAATATTTAAAAACTCTTTCCCCAGTTTTACTGAAAGGGGTTACCAGTCATGAAAGTCCTGTTCATTGGTGGCACCGGGTTCATCAGTACTGCAGTGAGCCGGTTAGCGGCAGCCGCAGGCATTGACCTCTATGTGCTTAATCGCGGGTTACGCACGGTTGAACTCCAAGGCGTTCACCGCCTGACTGCCGACATTCACCGACCGGAAGAGATGCGGGCGGTTCTGCACGAGAACCGGTTCGATGTGGTCGTGGACTGGATCGCTTACACCTCCGCCGACATCGAGCGCGACCTGGAACTCTTTCGCGGCCGGATCGGGCAGTTTATCTTTATCAGTTCCGCCTCGGCGTATCAGAAGCCACCCGGCCATCCTGTCATCACGGAATCGACGCCTCTCTACAACCCGTACTGGGACTACTCCCGCGACAAGATCGCCTGCGAATTGCGTCTGATGCAGGCCTATCGCGAGGAAGGATTCCCCGTTACTATTGTACGACCATCATTGACATATGATCAAAATTTCCCTATTGCCATCGGGGGGTGGGGTTGCTATACGCTGGCTGATCGACTGAAGAGAGGCCTGCCCATTATCGTGCATGGTGATGGCTCATCCCTCTGGGTCGTGACGCACGCCGAAGACTTCGGACGGGGGTTTCTTGAACTTGTCGGGAACGGGCGAGCGGTGGGTCATGCTTTCCACATCACATCGGACGAAGTGCTGACCTGGAATCAGATTTATGAGACGATCGCCGACGCGCTCGGGATGGAAGCCGACATCGTTCACATTCCCTCAGATTTTATCGCTCGCGTGGCGCCTTCGCTCGCGGGGAGTCTTCTTGGCGACAAGACCTGGAGCGCGATATTCGATAACAGCAAGATCAAAACCTTCGCGCCGAGGTTCCGGGCTGTCATCCCCTTTCGTGAAGGAATCCGTCGGACCTTGGCATGGTTCGATGCCGACAAGAACCGGCGGTGCGTGAATGACGCCGTGAATGCCGAAATAGATCGCATTCTTGCGGCGTACGCGCGCCCCGCATGATTGAAGGCAGAGACCGGCGACACTACCGACCGACTTTTCATGCAGCCGAAGCGCCAAATCAAATATTTACTTGGTCACCAGTTTGGAAAGCGGAACTCTCTCCATAGATGATTGCTCCAGCCCTGAAACCATGCACCAGGCAGCATTGAGCCGAGCGAGGTTCATCGAAATCAGCTCGATGTCAAGCGCGAATACTTCGTCGATCTCCGTGATTTCCATTGTAGGAAAGTTGAACGGGCAGCTCGGCATAGCCCGTTGTACGAACTCCATATTTTTCAGCGGTAACCCATGGGTGCGGCAAATGAGCGGTCGTGCAGGGTAAACAGCGCACCGGTCGTCAACTAAAAAAGGACAAGAGACGACCGTTTCCGTGGCAGTACTCCCGGAAACGCGGGTTGGTAGCCGCAATTGATTCCGACGAACATAGTTCATAAGGAACGCGGCTTCGAGATGATTAACCGAAGAGAGAGTGCAGCAGATTCCGCATCCAGCAGCGCAGGCAAACTGATCCGGGAAACGCAAGACCGCTCGCTTCCAGAAAGAATCGCAGTAATCCATGAGTCGGGAATATCCCTTGAGAATGTCTTCGTGCGTTGTCATAAAAAGCTTGCCGGGCGGATCTCAGTCGAGCCCGGCGGTAAATTTTCCATCCATGATGATGAGTCCCTTGAAGAACTCTCCCGCAGTACCGGCCGCTTTGAAGGAACGCGGCCCCTTGCCGGTCCCGATGAAGAAACCTATACGGTAGATGCTATCCCCGGCAATCACTTCGCGCGATTCCACAGGGACGCCGAGCATGTCGAGCCGGCACTTTTTCCAGAGCGGCGGGGCGTTGCGTTCCCCGCCCGGCAGGGGAGTAAGACTGCAATAGAGCGGCGTGACAGGCAATCATGGGCGGCGAATTTTCGCCAGATGTATTTTGAAAAACAATTTTTCCTAATGGGGCTGTAGCTCAGCTGGGAGAGCGCGACGTTCGCAATGTCGAGGCCAGGGGTTCAATCCCCCTCAGCTCCATAACTATGCATCTCATCGAAACAGCTTCTGTATTCCGCGATGCGGACCGGGGATCGCGGACAATATTTTTTCTCTCCGCAGCGAAATTAATATAATTATTGAAGTGTTCAATATAATTTAACCCATAGGGTATCATTTTTTCATCGCGGTTTAAGAGAATCATGTTGAAAAGAGAAACAGTGCTCATAGGTTTTTTGCTTTTGGCGCTCGCCGGCACGGTTCTCTCAACTTCTGCTCCTCAATTCAATCAATTTGTCAATTATACATCGGTGCTTCAAGTTAATGATTTCGCGATTGATGGCAATGTGCTGTGGGTTGCTTCGAGCGGCGGGCTTTACCGGTACGATTGTTTGGCAAAAAGCGGAACGCTGTATACCGATCCGGCGAAGTTTCCCGATTTAAACCTGACCAGCTTGTGCATAGATTCGAATCATACGCTCTGGATCGGTACCAATGGGGGGTATCTCTATGAACGATCAACGCAAGGTAACCAGGAAACCTATACCGCCTATTTCACCGCAGGATGGCAAGTTACCCGCCTTCTCTCATATAGCCGGTACATAATTATCGGATCGAACAAAGGTTGCAGCGTTTTCGATACGGGAAGCCATAATGCCATAAACAATGCCTCTGGATTCGGTCCGGGAATGCCGAGCCCACAGGTATATGCCATGGCTATATACCGCGATACCCTCCTTCTGGGATGCGTGCGCGGACTGGCGAAACTCTTTGTCGGCAATTCCGGGCTTCAGACCGCTAATTTCTTCGACCCTTCGATCTGGACAATCGACAGTTCTCTTACTTTTTCGGTGCTTGCGATTATTGTCGGCGGTAACGGCTACCAAGGGCTGCCGAGCCTCACGGCGATGCTGAATGGCCACCAAATCAGCTGCGCTCCGAGCGAAAATACCGTGATTGATACCGCGCACGGAGTGCTTGCGGTCGACGGCAACGCTGCCATGACGCTGCCGAGCAATGCCACCACCATCATGGCCGATACGGTGAACGGCAGGCGGCGTTGCCTCATCGGGACACTCTACAACTACTTCTATTTCTGGGACGGCAGCGACACGGTCAATTCCCCGATCGTCGGCCCCACCTTTTCCAATGTTACGAAAGTATATGTCGACAAAGAGGGGCTGACCTGGGTGTGTCCGTACAAACAGGATGTATTTCAATACAATCCCTGGTGGGAGGGGATCAGCGTTTTAAGGAATAACCTCTGGCAGGTTTACAGTCCGGCGAGGTATCCCTCCTTGGGAGGCTTTGGGGGACCACCCGACGCGATCGAGGCTGCGACTGAAGACATGTTCGGCCGGATATGGTTTGGCACCCCGGTTGGACAAGTGAAGCGGTATGACCGCACGTCGGATTCATGGCTTGAGTATTGCAACAGCTGTCTGGCATACGGTGGCGGCGCGTTTACGTCGGGGTCGTGTATCTGGGGCGTTTGCGATGCGATTTCCCTCGATTCCGCCGGGTTCATGTGGTTTACATCGTGTACTTCGTGTCTTAACGCTTATGTTGGTTCTCCTGCTGGCCTCGCTACTTTATGTAATGGTTACGGCGCCCTTCTCTGTTACGACCCTCGGTATGCACCTAATGCGAGCGCGACGACTCCGGCCCTTGCCCACTACCGCTACCTTTTCCCCTATAACACTACTTACTACAGCGGAAATTACGGCGTAATGTGCGTCGATGCGGCAAATGATATCGTCCTTGGGGAAGGTTATAATACCACATCGGGAAGATTTCTTGTCATTTCATATTCCGGAAGCCCGTTGACCAGCAATATTAACATCAAATGCTTCAATTCGGACACAAACGTAACCTTCAATGACGCCGTGGCGACCAAGGATTCGTTAACCTTTCTCGCAACAACAGCAGGTATCTTTACCTATTCCGCTACGGATAGCCAATTGCGGCAAGGGCTACGGTGCCTGTTACCGAATAACGCATCCTATAATGGGTCCGATTCCTTGATCGATACGACATTGACTCATATACAGGCGCTTGCGCTCCAGGATAACCGTTACCTGTGGCTGGGGACAACGGATAGCGGCCTTATCCAGTATGATCTTACAAGCGGCGCCCGAACCACGATTGGTACCGCGCAGGGACTGATTTCCAATGATATCCAGAGCTTGGCCATTGACCGGAAAAATGGCTACCTCTGGGTCGGCACGGATAAGGGTGTCTCCCGCTATTCGATCGGATACAGCATGGTCCCGCAAAATAACGCCGCTCCCTTCGTGTATCCGAACCCTTTTTCGAAACACCGCCATCAGACTATAGTCTTTGAAAATCTATCCTCAGCAAGCAAGGTTTGCATTTACACCCTGTCGGGTACGCTCGTCGCCGTCGCACCGGTCGTGGGCCAGAGCACTTCGGGTACCGAATGTGCCTGGACGCCGCCCGCAAGTATTGTCACAGGGATCTATTTTTATACCATTCAGGCAGCCGGTAACAGTAGCAGAGGTAGATTCATTATCATGCCCTGACGGTCGGAGGGGCTCCTACGCATGCCAAGGATCGAAGTTGGAGCATGAAAATGAAACGCCGCATCATCGCCGATGCGGCAAACGTCTCTACGACCAATCTCATCATTGCCGGGACGCAATTTCTTGAAATCCTTGTGCTGGCACGAACGCTCCTGCCCTCTGATCTCGGGCTTATTGCCCTTATTGCAGTAATTTTCGGTGTAATACGGTCGGTTGCCGATCTGGGAACCGGTACCGCGCTCATCCATTTTCAGACTCTCTCCCACAGAGCATTTTCCTCGATCTACTGGCTTCTGGTCCTTTTCGGCATAGTTCTGTTCGGACTGGGGCTTGCGGGTCATTTTCTGCTTGTGCATTTTCAACCACATTCCCCATTGTCGCCATTTATCGGGTGGATCGGTTTCAGTTTCCTCATCTTTCCGATAGGCGGTCTCTATCAGTTTCAGTTTCAGAAGGAGCTGCGCTTCCGGCGCATCGCGGTTATTGAGATCGGTGCTCGATGCTGCGGGACCGCGACCGTGGTGCTGCTTGTCTTGACCGGCCATGGAGTTTTTTCCTACATTGCGGGCCAAATAGGCTATACTGGCGTCAAATCGATAGCGCAGCTCATGGCTGGTTTTCGATTGCTGCGGCCTGTCGGTACGTTTGATTTTGCCGCAGTGAGAGGGATCCTTCGTTTCGGCGCTTTTCAGATGGGGGAGCGGCTTGTCGCTTATTTGGCCGTAAATGTCGATTACTTGACCATCGGCAGATTTCTCGGCATGAGAGACTTGGGATACTATAAAATCGCATATGAACTGGTCGTGGCGCCTCTTCGCCTGGTCAACCCGATATTCGGTTCTCTTGCGCTTCCACGGTTTGCAAAAAGCCAGTATGATGACAGCGCCCTCCGGGAGGGCATTCTCGCTACGTTGCGTCTCCTCAGTTTGAGCACCTTTCCCCTTCTTCTGGGCCTTTGCGCGACCGGAGGGATTTTTATACCGATCGTGTACGGACCGGGGTGGGACCGCGTCGTGCCGCTCATCTGCCTTTTGACCCTGATGGGACTTTGTAAAATTATCGGTAATCTTTCAGGTTCGATCATCATCGCCAAGGGGCGGGTGCAGGTCGGGTTTGTCTGGAACTGCATCATCGCTGCCGGGAATGGTACGGTATTCCTGCTGGTAGTGCATCGGGGGGTTGGTGCGGTTGCAGCGTCTTATTCACTGCTCTCCCTTATTTTTCTCTTAATCAGTTTCCCGAATTACTACCGGTCAACGATTGGTCTCCGGCTGCGGGAGTACCTCGGAAGCTTCATGATGCCGACGCTCCTCAGCCTGGCTATGGCCGCGATTGTTTACGGCACCTCATGGGGGCTTCGTGGCGCACGCCTGCTGCCTATTGTCCAGCTTATCATCCTGATCACGGTTGGTATAGCCGCATATTCGACGATGAACCTTGCTGTCATGGGTCAACGGGGTTTTGAAGTCCTGCGCAGCATCAGGAGGTGGGATGGCTCCTCGCTTCTTGACCTTCTTGTTGGCAGGCAGAGTTCCGCGGCCCCCATAGCTGAGCCTCTTCAATCTTCCAAGGGCTCCGCATGAATGCCGTTGTCTCCCTGCGGATCGTTGTACGCCGCCCGGCAGAACGTGACGAATGGGAAAACGCATGCCGGAGGTGTGATTACGCTACTTTTTTTCATACGCCCAGCTGGGTCGATCTCTTTGGGCAGGCAAACGGCGGATTGATGGTACCGGCGCCGGAAACTATCGTCTTCAACGACGGCGCCTCTGCCATACTGCCAATGGCTTCCAGGCGCTATCGCGGAGGCATCGTACAAATCAATTGGTCGATGCCGGCTCATACGTTCGGGGGGTGGCTGTCGGCCGATACATTGACTGTTGAGCATGCTAGGCTTCTCGCAGGATGTTTGCAGAGACTGCCGGACCTCGTATGGCGCGAAAATCCCTATGATCCGATCCTGAAATCCATAAAACTATGCTGCGCCCGGGAGGATTTTACGCAGACAATCGATCTATCGGAAGGGTTTGAGGCTGCGGCGAATCGATTCGATTACGCGCATCGAAAGGCCGTGAAAAAGGCTGCGGTGGCCGGTGTTTCGATCGCCGAAGCGGTGCATTTTGAGGAGTGGGAGAGTTATTTTAAATTATATGAAGCTTCGCGAACCAGATGGAAGAAGCGCAATCTCGCAAAGGGGGACGGGTATTCGCGCTCGCTGTTTAAAGCAATTTACGAAAGCGCGCCATCCGGACGAAAGCTTTGGCTTGCAAGGGTAAAAGGGGTTCCGGCATGTGGAATACTTTGCTTTTACTGGAACCGTCATGCGGTTGCCTGGCACGGGGCGGGGGGAGCGGAGTTTTTCATGCATCGACCGAACAATCTGCTCTACGAACATGCTATTCGGCATGCGGCAGGGGAAGGGTATCGTTGGTTCGATTGCAACCCGAGTGCCGGGTTAACCGGCGTCATGGAATTCAAGGAACATCTGGGAGCGATGCCGCTGCGGTCGCGCGTTGTTGACAAAAAGTCACTGGTGCGACGTCTGGCGGAACTCGTGAAGAGCCTCCTTCGATGAAAGCGCGTATTACAACCCCTCCCGGTGCGATCCTCATCGTGCCGTGCCTCTTCTTCGCCCTTCTGTTCATGGCCGGCGACGGATGCCTCAGGGGACCGCATTTCAATCCCGGTTTCGCCACTTTTAAGGTTACGATTGAGGGGAATGGCCGAGTTGAAGGCATCCCTGCCGATACATTCCAGCGGGTTGGAACCCGCCTTACCCTTACGGTGGCGCCGGATTCGGGGTATTTTTTTGTTGGATGGCAAGGACCGTCGTTCAGCAATGCGAATCCACTCACCATCACTATCGAGCAAAACCTCTTGCTGGTCGCCTATTTCGCGAAGCCGCCCGTGGGCTTGGTGCCTATTCACGCGAACGGCAATTCCTTTGCCATGGGTTCGTCGGACAGTATGGCCCTGCCGTATCCGTATGAGCAACCGGTCCATACGGTTCATTTCGCGCATGACTTTTACATGAGCCCCTGCCCCGTTACGCAAGAAGAGTATGTGACGCTCATGGGCGCGAACCCCAGCAACGCCGTCGGAACCGCTAGCGTGGGAGACAGCTTCCCGGTTGTGCACGTTACTTGGTACCAGGCAGTTCTGTACTGCAACCGGCGGAGCAAGGTGGAAAACTACGATACCGTCTATTCGTATGCGGCAATTTGCACCTCCGCTGTTTGCCCGGTTGTGCTTGAAAATCTTACCATTAACTATAACCGGTTCGGATACCGTCTGCCCACCGAGGCCGAATGGGAGTATGCCTGCCGGGCCGGCACGACCACCGACTATTACTGGGGGAGCGGAGCGCAGGCGGAATCCGCCGCCGTAAAATATGCCTGGTACACTTCTAATGCCGGCGGGTACCTCCAGAAGGTGGGGAAATTGAAGCCAAATGGCAATGGTCTCTACGATATGTCCGGTAATGTTTCTCAGTGGGTAGACGACTGGCTCGACTATTACTCCGATACGGCGGTGACGGACCCAATCGGCCCCTCGCAGCTCTCGCAGGCGGAATATGAAGCGTCAGGCGAATACAGGCCGCTCCGGGGCGGGTCGTACGCACTCCCCGCTGCATATCTCCGATCGAGTTGTCGGAAGGGACCCTATTGGACCAATCCTGATGATGTGGGGGAGGACATCGGCTTCCGGGTTGCTCTCGGCGCCTTCAGGCCGGGAGCGTCGCTGCCGAAAATAGTACCGGCAGATACGTTCCCGATTACGTTATCCTGCGACGAGACCAATTTAATCGAATTCATTGGCGCCAGCCGGATAAAGATCGCCTTCGTGATCGGAGCGGTAGGTCACAGCCGCCTCGTGTATCTCGATCTTTCGCAGCCTGATCTGCATTTTCAGCAATGCGGGCGCGACAGTTCGGTTTTTGGAACATCAATAACCCCGGACGGAAATTTTATCGCCTATAGTTCGAACGGTGAAGGATCTTCGTCTCCTTGCACCACGACGGTGCGCCGTCTCGATTCACTGGGATCAAGCCCGGTGAGGATCGCGGGCGCCTACCTTCCGCATTTCTGGGCATCGCCGTCGTCGGTCGACACGATCGTGATCTATTCAAGCGGCGCAGCGGATAACAGTCAGTCGGAATGGTATACCGAAAAGACCTATTCCCGGCAGTTCCAGGGAGGTAGCTTCGGCGCCGTGCCTACCTTGATGACGCCGCTCGGGTCGTACCACGGCGGGCTGTCGAGCGATGGCCGGTTTCTGGGGACCGGCTATAAAATCGGGCGTGCCGTGGACCTGCAAATGCAACAGTATAATACCCTATACGACACTAATATTTTCTATTTCTGCTACCCGTATAACGGCTACTCCGATTCGGCGCGGCCGCAACTCTGCAATCTGCAAATGTCGCCGTCAATTGCGGAACCCGGCGAGGCGTTGTTCCTCGATTTCGGGGACCCGACGGTCAACACCCTGGTCGGAAAATCGTACGGATTGCACCAGATTCTCTGGGTCTGCAATCTGCTCCTGCTGACTCCGCAACAGGTGGAAAAATGGTTCGAGAAGCCGTCTGGCTTTGAAACGTGGGAGTACCCCCGATGGTCGAATAACTCTTTGTTCACAATTGCTATAACATATCCCGCCTCTGGCAGCACTGAGGCGGTGTATTTGATCAGGAACACCGATTCGGCTTATTTGCAAGTGGCAACAGGACAGAACCTGTCCTGCCCCGCACTCTGGATCGACCCGACGCAGGTATCCGAAGTTCAGGATTCCTTCCCATGGTTTGGCGCATACGATTTGCCGGCGTGCAATGCTGGCGGCAACATCTTCGCCCAGAAGTTGCGTCTTTTCTGGCATTTTCGGCAGGCGCCGAGCGTCATTGCCATCGGCAGTTCGCCGATCTATTACGGTTTCACTCCCTCCGCAATGGCGGAGCGGACGCTCAATGTTGCGAGCGTAGCCTCTACCCCGATAACCGATGCGGTTTTATCGCAGGAGTATCTTCTTCCCTTTGCCGGGCCCGGGCTCAAGGTTCTCTTGTTCGACCTTTTCCCTGGATTTTTGAACGTGAACGGATTGACGACATTTCCGCAACTTGACGGAGTTGAGCAAAGCTTGGGATGGCAAAGTGATTCGCAGCATAATTTCTATCGAAGCGGGTTGCCTTCGCAAGTCATGGCAAAGGCCAGCGCTTTCACGCCATCGGTCAGCTGGACGGGCCTCGATTCCTCGGGGTTTTTATTGAGTCCCCCCGTGGGAGGTGGTTGGGGCGTGCCGCTATTCGATTTCGCCGGAGATTATAATGTCACCGATCCAGCGGTCCAGACCAGTCTTGGCTATATTGCGGCACTCGGCGACTCTGCGGCCGCCCACAACATACACCTCATTCTCGTCTATATGCCGGAAAATCCAGGGTACGATTCGGTCACGTACAATGATACCCTTTTTATCGGCCGGTATGGTCCGAGTGTAGCAACCTACAATAACCTTGTCGCCTGGATCGATTCATTGACTCAACAGAACAGCCATGTGCATTTCTGGGATGCCAATAATTACGGGCATCATGACTTTTTGGACAGCGAAGCATTGGATTGCAGCCATTTGAATTATAAAGGCGGGATGCGCATAGCCGCGAAGCTCGACAGTCTTATCCGCCTCTGGGTTCATTGAAAGGGGCGCGCTATGGTTCTTCGTGGTGCTGCATTGGGGAAAAAGGGATGAGGCCGCGACTGGCGATTGCCGTAGCACTAACGGCCGTTCTATCGGGCGTTATATTGTTGTTTCGGTGCAGCGATACCGTATCGCCGGCTCGGAAGACCCTCCTCATCAGCGTCGCTGCGGATTCGACTGTGTGGCTTAATGACACCTTGCGGATTCGGGTATCATTGCAAGGCGCGAATGCCGGCCCGATCAGGTATATATGGTTTGTCGATGATCGTCCCGTTCCCGATACCTCAGCCGACAGTATTCTTTGTGAAGTATTTACCGTTACAGATACCGGGAAGCGCTGCATCGTGGTCAAGGCGATCGGCCGGGGAGGTACGACCTCGGCCCCGGATTCCCTGCATGTCCGTGTCCTCTGGCAGCGGCCCAGGGTTACGCTGCACGATTCACCCTCGATCGCGGTAAATGATACCGAACTTTTTATAGCCGTTGCCGTCGATTCCTGCGGAACCATCGAAACCTTCCAGTGGATGATCGACTCTTTCCCCTTCATGACCCAAACCGATTCTGTGCGATGGCTCTTTAATGATAAGGCGGATGCGCATCACACCGTTCGCTTGGCGGTAATGGATAATAATGGCTTCGTTTCCGATACCGATACCGTTACGATTCATGTGCTGCTCCGGCGTCCGGTAGTATCCCTTGCCCCGCACGATACCGCCATTTATTCCTACACCAATCTCAAATTGCAGGCAACGGGATACGATTCGAACGGCACGATTGTCCGCTATTGCTGGACGCTGGACGGGCACCCGGCAGCGGTTTTGTCCGACAGCCTTACCGTGAACTGGGACGCCGGGTCTTCCGGGACCCATTATCTGACCGTCACGGCTGTCAACAACGATTCTCTTGCCTCGCTGCCCGATACCGCTCTCATAACGGTGAAAAGGGGCGGACCGATTCTCACTCCCCTTCACGATACCACGATTTCGAGCACGGACACCCTGATTATTACCTGCCAGGCATCTGATTCCAACGGGACCATTGTCAAATACCTCTGGAATTTCTCCAGTGGCACTGCCTGGACTGACAGCACCGCAATGGGGAGCCATCCTCTGACCTATGCGGGCAACACGCAGGAGCAGTGCGTTGTCGGCGCGCGTGATAACCATGAACTTATGGGGGCCGACACGTTTATCGTAAGATTTATCCGGCCGCCGGATAGCCTTGTGGTAACGATCCCGCAGCCCTGCGATACCATTTTTATTCCACAAGAAACGCCCGCATGCTCCCTCTCATTTTCTTTCAGCGCCGTCGATTCTGACTTCAATTCCCTCACCTATTCCTTGTCGTGGGGCATAATCCCCTCTTCCCTCGCCGTGGTCTATCAAGGCCCAAACCAGAGTGCTCGGATCAGTGAGGTCGGTCCGGGCAGCTATTATTGGAAGGTTCTCGCTTGGGATAATTTCGGACACGTCATCTCGAAAAACGGAAGTGTGACTGTTTTGCGGCAGTATCTGATAGGATTCGTCGGCCACTCCATTGTCGCTGGCATGATGGGAGACGGAATAAATGGGGGATTCCGGGGAGGCGTCCTCGACTCGCTGCGGTCTCATTTGGGTCCCTATGAACGGGTGAAGCCGGTTGGACCGGTGACTCCCCCTTTTATGAGCCGATCAATCGTCGACGATTCATGCCTGGCTCTCGTTGGCGCTACGGGATTCGAAGTGTGGCAATCGCTTTCCAGCATTGCTACTCAGTTAACCGCCGATATCTGGGTCCTGATGACCGGAGTCAACGATGGATATGATCCGGAAGGGTTGCAATATGCGATCGCGATCATGGATCTAATGCATCAACGTAATCCGAACAGCCGGATCTACGTTCTGGATGGAATCCCCCGACCGGCATCGGACCCTGTTGCGCCCTACTGGCTTGCATGGTTCAACCAGGAGCTCGCGGATACGATACAGGTCAGGCAGGCTGCGGGAACCCATGTATCCATGGTGGAAGTTGACAGCGCTCTGTGTCCCCACGGAATATTTACCGACACCTTTCTTCCGGATAGCCTCCACCCAGACCAGGCCGGCTATGACACGCTTGTCCGTTACATTTATACGGCGATGCAGAAGTCTACTCCAATGGCAATTCCTTAGGAGAGTCTTCGTTTTGGTATGCTGGTTCGGGTCGTTGGGACCAGAGGGCATGAAACGAAACGGATTGATTTCGCAGTGCGAAAAATATATTTTCATTAAATTAAAATTTTCATTATGGCCTGATGAAAGTTCGACTTGGAGTGTAGCTCAGTCGGCAGAGCAAGTGGCTGTTAACCACTGGGTCGGGGGTTCGAGCCCCTCCACTCCAGCTTTTAAAACCCCTCAGAAACGCAAGAAAAGGCATTTTGAGGGGTTTTTTATTTTGTCCCGCCTGATAGTTCAAACCGGTTCAAATACCCCCGAATACCCCCCAGACCTATAACAATGTGATATTTAGTGTGATATCTAAATGCTGTCAAGCATGTGGAAGTGGAGGGATGAAGCGGTCGTAAGGGAAATCCACTGTAAGACCCGCCGGAAGTTTTGGGCAGAAGATAAAACCAGAATCAATAAAAAAGCCCGCTCAGACAGACACGGGCAATTTGAGCATTCCTATTTGGAGTGCCCTAAGGGTTCCGGTAACGATTACTTTTTCTTCGCTACCTTTTTTGCTGCAGCTGCTTTCTTCACGGCCTTTTTTGCTTTTACTGGCATGAAGCCTCCTTTGTTAAGGTTGATACTTCTTGCTTAAAATATATTTGGTGCAACAATAGCTTGTACATAATAAATGTATGGATACCTTATATTGTATAACTTCAGCCCAAAGTGGATTTCTTCCCGCCCTAAGTGTAATGTCCGACCAGAAATATTGACTTAGGATAGTGCCAGAACCTTTTTCCTTACGGGCAATCGTCTCGATCACCGAGGCGTTGCCCTTTTTTCTTTTATAGAGGATTCCAACCCATATACCTGACCTTGGACTGCCGAAAGGAGACCTCCATGCCGGGTACCTACGGTCCACAGACGAATTATTACATGCTCACTATTAAGGAAAAAAACGGCCAGTTTGAGCAATACTACCGAAGTCATAGTTGAGGCTACCGATATCACGAAGGCGAAGGAAAAAGCCCCAAAGAATAATTCAGACTTGGTACGAAGCTATTCCATACTGTTGCGGCTTCATATTCCTCTTCAAGGATGAAGTCTCGGTCGAGGTGGAGGCCATCGTACCGATTACGCCGGTGGAGTTCTTCGAAAGAGCGAACATAGAACCGAGGCTGAAAATTTGACTTCTGGTCTGGAAGATCGTTATTTATAATATTCACATCGAATATCACAGGGAATCAATCGAAGGAGGTTATGGCTATGAAGTTCATTGATGCTGTCGTGGGTGCTGTAATCGGCGGTACTGTCGTCTGGGTAGTACAACGGGGTAAACTTGAAACGTCTTATAATAAAGGAAAGCAAGAAGGGGAGGTCGAGCGATCGGCACTCGCTGCACGTCTATCGGATACAGAAAAACGGCTTCAGGGGTCGAGAGACTCGATGGAAGAATTGAGCGATAGGAATTGTAAGCTTGAGAATGAGATTGCTTCACTGAAAAAGAAACTTTCTGTGTCAAAGGCACGGCGAAAAACAGCTGGGTAACACTATCCTTCCGATCAAAGCAGGCTTCCGGGCTGGAATATTGACTACGTGAAATGGCAGTCGAGGCATCGTGGCAGCAGGGTTCCACGAAAGAAAAGGGCTCTCTATCTGTAAGCGTTTGGTCACACATTCAAGCCTTGAACGCGCGCGGGTTCGTCCTCCGATTCGAGAAGAAATAGGATCCCATCAACAGCACGAAGAAGAAGAACGGGAACGGGGCATGCGCGGCGTCCCCGGCCAGGAGATGGGAAGCCGTCGCCCCGAGGAAATCGAACGTGAATCCCGCGTAGGCCCATTCCTTCATCGTCGGAAAGCGTCCGGTCAAGATGGCGACGGCGCCGAGTATCTTTAAGAAGCCCAGGATTTTCATTAGATAGAGCGGATATCCGAGCTTGAGCAGGGCTTGGGCGGTCGGCCCCGCGCCGTTTGTGAAAAGCTCCGGGATTCCTGAGCCGGCGGTCGGCGCCAGCACAAGGATGGTCAAAACCCAGTAGAGGATAGTGTTTCGTCTGGCCGCGTCCATGTGATTCCTCCTTAGCAAGGCTTCCTGATTCTACGACGGACACGTTCCTTTTCTACTTTCAGCTCTAATTCTTCTGAGTAGTGAAGATAGTAGCTTTGCGCCAACTCCTACCACGGTTCTCTCTGCGATTCAGAGTATTCCCCTACACTATCTCGATAATAATAGCCGTTATGATTGAACTCCGGATTGCCTTCCAGCTCTACCTTAATGGGCATTTTCGGTAAGAAATTCACCTCTTTGTAGCGAACCCACGGCATGCATCCGCTGAACAAAAGTACGTACATCAAGGCGAAACACCATTTCTTTTTCATTGCACGCCTGCTCTTGAATGAGATGACTCATCACAATCCCACCCTCCATAAAGTAGCAATTATCGCGCCATTACTGCGGATTCAACTGAAGGCGAAGTTGAAATGGTAAGAAGGATGTCGAAAGGGCATTGGCAAACCCACATAAGGATTCCTCTCAGTTGACTTTATTGGAGCGCCATGAACTTCGTCAGGTTGCATTTTTAACCCTCCTTGCTCGTAATTAAGATAGAGGAGGGGGTTAAGCTGTTTCGTTTGAGGAAAACCTGTTCAGGAGGTTACGATGAAAGGTTCCAAAACGACGACGAAAAGGTCGTCAAAACTCATTTCAAGTCATAGGAAAGTTTTGCCAAGGAAAAGTGACTCCAGCAAATGGAAGTGAGGACTCCATGGAAGTTGTTTTACATAAGAAGGCATCCAGAGGAGGTACCTTCTTATGGTGACTTCGATGAGTGAGTGGTCAGTTTTTCAGGAAAGCCTTTCCTTGGCGTTAGGGATTATACCAGGGCATCTTCCTGTGTTTTATTACTACGTATGAATCCGGCGGGAGATGATCGTGGCACCATTATTAAATGTGCAGAGGATGGGTATCGTGCTGCCAGTCAGGCTGGCTGCCCCTGAGATAAGATATAAATGCCGCAATAATGCTGATCACAAATGATACGGTAAATAGTAATCTCAAGCCTGAGATAAATTCCTTAACGGCTATACCCTTTGAACCCGCCTGTGTTCCTGTAAAAAGTCCGGAAAAGGCTTCCGGTGTAACACAGGAGGTAATGACGGCCATGCAAATGGCCATACTGATTACCATGCCTACATTATTCATCATTGTTCGGACCCCGCCTGCGATCCCCCTTTTTTCTACAGGGACAGCCTCCATAATCGCTTTGTTGTTGGGTGAAAAGAACATTCCAGAGCCTATACCGGTAATGATCATGGATATCGACAATTCCATATAAGAAGTTTCAGGCTTGATAACCATCAGGCCTACCAGGCCTGTGGCGGATACCAGCAACCCGATTGAACTTAACATCCTTGAACCTATTTTGTCGGACAACCATCCGCAAATAGGGGCCACTATAATTTGCGGTACTACGAAAGGTGTCAGCATCAGAGCCGCCTGGATAGGGTCAACCCCTTTTATCCCCTGAAAGTAAAATATGAGAAGGAATGTAACAGCTCCGCGGGCAATACCGTTCAGGAGATTGGAGCCGTAGGCGAAGGCAAGCGCTCTTGACTTGAAAAGCCTCATATCCAGCATCGGTTCCAATGTCTGGAATTCTATAATAACGAATAGCGGCAGCATTACCGCAGCGACGACCAGTAGTATGAACATGCCCGTATTCAGCCACCCATAAAGTCCGCCGAAGGTTAAAAACAGCAATAGAGCAAGCATGCCGAAAGTGAAAACCATGGTCCCGGGCCAGTCAAATTTTTGTTTTGCCGGTAGTATTTCCAGTTCCTTAAGCTGCATTACCGCCCAAATTGTACCAATAATACCAATTGGCACATTGATAATAAATATTGACCGCCAGCCCATGGGTATCAATAAACCGCCCAGAATCGGACCAACAACTCCCCCGACGCTGATGATCATACCGTTAATTCCCAGCGCCATGCCAAGTTCCTTCCGGGGGAAGGCATCGGTAACTATCGGAACGCTATTTGCTGCCAATAATGCTCCGCCTATCGCCTGGATCATCCTGAAAAAAATCAGGTTCATTCCCGTTCTCGAAAAAGCGCACAGCAAAGACCCGAGTGTAAATACAACAAAACCCGCAACGAATAATTTTTTTCTCCCAATGATGTCCGCCACTCTTCCTATTGCAGGCACTATTATGCTCAGTATGAACATGTACCCCATCATTGTCCAGATAATTTCCTGAAAACTTGCATGTAAGTCCTTCATGATTTTCGGTAAAGCGATAAGAAGGGTATTTCCGCTTATAACAGAAAAAAATGCCCCTAATGAAGTGCATGAAAGCGCAATCCATTTGTAGTGGATCTTTTTTATGGTATTCTCCCAACTTTACTTTCAATAATTAACGGCAATTATGCCCGAAGATTTTATAAAATACCATATGCTCATCTGCCAATTGTCTATCCTTTCCTTTGGATAAAGGTAGACGTGCGATAAAGGAACGGAAGGCTTCACCCAGTCGCAGCCGGGCCGTGGTGGAATCCGTTCTTGAATGCAGCGATATTTTCCAGTACGATTCACCCCGTTATTCGGTTTCCTGCCTCATACTGACTCCAGTTACCGTTAGAATACTGAAAACAAGGCGCTCTCAGTAATCCAACTCAGTGCCTATTATATCTTTCCTGCATATTTTCACCTCCACTCTAAAGGGGCCCCGTGTCTCTTACTCAGTCACCGTTCATCGAGGCGCTTGCTTCGAAGGACGAAACAATCGCCCGGTGACGAGTATATTTTAGTGGCGGGTTTTTGGACGATTTTCTCACAATATATCATCAAAGGACGCTTTATGCGCTATCGACAACTTGGCAAAACAGGAGTTGACCTTTCGATCCTCGGATTTGGGTGTATGCGGCTCCCGACCATAGGCGACAAACCAGAGAAGATAGACTATCCCCAGGCAATGAAACTGCTCCATTTTGCAATAGACCAAGGCGTCAACTATGTTGATACCGCATATTTTTATCACGCGGCAGTCTTCGGTCAACGGGGAGAAAGCGAGCCGTTCGTCGGCGAGGCGCTTGCGGGAGGATGGCGTAAAAAGGTTCATCTGGCAACCAAGTTGCCGCTTTTTATAATCAGACAACGGGAACAGATGGACGCCTTTTTAACGGAACAACTTGAAAGACTGAAAACGGATTATTTCGACTTCTATCTCCTGCATGGCCTTAATGGTGCGATGTGGGACAGGATGCGCGATCTTGGAGTACGCGAGTTTATGGATAAAAAGAAAGCCGAAGGAACAATCAGGTTTCCCGCCCTTTCCTTTCATGGAAAAGCCGGAGATTTCATCCGGATTTGCGACGAATATGACTGGGCATTCGCGCAGATCCAGTATAACTACATGGATAGAGATTTTCAAGCTGGATATAAGGGCCTTGCGTATGCCGCTGATAAGGGAATCGGGGTCGTGGTGATGGAGCCGCTCAAAGGCGGTAAACTCGCGCAGAACCTTCCTTCAGAAATGACGTCGATCTTCAACGGATCTCCGATTAAAAGGAGTCCTGCGGAATGGGCATTGCGCTTCGTGTGGAACGAACCCGGCGTAACAAGTCTTTTATCGGGTATGAACAGCATGGAGCAGGTGGTGGAAAACATCCGGACCGCTGATGACGGCATCGCGAATTCCCTCGGTAAAAATGATTTATTGATGTTTGCGTCATTGCAGGAAGCGATGAAAAAAGGAATAAAAGCGGATTGTACGGCCTGCCGGTATTGTATGCCATGCGCATCAGGGGTTGACATCCCTGATGTATTGGCCGCCCTCAACAACGCTGCCGTGTGGAATGACCCGAACCCCTGGGCGACGGGATACACCATCATCGGCGGGAAAGCGGGCAAATGTACTGAATGTAAGGCATGCGAGGAAGTATGTCCTCAAGAGCTTCCGATAGCATCCCTTATGAAAGAAGCGGTTTCCGTATTCAAGGAATAAGGTACATAAGAGCGAGGTCTCAAACAAGCGCGTAGCATCCTGCGCGTTAAAGAATAAACGCAGGCGCTGGCGGAGAAATGATATGAAAACCTTTTGGACGGCTGTGACCGGCAGGTTTTTAGTCGTAGGATTACTGGTAACAGGCTCAGTCTTTTCACAGGATTCCACATCTTATACCGATACGAAAGAGGCTAAAATGAAAAAGTCCATTGGAGCGAAAACCATTGTTTTCCCCACGCCGGTTTTCGTCGTAGGATCATACGATAAATCCGGCAGGCCTGATGCGATGGTCGTTGCATGGGGCGGTATTTGTTGTTCCAAGCCGCCTTGTGTCGCCATCTCCATCCGTGAAGCTACTTATACCTATGGCAATATCATGGCTCGCAAAGCATTTACAATCAGTATTCCGTCAGAAAAATATATCCAGGAAGCGGATTATTTCGGGATCGTTTCGGGCCGGACAGAGGATAAGTTTGCCGCTACCAGGCTCACGCCGGTAAAAAGCGACCTGGTAGATGCCCCATATGTTAAGGAGTTCCCGTTTATTATAGAATGCTCCGTGATCAAGATCGTGCCACTGGGATTGCATACGCTATTCGTTGGCGAGATTAAGGATGTCAAAGCCGATGAGGCGGTGCTGGGGAAGGACGGAACCCCGGACATCGAAAAGATACAACCAATGATCTTTGACCCGGCCAACCGCGCCTATTATGGCATTGGTAAATACTTAGGCGATGCTTTTTCGGAAGGGAAGAAAATCAACAAATAAACTCGTATCCCGCCTTGTGCTTAAAGGCAAAAAAAGAAGGCTTGCGCGCCTGGTTTGATGAACTGTTTACAAGCAAGACCTGTCCTTCAATCACACGCGGCTCCGGGCGATAATGGCGATCGGATGCGCCCGTACGCCTTTAATGTCTGGCCGTGAGGGGGATGGTCGCGTTGATCATTTTTAACAAAATGGGATAAGGTTTCCGAGGGTAGAGTTTCAAAAAAACAGCCAGGGCCATGTCGTATTTTTTTGCTTGAAAGTAACGTGTTCCTTTTATAAATTCCGCCTCGTCGCCCGCGGGAAACGCCGTCGTGCCGAGAGTTTCCAGCGCCTTGACATTGTCGTCGGTCGGGTCATTGAACAGCTGGTCCAGTCCGTTTCCCCTGAAAAAATAGGAATAAAACATTTCTCGAACGTCCTCCGTCGTAAGCGTCTTCGTCATTTCATCGTCGAACAGACCTTTTTCCGACAGGGCCTTTTGCTGGCGCGCGAAATAAACGAGCAAATTGACGAGGTCTTTTTGATAGATATATTCGCGCAATTTCAGGGTGACAAGTTGATAGCAGGTAATCGCCGGGTCCTTTCCCGGATTGCGGTACAAGTAGTCGCTGAAGCCATTGCAGATCTCCAATTGCGAATTATCCACCCCCCGCAGTCGCTTCTGGGAAAATTGGACAGGGGATAAATTGTCCGACGCAATTTCCCCGGCGCCCGCGAATTTCCTGACATCACGGGACTCCATCAATCGCATGCGTTCTATGTCTTCTACCGTGTTCAGATTCACCTTGTTCAGATCATCTGAGATCACCGGGTTTTCCAATAACGCCTTGAATGCCTGCGGGGAAAGGACGATCGGCGAGGCGCTTCCCAGCAGTATCGTATAATTGTTCACGTAAAAAAGCGAAACTTCCCTGAAGGTTCCGGCAAACGTCCGCAGAATCACTTTATAATCGGTCAAGGGCAACCCGTGAATTGGAACCCATTGCGCCATCACGCCCCCGGCGTTCAATTTGGCCGCGCATGCCGCATAAAACTCTTTTGTAAACAGTACCCATGAATCCGACAGCGTGGGATGGGTCAAATCGCAGATGATGATATCGTAGCTCGTATTGGATTTTTCCACGAACCTCCGGCCGTCCTCGATGACGATGTCGCCCCTGTTCGTGGAAATCACGTTATGGTTGAAATCCGCGAAGTAACCGGCGGCATCAAGGACGTCCCCGCATATTTCGGAGCATTTTATTTCGCGGACGCCTTTCACCTGGCATGCCGAGCCGAAGGTGATGCCGCCGCCGAAGGCGATCGTCAGCACCGACCGGGCATTTTCTTTTGTCATAAAGGGCAGATACGCCAATAACCGGAAGGTCCTCAGCGCATTGTAATCCGTGGGGACCTCGGAAATGCAATTGATCGACAGCATGCGGACGCTGTCGGCTGCCCTGGTCACCGCGATGGTCGAAGACGCATTTTCCTTATAGTAGAGCAATTGCGTGCTTTCAACCTGCCTGGCCAGATATTGAAAAAGTTCGAATGAATAGGGGGTGTACAGGGAGATCAAAACCGCCATCAGCGGCAAGGAAACGCAGAGGACCGATTTCTTTCGAGAATACGAAAATTCCTTTCGCGAAATTACAAAAAGCAAAGCCGCCAGGGCGATGAAGATATTTAACAATGAAATTATCCGTAACGCCCCTCCAACCTGAAAAACGGCGATCAGGAAAAAAACGGTGACAACCGGTCCGATTGCCGATCCGGCCAGATTACAAAAACCGATATATCCTGCCGCCTCGCCCTCCGTGGTTTTGTTTTTTAATAAAACGTACAAATCTATGACCATGGGATAGAGGAACCCAAAGGCGATTATGGGCGGCAGCATAAGCAGCGCGGCTACTGACGTCCGGTAAAAAACGGTTCCCAGAAAATAATGTGCCGGAAGGGTATTCGGATTTATCACCAAATTGGCGGTATAAATGAACACCGAAAAATTCGGCAACAGGATATGCCAGAAACCGATAAAACACTCGAGCAGAGCGAACCAGAATAATGTGCATGAAAGGGAAACAAATGCCCTCTTTATCGCATTGTAAAGAAACGACCCCGCGGAAATTCCTGCAATAAAGAGAATCAGGATTATGGCGAACGAATAGTACGACGATTCCTTGAAAATGAACAAAACGATCCGGTTGTAGAGGAATTCATAGGACAATGACGTAAAGCCGGACAGGAAAAAAAGAACGGGCACAATGACGGAAAGAAATCTTGTCGCGGCGGCGGAGAGGGGATTTTTTACGGAATTTATTTTTTCCCGGATTGACGCCCCTTGCTTCAACGAATCGTCGCGGGCCGGTTTTTTTGTGAAGAGGAGAACGGCGGCGTTGGCGATGATGAGGCCGCACGAAAGCAGGATGACGCTCCCTCTGACTCCCGCTTTTTCCAAAAAGAAAAAACTTACCAACACCGCGCCCGCAACGCCGCCCAGGGCATTGAGATAATACAGGAAGGATATATGCCTTTTGCCCAGCAGGCCGCTCAAAATCGGGAACCCCGCGCCGATAAGACTGACGGGAACCGCCAAAACCAGCAGCAGCAGCATCGCCCTGAGCGCCATGGAAAGCGCCTCGTCGGACTGCTGGAGTAAAAAGAGCCCTCCGTCAAGTATATTGACGGCGCGAAACAACGCCGGCGAAACAAGGACATAGACGCCGGTTATTATCTGAGTCACACAGAACAACGCGTTTAAATTCCTGCCGTTACGCGCTATTTTCCCTCCCGCGAAACTTCCGATCGCCAGGCCGACCATCCATATGCTGATGATGCCGGCGATTGAAACCATGGTCCCGCCGGTGATGAGGCACAATTGCCTTTGCCAGATCACCTGGAGCGCAATGCTGAAAAATCCGGACACAAGATACAACAGCAGATAAACCATGGTGAGCTTTCCTCAGAGGAGTTGTTTCACGCCTTCACCGAAACCCCTCGTGCAGCCCTGAAATATAAAACCGGGCGTTCGCGGTTGTGCGACGGTGCAACGTCAGCGAACGTGGACAGATTTATGAAATAGTGATGGTTCCGGATATATTGAGCCCTGAACCAGAAGGTTACAATGGTATCCAGAGCCGAATTGGGTTTCGAGAAAGTGGTCAGGGAAATCCGCCGATATATACCCGCCGAAGATTTTCAGCAGAAGGATAAAATCATAAAGGCAACGACGGAATATTTGGCATCCGGTCAGCAATGACACTGACAATGGGTGGGAATTTATAATTCAGGTAACGCTGTGATTTAATAATTATGCAATTCATAGAAATAAAAACCATAGAAAATAAAATAATTTATCACTATTGAATTGCTCATAATTATATTACAATACCGGAGACACCTGAAGATCATGACAATGGGGCAACAATAAGACAACTGCAACGTCTCCTCCATGCACCTCTCGCAGAGTGATGTGTCAGAGATGTGTGCCATTGTTCGTCTATAACGCCAGAAAGAAGTTAAGGAGCTACCTACAACACATTCAAAGAGGGGGTGTATCGTGTTAAAATTCAATAACCTCGCGAGAGGGTTTGTATGCGAAAATTCAAATTGGCCATCTTTTAAACTAAGGGGGATAAGAATGGAAAAGATTTTCCAGGGATCAGGCCGGACTTTTCGTCGTTGCGCTGCTCTAGTAGGTATAGCTGCGGCGTGCTTATCAGCCGCTCCAACCATTACGCAGGTGACTCCCAACGCTACTTCGGTCGGGAAATATGCATTGCTGGAGTTAACGGTGTCCCTCACTGCTACGTACACCAACGCTTACGACCCGACCGAGGTCGCTCTGTCGGCGGTGTTTACCGCGCCTTCGGGTAAAACATGGACAATCAATGGGTTTTATAACGGTTCGCAATGGAAGGTCCGATTTGCCGCCAACGAGACCGGGACGTGGAGCTATGTGGTAAAGTTGACTGACGCTACCGGCTCAACGCAGAGCGCTTCAAATAACTTCAGTTGCACCGCATCATCAAATCATGGATGGGTAAAGGTAGCCTCGAACAACCGGTACCTTTGCTACGATGATGGAACTTCGTTCTATGGGATCGGTATGGCGTATTGCTGGGAGGGGGATGGAGGTACTTACTCCCAAGGCCTTGCCACGTTGGGGGCTTCCAAATGCAATACTTGGGTTTATTGGAACGGCACCTACGACGAGGGCTACGGTCTCATCGAGTCCATAGCATCGGGAATTGGAAAATACGACCAGTCCAAATGCACCCACATCGACAGCCTGTTGAGCTGGTCCCAGGCGAACGGAATGAAGATGATCCTGGTGCTCTGGCCGCACGATTATCTTTGTGACGGCTCCCCCGGTGGATGGCCTACGAATTGGGTGAGCAATCCTTATCAATCCATCGTCAGTTGCCCCGATTTCTACAGTGATTCGACGTCATGGTCCTACCAGGCAAAGCAATACCGGTACATTATGGCCCGCTGGGGATACAGCACCGCCATTTTAAGCTGGCAATTGATCGATGAAATCAGCGGTACCGGTGGATATGCGTCGAACCCGACCACGGCAAATGCCTGGGCGGCAAAAATTGCCAACTTTTTCATAACCAACGATTCCTTCCACCATCCGACGGAATCTTCTCAAGGCAATTACTGGCCTACCGGGGATTCGGCGAACAGCATGACGAATACGGAAAATTACGGCGATGAATCGGCCACCGGCTGGGCCTCCCTTGCGCAACAGTTGTGGAATGGTTATGACAAGCCCGCCATGACGGGAGAGGCGGGAGGAAGCGATCTCGCTACCGGCATGTGGTCCGCGATGGCCAACGGGGAGTGTATAAATCCCATGTTCTGGCAATTCAATCAGGGACTGTCCACCTCATTGTCGTCTTTCCCGGGCTTCGCAGCTTTCGTCAACAGCATACCTTTCTCCGGATTGACCTCCTTGAAGAAGGCGAGTGTCTCGGTAAGCGGCCAGACCGCCTATGGAATATCGAGCGATCAAGATGTCTTCGGCTGGATATCGGGGAATGTTTCCGGCTCGACCTTGAGCATCACGGGGCTGGCAAACAACGGATACAACACTTTGGAATGGTGGGACTGCACGGCAGGAACGAACACCACCAGCACGGTATCGGCAACCAACGGTACGCTGACCGCGACCATTCCAACGACGAGCGAAGGCCAGATAGCGTTCCAACTCAAGTCGCCGATAGCGCCGAGTGCGGTCATTGCACAGGGTTCACCCGTCGCTGAAAATTATAAACCGATTATCGCCTACCGGCAAGGCGTCTTGCGGCTGCTTGAACCGATTACCGGCGGCGGCGAAATAAAACTCATGAATATTCAGGGCCGCGTCATTGCGAGTTATAAGGTACCGGGTTCGAAGGTAACCGTCATTCCAGCAGGCCATCTGGAATCAGGGATTTATTTTGCGAGTATCACTTCCGCTGAGGGGCATTTCTGGCAGAAGTTGCAAGTGACCGAGTAACGGAGAGAGAA
>Ga0187871_10000992_pt1 | contig 25569 bp, 24 predicted proteins | sample June2016WEW_16_1_FD_132988 | JGI IMG/M metagenome (GOLD analysis project Ga0187871, IMG submission 132988) | Peatland microbial communities from SPRUCE experiment site at the Marcell Experimental Forest, Minnesota, USA - June2016WEW_16_10 | ecosystem: Environmental > Terrestrial > Soil >...
CCACGTCGGTGCCCGGCATCATCCACGATTGCGCCGAGCAAGGCGTCAAGGCCGCCATCGTCATCTCAGCCGGATTCAAAGAAATCGGCCCCGCCGGGCTCGAACTGGAACGTCAGACGCTGCTTGAGGCACGCCGCGGAAATATGCGCATCATCGGCCCCAACTGCCTGGGCGTCATGAGCCCGCTGACGGGTTTGAATGCAACGTTCGCGGCCGGCATCGCGCGGCCCGGAAATGTCGGCTTCATCAGCCAGAGTGGCGCGTTGTGTACCGCTGTTCTGGATTGGAGCCTGCGTGAGATGGTGGGATTCAGCGCCTTCATTTCGATCGGCTCGATGCTGGACGTCGGCTGGGGCGATCTGATTTATTATCTGGGCAACGACCCGCGCACCCGCAGCATCGTCATTTACATGGAGAGCATTGGCGACGCCCGCGGCTTTCTGTCCGCCGCGCGCGAAGTGGCGCTCAACAAGCCCATTATCGTCATCAAGGCGGGACGCAGTGAAGCAGCCGCCAAAGCCGCCGCTTCGCACACCGGCTCGCTGGCCGGCAGCGACGAAGTCCTGGAAGCGGCCTTCCGGCGCAGCGGCGTACTGCGGGTCAACAGTATTGCCGACCTGTTCTACATGGCGGAAGTGCTCTCCAAACAGCCCAGCCCCAAGGGCCCGCGGCTGACCATTCTGACCAATGCCGGCGGTCCCGGCGTACTGGCCACCGACGCGCTGATCGCCGCCAAGGGCGAACTCACCGAACTTTCGCCGGAAATCGTGGAATCGCTGAACCAGATCCTGCCGCCCGCATGGAGCCACAACAATCCCATCGATGTGCTGGGCGACGCCAGTCCGGAGCGGTACGCCAAGGCCGTCGAAATCGCCGCCAAAGATCCCAATAGCGACGGACTGCTGGTGGTGCTCACGCCCCAGTCGATGACCGATCCGACGCAGATCGCCGAACACCTGAAACCATATGCCAAGTTGGAGGGCAAACCGATTCTGGCGAGTTGGATGGGCGGCGCCGAAGTCGCGGCCGGCATTTCTATCCTGAACCAGGCTAAGATCCCAACTTTCCAGTTCCCCGATACCGCGGTCCGTGCGTTCACGTATATGTATCGTTGGGCCTACAACCTGAAGGGCCTATACGAGACGCCGTCCCTGCCCGAGGAATCCGCCGAGTTGGCGCCCAACAAGGTGCTCACCGGCGAGATCATCCAAACCGCGCGGGACGCCGGCCGGACCATCCTCACCGAATCGGAATCGAAGCAGGTGCTGGATGCCTATCATATCCCCACCGTGCGCACCGTGGTCGCGCGCAGCGTGGAAGAAGCGGTCGAGCAGGCCGGGCGCATCGGCTACCCGGTGGTGCTCAAACTGTTCTCTGAAACGATTACCCACAAGACCGATGTGGGGGGCGTCCAATTGAATCTGGGCGACTCCGAGGCCGTGGAACGGGCCTGGCGCCGCATCCAGACCTCGGTGACCGAGAAAGCCGGCGCCGAGCATTTCCAGGGCGTCACCGTGCAGCCCATGATCAAGAGCGGGGACGGATACGAGTTGATTATCGGCAGCAGTTTGGACGCACAATTCGGACCCGTATTGCTATTCGGCACGGGCGGCCAACTGGTAGAGGTCTTCAAAGACCGCGCCCTGAGCCTGCCGCCGCTCAATACCACCCTGGCGCGCCGCATGATGGAGCAGACCAAAATCTATAAAGCGCTGAAGGGCGTACGCGGGCGCAAGCCTGTGAACCTGGCGGAGTTGGAGCAAATCATGGTGCGCTTCAGCCGCCTGGTGGCCGAGCAGCCATGGATCAAGGAAATCGACATCAACCCGCTGCTGGCCACGCCGGACCGCCTGGTCGCGCTGGACGCGCGCATCGTGGTGCATGGCCCCGAAGTGAGCAAAGATCAACTTCCCAAGCTCGCCATCCGGCCCTATCCTAACCGCTACGTTTCCATGTGGACCATGAAGGATGGAGCCGACGTCCTGATCCGCCCGATCCGCCCCGAGGACGAGCCGGCCATGGTGAAGTTCCACTCCACGCTCTCCGAGCGCAGCGTCTACTTGCGCTACTTTCACCTGATGAACCTCCCCCAGCGGGTAGCCCACGAGCGGCTGACGCGGATCTGCTTCATCGATTACGATCGCGAAATGGCTTTGGTCGCGGAACGGCGCAACCCCATCAACGGGGAAAACGAAATTCTGGGCGTCGCCCGCCTTACGCGGGTCTTGGGCAGCAACGACGCGGAAGTGGCGGTGCTGGTCAGCGACCAGTTCCACGGGCGCGGGCTAGGCAAAGAGCTGCTTGCGCGCCTGGTCATCGTCGGCGGCGACGAGAAGCTCGCCGCTTTGAAGGCGGACATTCTGCCCGACAACCGCGACGTGATGCGCGTCTGCGAAAAACTCGGTTTCACGCTGCGCCACTCCGTGGAAGATGAAGTCGTGAAAGCCGAATTCCGCTATTAGGGTGCGGCGCATCCGCGCTCCCATCGCCCTGCTATCCTGTACGGTGGCATAACGCACCACCCGAAAGGAGAATTTCCAAGTGAGAGTCGGCGTATTCACCGCCTTGTTGGCGCAACTATCCCTCGACGATGTTCTGAAAAAACTCAAGAGCATCCATATCGATACAATGGAGCTCGGAACGGGCAACTATCCGGGCGATCCACACTGCAAGCTGTCCATGCTGGACAGTAAAGCCGAACTGAACGAATTCAAGACCAAGCTGGCCGATAACGGCATCGCCATCAGCGCGCTCAGCTGCCATGGCAATCCGCTGCATCCGGATCAGGAGCGCGCCAAGCACGATCAGGATGTCAGCCGCAAAACCATCCGCCTGGCCGAGAAGCTGGGCGTGCCCGTAGTCATCGATTTTTCCGGCTGCCCCGGCGATTGCGACAAATCCAAATGGCCAAACTGGGTCACTTGCCCCTGGCCGCCCGACTATCTGGAAATCCTGAAGTGGCAGTGGGAGGCTAAAGTGGCTCCTTACTGGACGAAGCAGGGCAAATTCGCGACCGACCATGGCGTGAAGGTAGCCATCGAGATGCATCCCGGCTTTGTGGCGTACAGCCCGGAGACCATGCTGAAGCTGCGCGCGATCGCCGGGCCGTCGATCGGCTGCAACTACGATCCCAGCCACATGTTCTGGCAGGGCATCGATCCCATCGCCGCCATCCGCGTACTGGGCGACGCCATTTTTCACGTGCATGCCAAAGACACGCAGATCTACGAGCGCAACCTGCCGCTCACCGGCGTGCTGGACACCAAGCCGTACACCGACGAGCGCAACCGCGCCTGGATCTTCCGGACCTGCGGCTACGGCCACGGCGGCGAGTGGTGGAAGGAATTCGCTTCCACGCTGCGCATGTTCGGATACGATTACGTGCTCTCGATCGAGCACGAGGACAGCCTTTTATCGCCCGAGGAAGGTCTGCGGAAAGCCGCCGATTTCCTGAACGGCCTGGTGATGAGAGAGCAGCCCGCCGCTGCCTGGTGGGTATAGCCGGTGCGCCTCCTCCTGCTTCTGGCCTGCGCGGGATCTCTCCTCGGGGAGTTCCGCGCGGGCGCCTTTAAGACGGTGATCAGCCCGGCGCTGCAGGACCGCCCGCCCGTCTACATGGCGGGGTTCGGACACAATCGCGTGGCCAGAACGGTGCACGACGATCTTTATGCGCGTTGCGTGGCTTTCAGTTCCGGCCAGCAGCCGCTGGTGGTGTGCGAGGTCGACCTGATCGGCTTCTTCATCGACGACGTGCTGCGCGTCCGCGCGAAAGTTCCAGACGCGGATGTGGTGGTGGCCTCCACGCACGTGCACGAAGGTCCGGACACGATGGGGCTATGGGGCCCTGCCGTGGGACAATCCGGAATCGACAATGACTACAACAGTTTGGTAGTGGATCGCATCGCCGAAGCCGCCCGGGGCGCCATCGCCGCCCTGGAGCCCGCCACGCCGGCGGTGGCGGTGGTCCATAGCGCGGAGCTGGATTCTTTCATCGACGACGATCGACCGCCCGTGGTGCACGATCCCGACCTGGTCGTCCTGGCGCTTACCGGCAAGAACGGCAAAGCCATCGCCACGGTGGTGAATTGGGCGAACCATCCCGAGACGCTAGGCTCCCGCAATACCCAGATCAGCGCCGACTATCCGGGATTCTTCTACAAGCGCCTGGAATCCAAGCTGGGCGGTATGGCGGTGCTCTGGAACGGCGCGGTGGGCGGGATGCAGTCGCCGCTGGGCGCCAGGTTCAAAGATCCCGCGACGGGCCAGATCGCGGCGGAGAACAGCTTCCGCAAGACGCAGGTTCTCGGCGAGCGCATCGCGGATCTCGCGGCAGAGGCCGCCAGCCATGCCAGGCCCGTGCGCATCGATAAGGTCGAATTCGCCGAACGGATTATCACCATACCGGTAACCAATCGCGGCTTCGAAATGGCAGCCCAGGCGGATCTATATAAGGGCCGCAAGAAAACCAGCAGCGACGGCGGCACAACCACCTCTGTCGGGTTGATCCGCATGTCGGGCGCCCAACCGGTGCTGGCCATCGCGCTGATCCCCGGCGAGATGTATCCGGAGTTGAGCCTGGGCGGCGTGGAGCGCTATGCGGGCGCCGATTTCCCCGACGCGCCCATCGAAACGCCCATCAAACCGATGCTGCACGCACCCTTCAAAATGCTGATCGGGCTGGCGGACGACGAGATCGGCTATATCATTCCCAAAGCGGAGTGGGACGAAAAACCGCCCTACCTGCAGAATGCCAAGAAAGCGTGGTACGGCGAAGAAAACTCGGTCGGACCGGATGCCGCCGCCCGTATCGCGGCCACCATGCAGGAACTAGCCTCCGGCCGCTGAATTTGGCTTCCATATGACTCAGTGGCATCCGAGACAATGGAATTTCCGCCCGTGGCACACCGCGCAAGTGGCTTTATCGAGAGCCAGCTTCCCGCCGGTGTGCGTATCCAGAAAATCCGGCGTATGGCTGGCGGGCGTCAGCCTGGCGCCTTTCGCGTGGCAAAATTCGCAACTGTATGGCGGATCGATCTCATTGTGGCAAACCAGGCAATCCGCCATTTGCGGCAGAGTCTTACGATCGGGATTGCCGGAGACTTCCAGCCCGCGATGGCAAGCCTCGCAAGGATTCTGCGTATTCAGATCCATGCGTAATTCGGCGCCGGCCGGCTGCAGGTATGTTTTCTTATCGATGGCAGCGGCCAGGAGCGGCGCCACGTTGCCCAATCTTAGATGCAGTTGATGATTGAACCTCGCCAGGCGTGTCGGCATGGGCGCGCCGATGTCGGCGGTCTTGTGACATTTCAGGCAGACACTTTGCGCGGGAAGTAAGCTGTCGTCCAGGCGGGTACTGGTGAGCGCCGCCGCATGACAGAGAGAACAATCCAGCTTCGCGGCCAAGTGGACGCGGTGCGAAAACGGCTGCGGCGTCTGGGCCAAAGCCGCACCCGCCATGGTTATGGCAAGAAGTAGGGTTCGCAATTAGTGCTTATAGCCGACGCGCCACAATTTCTTTCCGCCATCGTCCGAGATCAGCATGCTGCCATCCGGCAGGATCAGCAATCCGACGGGACGCCCCCATACATCGCGGCTTTCGGGCGATATCATCCAGCCGGTGAGGAAATCGCGCTGCGGTCCCGACGGCTTGCCCTCGTGGAATGGGATGAATGCAACCTTATAGCCCACGCGCTGCGCGCGGTTCCAGGAGCCGTGCAGGGCCAGAAAAGCGCCGTCGCGAAATTCTGACGGAAACTGTTTCGCGGTGTAGAATTCGAAGTCCAGCACCGCCTGGTGCGCCGGTATCAAAGGAACGTCGGGCACGATCGTCTTGGCCACCAGACCCGGCGCCTGGCCCTTGTTGCGCGGATCTTCGTGCGGGCCGATGTAAGCGTACGGCCACCCGTAGAATCCGCCCTGCTGGATATGGGTGAAGTAATCGGGCACCAGGTCGTCGCCCAATGCGTCGCGTTCCTGCACCGCGGCCCACAGCGTATCGCTGCCCGGATACCAGTGCAGCCCGATAGGATTGCGCGTGCCGGATGCGTAGATCTCGTGACCGCTGCCATCCGGATTGTAACGATTGATGGCGGCGCGCTTGGAATCCTCTCCAGGCGACACGTTCGAACCCGAGCCCACCCCGACGTACAGTTTCTCGCCCGCGCGATCGAACAGCAGGCTGCGCGTCCAGTGGCCGTGTGCGAATCCTTTGAGCGATATCACTTCCTCACCCGGCCCGGCGGTCATGGCCTTCGCATCGTACTTATAGCGCTTGATGGACTCCGGTTCGCCCACGTAGAGATACTCGTGCCACAGCGCCAGCCCGTACGGGCGATCGAGACCCGTGATCAGTTTCTTGCGCTCGCCGGCTTTGTAGCCATCGGATGCAGTCAGCGGGATCGCGTAGACGGTTCCCGCCGGGCCGTCGGCGGCGTCGCTCAGCAGCAGTTCGCCCCTGGTTCCGAGGAGCATATAGCGCGGTCGCTCGAAGCCCTCCGCATAGACGCTCACCGAGAAGCCTTCCGGCACATGCAACTGCGCGCCCGCCGGCTGCGGAATGACGTGTGGGCCATTATTGGCGGATGGCGTGGCGTAGGGCGGCGCCAGCTTCACATCGGCCGCGTAGAAGACCGTCAGGGCAAAAAGAGCGGCGACGACCAGGAGGATCCCTCTGTTTTTCATTCCCTCATTTTAGCGTGGCCGGACACGCGGCTTTAGCATGGCTACTGGGGCGCCGCCCGCTGCGCGCCATTGGTCCCCGCCTTGCGTTAGTGTGCCGCCAGGATGCGGGACATGCGGGGCGCAGTGGCAGGCAATTCCAGCCCATGCTGGTCCGCGAACTGCCTGGCGTGTTTCGCACAGCAGTATTGCCACCACTCACCGCTGTCGCCTTCCCCGCCCGATGTCTCGAGCACTAAGTAGGCCGCCCGCGTAGTGCATCCCCGAGCCTGGCAGGCCCCGGTGCCCCACTCGCGCTTTGCCTGCTTCTCCTGCGGCGTCATCGCACGAATGCTTCGATCGAAATGCATGAGTTATTGTTTCTCCACGCCCGGATGGTCTTTGATGACACGCTTTCGGCCTGTCTCCGCTTCGCCGGCCGCCGAGCTGAATAGTAATCCAACGATGTTCTTCATCCCTTTTCGCCTGCAATAACGCACCGACGCCGCGCCCATCAGGCCGTGGGCCGGCGCCTGGACATAAACTTGCGCGCGAAACTCGAAAGCCGCCTCGCATTCGATTCTCGCCCCCAGGTCGGAGATATCGAGGCACTTTGCCCGGATGCTCTTCATCTCCCCGGATCGCGTTTGCCACGAAACGGTTACAGCGCCTTGAAAAGGACGCCGTTCGCCGGTGCGGATGTCTTCCGTACGTTCGACGCGCATATCATTTCTCCTTACAAGGAAGCTCTCACGTCTTAGCCGCCGGGCTGCACTCTAATTCGAATGTCCCGCCTGCATGGTTCCAAAGAATAAGTCGACGGCCCGGTCGAGGTCGGCCCGGCCCACTCCTAACGGTTGCTCTTCGTATGTCTTCAGTGCCTTGATGATCCGGCACATATCTCTCGGGTAACAAGGTCTCAAGTCGCCGCCGCGCTCGAGGCATAGTTGGCGCAGATATTCGCAAGCGCCGTCGTCCGAGCCCATTTTGAAACTCACCAGGACCCGGCGGAAGATCTCGTCGAAGACGTCCGGCGCGATGGCGTCCACCAGTATCTTGTTCGGGATGCGGCGCAGGAACGCCTCGTCCGCCAGTTCGCTCGGCTCCAGGTTCGTGGCGAACACGATCATGACTTCGAAAGGAATCTGGAAGCGCACGCCGTAATTCAACGAGAGAAAGTCCACGCGCCGGTCGAGCGGTACAATCCAGCGGTTCAACAGGTCGCGCGGCGAGATCAATTGCCTGCCGAAATCGTCGATCACCAGCATTCCGCCATTGGCTTTCATTTGCACCGGCGGGGCATAGGTTCCGGAGGTTTCGTCCAGGCGTAACTCGAGCATGCTGGGAATCAACTCGCCGCCCACAATCACGCAAGGCCGGTGGCACACCACCCAGCGCGGATCGCCATCCTCCATGTCGATCTGCACGCGTTCGTGAACCGCCGGATCGAAGAGCACGATAATCTGATTGTCCACTTCGACCGCGTAGGGCATGACGAGCTGATCGCCATACACGCGCAACAACCTCTCGGCCAGACTGGTCTTGCCCGTGCCGGCCGGCCCGTACAGAAACATCGAATTCTGGGCCACCAGCGCCGGCCCCAACTGATCGAGCAACCGGTCGGTGACCACCAGGTCGCCGAACGCCAGGCGCAGCGCCGCCCGGTTTACCACCACCTGTGGACGTTGGTCGAGGATGGCCTGGCGGTATTCGTTCAGGCTCACCGGCGCGGGGCCCGCGTACGAGCACATCCGGCAGCGTTCCGCGGCCATGGTGCGGCCGGCCCCGGTAAGCGAGAAGACGTAATCGTCCCCCACCATGCCGCTGACTTCGAGCATGCGCTGGTTGCGCACGTCGCGGAAGACGCGCTCCACGATCGGATAGGAAAGCGCCATCGACTCGCTGAGCGCGCCGATGGTGTTGCACCTCTTCAAATGCACGTGGCGCAGAAACAGATCTTCGATGAGCGCGGAGCTGATACCCGCCTGCTCCTGCGTATGCGGCGCGGGCGGCACGAAACGGCGGATCTTATCGCGCGTCACATAAGCGCCGCTGCGGTCCGACGCCAAAAGCGGCGGTGCGGCACCCGATTCCAATTGACCCGCGGTAAAACCAGTCGACATGACGCTCGTTTCTCCTTAGTCCGATCGCTTCCGATTTCAGCCCTTACCGCCGCTGTTAACCTTCGATAACTCAGCCGTGTTATCTATTTGTAAGTGCGGCCTTTGTATTCACAAACCGTGGTACCGCAGGTACTTCATAACAGCCAATAACTATTGAAAGCCGGGCATTTACAACTCATTATAACTATATGGTACGCGCCGCCCGAGCGCAATGCAATCTTTCCCAGATGACTACAACTTTGGTTGATAGCACAAGCAGCCCAAAGGTCAGGTACCGGGGGTACCGGCGCCATTTACGCGCGAATTCCCGGCTTACAGGCGTTAACCTGGAGTAACCTGGATGCCGCCGAGAGCCCGTATCTTCGCCGCCCTCTCCATCGCCGTCGGCGCGGGCTTCATGGCAAACGCGGTATATCCGTGGCACACAGAAGATTTCGCGCGATTCTGCTTCTACCTGGTTTTATCCAGCCTGGCCTCCGGCATGAAGGTCAACCTGCCGGGGATACCTGGCAGCATGTCGGTATCCTTTCTATTTAGTTTGATCGGCCTCGCGGAGATGTCTCTGAGCGAGACCCTGGTCATCAGTTGCGCCGGGACCCTGATCCTGTGCGTCTGGAAGTCCCCGCAAAAACAGCGTCCCGCGCAAGTTGCTTTCCATGTGGCGAGCACGGCGACGGCCATCGCCATCGCTTACCGCTTCTATCACTGGCCGGCAGTCTACGCGTTCGGAACCGCCGGACCGTTCCTTCTGCTGCTGGCGGCGCTCCTGTTCTTCGTCTTGAACACTTTTCCGATGGCGGCCGCGACCGCACTGGCGGAGCACCAAGGGCTCGGAGGAGTCTGGCGGCGGACCTTCTTCTGGTCCTTTCCCTTCTACATATTGGGTTCGTCGATCGCCTGGATGATCAACCTGTTCAGCCGGCAAGTGCATTGGCAGGGCTCCGTGCTGCTGTTGCCGATCATTTACTTCATCCACCGTTCCTACCGCATGTACCTGGACCGGCTGAGCGACGAGAAGCGCCATGTCGAAGAGATGGCCGGCCTGCATTTGCGGACGATCGAAGCGCTGGCGTTAGCCATCGAAGCCAAGGACCACACCACCAGCGAGCACCTGCGGCGCGTGCGGGTTTACGCCGTCGAAATCGGCAAAGAGATGGGACTCTCCGCGTCCGATCTGGAAGCTCTCCGCGCCGCCGCCCTGCTGCACGACATTGGCAAACTGGCTATCCCAGAACATATCATCTCCAAGCCGGGGCGCCTGACACCCGAAGAATTCGAGAAGATGAAGATCCATCCCGTGGTGGGCGCCGAGATTTTGCAGCGCGTCTCGTTCCCGTACCCCGTCGTGCCGCTGGTTCGCGCGCACCACGAAAAGTGGGACGGCTCCGGGTATCCCGACGGTTTGAAAGGCCATCAGATCCCACTAGGCGCCCGCATTCTGGCGGCGGTCGATTGCTTGGATGCACTGGCTGCGGACCGGCAATACCGCCGCGCCGTCCCAATGGACGAAGCCATGGAACAGGTGCTCCTGTTGTCCGGCAAGTCGCTCGATCCCGCGGTGGTGAAAGTGCTCGCGAGGCGCTATCGGGAGCTAGAACAAATGGCCCAGGCGCAGCCTCCCCAGGGAACCAGGTTATCTACCGAACTCAAGATCTCCAAAGGGATCGAACCCGGCGCCGGCCTGGAAGCGCCGCATCCTATCGAGGCGCGGGTGGGCGGCGACTTTCTTTCGTCCATTGCGGCTGCCCGCCAGGAAGTGCAACTTCTCTTCGAACTTACTCAGGACATAGGCAACTCGCTCAGTCTGGACGAGACTCTGTCGGTGGTTTCCATGCGTTTGAAGAAGATGGTGCCTTACAATGCCATTGCGGTATATGTCAGCCGCGATAAGGTCCTCATTCCGCACTATGTGAACGGTGAGAACTACCGATTCTTCTCTTCGCTCGGGATTCCCATGGGGGCCGGGCTTTCCGGCTGGGTCGCCGGAAATCGCAAGAGTATATTGAACGGCAACCCTTCGGTGGAGGCAGGATATCTGAACGATCCAACCCGCTTCAGCACCTTGCTGTCGGCGTTAGCGGTGCCGCTTGAAGGCGTCAATGGCGTGATCGGCACACTGACGCTGTACCGTTCCGACAAGGACGCCTTTTCGCGCGACCACCTGCGTATCCTGCTCGCCATTACTTCCAAAGTCTCGCTGGCCATCGAGAACGCGCTGCGTTTTCAGCTTGCCGAGGACTCCGCCACCACCGATTACCTGACCCTGCTGCCGAATGCGCGATCCCTGTTCCTGCGCCTCGACAGCGAACTGGCGCGCTGCCGGCGCACCCAGGAACCGATGACCGTCCTGGTCTGCGACGTGGACGGCTTTAAGCAGGTCAACGATTTGTTCGGCCATTTGGAAGGCAATCGGGTGTTGCGCCACGTGGCGGACGTGCTGCGCGAGAATTGCCGGGAATACGACTACGTGGCGCGCATGGGCGGCGACGAGTTCGTCATCCTACTGCCGGGCAGCGATCGGGAGGCCGTCTCCCGCCGCATCGCCGAATTCGAAAGCATCGCCTACGACGCCGGCAGCCTGCACGGCGCCGGCGTGATCCACCTGAGTGTGGGCGAAGCCTTCTATCCCGACGACGGTTCGGATGCCGAACAATTACTCGCCGAAGCCGATCGCCGGATGTACAAATCGAAGCACTTGACCAAGGCCGCACGACCCAACGGGATCCACTTGCTGCCGCCCGGCAGCTTCGAAACGGTCGGCGCGGATGGGGGCCCATCCGAGCAGGTGAATTGATGCGCCTCCTCAACCAACTCGCACGCGCGCTGCTATCGCTCGCCATCACCGTAGTCATTGGCGGATTCCTGACGGCCGCGTTGGTTCGTCTCAGTCCGGGCTTCGGCGTGGATGAGCACGAACTCGATCCGGCGCGCGACGTTGCGGCTCTGCGCGCGCAGGAAGCCCTGCGCCCGGAACATGACAATTTCTTCGCCTACTCGGTACGCCATACGGCCGCGATGCTGCGTGGAGATTTGGGATTCTCCCGGAACTGGAATCGCCCGGTGGCCGGATTGCTCCGCGAACGCTGGCCGGTTACCGCGCAACTGATGGCGGTTGGCATTCTCGGCGGGTGGGCTTTGGCTCTGGCCTTCGCCTTGCCCGGATTGATCTATCCCAGCCGTGTCTGGAATGTCCTCGCCGCGAGCGTGAGCAGTTTGCTCTTGTGCGTGCCATCGGCCGCCCTGGCACTGCTCATCTTTGTTTATGCCGGACCGGTACGCGCCGTCATGGCGCTGGCCGTGTTCCCCAGGGTCTTTCAGTATCTGCGGAACGTACTGTCCCACGCCGCCCTGCAGCCGCATGTAATGGCGGCCCGGGCGCGCGGCATCGGAACCGCCCGCATTCTGTTATGGCATATCGTCCCGGTGGCCGCGCCGCAGATGCTCGCCCTAGCCGGCGTGTCGGTGAGCATGGCCTTCGGTGCGGCCGTCGCCGTGGAAGTGATCTGCGATTTCCCGGGCGTCGGACAGCTTGCCTGGAAGGCTGCACTGGCGCGCGACCTGCCGCTGCTGGTGACCCTTACCATGTTGGTGACGCTGGCCACCCAAATGACGAACGCCCTGGCAGACATGGTTTCCGGCAGGCGGGCCGAGGTGCAGGCATGATCGCTCGTTTCCTCAAATGGCCTTTTCAGTGGCGCCGGCTGGCGTGGATCTTTCTGGCGTTTCTGTTTCTGGCGGCGATTCTTTCGGATCGCATCGCGGGCGCATCCTACGCCCGCCAGTTTCGCGATTTTCCGGGGGCGTCAATTTCCTGGCGCTTTCCATTGGGTACCGATTCCCTGGGCCGCGACCGACTGGTGCGTCTCCTGGTTGCCACCCGCATCTCGTTGTTGCTGGCGCCCGCCGCGGCGGTATTTTCCACGATACTGGCGGCGCTGATCGGCGGAATCGCAGGCTACCGCGGCGGCTTTGTCGACCGCATCGCCGCGCGCGCCATCGATCTGATGCTTTCCCTGCCCTGGATTTTCCTGCTCATCGCCGCGCGCGCGCTGCTACCCCTGAACGTTTCGCCGTCCGCGTCCGTGCTCATCACGTTCGCGCTGCTCGGCGTACTGGGCTGGGCCGCGCCGGCGCGCGTGATTCGCGCGGGCGTACGCGACCTGCGCAACTCGGATTTCCTGCTGCAGGCGCGGGCCTGCGGATGCCGCGGCTTCCGCCTGCTCCTGCGCCAGGTGGCGCCCAATCTCAAGCCCGTGCTGCTGGCCCAATTCTGGACGTCGATTCCGTTGTTCATCCTGAGCGAAGCGAACCTGGGATTGCTCGGGCTCGGCGTGTCCGATCCGCTGCCCTCCTGGGGGAACCTGCTGCGCGAATTGGAAACCGATCTGGCCTTCAACCCCGGCATCATCGCTTGTCTCGCGCTGATGCTGGCGGTGATGGGCTGCATCAAGCTGCTCACAGGCCAGCAGAGTGAAGGCGTCGACAAATAGACTACCTACAGCGTTAAACGGAGCCATCGCTTCCCTTGAAACTATACAGAATGGTTTCAGTCCACGATCCGCCGGCTGAGTCCGGTGGCGCGATCTTGAAGACCGTGCCAAGATCCCACGCCCCGCCGCTGGAGGTCGTCCCATATAGCGCGCCGTCTTGGCCGATGGTCACGCCGGCGACCGGATCGGCGCCATTGCTGCCTTGAAAGCTATCGAGGACGGTCTCCGTCCAATGGCCGCGCGACGATGCAGTGGGGACCAGGGAGAACACCGAGCCATCGCCCACGCTGCCGAGATTGCCGGTAGTCCCGAACAACTTTGCCATTGCGGACAGCCAAGCCGGTCGGAAAGCTGCCGTCGCTGCCGCCGGTAAAACTGTAAAGGACGGTCTCGTTCCACATCGCCGCGGATGCAGTGGGGCCGCCCGGCGGCGGAGCCAACGAGAATATGATGCCGCACCCGAACACTCCGCGGCAGCCAATGGCGGCATTGTCGCCGCCGCCCTCGGTCGAGCCGTAAAGAACCCCGCCGCTGCCCAACACCAGGCTCGACGGAAGGGCGCCGTCGGTAGGACCGGCCACAAAACTGTGGAGCACGCTCTCGGTCCAATTACCACCGGTTGAAGATGGCGGCGTCAGCGAGAAGACCGTGCCATCGTTCGCGGCTCCGCCATTGGTGGTGATGCCGAACAACAAGCCGCCGCTGCCAATCAGCACTCCGGCAACGGGACCGCCGCCGTCGCCGTACGCTCCCTGGAAGTTGTAAAGCGTGGTCAGCGATCGGGATTCATCTTGGGCCGTTGCACAGGTAAGCGAAGCCATGAGCACCCAGAACAGACCTGCGCGATATGCGACAAGCGGCCGCCGAATGGTCACAGTAGTTCCTCTATGAGGTACAGGACCACAATTATAAGACGGCTATTATCGGATCGCGCAACCCGAAATCGCGCGGCGCGCTTCAAAAGTGAGTAAATGTATTTATATATCTGGAGACTCCCCTGACGTATGAGACATGGTCATAGAGTTCGCCGGTGTGCGCCGCATTGACCCCGAGTCTCGCACCCATGTGGGAGGGGTTCAAACCGACATAGCTACAGCAGTTCCAAACGAAATGAACCTCGCCGAATCGGGCATGATAGTCCATCGCCATGCGCGCCCAGGCATGTTTGAAAAAGGTCGATAGCTTCACGCTACCGTCACTCTCTTTCGGATGGAGCATGATGGCCGGCTGATCTTTCGTGTTGTACTCGACCCCCGCGCGGCAGACAGTCAGTTGAGTCTCGTTATCCCCCAGCCAACTCATATTGGGGCAGGTCCGGGTCGAGCCGCCCTCACCACCAATGGTTCGCGAGTAGTCGCGCTCGAACTTGCCCGCGCATACCTTGATCTGGTCCCGGGATTTGAGGACCTTGCCAATGTCGACGACCATCGAGAACGAACAATTCGGCGGCAACTGGAAGAATCCGTCTTTGGGATACCAGGCGCCATGTCCCACCATGAAAACGGCTAACGGCATCGCTTGTCTCCTTTTCGCGTGTACGGCGGCGCGGGAAGGCAAAAGCCGAAGGCCCTCTCTATCGCCGCTACCCCATAAGCGAGAACGGATTTCAAAAACTGTCAAAGACCGGCGATTTTGTCAGAGACCGTCGGTCACCCAGACGTTCACCGTTCCCGGAGCGCTTTCGAAGGTCAGATACCGGCCGTCGCGCGATGGCACACCCCAAGACGGAATGAAAGATTCCGGAGCGTTCAACACAGTGGCCTTCCCGGTGAGATCGATATAGGCGAAGAAGCCCGCTGCGCGAACGACTCCGTTCGCAAGCAGCACGTTGGAGACGTACCAGCCCTTGCCGTCTGCCGCCCAATTCAGGGTGAAAAGGCTGGTCCAATCCTTGACGATTACGTCGGTCTGGCCGCGGCCATCCGCAGACAGCGGGATGATGTGGATGCGGGCTTCCTGGTCGTCCGGGCGAACCATGGCCAGCTTCGACCCGTCCGGCGAAATTCCCCAGTCGCTGGGGTGATAATCGGTCCGCGCGAGTTCGGGGAGTTGTGAAGGTGAAAACCCGGCCGGCGGCGGATCCGCGGCGGGGTCCAATCGGCGAACCACCAGTTGGTCGTGTTCCTCAAGCCCCACCACACAGGAATTGACGGGCAGGCTGGTGCAGTAGTAGCTTCGCAGCCCCGGATCGTTTACGAGCACCTGGGGCAGCCCGCCGGAAGCAGGCATGCGCATCAGCTTCTCTGCGCCGTTTTGACCCGTCGTCCGGTAGAACAGTACTTTCCCGTCGGGGCTAAATCGGGCACGTTGAGCGTGTGGCTGACTAACCAGCATGCTGTCCTCGGCCGGCTTGTCGAGTTCCTGCTCGAAAATGTGGTACGTCCCGTCGCGATTGGATTCGAAAACCACCGCGCGTCCATCGGGCGTCCAGGCGTGGGGCGCGTTGTCGCTGCCGCGGAGTTCGAGTTTGCGCATATCCTCCAAACGCTTGCCGCCGTCCTTCAACCGCGCCACGAAGACGCCGCCTTCGGATACTCTCCGCAGGACAGCCAGGCGCTTTCCATCGGCCGAAGCCGTCAGCCGATAGGCGACGATGCCGTCCCATTGCCGGATCGGAGTAGGATCGGACGCGGGGCTCCGGGCATTCAGGTCAGCCTGCAGTTCATCAAGCGCTGTGCCCCTTTCGTTCGTGCTCAGGAACCAGACCCTACCATCCTGCAAGATACAGAATTCACCCGCCTTTCCGAGAGGCGAACGAAACCCCGCCGGCCGGCCGGTTTCGAGATCGAACGATTGGAAGGAGCTCTTGTAGGAAGCGCGCTCGACCGAGGAATACACGATGTTACGCGTGCCCGGATACCAGGCCGGATCCTCGAACGAATAGCCCTGCGGGGCGGTAACCACCTCCCGGACTTGTTCGCCGGCGGTGTTCATCACCCAGAGCGCATCCTGTGTGTTGGTGGTAAAAGCGATAAGGGAGCCGTCCGGCGAGACGGACACATCCCGGACGTCGTTCCGGATGAACCTGGGCGCGCCACCGAAGACGGACACGGACCAAAGCTGAGTTCGCAATCCGTATCCCGCCATGGCCGAGAGCAGCAGGCTGCGATTATTCGGGAACCAGGCAATCTGGTAGATGCGGACGCCCTCCGGAGATCGTAATTGGTGGACTTCCAGGGTCTCGATGATTTTCAGATAAACGCCGCTGTTGTCCGCATACGCCACCGAACTTCCATCCGGAGATACGGCGGCGTCAAGCACCGGCGCGCCGAAACTGGCAGTCAGTTGTCGCTCGGTGATTTGCGCGGGCGGCGTGCGGGGGGCGCGGAAATGCCAGGCAATCGCCAGGGCGGCCAAGGCGGCTGGGATGAGGGCGAGAACGGCCCAGCGGCGCCAGTCGCGTGTCGCGATCCGCGGCCGGACCGGCGCATGTGTTTGCGGCGCGGCAGCAGCGGCGCTTACGGACCCGCCAGAATCGGTGTCACGCTTCAATCTCTTCAGGTCGGCCCGTAACTCTGCCGCGGTCTGGCAGCGCAGCTCACGGTCCTTCTCGAGCGCCTTCGAAACGATGGTGTCGAAGCCCGCCGGTAGCGCGGGATTGAGCCGCGAAGGCAAAGGCGTATCCGCGTTCAAGACCGCTTCGTGGGTCAGCGCGGTAGTGGCGCCGGCAAAGGCCGGGTGGCCCGTGGCCATTTCGTAGAGCAGGGCGCCGAAGCTGAACAGGTCGGAGCGAGGATCCAAGGGCTCCCCGCGCGCCTGCTCGGGGCTCATGTAGGCATCCGTCCCCATGGCGATGCCGGTGAGGGTGAGTGCGGGGGCGCTCTGCGAAGACGCCTCCTCGTTCGCGGCCAGCTTGGCGATGCCGAAATCGAGCACTTTGACAGAACCGCGGCGCGTGCCGGGCGCGCCGGCGATGAAGATGTTCGCCGGCTTGATATCGCGGTGGATGATTCCCTTGGCGTGGGCGGCATCCAGAGCGTCGGCGATCTGGATGGCAAATTCGAACAGCTCATCCATAGCGAGCGGCTTGCGCCGGATGCGCTGGTACAGTGTCTCGCCTTCGAGATACTGCATGGCGATGAAGAGATGGCTATCGTCTTCACCGATTTCATAGATGGTGCAGATGTGCGGGTGATCCAGAGCCGACGCGAGGCGGGCCTCGCGCGCGAACCGCTCGAGCGCCAGTTCGTCGTGGGGAACATTTTCCCGCAAGAACTTGAGCGCCACAAAACGTCCCAGCCTGGTGTCCTGGGCTTTATAGACGACGCCCATACCGCCGCCGCCCAGCTTATTCAGAATGCGGTAATGGGCGATGGTCTGTTTGCCCTCGCCGGGCGAGCCCTCTTTTGGGGTCTTGGCGGCCAACATGCGCGCCGCATCGTGGAGCGCGGAGGATTCCAGAAAACCTTGAGCCTGGGCGTCGCTTGCGAGCAGCGCCTGGACCTGGCGGAGCAACTCGGGATCCGCGGCGCAGGCCTTTTCGAGGAATGCCCCACGCTGGCCGGTAGGAAGATCCAAAGCCGCCTGGTACAGGCGTTCGATTTCCGGCCACCGCTCGGGTTGCAAACCTACGCGTCCCCCTTCAATTGCAAAAGGAGCCATGCTTTGGCCGCCCGCCAGTCGCGCATGACGGTTTCCGGCGAGATGTGCAGCGCCTCGGCGGTCTCTTCGACCTGCAAACCGCCGAAATAGCGCAGCTCGACGACTTGGCTCTTGCGCTCGTCGATGGCCGCGAGCCGGTTCAGGGCATCGTCCAGCGCCACTAATTCGGCGCCCGGCTGCACGGCTGCGACCAGTTCCTCGTTCAGCACAACGCGTTCCCCGCCGCCCGATCGTTTCTGATAGCCGCGGGCGCGGGCGATATCGACCAGAATCCGCCGCATGGTACGCGCCGCCACGGCCAGAAAATGGGCGCGGTCCCGCCAGCCCACGCCCTGCAGATCCACCAGCCTGAGGTAGACCTCGTGCACGAGGGCCGTGGGCTGGAGGGTGTGATCGCCGCGCTCATGCGCCATATATGACGCGGCCAGGCGGCGCAACTCCCGATAGACGAGCGGCGTGAGGCGCTGCAGGGCTTCCTGGTCGCCCCCACTCCAGGCAAGCAGCAGGCGTGTAACATCAGTCCGGTCTGGGCTGGCTTCCACGGCAATCCCTCATAAGTCGTTCTGTTTGAAATGTTAACATCCGCACGGGCGGCGGGTCTATTCTAACGAAAGCTGGGCGCCGTGGCAGATTCGCGACAGCCGATGGCGTCGCCTTTGCGGTCACGAGTTCAGAGCGTTTGCAGCATATCCAGCCACAGCCGCATAGTGAGATCATGCCGATGAGTGGCGACGAGATACGGCCGAAGCTCCGATCGGTACCGAGCTTCCAGAACTGCAAGATCAAGCGGAACGGCGCGGGCCAGGAACTTGACGTCCTCGCGATCGCGCCCCGAATTTCGTCCTAACTTCGAGAGCGCCAGGTCGTGGGCTTCCAGTCCCGCGAGTTGCACTTTGCGATAAGCAGCCGGGAAGATCGGAATCAAGCGATCCTCGTAGCCCTCGGGGACGGTCACGATGCCCACGTGCTGCACGCACACGCCGTGTTTCTTATACAGCATCGATCCCATCCCGGCGAACTCATCGAGTCTCCCGATTTCGTCGGCTGGAACTACCGACAGGAAGTTGACGTCTACGGTCGGCCGCGGCAAGCCATACAGCATCGCAATGGCGAACCCGCCGATGCACTGAAGGGCGATGGGTTGATCGAGGGCCACGTCGATTTTCACGGAAGAATGAGTGCCATGGCTCCGGCGGATGATCAGGCCGCATAAGGCAGGTGCTCCGCGTCAAGGTCCGTCAGCAGATGCCAGTGGCGGGCATCGGCTGAACGCGCCCGGCGCAGCCAACTACGTTCAGCTTTAGAGAGCCCTCCTTGGCAAAGACTTTCTTCCCGCGCCAGGCGGGCTGGCTCCAGTGCCTCCTCAACATCGCGCAACTTGCGCTGTGCCGCATCGGCCCCCCGTTTCCCGGCGACCCGCCGGCCTAACGTCGCAATAAAACCGAGCCGGTTCTGAACGTCACGAACTCTAGCTTCTCGCATCAGCCAGTCCCAATCGAGATCGTAGTACTCCACCGCCAGCCAGGGAAGGCTTTCCATGATGCGGACCTCGATGTCGTGGCGCGAAAGGGCCGCCAATAGGACGACAGCGGGATTGTCGCGCGGGCCGCCCAAAAGGTGACGGAAGCCGGGGTACCCAAGATTGGCGACAGCTTTCGCCAGGTATGCGCAGTCCCAGGATTCAAGCCTGTCCGCTCGTAAAGGGAGAACCGCCGGGCCCATGTGGTACAGGTCCATCATCTTCAAGGCGATTTTCGCAGGGACGCGCCGGCGGCCTGTTTCCATCAATGCGAGGTAGGCCTGGGAGACGCCGAGTTTGCCGGGGGCCCGTTGTTGCGTCAAGCCCATGGCATCTCTGGCAAAACGCAATTGATCGGGCTCAAAAGTCGCCACGGCCCATTTTAACAACTCGTGTAATAAACGCAGCGGGAAGCACCGCGCTAAACTCTACCAATGCAGGAAGTGAATGTGGGAATCGTGGGCTTGGGCAACGTCGGCTCGGGCACGCTGGCTATTCTTGCCGGCAACGCCGACCAGATCGCCCTGAAGCTCGGGTTCCGGCTCAAGGTGGCGGCGGTTTGCAGCCGCTCGGTGATGGCCAAGTCGATTCCGGAATCGTTGGGACCCGTTTTTCGGACCGCCGACTGGCGCGACGTAGTCGCGCATCCCGAGGTGGATATCGTGGTGGAGTTGGTGGGCGGCACCACCGTCGCCGCGGAGATCGTGAATGCGGCGATCTCCAATCGAAAATCGGTAGTGACCGCCAACAAGGAACTCATGGCCGCGTGCGGGCCGGAGATCTGGGATCGCGCGATTCACGCCGGCATCAATGTCGCCATGGAGGCCAGCGTGGCCGGCGGCATTCCCATTCATGCGGTGCTGCGGGAAGGCATTTCGGGCGACCGCATCACGGCGCTCTACGGCATCCTGAACGGCACCTGCAACTACATCCTCACGGAAATCGAAAAGCGCAGTGCGCCTCTCGAAACGGTGCTGGCGGAAGCGCAGCAATTGGGCTATGCAGAAGCCGATCCGAGCGCCGACCTGGACGGCATCGATGCGCGCTCGAAACTGGCGATCCTGGCGGCCCTGGCTTTCGGCGAGAAAATCACGCCGTCCGATATTTTCATGGAGGGCATCCGGCGCATCTCGCCGCTCGATTTCCGTTACGCGCATCAGCTTGGACACACCATCCGGCTGATTTGCGCCGCGCGGCAGACGCCGGAGGGACTGATTCTGTCGGTGCGGCCGGCGCTGATCCCGCAGGCCACCATTCTGGCGGGCGTGCAAGGCGCCTACAACGCGGTTTGGGTCAAAGGCGCTTACGGCGAGGACACTTTCTATTACGGGCGCGGCGCTGGATCGCTGCCCACCGGCGTAGCGGTGGTAAGCGACCTGATGCGCGTGGCGCGCGAGATCCGGAGCGGCAGCCCGGAGCGCGTTTCCCCGTTCGCGCACGAGCGGCTGGGCGAATATCAGCCCGTGTCGGTCGTGCTCCAGACCCGCGGCTACTATCTGCGTTTCAGGGTGAAAGACCGCCCTGGGATACTGGCGGGCCTGTCGGGCATCCTGGCGGCCAAACATATCAGCCTGGAGGCGGTTTTGCAATTGCCCACCGGAACCAAGCGCGACCTGCCGTTCGTGATCACCGTCGAACCCACCTACGAACACGCTATTCGCGAGGCGGTAGATCAGATGGCCCAACTTGACTTTCTGCTGGAACCGCCGCTGGCGCTGCCCATGGAGACGGCTTTATGACGATGCGCCGCGCCCTGCTGCTGGCCTTTTGCGGTCCCGCGTTGTCGGCACAAGTGTTGTGGGCGCAGGTCGCCACCGATGCCAATACGCGTTATCAAACCCCGGAAGGCCGCCAGGCAGTCGCGGCCGGACTGGGTAGTCCGGAGCGCGACGCCACCGAACGGCCGCGGAAACTGGTCGAAGAGATGGCCATCAAGCCTGGGACGACGGTGGCCGATATTGGCACGGGCGTGGGATACATGTTGCCTTATCTGAGCCGCGCCGTGGGGCCCGCGGGCCGCGTGGTGGCGGAAGATATCTTCGACGATTTTCTGACCGCCGCCAAACAACACGCGAAAGACGCGGGGCTGCTGAACGTAGCGTTCGTGAAGGGCACCGAAACCGATCCGCACCTGGCCGCGGGCAGCCTGGACGTGATTCTGGCGCTCGATTCCTACCACCATTACAACTATCCGGAGAAGATGCTGGCGGCGTTCGCGCAGGCCTTGCGCGACGGCGGCCGGCTGGTGGTGGTGGAGTATTACAAGCGTCCCCACGCCATGCCGGGCGGCGACGCGATGAAGCACATCCGGCTGGACGAGCCGGACTTGGTGCGTGAGATCGAGATTAACGGATTCCGCAAAGTTTCCGAGTTCGAGCACATCAAGGCCAGCCAGTACATGGCGGTGTTCGTGAAGAAGTGAAACACGTCAGCGCCGGATGGGGACGGTTACCGACCCCAGCGCGCCTAGCTCCGCATCGAATGCGATCACGCGGATCTTATGGGCGTCCTGTGGGACGGGGAGGAGTTCGCTGAATCGAATCGTGCCGGTGCCGGCGGCCGCCAATTGCGCCGCGGTCAACGTCACCAGAACCGGATGCGGAAGCGGCCGCGGGGCTTCGTCGAAAGCGACGAAGGCGACAAAGACCTTTCCCGCGCCGGGATTCCGGGCCGGCCCAGGCAGCAGGTCCGCCGCGTCGATGCCCACTTCGAAATCCATCTCGGGCGCATTGCCCGAAGCCCGCGAAACGCTCGCCCGAATCCGAATTTCGGTCGCGTCGAACGGACTATGCGCGGCCGCTTCCATTTCCGCGGGCAGTTCCCGGGACCGAAGCGCCGTGGCCGCCAGCGCGCCCCGCGAACTGAGCGGGGCCAACGGATAGAAATCCTGTGCGGTTACGAAGCGCACATCCTTCCGTGCGCACACCACTCGTATTTTGTGATTTTTCCCGTCGGGATTCAAGTCCTCGTAGTACGCCACCTGGTAATTCGCGCGCGCGTCCGTGATGGCCTGCCGGATGGCGTCGTCGGCACGGTCGCTGGCATACTGCCGCCCTCCGGTAATGCTCGTGAATTGTCTGAGGAAGTCCAAGCTGGGTGTTACCACGGCAGATCCAGCGGCTCCGTCAATCGATTGCGCCACCGCGTACACGACGATCTGCGCTTGCGCCAGCCGCGCGCAAAACCACCTCACGGGATTGGTAAAGTCCAGCCCCCTTTGCGCCGAAATAGAATACCCGATCAGGGGGATGCCGTGTGTTAGCCAGACCAGATTCTTCCGTCCCGGCATCTCTTCCATCTGCGACCCGAGGTCCCGCAGCGCGCGGGAGGTCACCTCCAACCGGTGCTTGATATCCTCGTCATCCACGGGCTTTACGCCGACCAGATTCTTTAACGCCGCCTGCAACAAGGGTGCGATATCTTCTGTCCAGGGCGTCGCGGCCGCGGCCGCCCCGGAGTCGAGTGGCGGCAGCGCATGGATGGGGTACAGCTTGCCCGCGTCGGTCAGAAGATACAGGTACAGGTCTGCGCTCGATTCCACGTTCTTCAAGGCCTCGACGACCTCGCGGCCAATGATCGAACCGCTCATCATGCGATCGCTAAGGAGATCCACCAGCACCACGGTGGGGTGCCCCGCGGCTCTCCCGGTAAAACGAAAAAAGGCGATGTCCTGGCGCTTCCGGTCCTGATAGACCTGGAAGTCCGCGCGGCTCAGGCCGGCAACCGGATTGCCCTGTCCGTCGAGCGCGGCTACATTGAGTTTGTTCAGTTGGGCGGCTGGGGCGGAAGCTGCAAGCAGGATCGCGGCGGCGGCGAGCGCGCACCTCATAGGGGAATTATAGCCTTCACCGCGCCGCCAGATCGTGCAGGAAAATGCCCCGCGCTTCCTTGAACTCTTCCGGCAGCATGGGGCCCAGTTGCGCCGACTGGCCGGCCGCCTGGCGCTCTTCCGCGAATGTGGTAGCCAGCGATTGGAACGCCAGCACGCAAGCCTCGACGACGTCGCGCGAATACCCGGATGCCATGTCGAGCAGTCGATTGGCGGTTTCCAGAATGCCCTCGGCGGCGCGCACGCGCGCGGGCGCCTCCGCGATGATCCCCGGATACCGGCTGAGCGTCACGTGCGCGCCGAAAGCTGCGACGAGAGCGCTCCATCGGTCCAGCACGGTCAGCGCCCCGTAACGATGCCGGTCGAGCGACATCTCATAGGCGAACGCGGCGCCTTTAGCCTGGCCATCCAGCTTGCGCAGATACATGGCGGCCGAGTTGAGCTCGCCGGTCAGCGTATCGGCGAAAGCGCTCACGCATCCAAGAAATTGCGGTTCCGAAAGGCTGGCGTAACGGGTGATTTGCACCGGATTCTCAGGCGATATGGTCGCCCAGGGCGCGTTCGATCTCGGACGGATCCACTTTCTCGCCGCCGTTCAAGCGCGCCAGGCACTCTTCGATGATCTGCTTGGCTTCATCCTTGCGGTAGTTTTTGATGAAGCCATCGTAGTAATGTTCGCCGTTGAGCGCGTGGTTGATCTCGCTTTCCTTGTTATGATCCTGCAGTTCGGTAAAGTAGACCACCCGGTATTTGCCGGAATACTGGGTCTCGCGGTAGACCTCAAACATGACTTTATCGGACTCGAACGCCATAGATAGAACTTACTATGTCAGCCGGGGCAGCTAGTGCATGGCTGCCGCGATGATCATGCAAATGCCGATGGCCGCGGCGCCGGCAAAAACCGCCACCGCCATATTGCGTTCTTCCACCAGTTCCCGCCACAATTTCAATGGCGTGACCTTCAGCAGGATCGCGGCCGCGAGGGCGAACACCGCGATTCCCAGCGCGGCAAAAAGCGCGGCATTCAGCAGAGGATGTTCAGTGAGCATGCACACCTGCTCGCGCGTCCAGCCACTGCCGCCAGATATCGAGGCCCGCGCCGGTGGTGCAGGAGACCTCCACAATCTCCGCATCGGGCTGCACGCGGCGAATGTACTCGCGCGCCAGGTCCATGCGGAACGGCACGTAGGGCAACAGATCGACCTTGTTCAGCACCACCAGGTCGGCGCGGCTGAACGTGGCCGGATACTTTAGCGGCTTGTCTTCGCCTTCGGTAACGCTCAGCAACACGACGCGTGCTTCTTCGCCTAAATCGTAGCTGCTCGGGCACACCAGGTTGCCTACATTCTCGATGAGCAGCAGGTCGATTTCATCCGGCTGCCATTCCGCGAGCGCCGTGGTGACCATGCGGGCGTCCAGGTGGCAGGCTCCGCCGGTGGTGATCTGGCGCACCGGAAAGCCGTAGCGGGCCAGCCGCTGCGCGTCGTTGTCGGTTTGGATGTCGCCGGTCAGCACGGCCACGCGCCGGCCCGGCGCGAAGGATGCCAGCGTACGTTCCAGCAGCATCGTCTTGCCGGAACCGGGCGAACTGATCAGGTTCACGCACCAGGTCCCGTGCCGCTCAAAACCCTGGCGCAGATCGGCCGCCAGGCGGTCGTTCTCACTCAGCACTTTCCGTTCGAGGGGCACGCGGGTCATGTTTCTTCGATCTCCATGTAAGCGAATTCCAATTCCTGCCCGCTGGCCATTTCCGTATCCGGAGAGCCGCATTGGGGGCACTCCGTCCGATAGTCCTCGACGGCGAAAGCGTGCGCGCACTGGCGGCAGCGGTGACGCCAGGGCAGATGCTCGATTTCGAGTGCCAGCGGCGCCAGGTCGGTATCCTGCACCAGGGCGTCGAAGCAAAAGCGCAGCGATTCGGAATCCACGCCGGAAAGCTCTCCGATCTTCACGCCCACCGCCATGACGTGCGCGTTGTGCCGCGCGGATTCGGCCCGGACGGCTTCCAGCATGGAACCGGCTATGCTCATTTCGTGCATGATGGCGGCGCTTCTCCGATCATAGCGCTTAGAATTGTGGGGCAGGCACTCGGCCCGCATCCGGCCAAGCGGGACTTAGCCCGTTATGCGGCGCGCAACGAGAATTTTGTTCCCGTTACGCAAAGGTCAGGCGGCGACCTTGATCCCGACCGCCCGTAAGAGTTCATCGAGATCGTGGGTGACGCATGCATAGAGGCGGTCGAGTTGTGATCGTTTCTCGGTAGCCAGCTTCTTGTCGGGTGAGAAGGGTGCCAGAAGACCGCAGGTCAACGGGGCATAGATTCGTTCGAACAGTTTCAGAAATACCACG
>Ga0187871_10000993_pt1 | contig 25560 bp, 16 predicted proteins | sample June2016WEW_16_1_FD_132988 | JGI IMG/M metagenome (GOLD analysis project Ga0187871, IMG submission 132988) | Peatland microbial communities from SPRUCE experiment site at the Marcell Experimental Forest, Minnesota, USA - June2016WEW_16_10 | ecosystem: Environmental > Terrestrial > Soil >...
GAACGGTGCGGGAGTAGTTGAGAAAAGACCGAAGCGGAATGCGCAGAAGAGGAACAGAAACTCATGAAGAAGCTTGCCGAGATGTCGGGGAGGGGCCGTCGCGATCGAACGTTTTGGAAATGATCGACAAGACGCGAACTAGAACCGAACCGAAGGCAACGGCAGGTACAGTGTAAGAACGCCAAATAAAAAGAAGGGAACCGGGCCATACGGCGGAGACGCGAATGGCAAGTCCCCGGGTCTCCCGTTGGAGAAGAGGCAGGGCATCGATGTCTCGGGGTGGTCGCTGCGCAAAAAACTTGCACGGCAGCGAAGAGTGCCCAGGTGATGACGATGCGGTAGGAGGAGCGAGAAGTTGATGTTGCGGCTCAACCAGACTTGGCAGATTGCCTCATCTTGGCTCGACGATATGAAGTCCCTTGACCATCGCGAAGTGCCGTTTGTTAAACGTGGCCAGATGGCTTCCACGTTCGATGGCGGTCGCGGCGACGATCAGATCGTAAGCTCCGATCATTTTTCCGGCCGACTGCAAATCCGCCCAGAGGCGCGCGTGTCTATAAGAGGTCTGCTCTGTATAAGGAATAATAGGCAGCGCTGCCAGAATAGCCTCAAGATATTGTCGGCGTCTGGACTTGTGCGGTTCGGCCCCACGCTCGACTCCGTGCCACAGCTCCGCGACCGTGATGGCTGCGACTTCAAAGCGATCATTGGGTCGCGATGCGGCCCAGGCGGCGAGGTCAAAGACGCCCCTTTCCCCGCGAATGATGACGTCGGCGTCGAGAATGATCACCATTTGCCAGCCGGGAGCTTGACGGTCTTGCGGGCAGTTCGGAGATCACGGCGCCAGGTTCTGGCCTCGTTTGGCGATAATTCGGTTTCGGCCAGCACCTTGGCCAGATCTCGGCCAAAACAAACTTTCTCTCTGTCCGGTACCAAACGAGCAAAGGGAGCACCGTTCTTGAGGAGGACAAAGGTGACATCTTGATAATGGGAGCGGTTCAGACAATCGGCGAAATTGCGGGACGCTTCTGTGACGCTGATGGTGGTCTTTTTCACAAAATCAGATTATCAGATAATCGGTAGACCGTAAAGCACGCCCCATCCGGTTCGTTTCGTTGAAAGGAGCTACGAGGACCACCTGCTGCGAAAGCGATCGAATGCCCGAGCTCGCGCTCGAGCGTATGCAGCGGCTGCGCCGCGGCGAGGAGGTGCCTCCACCGCCCGCACGTGGCGAGTGAAACGGTCGCCCTTCGCCGGCAACAGATTCGCAGGCGTGGGCCGATAAGCTCGACCATCCCACACGAGCAAACACCGCGAAACCGGCGGACGCTGGGGCATCTTGCGCGAGAGGTTGGATACCCTCAGCGCCGCCGGCGACGCATGCACTTGCCGTAGGAATTACAAGCACTCATTGTTAGTTCTGGGCATTTCGAGTCTCAGGAAAAATTCGGCCGTCGGCGCTGTCAGAGAACCATCTCCAGATTTAACTCCTTAGATCCGCATGGACGTTGCTCAGCACTCATCGAATCCCGAGCGTTAGAACTCGGTAGTTTGTTAACACGCGCCTGCAGGAACGGTAGCCGGGTCGGGCTATAAAGGGCCACACTCGAGGGAACGATCTCACCAGCGAATCGATCCCTTGCGGCCTATGGCCTCGGATCGAAGCGGACCTCGACATCCACTGTTTTGTTCATTTCGTCGACAGACTCGTGGACGCTCGTATTCCAGTCCCCGATTTCCTTGTAGGCTTGCTCGACAAACCGTCCGGGATAACTGGCGTCGTAGACATCGCGCGGTCGCAGGGTCCAGTCGTTCTCCAGTCGGGCGGTTGTTTTGGAATCCAGCCCGTGAATCTTCAAGTCTCCCATGCGATAAACATCACCCTCAGAAATGCGAACCAGGTACAGCACGGTGGGCTGCGAGTCGTCCGGTCTCGACTCCACCCTCACATTAGCTGCCACATATCCACGTGTACCATACAGCTGTTTGACTGCTTCCAGGTCTTTTTCAAGCTGAATGGCATTGGCTGTCTCCCCAGCTTTCACATGGATCAGGGTCCGCAAAGTATCCTCGGGTACAGCCTTGCAGCCGGCGATTTCAAGTCCGCTCACCTTGTACTGCTTTCCAGGATGCACAGGGAATGTAACGTCCACCAATACGTGCTCCTCTTCGGTCGAAACCAGGTGAGCTTGTGGATCGCCGATCGTAGCTTTCAGATAGCTTCGTGCAAAATAAACGGGCAGGAAAGTTTTGTCGGCCAGAGCGCGAAGAGTGGGCAGCACATATTCCACCCCTTGCAGTTGCCTTGCGCTAGCCACAAGCAAGGGCAACTCCGCTGCATCAGCGCCTGAGAATTCGATGTTCCGAATCGTAATATGGAGTCCGGTTACAGTAAATCTGACAGCCTCGGTGGGACCGTCGTTCGGCACTCGCAGAGCGTCAACCTGTCCCGCCACTTTTTTCTCATCCAGCAGCGCCTGCAGCGCGTCCGAAATCTGATTCACCATTTGGCCCGTGACTGGAACTTCCCCATCGAACAGAGGGACGCTGGCATGCAACTTGTTGAAGAGCTCCTGACTGCTGAACCAGACAACATTGTCGAAGTTGACAGGGACAAATCTCTTGGAGCTCAGGACCGTCAACTTGAGTTTGGTACCCTCGGGATCGGACCGTAAATTGTAGAGAATGTCGGTAAACGCCCCGCTTTCTCCCAGCAGCCGGACCACATTCTCGAGGTCTTCTTTGTGCACCACCTGGCCGAGTTGCAGGCCGGTGGCCCGGATGACATCTTCCGGCTTGTAACGCTTCGTGCCTGTGATTTTGATCGAGACGAGCTTATATGCTGCGGGAGGGAGGTCTTTCGGCGAGTGCTGGCGCATCTGCGCGGGAAGAGCGATTGAGAGCAGCGAGACGAGAACGAAATAAAACGAAACGATGGGCAGCTTCCGGGAGATCATCTACAAAAATCTTACCGTAATCTTAGTTTTTTCGAATGGTTCTTCACGGCACGGTGTGACAAGCTTCTGTGCTTTATGCGGGTTATTCCTGGACTCGCCGGCGAGGGTTTTGACCGGCTCAGGATCGGGAATTGGAGCTTTATGGAGCTATCAACCGTGGCGTTTCCTCCTCATGCCAATCATCCGGAGGCAGCGTCAGCCCCCAAATGTTCTCAGGTCTCTCCAGTTCGATTCCGCAGTGTCGTGGTTGATCCGGATCGACGTACACGACCTCGGGTGCAGCGCGTTTGTCTGTGAGACGGACATGAATCGAGATTTTCATTTCTACGCGCAGGGCAACGGCAGTCATAATCAAGGCATCATGGAGTTGACGACGAGTGTCTCGCCTTCGCACGCCAGAGGTTCGTTGATGCCGTGAGCCTCGATCACAACTTTCAAACGAACCCGAGTGATCTTTCTGGATTCACGAGCAACTAGCGCACGGTACCATTACCGGCAGTTGGATGGACTTGAACTTCGTTTCCCATGGATTCTTTGTAGAGCCGGCGGGAAGCCGGTGAAAATGCAGGCTAATTTCGGACTTGAAGAACGGGAGTAAGAACATCTGCATCCACAATCTCGAAGTGCGTCAGTCTGCGACCCCCCGCGGCGCTGCACGCTTTGAAATTTGTGCAGCGCCACGGGATGCCACCGGTGGTTCGGCAATTGTTGGTCAGTTTATTATTTGGCTGCTGCTTGCTTCATCAGCTTCTGCATCATGGGATGGTGTGCAAGTCCGATGTTCTTCTCTGCCGGCGCGCCGAAAAGTTCTGGATGTAGGTAGAGTCCGCGATCACGCTCTGCCTTCGGCATTTCGACCGGAATGCGATGGGCGTTGGCCCATGCGTCCTGTCGGATGCCGGTTACTTGCCAGGAGACTTCCACATTGGGCTTATCCGTCTTGATGGCGAACTGGTGGTTCGCCACCTTGCTGGCCACGATGGCCTGCGCGAATTGGCCGATGACCGTGAGTTGATAGCGAAAGTCACGGTTCAAAGTCTCGAACCATTCCGGTAGTTGGACCACCGCCCCGCCCTGCGCGTCCGTGATCGCATTGCCGTTGTAGATGTTCATCATGTCAGGCGACTCGACGAACGAGTGATAGAGGTACTTGTTTGCGGGATCGAGCGGGTGATCGATCTTGAAGGAACCACCTGCCTTGGAGAGGTTGCCATCGACGTCGACATCACCGTCGAAAAACGCCGCGTAGCCTCCGCTCTGATTGTAGGTAAACAAAGCGTCGCCCGTAGAGGAGTTGCCAAAGCCCCCGCCGCTGCCGTTAGCACTGCTTGATTCGCCTAGAACTCCCCAAGTGTCGCCACTTCCGGAGACGCCAGTAGCGCCCAATCCCAACACTCCTATGTTCGCGCCAGTGCCAGTGCTGTTGCCCCACACCCCGGTGGAACCGCTACCGTATGTTCCGTAGCTGCCGGTAATGGTGCTGTTGCCCGCCACGCCGGTAGCACCATAGCCGACCACGCCATTGCTGCCAGTGCTGTTTCCCCCATTGCCGAACACTGCGATGCTGCCGGCAACTGTCGTGTAGGCCGCTACGCCGGTCGCGCCCTCGGCTATTACTCCGTTACTGCCGCCACTGGAACCGGCGTTGGCAAATATCCCGGTACCTCCAGAACTAGTGGAAGTAGCCGTGATCGGTCCAGCGCCGAGACTGCCGTCGACCGTCGCGTTGCTTCGAATCACGGCCGTGCCATTGACATCAAGGGTGGCGCCGGGGGACGTCGTGGCGATGCCTACCTTGCCGGAGCCGTCGAAGATGTTCGAGCTACCCAGCTTGGTCGGGCTTAGCCACTTTGTAATATGGTTGGCCGTGCCAGTACCAGTTATTGCGGACGAAGGCTGGCTCACATTGCTTCCAGTTGTAGAACTGGTCGCTGAGGCCTTCAAGAAAGCCGAAGGCGGCAGGCCGCCGATGGTCTCCGCGTCGGCCGCTTTTAGCGCGTAGGGTACGCTCATCAGTACCGTGCGCGCCTGCTCAGCTTCTCCCTGCAGCTGGACACCCAACCACCGGGGCTCACCGGAAACGAACAGATCTCCTGCCAGTCCGTGACTGCTGGTAGCACCGAGCATGACCGAGTAGTGTCCGGTCTTGTCAGGCTGGATGTTTTGGGTTTCCGTCCAGAGCGGCGCGCCGCCCTCTTGATCCTTGTAAAGAGCGAAAGTAACTCCTACGGTGCCGGTGACGGGCTTGCCGCTGGCATCGGTGAGAACGCCGCCGAACTTCACCACGGGCGGCACGATCCCGCTGGCTGCTGGTTGCTCCGCGTAAACCTGGAGCACGCAACAAATCAGTGAGAGGCAGAGTGTCATGCGAATCATATTTCGTAACATGGGATTCTCCTTGTATTTTTTTATTTCTGTTGCTGCATTTTTCTTGCTGGTTACTGCCATTGACCGGGGAGCGATCTTGTCGAAAGCCCGCTCCCCTTGTGCTACAGAGGTGATGATCCGCGTCCGCTGCGACCGGGCCAGCGTCGGCAAGTGCATCGACCTCCACTCGTCGAAGGTGTAAGAGCCGCCGCCCGTTCTAGGGTCTAGGAGAAGCCGGCTTCTGATTACTGGCGGCGGCTTTGGTCCTGGCTTCCTTCCACTGCTTCATAGCCTTTGGATCACGCGCCCACAGAACACCTTTTTCTTCTGGCGCGCCGTAAAGGTCAGGATGGAGATAGAAACCGCGTTCAAGCTCCGGCTTCTGCTGTTCGACGGGGATGCGATGGGCATTGGCCCAGGCATCTTGACGGATGCCGGTCACCTGCCAGGAAACCTTCACGTTGGGTTTGTCCGTCTTGATACTGAATCGACCGTCAGCAATCTCACTGGCCACGATGGCTTGTGCGAACTGGCCGATTACGGTGAGCTGATAGCGGAAATCGCGGTTCAAGGTTTCAAACCAATCCGGCAAAGGAACTACGGCATCGCCTTGCGCATCGGTGATCACGTTGCCGTTGTAGATGTTCATCATGTCCGGGGATTCGACGAAGGAGTGGTAGAGATACTTGTTGGCGGGATCGAGCGGATGATCGATCTTGAACGAACCGCCGGCTTTGGAGAGATTGCCGTCGACATCTACGTTTCCGTTGAACCACGCTGCCCAGCCGGAGGCGCTGCCCGCCAGAACCCCGGTCGCGGTTGAAGTGCCGTAAGCGTCCACGGCCCAAGCCGTGTCGGATTGCGCAACCACTCCAGGGCCGCTCGAGCTGACGCCGGTCACGCCGGTGGAACCGCCGGAGCCGTAAACGCCAATGTAGTTCGTACTGGTACCGATCACTCCGGTGCTGTTCGCGCTTACGCCGTACACTCCGGCGGCGTTGCCGTTGGCGTACACTCCGAAGTTGCCGCTGGCAGATACTCCAACCCCGTCCTCTCCCGCACCGGTGCCCAACAGCCCGGTGATGCCGGTTGCCACTACTCCAGTGCCATTCGTGCTGGTACCGGAGACTGCAGCCGAGCCCCCGCTGGTGTTGTCGTACCCCACAACCGCGGCGCTACTGCTGCTTGTCGTTGATGCGCTGATTGGTCCGGTGAGGCTTGCGCTGCCAGCAATATTGATGGTCGAGCCATTTTCCTCGATTATCGAATCGCTGACTGTCGCCGCTCCGCCGTTGGCATGAAATAGAGGAACGAAACTCTTCTTGCAGCCCGACCCGGAAGAGCACGTGATGGTATTGGCCACGGGTGCTTTATTCGAGCCGGAGGAACTGGAACCGGAACCGCCATTGGGCGCTGCCAGTTGCAGTGCGGAAAGCGGTTTGCCGCCGATGGTCTCAGCATCCAAAGCTTTCAGGGCGTAAGGAACACTCATCAGCACTGTGCGTGGCTGTTCGGCTTCTCCTTGTATTTGCACCCCCAGCCAGCGAGCTTCGCCCGAGGCAAATAAATCTGCGGGCAGTCCCTGGCTCGTGGTGGATCCCAGCAACGCCGTATAGTGGCCTGCCTTATCGAGCGTTACGTTTTGAGTTTCCACCCAGAGAGCAGCGCCGCCTTGAGACTCTTTATAGAGAGCAAAAGTGACACCAACCGTCCCCGCCAGGGGCTTGTTATTCGCGTCGGTTAGCACGCCGCCAAACTTCACTACTGGGGGCACGATCCCGCTGGCTGCCGGTTGCTGCGCGGAAACGCGGAGTACGCAACAAATCAGCGAGAGGCAAAGGCTCAACCGCAAAGTATGTCGTAACATTGGAATTCTCCTTTTTTCTGTGGTAATGCTGTTCTCTGGGGAATCGAGTTGCGACCACCTTCTCCAGTCGGTAGGTAAGAAGCGTTACTTCTCAAGTCGCAGTACGGCAATCTCTCCGCGATTCTGTTTGCTTTCCAGTTCCTTTTCGACGGGAGACATGTAAACCGCTCTTCCTGCGGCACTGCCCGCTGCCCAAACCTGGGCCAGAAAATAGCTGCCCTGGTAGCGATAGAAAACCAGTTTTCCCGAGTTCTCCGGAGCGCGCCCGCTCATCTTTGAAGTCAGGACGAAGGCTCCTTGCTCGTGGGGATTGACAATACGAATGGTCTGCTCGCCCAGAGTGCTGACTTCATAGTGCCCGGCCGGGAGCGTGTGATCCGCCACCACGAACGGGAACGGGATGTCTGCTTTCAGGACCGCAGGATTGCTCTGACCCACTGCCGCCGTCGCCATTAAGAGCACTCCCATAAATGCTGCTTGCCACGTTTGCTTTTTCATAAGGTCCCCTTTTCTTGAAATTGCCACCTGCTTACGTGGGCGCATACTGCCGCAATCGATCTGGCCTGACAATGGTGAACGCCTGAAGATTCGCTTAATCCACATGAATCCGTAACCCGAGGAAAAGATTGGGCTTGTCAAGGAGTCCAGCAACCGTTGTAGAATTGCGACCAATCGTTTGGGGCGCTTTCATGTCGTCTGACCCGATCAAGGTTGCTGACCAACTTCGGTTTGGAGAGGATTTTGAGCTCGACCTGCGCGCCTACGAACTGCGCCGCGCCGGGCGGATTCTCAAGTTGGAACGCATTCCCATGGAACTGCTGCTCCTCTTGGTAGAGAAGAGGGGACAGTTAGTCACGCGCGATCAGATCATCGAAAGGATCTGGGGGAAGGACGTCTTCCTCGATACCGACAACAGCATCAACGCTGCCATCCGGAAAATCCGCCAGGTACTGAAGGACAATCCGGAGCAACCCCGTTTCGTGCAGACCATCACGGGTCGGGGATATCGGTTCATCGCACCCGCAGTGGAAGTCACCCCGATAGTTTCCGCTCCGCCGGTGGAGGAGCCCTCGCCGAGTATCGAGAATTTGGTGGGGAAGAAGGTATCCCACTACCGGATTCTGCAGGTTCTCGGTGGCGGGGGTATGGGCGTCGTATATAAGGCGGAAGATCTGAAACTGGGCCGCAAGGTGGCGGTGAAGTTTTTGCCTGCCGAGATGGCCGGCGATACGAAAGCTTTCGAGCGCCTGGAACGCGAAGCCCGGGCGGCCTCAGCCCTCGAGCATCCCAATATCTGCCCGATCTACGAACTCGGGGAACACGAGGGGCAACCATTTATTGTGATGCAGTTGCTTGAGGGCCAAACCCTGCAGGAAAAGATTGACAGTGCAAGCCAGCAGAAGAAGGTGCCTACGAACGAGATCCTCGATGTGGCGCTGCAAATTGTCACCGGCCTCGAAGCAGCACATGCGAAGAGCATCATCCATCGCGACATCAAGCCGGCCAACATCTTTATTACCCACCGTGGCGAGGTCAAGGTCCTCGATTTCGGGCTGGCGAAGATAGTCGAACAAGATCACGCCAGCAACCTCCAGGCCGGGAAGCAACCTACCCTGACCGAAACCTCGGCGTCGAGCGCACCCACGAGCGCTTTTACAAATCCGCGATTGACTCGGACGGGTACGACCATGGGCACGGCCCATTACATGTCACCAGAACAAGTGCGGAGCGAGACGCTCGATGCCCGCACGGACGTGTTTTCGTTTGGCCTGGTGCTGTATGAGATGGCCACGGGTCGGCGCGCATTCCCCGGGGAAACAGCTGCGGTCGTTCACGATGCCATTTTGCGCCAGACCCCGCGGCCGATCCACGATCTCAATCCGGAACTTGCAGCCGGGTTCGAACCAATCATCACCAGGGCAATCGAGAAAGATCGCAGTCTCCGGTACCAGACCGCCGCCGACATGCGAGCGGATTTGACAAGGCTGAAGCGGGACGTCGAGAGCGGGCACGCTTCCGCGGCGGTCTCAGGGAAGGCGATTTTCACTGAGGCCTCCGTGTCTGCACAGGGGAAGCTCTGGAAAATTGGGCTGCTCGTCCTCGTGGTCGCCCTGCTGGTTGCGGGAGGACTTTACTACCGCTCGCGGTATCAGGCCAAGCGCCTGACCGAGAAGGACACTGTCGTTCTAGCCGATTTTGCCAACAGCACGGGTGATCCGGTGTTTGACGATGCGTTGAAGACCGCGCTCAGCGTCTCCCTGCGGCAATCACCTTTTCTGCTCATGCTCTCGGACAGCGAAGTGGCGAAAACTTTGCAATTGATGACTCGTCCGGCCGACACAAAACTCACTTCCGACGTGGCGCGCGAACTTTGCCAGCGGGCTGGGAGCAAAGCCTATATCGCTGGAGCCATTGGCAGCCTCGGCACGGAATATGTGCTGGGGCTGACGGCGGTGAATTGCCAGAGCGGAGACCTGCTGGCGCAGGAACAGGTGACGGCAGGGTCGAAGGAGAAGGTATTAGACGCGTTGGGTGAAGCGGCGTCCAAGCTGCGGACCGAGTTGGGCGAATCGCTGGCTACGGTGCAGAAATTTGATGTTCCGCTGCAACAGGCAACCACACCTTCGCTCGAAGCGCTGAGAGCGATGAGCCTTGGCAGAAAGGAGGCGAACGAAAAAGGCGATGCCGCAGCCCTGCCGTACCATCAGCGTGCGGTCGAGCTTGATCCGAATTTTGCCATGGCCTACACCGCCGTGGGCGCGGACTACTCCAATCTGGGCCAACTGGAACGGGCAAACGAATATTATGGCAAAGCATTTCAACTACGCGAGCGTGCCAGCGAACGGGAAAGGCTGGCCATCACCGCCGACTTCTATTTGAATGTGACCGGGGAACTGGACAAAGCAGCTCAGACGTATCAGGAGGAGATCGAGAGCTACCCGCGCTCGCCTGTAGCATATGGCAATCTGGGCGTAGTCTTTGCGCTTCAGGGCCAGTATGAGAAGGCTGGGGATGCCACACGACAGCTTATACGCCTTGCACCCGATCAGGTTTCTTCTTACGTGAATCTCGCCGACTATGCTCTTGCCTTGCACCGATTTGACGAAACCCGGCAGATCATCCATGACGCGACGCCAAAACTGGATGATTTCGCATTCCACGATGCACTCTATGCTCTTGCTTTCCTCGGGGCGGACGCTGCGGCGATGGCCGAACAGCAACAGTGGTTTGCGAGTAAGCCGGAAGCTGAGAACTACGGACTCGCACTCGCGTCTGACACCCAGGCGTATGCCGGTCACTTGGGCAAAGCGCGGGAACTGACCAAGCAGGCTGTGGACTCCGCGATACGGGCTGACAGCAAGGAGACTGGCGCCATTTTTCAAGACAACGCGGCTCTGCGGGAAGCGGCTTACGGCAATTCTGCAGAAGCCAGGCAGTTAGCGGCACAGGCCTTGAAGCTCGCTCCCGGAAGTCAGGGCGTTGAGAGCGAAGCCGCGCTTGCGTTTGCCATGGCGGGAGAAACGGCGCGCCCGGATTCCTTGGCCCGTGAGTTGGGGAAACGCTTCCCCCTGGACACCCAGATGCAATCGCTTTGGCTGCCCGCCATTCGAACACAATTAGCACTGGATAGAAAGGATCCGGCTGCAGCTCTGAATATCACGCAAGCTGCTTCACCGCTCGAGTTGGGGCAAATTGTGTTCGTTAATAATCTCTCCTGCCTCTATCCCGTCTATGTGCGCGGAGAGGCATACTTGGCGGCCGGACAGGGGACTGCGGCCACAGCAGAGTTCCAGAAAATTCTCGCACATGGGGGTGTTGTCTGGAACTGCTGGACGGGCGCGCTAGCGCGTCTGGGACTAGCTCGCGCCGAAGCGTTAGAGGCGAGAACATCGCAGGGAGTGGATGCCGATGCCGCCCGCATCCGGGCACTCGCCGCCTACAAAGACTTTCTCTCGCTCTGGAAAGACGCCGACCCCGACATTCCCATCCTGAAACAAGCCCAGGCCGAATACGCAAAGCTAAAGTAATTGCGTGCAGCAAGCTTGCCCTTGCAAATCGACACCGGCGATGCCAGCTTCACGATCGGACGCATGCGTAAATTCTTCACAGAGAATTCACTGATTGGTTTGCGAATGGCATATTGCCAAACTCTCATCCGTGCCACATTGCTTTGCATCCAGTCAAAATTCCGATCTCTGCCAAATACACCCGACTAGGGTGGACAAGCGCCATAGTTCTTGCTCACCTGCCTTGCTTCCCAGACAAGCGTCTTGTCGGGGCCCTTCGGCTTTACTTTCTTGCCTTTCAACTTCATTCGATCACCCGGTTTGATATCGGTCGTGTCTCCGGAGAGCATGTAGGTCTGCTTGTCTTTTTCGTCGATGAGGGTCATCCCAGTTTGTCTTGGGACAACGCAACCCGTGATCGCTCTCTTTTTCGAATAGTGAATGACTAGAACGGTCACGACTACCACGGCTGCGGCTGTCCCCACGATTCCCGCTACGATCGGCCCAGCGGAGGGGCCTATCTGTCCATTTATGAATTGCGCCTCAGCGGGCTGGGCGAGAGCCACGCCGAGGGCGATCATCAGAACTCCACACCACGCGTACTTTGAGGTCATGCTCACTCCTTATATGTGCGAGATATATGCGAGTGCTCAGTTGCTCCCTACAACCACACCGGCCTCGAGAGCAGCGTGATCCGAGGGCCAGAGTCCGTCGGGCAGCCGACTTCTCGGACTGGCCCCGATTAACAATGCTTCCCACGGAATCACTCCACCGTGAGTTAGCACCAAGTCTATTCGCTGATAAAGTTGCGAGACAGGATTGTTGTCTGATTCATCCTGACAACACGTTAACCCCGCGATCCTCGGAAAGAGCTCGGACCAAACGTCGTTATACCCAGCCGAGACAAAATCCGTATAGGTGGGATCTTGTGGCAGGGGGAAAGCCTGCGCGTTTGAATCCATCGCGACAATCAACGGCAAGGAAGTGTTTGCCGGGCCGGCACGCAATTCACCACCTTGGAGTTCCCGAATATTTGCGTCGAAGGACTCAAGATGAGTGTTGACGTAGAGGAAAGCGTGCCCGAAAAACTGGGCGTCGACCGATGCCCACGCCCTTGGGTACGGTAGTGAGCCGACCGGAGTTTGAAAAACGAGTTCATTCAAGAATTGTCCGGATTGCGGGTTGCTCCATTGGAAGACCCAGGAGGGAAGATCTGTGCGGGCCAGGATAATGTTGTAGTCAGTCAACGCAACACAGAAGTAATTGGCGGGCGGAATTAGTCCGGGAACAGGCGGAAATGAATTTTGGGTGACTTGCACCGCAACTTCATAGTGCCCGCCCTGGTTGGCCAAGGCACTGAGGAGTTCTTGGAGCATGTCGTATTCGATGGTCATAGTTCCGCACGTGCCTCCAACCGGGTCGAAGGTTCCGGTATACCACTGATCTACTTCCTGCAGGCTTAGCAGCTCTGGCCCGACCGCGAGGATTTGTTTCGCAACCGCCTGCATTCGTTCTGGAGGATTGGTGCCTTGGACTTGCGTAAGTATTTGGCCGACATCGAGCAGGAATTGTTGCTTAGTTTGGGCGCCCACCGCCTGCAGGAAATCGGTTCCTTCGTTGACGTTGTACGTCATCGCAGTGCCGATGCCGGGGAACCGTTGGGCCGTGGCAGGAACCGCCATAGCCGACCACATCGCTGCGACGGAAACGATCACAAGCGTTGCCCGTGTAATGTTGCGTTTCATCGTAGTTCTCCTTGTTTCTAGTTTTGAAGTCAAATCGAGTTTGCCCCACACCCACATAGCACGTGGAACGCACCAGACACTAAACCCCCGCCCGCCAAAGAGACGGGCGGGTGGCTGAGAGCTAGTGTTTGGAAAAGCGCCTTTTTCCGATGCTGCCAGTGGCGAGTATCCCTTGGTCTCCACCAGCGCTGATCACGACGGTGTCGATTTCATCGCCGTTCGCCGCAACGACGAAGTTTGTCACCACCGTTGGCCGGCCATCAGTAAAGTTGATGGTGAAGGTTCCGGTACAATCGGCGCTCACCGCGTAAGTGCCGGTGGCTCGGGTGTGGGTCCAATCGGCGACGACGGTGCCGTCAATGGTGACGGTGTCAATCTGACTGAGGTTGCCTTTGCCATCAAATTGGGTCATAGCCACGCCCACCATGGGGCCAGTGGGTCCTGCGCCTCCCAATTTCGTTCCCTGAACCGTGAATCCATAGTTGCCGGCGATGAGTTTGTTATTGCAGCCATTGGAATTGTTTTGTGCGTATCCTGACCCTAAAGCCGCGAGCGTCAACATGACTAGCGCGGCTGCGTGTGTTACCGGCTGTTTCTTCATAACTCTCTCCTTCTTCGATCGGATTTTCGCTATTCTTCCTCAGACCGTTCGCTTGCTTGCGACGGGACTGTGGAAGCGTAGGTTCTTAATGCATAAGGCGGCCATAGGTAATGGACCGCCCGACTTCATTTCCACTTGGCAGTTGCGCTTAGTTCCAAGCCACCGTAAAATGTGCTGCGAATGGCTTACCAAGCCGCATCCTTGCCCGCTCGATGTGAACCGTAATTCAGCTGCGGTTTAGAAGTCCTTCCGAAATCGCGAAGAAATCTTGAAGAATTCCTTCCTAGGGCTATGAACGAGAAAACAAGATACTTCTACTGCTTCGGTCCGTTTCGCCTCGATCCGGGGGAGTGCTTGTTGATTCTCGACGGCAAATCCGTGCCGCTCGCGCCTAAAGCCTTCGAAGTCCTGCTTGTACTGGTAGAGAACGCCGGGAGGTTGGTGGACAAGGATGACCTCATGAAGCGACTCTGGCCCGGTACCTTCGTGGAGGAGGCGAATGTTGCCAAGCACGTCTCCTTATTAAGAAGGATATTGAGCGAGGCGACAAACGGGCGCGAGTACATCGAAACCGTCCCCAAACGCGGCTACCGATTTGTGGTGGAGGTGAAGAAAGTAGCGGAGCCAGAGGCTGGCTCTCAACCTCAAGCCATTCCCGGCGCAAACCTGACCGGGAAGAAGGTCTCCCACTATCGCGTGCTGGAAGTGTTGGGCGGCGGGGGTATGGGCGTGGTGTACAAAGCGGAGGACATGAAGCTGGGCCGTTTCGTAGCTTTGAAGTTCCTGCCCGAGGAGATAGCCAGCGACGCGAAAGTCTTAGAACGCTTCGAGCGCGAAGCGCGAGCCGCTTCCGCGCTTGACCATCCCAACATCTGCGCCATTCACGAATTCGGCGAACACGAAGGCCGACCCTTCATCGCCATGTCATTATTGCAGGGCCAGAACCTGCGAGAGCGGATTGCCGCGAAAGCAGACCCATTTACGACCGACGAATTGTTGAACCTGGCGATTCAGATCGCGGAAGGCCTGGCTGCGGCGCACGAAAAAGGAATTATCCATCGCGACATCAAGCCGGCGAATATCTTCATCACGCAACGGGGCGAAGCTAAGATTTTGGACTTCGGTTTGGCGAAGATGACCTATGGAGGTGATCGCGAAGACCTCCAACGCCACGAAGGCCAATCCCAAGACGCCACGACCGCAATGGCCCTTGATATTCGGCTCTCGCTGACCGGTGTGACTATGGGCACGGTGCCTTACATGTCGCCGGAGCAGGTTCGCGGCGAGAAACTGGATGCATGCACCGACCTGTTTTCTTTTGGTGTGGTGCTCTACGAGATGGCAACAGGGCAGCAGGCATTTAGCGGGGATACGGCAGCGGCACTACACGAGGCGATTCTGAATCGCAGTGCTGTGCCGGCACGGGAGTTGAATCCGGTACTTCCGCCCAAGGTTGAAGAGATCATCAACAAGGCGCTGGAAAAAGACCGCAATCTGCGCTATCAGCACGCAACCGACATGCGAACGGATTTGCAACGGCTGAAGCGGGACTCCGAGAGCGGACGCAATTCTGCGGCAACCTCGGGTCCGGCGGTCGTGCTAGAACCCCCTCCGGCTCCGGTTAGAAACGCGTGGAAAATTGCGGTTCCTGTCCTGATCATCGCCGTGCTCGTCGCGGGCGGTTTTTACTATCGTCGGCATCAGAGCAAGCGCTTGACCGACAAGGACACCATCGTTCTCACCGATTTTGCCAACAGCACAGGCGACGTCGTATTCGACGACACGCTGAAAACGGCGCTCACCGTTTCCCTGCGGCAATCGCCTTTCCTGAATGTCCTCTCCGACGGCAAAGTCGCGGAGACTTTGCGATCGATGACCCTTCCGCCAAGTACGAAACTCGCGCCCGACGTGGCCCGAGAGCTTTGTCAGCGAGCAGGCAGCAAAGCCTACATTGCCGGTGCGATTGGCAGCTTGGGCAGCAAATATGTGCTGGAATTAAAGGCGGTGAACTGTCAGAGCGGAGACACACTGGCCGAGGACCAAGCGACGGCTTCGTCCAAAGAAAAGGTGCTGGACACGCTCGGCGACGCGGCATCCAAGCTGCGCAGCGAACTGGGCGAATCACTGGCTACCGTCAAGAGGTTTGATGTTCCGCTCTACGAGGCTACCACGTCCTCACTCGAAGCTCTGAAAGCGTACAGCCTTGGCAGAAAGGCGGTTAACGAGAAAGGCTCCGCCGCCGGCCTGCCTTACCATCAACGTGCCATCGAGCTTGATCCGAATTTCGCCATAGGCTACCTCGCAGTAGGCGGCGACTACTCCAGTATCGGCGAACTAGGGCGAGCCAGTGAGTACTACACCAAGGCATTTCAGTTGCGGGAACGTGCAAGCGAGCGGGAAAAGCTGGGGATCGCCGGCAGCTACTATCGGATTGTAACCGGGGAGTTGGAGAAAGCTGCCCAGACGTATCAGGAGGAGACTGAGAGCTTCCCACAAAATTCCCGAGCGTATAACAACTCGGGCGTAGCGTTGGCTTCTCTAGGGGAGTATGAAAAAGCCACGGAGGTGGAGAGGCAAGGCTTGCGCCTCGCACCGGAACAGGTAGTCTTTTACGCGAACCTCGCCAACTGCTTCATTTCCTTGCAACGCCTCGACGAAACCAGACAGATGATCCACGAGGCGCAGGCGCGAAAACTGGATAATGTAACCCTCCACAATGCTCTCTACGCTCTTGCCTTTCTCGGAGCGGACTCTGCAGCGATGGCGGAACAGCAGCAGTGGTATGCGGGCAAGCCCGCTTACGAAAGCGTGGGCCTTGCGTTGGCATCCGACACCGAGGCGTATGGCGGTCATGTGAGCAAGGCACGCGAACTGACCAAGCGGGCCGTAGAGTCTGCTATCCGGACTGACAGCAAAGAAACTGGGGCAATATGGAAGGCGAATGCTGCTTTGCAACAAGCGGCTTATGGCAACACCACGGAAGCCCGCCAGTCAGCGGAGGAGGCTTTGAAGCTTGCTCCTACGAGTCAGGGCGGCGAGGTCGAAGCGGTGCTTGCGTTTGCCATGGCGGGCGATACGACACGAGCCGAATCCATGGCCCAGGAATTGGGGAAACGATTCCCGCTGAACACTCAGATGCAATCGCTCTGGCTGCCTGCGATTCAGGCACAATTGGCTCTCGGTAGAAAGAACTCGGCTTCCGCGCTGGGGATCCCACAAGCTGGTTCACCCCTTGAATTTGGATTGGTTGACTTCGCCCTCCCCATTTCCTGTCTCTATCCGATCTATGTACGGGGAGAGGCATATTTAGCAGCTGGACAAGGAAACGCTGCTGCTACCGAGTTTCAGAAGATTCTCGACCACAGCGGGATCGTCTGGAATTGCTGGACGGGAGCGCTGGCTCACCTGGGAGTGGCTCGCGCCAACGCCTTGGAGTCGAGAACCTCGCAAGGAGCGGATGCCGATGCGGCCCGCGTCCGAGCGCTCGCTGCCTACAACGATTTCCTCGCTCTCTGGAAAGACGCCGACCCCGACATCCCCATCCTCAAGCAAGCCAAGGCCGAGTTCGCGAAGCTGCAGTAGCAGGCGAATCCCCAGCTGACCTCGCCCCGATCCACCCATTTCCTACCTTAGTCAGCCCATGGCGCGCAGAACCCACGATGAGTGAAAACAGCGATTTTGCAACAGGCGTCATGGGCCGCCGGCGGATCACGCAAGATCAAATACCGCGAAGCAGTCACTTAGGTGAGCGATCTGTTGGCGATCTGGCGCGCGTCAATCAGGAATTCGACCCCATAAAGGTAGACCAAGCGGTTGCGAACGATTCCGCTGACGCGGGCGGGTTTACTACAATCGGAGTCCATGAATTCAACATCGATCTGAGCTCCTACGGCTAAGTTCGCAAGCGCAAACAAGCAAATGCCACCTGCGCTCATCTTTGTTCCGCGAGCCGGTATCACAGCTGTGCCGCTCAGATCATCAGCGACTACGAGGATTGGCACGTCAACCGCACGTCGCTCCCATCGGCGCGTGTCTCCTGACGGGTTTCGGTTCAATGCCATACTTGCAATTTAACAGCATCGTGAAACCGCTTACGCCTTACGAAGGAACACGTCCAGTTGCAACTCCTATCCCAATTGTTGCAAGCAAGACTGGAGGTGGTACTTGGTCCGATGAACGCCGGAACGGCGAGGATTCGGACCTGGCTGCGTTCTCAGATGGGATGAGCTTTACGAGAGCTATAGTGAGCTGTTGGCCAGCTCGTAACAAGTATCAAATGAGACCTTCGTCCAAGTCCGCTAAGGTGTTGATGATCGTTTTTGGGGTCTTCGCTCTTCTGGTTACGTGGATCGGCTTTCAGCTTGGCACGCGCCGTCACACTGGAATTTTGCGGACTCTGGCCAACGCCAAGCACGTTCTCAGCGAAGCATCGACGTCTGCCAGAGCGCAACAGGACCGCAAGTGCCCCAACCGGCCGGCAACATAACGTGACTCTATCGTGGAAGGCCAGCACTTCTCCAATCGTTGGCTATAACCTGTACAGACGTGGCACTTCAGGCGTAGTCAAGCTCAATGTAGAACCGATCCCGGGAACCAGCTACGTCGATCGTATGGTACAGCCGGGCAGACGTACTTTTATGTGGCCAAAGCGGCGAGTGCAGAGGGAGCCGAGAGCGTAGCCTCGAACGAGATCCGAGCCGACGTTCCTTCGCCGTAGATTCCGCAGATCCGGCCGACAACCGAGCTATGCCGCAGAAGTATGGCGGAGCGCTGACGCTACTTTGCTGTCAGAGCAAGTTCGCGTTTTCTCTACTTCGAGTCATTCAATTCGTCAAGCACGTGAAGCAATTGTTTCTCAATGGACTCCATTTGCTCTTGTAGCTGTTCTTGTAGTTTGTTGGACTTGTCCGAGACTCTTGTACGCGCCGCCTTCACGTCGTCAAGCGCAGATGAAATGTTCGCTGTCGCGTTGTCTTTTCCAGTACCAACAATTATCTTGGGATCATCTGGGTAGGTCTGGTTTGTGAAGTCGTCGACGATTACCACATAATATTCGTAGGTGCCAGTTGCGTCCGCGTCGACCGCCATCGCGGAAATCGGTTTTTGATCCGAACCAACAATCAGGTACGCGGGAAGGTTAGTATTCGGATCGAATAACGGAGTTTCTTTGGGGAAGAGAATTGTTACGTGATATGGATTTTTCCCACTCGGGTTTGGAGGAGTCGAGACTGTCCACGTGACGGTTTCGCAGGTCTTAAGCTTCAGTCGGTAAGCATTAACCATGCCAACTTTGTATGATGTGGGGTTCGTTGCGACATTGATCGTCACAGACGTGGGGGCAGGGAGGTGCCTCGGACAGGTGGCCCCGACAGCCAGTGAATTCAATGCGACGACGCTTGTCGCTAACGCTATGAACAGACCCCAACTTAGTTCAAACTTGCAGTTGATAGGCATAAAGCTCTCCTTCGTCACGGATTCTAAGTCCGAGTGCGATGAAATCGGGAACGATAGCGATCTCTTTACTTGAACGAGACAGCTTCCCCCTCTAGTCGAACGAATTCTGGTTCAGCCCGCAGGCCAGCCAATTCGGGGTTGGCAATAAGTTGCTCACGTGGATAGCCTGCCTGAACGGCCTTCTCAAGCCACTTAAGCGATTCTCGCTTTTCTCCTACGTCAAGATGAATAAGACAAGCTGTCAGAAGAATGTCAACGTCGTTCGGACTATTTCGGATCGCCGTATTGAGATACGCTCTGGCTCGGACTCGGTCACCAATACGCGAATGATAGTGTGCAAGTGAACTGAGAACGTCACTGTCGCTCGGATTCACTGCCAATAATTTTTCGGCGAGAGAAATTGCTTGCTTATAGGATGTGCGTGCCTTATCCGCTCCGCCGGGAATCATCCGATAAGCGTCTGCCAAATTTCCCCAATAGTCATACTTCTGAGGCCGCAGCGCAACCGCTTTTTTCGTATACTCCACATCTTCGGTAAAGCGCCCCAAAAAAAAGTTCACGGTTCCCATGTTGGAGTAAAGGTCTGGATCGTCGGGCACAACTTGGAGACCGAGTCGAAAGTATTGATCCGCCATCTCAAATTGGCCGGTATTGAAATAAGCATCGCCAACATTCATGTAACCCCACACGTTGTCAGGTGCAAGTTCGGTAACCTTCCGCCACGCGTCCGCTGCCTCGCCGTAGCGTGAATGCTTGTTCAGGAACGCACCCAGCAGGTTGTAACAGCTCCAACAACTGGGTCGAATTTCGATCGCATGGCGATACGCTTGCTCCGCTTCAGCTGCGCGTCCGAGCGCATCATAAGTGTTTCCGAGACCGAGATAGGCATCCGAACTGTCAGGGTCAATTCCGAGCACTGTTCGGAAAGCAGATATAGCGCCGGGAAAAGCACCTGTTCGAAAGTTCAGATTCCCAATCGCTAACTGTACCTCTGGAATTCGGCTGTCAAGATTCCCGGCCCTCGTTACAGCAGCTTTCGCCTGTTCAGCCCATTTAGGATCTTTGGTGGCGCTGTATTTGTACCAATAGGCCTGCGCCAAGGCCGCATCGGCCTGTGCGTAATTGTGATCCTCCTTAAGCGCACGCTGAAAGAGGGTGATAGCAGATTCGACATTTTCCAACCGTTCATACCGCTGCAGGTAGCCGATCCCTTGAATGTAGAAATCGTAAGCGCTGAGAACAGTTGTGCCGTGATCAGTCAGCAACGATGCCGCAATGCCCGATGGCGCAACTTGTAGCATCTGAAACGTCTTTAAGACGACCTGGTCCTGAAGGGAAAACAGATCGTCAGCGGGCCCGGTGATGGTTTCGGTTCGAAGCTGTTGGCCGGTCTTAGCATCGATGAGACTTAGGTTAATCCGGGCAAAGTGTTCAACACGCTGCCAACTTGCGACGAGAACCAGGTTCGCGCCAAACTGAGTTCTCGCTTGGTCGATGCTCGTAATATTCTTCGCACGTATCTCAAGAGCCGAGGGCACTTGTAGTGAGGCGTCGCGGGCGAGCTTCGCGGTGACGGTCTCCGTAAAGCCACCACAGTACACCTGTTCGTCAGAGCCGCTGCCGACCGCTGTAAAGGGAAGCACGACGAGGTTTTTCTGACTGGGAACGTTAGGACCAAAGCCTCTTCGCCCAGTTCCATGGCTATAGCGAAAAATCGCTATACTCAGCACCAACGCGCAGATCAGGATCCCTGTTGTTATTAGAAGGGCGCGATTTCGGATAGTTGAACTTCGAGTGGCAGCTGAACCCGCGGCGCTAATCGCAGCGACATTCTCTGCCCCCACTGGCGTCGCGCCGCGCCCGCCTGAATCGGTATCTCGATCTAGACGCCTCAGATCCGTGGCCATTTCCGAAGCGTGCTGGTAACGCAGTTTCCGGTCTTTCTCCAGAGCCTTGTTGATGATCCGTTCTAGTTCCGCGGGCACATCGACACTCAGGCGCAGTGGAGGAACCGGTGCCCGGTTCAGGATAGAGTCGAAAAGCACTCCTGTGCTTTCGCCACGGAACGGCAATATTCCAGTAGTCATCTCATAGAGCACTACTCCGAATGAGAATAAGTCGGTTCGGGCATCCAGGTCTTTGGCTCGGACCTGTTCAGGCGACATGTAAGCGATCGTGCCAACCGCAGAGCCGAGGCTAGTCAGGCGCTCGGCCAAGGTCAAGGTCGATTGCTCTGCCACCCCAGCCGCCCCAACCTTTCTGACTACGGGTATAACCATAGCCAAACCGAAATCGAGAATTTTGGCATGCCCGCGCTTGCTCACAAAGATGTTTGCTGGTTTGATGTCGCGGTGGATGATGCCTTCGATGTGGGCGGCATCGAGCCCGTCGGCAATTTCAATACCGAGCGACAAAACAGTTTCGACCCCCAGCGGTCTGCCTGCAATGCGGTGTTTCAGCGTCAGTCCATCCAGAAACTCCATCGCGATGAATGAACGACCATTGTGCTTGCCGATTTCGTAGATCGTGCAGATATTGGGGTGGTTCAGCGCAGAGGCCGCGCGCGCTTCTCGCCGAAAGCGTTCAAGAGCATAGGGGTCTTGCGCGACATCCTCGGGAAGAAACTTCAGTGCGACGAAGCGGCCAAGCTCAGTATCTTCGGCTTTGTAGACCACACCCATGCCGCCACCGCCTAGTTTCTCGATGATGCGGTAGTGCGAGATGGTCTGGTCGATCATGGCGCGAATCTTACGTCTGTGAAACAGGCAAGTCAACGAGAGCTGGCGACATTGAAGAGTTCTCAGAAAAGTTGCTGGCATGGAATCACCATCGCACTCGTTTTCTTCACCTTGGGCTTGCCACAAGACGTCGTGACTGGCTTGTCGGTCGTCGCGGGATCGGCGCGGCGCTTGCCAAAGCGGGGAACCGATTTGTGCGCCATCGTTCAGGACTTTCGAGCTCGCTATGTTATGGAAGGCAGTGTTCGGCCGGGTCGGGGCTAACTTGTGCCTCGCGGAGAAGTCCGTTGCGAAAGATTTCTCTGCGTAATGTGAGAATCGTCGGGCCATCGATTTGTCTCACTAAACATGCGAAAGCCGGAGCTCTTGGCTCCGGCTTCCTGCATTGGGTGCGCAGCTATTACTTAAGAGCGACGGTAACTTTTTCGTTGCCGTCCGGTGCTTTGGCGAGTTGCAGCTCTTTCTTCAGCTCCATTTCATGTTTGGAGGTCGGGACAACCATGCTACCTGCGCCGTAGCCCTTGCAAATCTCGGTCAGAAAGTACTGGCTACCGACGCGGTCGAACACCAGCTTGCTATCCGTGCTGCGAGGATCCTCGCTCCTGGCGATCGACATCGCGGCCTGCGCGGTCTCGGTGTTCTGGATACTAATCAAGTTCGGGCTTTGACTTAAGGCCTTGATTTCGTAGGTTCCGGCCGGGAGTTGTTTCGCCCCAACGTTGAAGGCGAACGGCACATTGGCTTTCGCATAGGACTGAGCATAAGCACCGGTGGCGTTGAGCATCAGGGACATGACCACCAGCGACAGGATCGTGATAAGGTTGCGTTTCATGACATCCTCCTTGGAGTTCCTTGCAGTGGAACCCTAAACTGAATTTTGTCTCTCGAAGTCTTCAACGCCTCCGCTGAATACTTGGTGCGACGCATTGTGTTAAAGCAAGCGTGGTGCCAAGTCGTGGCGAGCTTTTTTGCCGGATATTCCGCTGTGTTTGCAACAACATGAGTTTTGGCCGAGAGAGTAGACATGCTTGCATGCGGTAGCCGATCGGCTACCGGCGAGTAACCAGCAGGTTCCGTAGCGACGATCCTCTGAAACAAAAGAGGGCTTAGAGTTCGTTATCTAGGGGCGCGTTGTGCCCGTCAATTCGGTGACGCGAAGCAAATAAGTTCGGCTAGACTGTTCCGCAGGAGGGGGACTTGCTGAATCCGAGGTTGATGGCGATGTCCGGGCCGCTGGAAGGGAGGGTCTGGGCTATAACTGACGATCCGCTCGCTGTGGGCCGCGACGCTGCCAATCAGGTCACGATCGGAGACTCCGCAGTCTCGCGAAAGCACTGTACCATCAGCCAAGTATCCCAGGGCGTTTATGAAATCTGCGACCACGAGAGTCACAACGGAACGCACGTCAACGGGATTCAGATAGGCCGTGGTCCCATTCAGCACGGAGACAAGATTCGCGTCGGAACAAGCGAGTTTGTGTTCCTCACCGGCGAGGATAGTGACGCCAATCCGCAATCATCGAGCATCGGCACACAAACGACCAGTAGCGCGCTGACAGCGGTATTCCTCGATCAGGATTCGGGCTTGCCGTCGGACGCATCCGGCATTGGCCGGATGGCACGCGACCTGTCGGCGTTTTTCAAAATTGCCAATCTCGTAAACTCGTTCCACGACATTGAAGGTTTACAGCGCGAGTTGCTGGGACTAATTTTCGAAGTGATCCCCGCCGCGCACGGCGTAATTGTGCTTCAGCCGAACGCAAATGATCTATCCAACCCGGCTTGCATGTGGAGCCGCGACGAAGATGGCAAAGAAATAGTTATCCGGGAGGAGTGGGCGCAACGGGCCATGTGGGAACGCTGTGCCGTCTACACAGCCGCTTCTACAGTACCGACACTGGCCGAACACGTATTGTGCGCTCCCTTGGTTGGGGTGGAGAACATCCTTGGGGTCATCTATCTGACTGCGCCGGCGACTTCACCAGCGTTCGGCGAGGACCACGCCTACTTCCTGAGCTCGGTTTCCCGTATTGCCGCAGTATCGCTGGAGAACCTGTTGAAGCTCGATTCTTTGCGGGCTGAGAACCAGCGGCTCAGAGCGGATGCGGGCGAAGACGCGCTGATTGGCGAGAGCCGGGCGATTTCGCGCGTCGCGGAGTTCATCCGACGCGTGGCGAAGGGCGATTCGACGGTGCTCATCCGGGGAGAAAGCGGAACCGGCAAAGAGTTGGTAGCCCGCGCCATTCATGCCAATAGTCAGCGCGCCACCAAGCCGTTCGTCGCCATCAACTGCGCTGCGATTCCCGAAACTTTGCTGGAGAGCGAACTGTTTGGGCATGAGAAGGGAGCCTTCACTGGTGCGGCTGCGACCAAAAAGGGAAAGTTTGAAGCCGCTGAGGACGGAACCCTGCTACTCGACGAAATTGGCGAGATGCCTCCACTGCTGCAAGCCAAACTCCTGCGGGTTCTGCAGCAACGCGAGTTCGAGCGGCTGGGGAGCACCCGCTTGATGCCTCTTAACGCGCGCGTGATCGCCGCAACCAACAAGAACTTGGAGCATGCCATCAAGGCGGGCGAATTCCGGCAGGATCTCTTTTACCGACTGAATGTGGTTTCGGTTGCGCTGCCGCCACTGCGCGACCATCGCGAAGACATTCCCGCGCTGGCGCTGCATTTCGCCAGTAAGTTTGCGGCGAAGAGCAAGCGCGGCTTGAAAGGCATTTCGGCGGAAGCGCGATCCCTGCTAATGCAATATAGCTGGCCGGGCAACATTCGCGAACTCGAGAACGCCATGGAACATGCAATCGTGCTGGGACTGACTGACGAGATCCTGCCGGAAGAACTTCCCGAGCCGTTGCTCGAAGAACAATTATCGGAGACTGCAGCGCTGTACCACAACACACTCAACCAGACCAAGAAGCAACTGGTTATCACAGCGATGGATAACGCGAAAGGCAATCACATCGAAGCCGCTCGGCTGTTGGGAATCCATCCCAAGTACCTGCATCGTCTGATCAAGAACCTCAATTTGAAGTCCGATCTGAAGCGGCTGGCGTAATCACCTGGCGCTGGGGATCGACAGAGACTGAACCTCGTCGCATGGGCGATGGGAAAGCAAGACTGCGGGAATTTTCCCGCCCTCCATATCTATCCCATGGTCGCGTTGACTTGCCTGCAGTTGGCCCATACCATGATCGCACTGGGGCGGGCGTCCGTGTGATTGGTCTAACTATCTCGCACTATCGCGTCATCGAGAAGCTTGGCGGTGGCGGCATGGGCGTGGTGTACAAAGCTGAGGATACCGAGCTTGGCCGCTTTGTCGCGCTTAAGTTTGCCTGACAAGGTTGCGCGAGACCCGCAGGCTTTGGAGCGTTTCCGCCGTGAAGCTCGGGCGGCTTCTGCCTTAAACCATCCGAACATCTGCACAATCTACGAGATCAACCAGTATGAAGATCGTTCTTTCATTGCTATGGAGTTTCTGGACGGGCTGACGCTGAAGTACCGCATTGCGGGAAAGCCGTTAGACAACGAAACCGTTCTCTCTCTTGCAATTGAGATCGCCGATGGATTGGACGCGGCCCACACGGAAGGCATCGTCCACCGCGACATCAAGCCTGGGAACATCTTCGTGACCAAGCGCGGTCACGCGAAGATTCTCGACTTTGGGTTGGCAAAAGTTACACCTATCCTCGGCAGCGCCAGAGTGTCTGGAGCAACGGAGCAATCGACGGTCACTTTGGAAGAGCACTTGACTAGCCCCGGCGCAACCGTAGGCACGCTTGCGTACATGTCGCCGGAGCAAGTCCGCGGCAAGGAACTCGACGC
>Ga0187871_10000995_pt1 | contig 25546 bp, 27 predicted proteins | sample June2016WEW_16_1_FD_132988 | JGI IMG/M metagenome (GOLD analysis project Ga0187871, IMG submission 132988) | Peatland microbial communities from SPRUCE experiment site at the Marcell Experimental Forest, Minnesota, USA - June2016WEW_16_10 | ecosystem: Environmental > Terrestrial > Soil >...
ATGTCTCTTTGGCCTTGGCTGTAAGGTCGTTGAAGTCCTCAAGGTAAGCGCGGTGGGCAGCCAGAATCAAGTCGGCGGCGCGCCGCGCATCGGCCAGCGCCGCAGGCGAGAGCGCTGCCAGGGGTGCCGCCGCATCCGGCGGGAACAGCCGGCGCCACGCCGCGCGCCGGGTCGTGGCAGCCTTCGACTTTGTTACCATCCGGCTATTCCCGTTCTAGCACAAGTGGTCCTCCGCCGCCGCTAGGTCAAACCGGACGGGCGTCCGAATTGGCCTAGGTGACGGTGCCGCAATACCGGTTCGTGTCTATAGTAGTCAGCAACAGGGTTTTTGTCGGTCATAGAACTGGGTCAGCCAAAGTTAGTCTGCCCGCGAGGAGGTTTGGCGATGGCTTTAGACTCATCCGCCCCGCCGGAGAGCCGGCTAGCTGTGCTGGTAGTCAGTCCGCGCGAGGATTGCCTGTCGTCTCTGAAAACTGCCCTGGCGCACTCGAGTTATAACCTTTGCGTGGCGAACGGCGCGGCCGAAGCCAAGGAGATTCTCGGCCGGACTTCGATTCCAGTGATTCTCTGCGAGAGTGAATTACCCGACGGAAATTGGCAAGACCTGTCGGCGGCGGTAGCCGAGCTGGAAAACCCTCCGCTGATAGTCGTGACTTCCCGGCTGGCCGACGAATTTCTTTGGGCCGAGGTGCTTAACCTGGGCGGATATGACGTCCTGGCGCAGCCCTTCAATTCGATCGAAGTCGGCCGGGTAATGAGCATGGCTTGCCGGCGCTGGCACGACCGATGGAAGAAAAGTGGCGGCGAAGCCCCAGGCCTCCAGCGCCTTACCGCCGCACCCTCGTAAATCATCATGCTCCAAAAACCCGGGCACTACCCGTTGCCGTGTCCCCCGCTCTCCCCGTGCTATGCTAAAAACTCCCAAATGGCGCAGACTAGGCCCCTCCCGCGCATCTGCATCGCGCTGGGTTTTCCGGATCTGGATCGGTTGCTGGAGCACGCGCGGCGGGAAGCCGAGGCGGGCGAATCGTTTCTGGAATTCCGCCTCGACTACCTCGAACATCCCGAGCGCGGCGCCCTGGCCATTCACGCCTTCCTCGAACAGTATCCGGACTGCATCGTCCTGGCTACCTGCCGCCGCCACCAGAACCACGGCAAATTCAACGGCAGTATCGAAGAGGAAATGCGCGTGCTCGATGTGGCCGTCACCGCCGGCGCGCAAGCCGTGGACGTGGAGATCGAAAGCGCCGAGTCTGCCGCCGCCAAGCTCAGCCTCTTTCGCGGCCGCGCGCGCCTGGTCGTCTCTTATCACAACTACGAGGCCACGCCGCAGCTCGATACGCTGCTCAACCGTATGACGCGCATCCCGGCCGATGGATACAAGGTCGTCACCACGGCGCGCAAACCCTCCGACTACGGGCGCGTACTGGCGCTGGCCAAGACCCACCCGCGAACGCCGCTCATCGTGCTGGCTATGGGTGAACTGGGCTTTCCCAGCCGCGTGCTCTCCGCCGCTTTTGGCGGTCTGTACACCTACGCCGCGCCCACAGCCACCCAGGGCACCGCGGCTGGACAGGTCTGCGCGCGGCAGTTGCGCCACGTCTATCGCGTCGACAAGCTGTCGCGTTCGACCAAGATCTTCGGCATCGTGGCGGACCCCGTGCGCCACTCGATTTCTCCGGCCGTGCACAACCGCGCCTTCCAATACCGGCGCATGGAGGCGGTCTACCTGCCGTTCCTGGTGGCGCCCGCCCAGATGCGCGATTTCTTCGGACTCGCGGAACACCTGCCCGTGGCCGGCTTCAGCGTGACCATTCCGCACAAGCAGAAGATCCTGCGCTATCTCGATATCGTGGATCCGCTGGCGCGCCGTATCGGCGCGGTGAATACCGTGTGGCGCAAGGCCGGAAAATGGCGCGGCGCCAATACCGACGCGGCCGGTGTCACCGTGCCCTTGGCGCATCAGATGCGTCTGCACAACGCTTCCGTGCTGATCGTGGGAAACGGCGGCGCGGCGCGCAGTGCGGCTTGCGCGCTATCCGATGCCGGCGCGCGCATCGCCCTGGTGGGCCGCAACGCCGACCGCGTGCGGTCGCTGGCCAAGATTTGCGGCGCCGAGCCGTTGCTCGCCGAGCAGCTTGCAGAGCGGCACTTCGATGCACTGGTCCACGCTACGCCGCTGGGCATGTACCCGCACGTCAACGAATGCTTTTTCAACGGCCGCATTCCCGCCGACGTGGTCTTCGATATGGTTTATAATCCGCTCGAAACCGAGCTCACGCGGCGCGCCCGCGAGCAGGGCAAGACCGTCATCCGCGGCATGCAGATGTTTATCGAACAGGCCGTTCGGCAGTTTGAAACCTGGACGGGCGAACAGGCGCCACGCTCCGTGATGGAGAAGGCTGCCCTCGAAGCCCTGAGTTGCATGACATGAAAAACAAAATCACCCGCCGGCAACTGGCTGGCGCCATCTTGACCACTGCGGCGGCCGCGCAAGCGCCACCGTCCACGCCGTCTACTCCGGCCACAGAGCTGCAGGCCGCGCGGGAACAGAACCAGCGCACCGCAGAGGCGCTGGCGGCGGCTTGGGCGAAGGTGCAGAACCCGGTCGAAGTCGAGCCGGCTTTCCACTTCACCGCGTGAGGCGTTATGAAGGAGTTGGGCAGCGAGACATTCTTCGCCGGCATATCCGAGTTGAATCGCATGCTGCTCGCGAAGGAGACGGCCGCGCTCGATTTGGCCCGCGCGTTCGGCCGTCGGCTGGAAGCCCTCGGGCCACGTTACAATGCGCTCGCGCTGCCCCTCACCGAGCATGCCATTCGCCAGGCGAAAGCCGTGGACGCCGAGATCAAACGGGGCCGGTTCCGGGGTCCGCTGCAAGGCGTCCCGTACGGCGCCAAGGATTTGCTCAGCGTGGCCGGACAGGTTACCGCCTGGGGGGCGCGTCCCTATGCCGCCCAGATTTTCAACTACGACGCCACCGTGATTCAAAAACTGGGAGGTGTGGGCGCGCCCCTGGTAGGCAAACTGGCCATGGTCGAGCTCGCCGGAGGTCCCGGATACCGTTACGCCTCCGCCTCTCTGACGGGGCCGGGCTTGAATCCTTGGGATCGCACGCGCTGGTCCGGTGGCTCGTCAAGCGGCTCCGCCATCGCGGTGGCCGCCGGCCTGGCGCCGTTCGCCATCGGATCGGAAACCTCGGGCTCCATCCTTACGCCCGCTGCCTTTTGCGGCGTTACTGCATTGCGACCCACCTACGGCCTGGTCAGCCGCTACGGCGCTATGCCGCTTTCCTGGACCTTGGATAAGCTGGGGCCGTTCTGCCGTTCCGCCGAAGATTGCGGCCTGGTGCTGGAGACCATTGCCGGCGGCGACCGCCGCGATCCGGGATCGGCGGGCAAGAGCTTCTATTACACTCCGCAATACGCGCGCAAGATGAGCGAGCTGCGCATCGGCTTCGCGCCCGTCGATTTCAGCGAGTGGCCGGATGAAACCGCGCGCCCGGCCTTCCAACAGGCTTTGGAAACGATACGAGGCCTGGGCGCCACCATGGTTGAAACCAGGCTTCCCGATTTTCCCTATGGCTCGATCGTCGGCGCTATTATTTCCGTGGATGCAGCCTCCGTGTTCGAGCCTCTGATCGCGAGCGGCAAGGTCGACGAATTAGCGGATCAAAAGCAGATCGCTGGACTCAAAGCCGGCCTGGAAATCCCCGCCAACGTTTATCTGAAAGCCATGCGGGAACGCAGGCTGGCGCGAGACGCGATTTTCAAGCTCTTCGGCGATGTGGATATGCTGCTCACGCCCACCCGTCTGGGTCCGGCGCCGAAAATCGACCAGCCGCTGGACCAACATCCAGATCGCGCCCGGCCGAAGGATGCCGGTCTTACCGCTCTGATTGCGGCGGGCAACCTGGCCGGCATGCCGGCGCTTTCGCTGCCCTGCGGATTTGCGGATAATCTGCCGGTGGCCCTGCAACTGGCGGGGCCGCCCTTCACGGAGAATACGCTGCTCGCCGTGGGCAAAGAGTACCAGAGCCGCACGGACTGGCATAAGCGCAGGCCGCCCGGCGTGTGACGTGGCGCACCCACCCTGGGTGCCGCGTCCCGACTCCTCGGGACGCATGGCGTATCCTACACTCGGTTGATCAAACTCGCCACGTACCCGGCGCCGAATCCATTGTCGATGTTGACCACCGCCACATTGCTGGCGCAGCTTGTGAGCATCCCCAGCAGAGCAGCCAAGCCGTGAAAACTGGCGCCGTACCCGATGCTGGTGGGAACCGCGATCACCGGGCATGAGACCATGCCGCCCACCACGCTGGGCAGCGCGCCCTCCATGCCCGCGCATACCACCACCACGCGCGCTTCGGTCAATCGCGCCGCATGGCTCATCAGGCGATGGATGCCTGCCACGCCCACGTCGTGGATGGTGTCCACCTCGTTGCCCATGACCTCGGCGGTGACCTGCGCTTCTTCCGCCACAGGAATATCGCTGGTTCCGGCGCACACCACCGCGATCTTGCCCTTTCCGCGCACCGTCCTCTCGCGCCAGAAACGGATGGCGCCCGACAGCCGAAAGTATTCGGCGTACTCGAAGCGCGCCTGCACCAGCGCGGCGGTTTCCGCGTCCGCGCGCGTGATCAGCACGTTCCGCGCATTTTCGAGCAGGCTCCCCGCGATCGCGATAATCTGGTCCGGCGACTTGCCTTTGCCGAAGATCACCTCCGGCATGCCGTGGCGCAGCGCGCGGTGGTGATCCACCTTGGCGAAGCCCAAGTCTTCAAAAGGCATGTGCCGCAGGCGGTGCAGCGCGCTGTCTACATCCACCGCGCCTTGGCGCACCTGCTCGAACAACTGCCGGAGCTGCTCCTCATCCATACGGCCAGCATAACAGCCTGGCACGCACGGCGCGGCGGGAGATCCCGGTCACGATCCCCGCCGCACGCTACGAACGAACCGGGCTAGAAGAGGAACTTCAGCGCCAATTGCAGGATGCGTGGGTTGTGCGCACCATTGGGATGCAAGAAGCTCTGGTCGAGACAACTCGCGTCGCCCGCCGAATTGTTGGCGCCGCCATAGCAACTGATCGAGTTATTGATGCCGCTCCATTGCGTGTGATTGAACACATTGAAGGCCTCGGCGCGGAATTGCAAATTGGCGCGCTCGTTCATGTGAAAATTCTTGAACAAACCCATGTCGAAGTTCCAGCGGCCGGGATTGGTCATCAGGTTGCGACCGGCATCGCCGAAAGTCAGGCCGGTGGGCGCCGCGAAAGCGCCGGGATTGTACAGTAGCGGACCAATGATATTGGCCGCATTCGTAATGGGCGGCGGGGCGTTCGGATTGCCGATCACATCGGCAAAAGAGTTAGTTCCCGTGCCATTGCCCACGCCGGCGCCTGGTATCAGGTTGTTGCCGGTGTTGGCCACCACGCTAAAAGGCGTTCCGGACTGGACAGTGGCGAGACCCGACCATTGCCAGCCTCCCAGCACTTTGCCGCTCAGCTTGCTCGTATTGGTGAAGAACGGCGCGTCGAACACGTACCCGACGTTCAGGATGTGGCGCTGGTCGAAGTTCGAACTGGCCCGCGTCATCTCCATATTGTACGAGTTGAGGAAGTTGCCATCGTACCGGTCCGAAGAGTCGTCGAGAGAATGGCTCCAGGTATAAGCGAGCGTGAACTGGGCATATCTCGCGTTCCGATGCGCCGAAACCTGCAGCGCGTTGTACTCGGAATTAGCTCCCTGCTCGACGAGCGTGATAGTGTTATAGCCGGTGTAGGGCCGATACGGATCGGCGCCGCCGCCGCAAGCGACGGACAGGTCCTGGGCCGCCACTCCGGACAGCGCCTGGCCGTTCACCACGCCCGACACGTTCGGAGTCCACGCGCCGGTCACCGTGTTGCAGATGGCCGAAGTCAGTGGCTGCCCCGGCTGGAACGGATTGTTGCTCACGGGCTGGAGTTGGTTGATGTCCCGCTGCCACGTCAGGTGCGTTCCCTTGCTACCCACATAAGCGATAGTGGCCACCGTGTCTTTGGCTATGTCGTGCTGCACGTCAAAGTGCCACTGCTGCACGTAGGGATAGTGTATCTGAGCGCCGTAGTCGGTGATGCCGGTGGTGCCCGATAAGCCGTTTCCGCCGATATTGGTGTAGCCGGTAATGTTGTACAGAGTGGGATCCAGAACGCCGGGAGGCGCGCCCTCCAGCCCCGAGATACCTTCGTTCCCGTTCAGGTGCTCGTAAAAGATCCCGTAACCGCCGCGGATGGCCCATTTGCCCTGTCCCGTGGGATCGAACGCAAACCCTAAGCGCGGCGCCCAATTCACGAAGTGCCCTTTGGAACAGCTATTGGGAGTGCCGCCCGTGCCGCACGCGACCTCGCCATCGTAGGCGTTCCCTACACCCGGCACCAGGTCGCCTTGCACACCCGTGATATTGCCCGTGACGTCGATCTGGGGCGCTTGCGCGGGATTGTAAAGCGACGGGAAGAAATTGTAGAACTCGTTGTATCTATTCGTGTACGCGCCGAAACCGCTCATGCGCAGACCCAGGTTCAGCGTCAGTTTCTTGCTGACGTGCCAATCGTCCTGGATATACGGTTCAAATACTTTGTCGCGGTAGTAATACTTGAGCTGCTGGTTAACCTGAGAGTAGTTCGCGATGCGGCCAACCAGGAAGTCCGCCCAGGCGTTGCCCGTGGAAACCGGCGAGGTGTTACTGAAGTTCAGGAACCCGCCGAGTTCCGAGCCGCCGTCTTCGTTCTTCTGGGCTAAGGCGATATAGCCGCCGATGTAGACATTGTGCGATCCCCAGATCTTGGCGATCTGGTCGCGGAAGGTGTAGGTGGGGTTGGCATTGTTCCAGGGCGCATTGCCGCCAACGTCCGCGGTGAAACCGCCGCCATAGGGCGCCCCATTGTTGATGCTGAAGCCGGGCAGCTTGCCGTCATATCCGTTGTTGAACAGCGCCGTCATGGTCATGGTGGAAGGCCGCTGCCAATCACCCGAGGGTGTCAGGAAGATGTGATCGGCGGTATAGCTGAAGGTGAACTCGTTCAGCAGGCTCGGTGTCAGATTCGAAGCCGTGTGCATGGTGAAACTGGTGCCGGGACCTACGAATTTCGTCTGCTCCGTGGGGAAACTGTCGCCGCTCCACAATGACGTTGGGGTGATCGTATTCCATGAATCGTGGATGTAGTGGAAGAATATGCGTTCGGTGTCCGAAAAGTTATGATCGACGCGGACCAGTTCTTCGCGCCAATTGGTGGGCGTTACCGCGGATGCGGTGAAGAAGGATTCAGCTCCGCTGCCGGAGGTAGGCGCCGGGACCATTCCCATCATCGCCTGGGCGTTCGGATCGATGGGCACCGTGTTGTTCGGATAATACGCGCTGGTAACCGGGTTGACTGGACAATCCGGAAAGCTGGTGGTGTTCACGGCACTGCCCGACGCCGGGCAAACGTCGTTGAAAATACCCTGCCGCTCCTGGGTCGATGGCACCTGGTTATCGAACGTGGCCGGCAGCCGGTCCATGCGCCACTCCTCGCTCCAGAAAAAGAAGGTTTTATCCTTCGACTTGTTGTACACCTTCGGGATATACACGGGACCGCCGACGGTGTATCCGAAATCGTTCTTCTTGTATGACGGCACGTTCGGCGCAAAGAAATTGCGAGCGTTAAAGTCGTTGTTCCGTACGAATTCATACGCGTCGCCATGGAACTCTTTTCCGCCGGACTTGGTCACCACCTCCACGGTGCCCGATCCGTTGCGGCCATATTGCGCGCCGTAGTTGGAAGTCAGGACCTTGAACTCCGCGATGGCGTCGACGCTGGGATAAACGTTCAGCGTGTCGTTGCTGCCATTGTCCATGTTGTCGCCGCCGTCGAGTTCCCAGTTGTTGTATTCGACGCGGCCGCCGTTAACGCTCCACGAGACGTTGCCGTAAACACCGACCGTGCCTTCATCCTGTCCGGTCTGGTTGCTGACTCCCGGCGTCAACGAGATGAGCTGCGTGTAGTTACGCCCGTTCAAGACCATCCCGCTGACTTCCTTGCCCGTAACCACGCCGGAGACCTCGCTCGACTCGGTTTCGACCTGGGTCACGGCGGCGGCCTCCACAGTCACCGTAGTTTTCACTTCCCCGACGCCAAGCGTGGCGTCGACGCGCGCGCGCTGCGAGACGGTGAGGACGATGCCCTTGGCATCGTACGTATTGAAACCCACGGCGCTCACGGCCAGATCGTAATTGCCGGGCGGGATCGCCGCAAACAGGTATTCGCCATCCGCGTTGGTGGTGGTTTTCAGTGGCGTTTGGGTGCCCGTGTTGGTCAAGGTGACTTCGGCCTTGACGACTACCGCACCAGTATTATCTCTAACCGTGCCTGTGATCGAGCCCGTGCCCTGCGCGAACAACGTGGGCGCAAGCAGGATCAGCAGCGGCAAAAGCGTTCGAAGAAAGCGCTGCATCGTGGACCTCCCAAGTTTTTTTTGGACTCTCGTTGCACCAAATACTATGCCCGTATTTACTAACCTTATACTATGCCAGTTTTGCTAACCTTCGTTCGGAATGGCAGTAGTATAACTCCAATCTGTCCTTTATTGAAGCTTTTTTTTAGGGGGCAGTGGCGGCGCCACCAACCCCGCGGGTCCTGCCGCTCGTGATTAGAGCGCTGGCTCGGCTAGCCATTCACAACGCTGAAGCCCCATGCCGCTCGTTTTTCCGAATAACGGAGATGCCGGTTTGATTTGTGGATCCTTCCCATAGACCCGCTCTTCACCCATGGATTCAATAATATCCGGACACACGCGGGCGGACCGGGCGAGTACGCCGCAAGGCCCTTAAGGCCTGTGCCATCTAGAATTCCAGCGTCTGGCCCAGGCTCAGGCCCAACCGCCGCGCCTCGCCGCCGCCCAGTTCCAGCACGTATTGCGCGGTTTGCTGGCCCCCGTAATTCGCGCACAGGCTCGCCTTGGTCTCGCATGGAGGCGTGTCGGGGGAGATCTCCACGATCCGATGGCTGGGGTCCATCCAAACGATATCCAGCGGAATCCGCACTTGGTACATCCAATACTTGTACTGACCCGGTGTCTGGTGGATGAACAGCATGCCCCGTCCGCGCGCCAGAGAATCGCGAAACATCATCCCCTTTTGCATATCTATGGGATCCATTTCGACTTCGGCGCGAATCGCTTGCCCGTCGGGCAGCGTGACCTTGCGCGTTCCAACCACGTCGGCGCCCTCGTTTTCCGGGCCACCGCAACCGGCCGCGATGAGCGCCAGCGGCAACAAGAACGTACGAAAGGGCGTCGAATAGCGCATGCGATAAAATGGTAACGCGGTTGAAGCTATGTGGAAACGCTTCCGGCTCACGCTGGAGATGATCAAGTTCGAGCATTCTGTCTTCGCCCTGCCATTCGCGCTTACCGGGGCGCTGCTCGCCATTCGCCAGTCCAACCTGAGCGGACCCGCCGCCTGGGCAAAAATCGGCTGGATCGTGGTGGCCATGGTGGGCGCGCGCTCGGCGGCCATGGCTTTCAACCGCTTGATCGATGCCGGAATCGACGGGCGCAATCCCCGCACGCGCATGCGCCATCTGCCCGCCGGTGTGCTCACGCGCGGCTTTACCTGGGGCTTCGTGACGGTGTCCGCACTGGTCTTTGTGTTCGCCGCGGGCGAGTTGAATCCGCTTTGCTTCCGCCTGGCGCCCGCGGCGCTCGGAGTCGTATTCTTCTACTCATTCACCAAACGCTTCACGTCATTCTCACACCTGGTGCTGGGATTCGCGCTGGGCGTGGCGCCTGCGGCGGCCTGGATCGCGATTCGCGGATCGCTCGATCCCCGCATCCTATGGCTTACCGCGGCCGTCACTTTCTGGACCGCCGGCTTCGACGTGATCTATGCCTGCCAGGATTATGAGTTCGATTCGGTGGAGGGACTCTTCAGCCTGCCGCGCCGTCTGGGCATCGCCGGCGCATTGCGCGTGGCGCGCCTCTTCCATGTGCTGATGATCGCCTGCCTGCTGGCTCTGGTTTCGAGCCTCGGCTTGGGCGCCTTGAGCCTGGCGGGTGTGGCGGCCGTCACCGGGCTGCTGATCTACGAACACCGCCTGGTGAAAGCCAACGATCTCTCACGCGTGGATGCCGCCTTCTTCACCATGAACGGCTATGTGAGCATGCTATTCTTTGTATTCTGGGCTGCCGATGTCTTATGGAAATCGTAATTGACGACCCTCGCCTGAAACCTATTCTCGAAAAAGTCGAAGCGGGCCGACGTCTCTCCTATGACGACGGCGTGACGCTGTATCGGACCTCCGACATTCTGTCCGTGGGTTACATGGCGAACCTGGTGCGCGAGCGATTGCACGGCTCCACCACTTACTTCAACGTGAACCGCCACATCAATCCGACGGATGTGTGCGTGGCCAGTTGCCGTTTGTGCGCGTTCGGCAAACGCGCCAAGGATCCCAAGGCCTACACCATGTCGCTCGAAGAGGTGTGGTACCGCGCCGGCGAGGGCTGGAGCGAGGCCGTCACCGAGTTCCATATCGTGGGCGGGTTGCATCCGGAGCTGACCCTGGATTGGTATTGCGAGATGCTGCGCGGGCTGAAGAACCGCTTCCCGCAAGTGCATCTGAAAGCCTTCACCATGGTGGAGGTGGCTTACCTGGCGCAGCGCGCGAAAACGTCCGTGCGCGACGTGCTGGAGCGGTTGCGCGACGCCGGTATGGATTCGCTGCCAGGCGGCGGCGCCGAGATCTTCTGCGACCGTGTGCGGCGCATCATCTGCGACCACAAGATCACCGGCGACCAGTGGATCGAAACCGCCCGCACGGCGCATTCGCTCGGGCTGCATTCCAACTGCACGATGCTCTACGGCCACATCGAGAACGCCGAGGACCGCGCGGATCATCTGGTCAAGCTGCGCGCCTTGCAGGATGAAACTGGCGGGTTCGTGACCTTCATTCCGCTGGCCTTCCATCCCGATAACACGCCGCTGCACCACATCCCCAAGACCACCGGGTTCGCGGACATCAAGAATATCGCGGTGGCGCGTCTGATGCTGGACAACATTCCTCACATCAAGGCGTATTGGATCATGATGACGCCGCGCATCGCGCAGATCGCGCTGCGCTTCGGCGCGGACGATATAGACGGCACGGTGGTGGAGGAAAAGATCTATCACGACGCCGGGGCCACTACCAGCCAGTCGCTGCGGCGCGGCGAGCTGCTGCAGTTGATCCGCAAAGCTGGGCGGGAGCCGGTGGAGCGGGACACGCTGTATCGGCCGGTCACGCGGACGGAGACTGCGTTCACAGTGCTGGTGTGATGGGTCTCACTGCTATCGAAGCAGCCGCCGGAGCAGCACATCGCCTACGTCCCGGCTAGCATCCATCACGGCTGCAACCAGGACTGCTTCGGGGTGTATGTGGTAGATCATTCGGTAACGGGAAACCAGGATCTCTCGGTAAGTTGTAATTCCCTCTTGCAGCAGCTCCGGGACCATCCGGCCGCGCAAAGCGTTATGCCCAAGAGTCTTCGACTGCTTCAGAAGATCCCGGCCCAGCCGGCGCGCCGGGGCGGGCCGATCGGCGGCCACGAATTCCAGGATTTCAAACAAATCCTCGTAAGCCGGCGCCGCCCAGCGTACTGGCAGTCGCTTCACCCCGGAAACCTTTTCTCGAATTCGACTTCCACCCCTTCCTGCGATTTCCAGTGTCCCTTCCGATACTCGGCGTCGGAATGAGACAGAATCTTCAGGAGAACCAGGGCATCCTGCATCTCCTCATAGCTGGCAGCATCCATGACGACCGCGCGCGCCTGCCCGTTTTGGGTGATTACAACCGGACTGCGGTTCTCGTTTACGGAGTTAACGAGTTCGGCCGAATGCGTCTTCATGTACGTGATCGGTTTGACGTTAGATGCCCTCATGGTGCTTAATATAGCACCAAATTCGGCCTGTTGCCCGATACACCCATCACCGCAAGGCCTTCCACAGCAAAAACAGCGCGCCGCCCAAGAAGCCGGCGGCCGCCTGATACTCGCGGTTCTTCATATACAGCGCCCCTTGGAACGCGCGCCGCTCGCCCGCGGGACTCATGCGCGGCAGCAGCGCAGGCACACGCGCAGCGTATTCCGCGTACTCCGGAAACAGGCTGCGCAAATGCTGCTGCTCAAGCTGAATCACGGGCAGATAGATGCACACAAACACCGCCGCGAACAACGCGCCCAGCCCCACACTGCGGGTCGCCAGCGCCAGCCCCGCGGCCACCAGTAGCGTTCCCAGATAGAGCGGATTGCGCGTATACCGGTAGGGTCCGCTGGCGGACAGCTTCTGGTTCTTGGTCAGGTGGCCGGCGGCCCACGCGCGCAGCGCCAGCCCCAGCAGCGAAACCGGCAGGCCGTAGGCCAGCGACCGCGCATCCGGACGCGAAAACCACGCAAACGCGGCCACCAGCACGAAACCGCAAGGCACGCGCAGGCGAGCCACGAAATCCGCGTAGGGCTTTGGGAATTGCACCTTCAAGCTAGACAATCCGCCGGATGGTTGCGCCGAGCAAGCTGCGGCTGGAGCGCGTCGAACACCGCATCGGGTGTCACCGCGCGCATGCTGGCATCGATCTCGTTGCGCCGCTTGTACGACGTGACCGCATCAGGACTGCGCAGCACCGTGAAGCTGGTACCATAAGGGCCTGTCTGTGCCGGATCGGTAGGCCCGAAGATGGCCACGCCCGGCCGGCCCAACGCGGCTGCCACATGCAGAGGTCCGCTATCGACGCCCACAACGGCTGCGGCGCGGCGAGTCGCGTCAATGAGGCCTTCGATGGACGAAAAATGCGGCACAGCGCCAGTTACTCCGGCCAGCGTTTTCCGAACGGACGGCGGACCGTTCAAAACCAGCGGGACACCCCCTTCACGGCGCAGGCGCTCCGCCAGGCGCGCGTAGTAGTCGAGCGGCCACTGCTTCGCACGCCAGCCGCTCAGCGGACTAGCCAATACGAAAGCACCCGTCGGCAATTCCCCCTCGGCGCGGCCCGGCGGCAGCGGAAACGCATGCAGCGCGGTAGACGCGCCCGCGGCGGCAGCCAGCTCCAGGTTCCGATCCACCCGGTGGATCGATCGCGCCAGCACTTTATCGGAATAGAACATCGCCGCTAGCGGCTCCCGCGCCAGAGTTCGATCGAAGCCGTAAATCCGTTCCGTGCGCGCCGCGCACGCCACCAGCGCGGACTTAATCAACCCCTGGAAATCCACCGCGAAATCGAATCGCCCTTCGCGCAACTCGCGCCAGGCGCGCGCCAGGCCGGCGCCAGTGCCGCGATCCAGAAGCACCACGCGATCCACGAACGGATTCGCTTCCAGCAGCGGCGCCCAGCGCGGCTCCACCACCCAGGTCACCTGCCATCCGGGAAATGCGTGCTTGAGCGAAGCCGCGGCCGGCAGCGCGTGGACTATGTCCCCCATCGCGCCCAGGCGGACCACCAGGATACGGCCGCTGCTACTGCGATTTCTCACCACGTAAGTCTAACAGGTCGAGCGCCACGCCGGCCACGCGCGCGGCGGTGACGCGCGTCATGCAGCGATGATCGATGGGACACGTGCGCAGCAGGCACGGGCTGCACTCCACTTGTTCGCGCACTACGCGCGCCCAAGCGCCGGTGGGTCCGGTGGTGGTATCGTCGGTGGCGCCGAATATGGTCACGGTGGGCACTCCCAGCGCCGACGCAATGTGCATGGCCCCGGAATCGTTGGTGATAAACACACGGCACGCCGCTGCCAGGTCGATGAATTGCCGCAGGGTGGTCTCGCCGGCAAAGTTGCGCACGGCGATGCCATCGGCGCGGATCGCCGCGGCCACCGGCTCACACAGTTCGCGTTCCGCCGCGGAGCCGAACAACGCCACCGACGCGCCGTGCGCGCGCGCCACCAGCACCGCCGTTTCCGCGAAGCGCTCCGGAAGCCAACGCTTGGCATCGCCGTAGGCCGCACCTGGACTGACTCCTACAACCGCCGACGACAAACCCGCCTCGCGCAACGCCTGGTAGCCGTCCAATCGGATTTCGGTGCACGCCGGATATTCGTGAATGATGCCGGCGCGGCGCAGCAGTTCCAGATAGTAGAAGCGTTCGTGCCGCGGAATTTCGCCGGGTTCGGGCGGCGGAATCGCCTCGGTAAGCAGCCATCCGCGACCGTCGCGCCTGTAGCCGATGCGGCGCGGAATGTGTGCCATCCATGCCACCAGCGCGGCGTCGAACGAATTAGGCAGCAGGATGGCGCAATCGAAACCCTCGCGACGCAATTCGGCGGCGGCTTGGCGACGGTCGCGTGGGAATAACATCACGCCGTCAATGGCTCCTTCGCGCGCATACAGATCGGCGACCGCAGCGCGCGCCGCGACCGTCACATGCGCCCCCGGAAACGCTTCGCGCACCGCGCGGATGGCCGGCAGCGACATCACCGCATCGCCCACCCAGTTGGTCGCCCGGATCACGATTTTCGTCTGGTTTCGCGGCAGACCGTCATTTTAACAGCCCGTATCGGCAAGATTCGGATAGAGTCCGCTGAAGGTCCGCGTTATGCTGGCGGAGTGAAGCTGGCCGAACTTGGATGGACCGAAATCGAGGCGTCGCTGTGGCAGTGCGGGTACGCCAAGCTTCCGCCCCTGCTGACGGCTGCCGAATGCGCGGCGCTGGTCGCCCTCTACCGGCGGCGCGAACTGTTTCGCAGCCGCATCGACATGGCCCGCTATCGGTTCGGCGTGGGCGATTATCAATACTTCGATTACCCTCTGCCGGAGATCGTGCGGGAATTGCGCGAGCGTTCCTATCCGCCGCTGGCCGCCATCGCCAATCGCTGGATGGAGGCGTTGGGCGACGACACCCGGTTCCCGGCCGGGCTGGCCGAATTCACCGCGCGGTGCCGCGCCGCCGGCCAAACCAAAGCTACGCCTCTGCTGCTGCATTATGAAGCGGGCGGCTACAACGCCTGCATCAGGACCTGTATGGAGACCTGGCGTTTCCCCTGCAACTCGTCTGCTTCCTGAGCCAGCCCGAAGCCGACTATACCGGCGGCGATTTCCTGCTTGTGGAACAACGGCCGCGGGCGCAATCCATCGGCCAGGCCATCCATGCCCGGCGCGGCGAGGCGGTGGTCTTCACCACGCGCTACCGGCCGGTGAAGGGCGCGCGCGGGTATTATCGCGCGAATATCAAGCATGGCGTGAGTCCCCTGCTATGGGGCACGCGCTACACGCTGGGCATCATCTACCACGACGCGCGTTAGAATTCCGTAGGGAGGTGCAAGGTATGGCAACCAGTCCGATGGAGTATATTTGGCCCGGCGTGATTGCGGCACAGGCAATCTACGTGGCGGCGAAGCTGCGCATTCCCGACCTGCTGGCTTCCGGCCCGAAAACCGTCGAGGAACTCGCCTCGGATTGCGGGGCGCACGCTCCCGCGCTCGAGCGCCTCTTGCGCGCGCTGGCCACTCTCGAAATGTTCGCGCCGGCGCCCGACGGCCGTTTCCACAACACGCCCCTTACTGAGATGCTCTGCAGCGATCATCCCCAGCGGCTGCGCGATGGCGCGTTGCTGCTGCCCGCTCCCTTTCTTTGGCGCCCGCTCGGCGACCTTTACGAATCGGTGCGCACGGGCGAACCGGCGTTCCAGCGGGTCTTCGGGCAGCGCTTCTTCGAATACCTCGCTACGCATCCGGGCGACGCCGCGGTCTTCAATGCCGCGATGACCCAAGGCATCGCCTGGAGCACGCCCGCGCTCCTGGCGGCCTACGACTTTTCGCGCTTCGAGCGGCTGGTGGATGTGGGCGGCGGCGAGGGCGCCCTGCTGCGCGACATCCTCGCGGCCACCCCGCGGCTGCGTGGCCTGCTCTTCGATCTGCCCGCGGTGGTGGCCGGCGCCGGCGGGATTTTGGCGGGCGAGATCGCCGCACGCTGCGAAATCGTGGGCGGCGATTTCTTCGACTCGGTGCCAGAAGGCGCGGATGCCTACCTGCTGAAGGGCGTCATTCACGACTGGCCGGACGACGATGCCGCCAGAATCCTGCGCAACACCCGGCGCGCCATCCCTGCCGGCGGCACGCTTCTTGTCGTCGAACCTATCGATTCAGGCGCGCGCCCGGCCGGCCTCAGCGATTTGCTGATGCTGGCCATCGGGGGCCGCGACCGGAGTGAAACTGAGTTTCGCGCGCTGCTCGCCGCCGCGGGTTTCGAGCTGACGCGACTCATTCCGACGGAGGCGTCTTCGGTGATCGAGTGTCATCCCGTCCAGTGAAATCCCACTTTGGCCGCAAGGAACGGATAGCTTCGCCGCGCCCCAGCGCATACGCTCGAAGTATGGCTACCATAATGAACAGCAGCTTGGCGATGGCTCCCAAAGACGAACAGGCCTACTGGGAAGCGAATTTCTGGGAGGCGCTGGAAACCCGCGACACCCACATGGACGGCGTCTTCTTTTTCGCCGTGATCACTACCGGCGTGTACTGCCGTCCGTCGTGCCCGTCGCGGCGGCCGCGGCGCGAGAACGTGATTTTCTTTCAACGGCGGGACGCCGCCGAACGGGCCGGCTTCCGTCCCTGCCTGCGCTGCAAGCCGGAACGAGAGCGCGCGCGCGATGCCCGGTCGGAGCTGGTCGAGAAGATTTGCCGGTACTTGGAGCAGCACCTGGATGAAGGCGTCACGCTCGACGGACTCAGCCGCCAATTGAATCTCAGCCCGTTCCATCTGCAACGGACGTTCAAAGCGGCCACCGGCATCACGCCGCGCGCCTACGCCGATTTCTGCCGCCTGGAATCCTTCAAAGGCGGGTTGCGCGAAGGCCGCTCCGTAACCACCTCGATGTACGATGCCGGTTACGGGTCCAGCAGCCGGCTCTATGAACGCGCGGCTTCGCAGCTTGGCATGACGCCCACCGCATACCGGCGCGGCGGCGCGGGTCTCGACATTCGCTACGACATTTTGGATACGCCCGCCGGCATGCTGCTGGTGGCCGCTACCGGCAAAGGCGTGTGTGCGATCCAGTTTGGCGGCTCGGCGAAGATGCTGGATGAGTCCGTACGCGCGGAATTTCCCGCTGCCAATCTGCAGCGCGATCCGGCGTTTCTGAGCCCATGGGCCAGCCAGTTGCGCGCGCACCTCGACGGGCGATTGCAGACGCTGGATATTCCGCTGGATATACAAGCGACCGCTTTCCAGCGGCGGGTTTGGGAATATCTGCAGACAATCCCTTACGGACGCACGGATACATACGGCCAGATTGCCAAGCAGATTGGCCGGCCGCTTGCCGCTCGGGCTGTGGCGCGCGCTTGCGCTTCAAATCCTGTGGCTGTGGCGATCCCGTGCCATCGCGTGGTGCGCGGCGATGGCGAGATGGGCGGGTATCGGTGGGGGGTGGAGCGGAAGCAGAAGCTGCTGCGGATGGAGAAGAGCACAAAGAAGAGCGGGGTCGGGGGCCCCGCACAGCCTGCGAGGCTGCCCCACTAAGGTTGATCCAGGCGCAGCTCGGCCAGCGTGCCGCTCATGTGCATCTCTTTGCTCCCGCTGGTGAGCTGAATAAGCAGGCGGCCGTCGGGCTGGGTGGCTCCCTGGCCGGTATACGTTTCATCGCCCGACACCAGTTGCAGATCCGTGAAGCGCAGGATTGGCGCAGATTGCGCCCACGCGAGGTCATACTCGCCGGAAACGCTCTCCAGGCCGGGCAACGCGTCCATCTCGAGGCCGCGCGCAGTGAAGGCGCCGGTGGAATGCAGGCGCGCCAGCAATTCCATTCCCGTGCCGCTGGATTCCAATGCGGTCTCCGCATCCACCTTGCCCGACTTCCACTCCACGCCCTTGGCGCGCGCTTGCAACCGGTACGCGGGACGGTTGCCACGCAGGCCAACCGTCAGGACGCCGGTGATGCGGCCGCCATTGAGACTGGCGCGGATGTCCGCAAACTCCGCTTTCGCCGCATCCCAGACAAGGTGCGCCTGGAGACCCGCCACGTCCGATCCGCCCAGATGAAGCGTGCCGATTTGCACCGCGGCATCCAGATGACGATCGAGCAGCCACTCGGGCATGGACGGCCGGCCCAGGCTCAACGCGCGCGCGATCAATCCGCGGCTGTGTCGCAGGGTAGGCATCAGCAACCGTTCCAGTTCGGCCGCATCGGCCTCCGGAATCAAGATACGCAGGCGATGCGGGCGGGGCATTTGCGGCTCATAGCGGTATTCGCCCTGCACGGCGATATTGCCTGCTTGTGCGCGGATCTGATCGAGCATCACCCGCGCCCCATCGATGTGGGCTGTGGCGGATTCCACCGCGACAGGCTCGGCGAGTCCGGGCAACGGAAACCGGGCATCTTGCAGGTCGATGGCGCCGCTCCAGCCGGACTTCGTTGGCGGCGCGGCCGGGGCGGACGCGGCCACCTGGTAGCGAAGCTCGCCTTTCCACGTGCCGCTCGAAACCTGATCCAGCCATGGAATGGCAGCCAGCGCGGCCTGCGCGCGCAGAGATTCCACGCGCATGGCATCGGTCGAAATCGTGAGATCGAGCGATTGGTTTTTCCAGTCGTAATCGGCTTGCAGTTGGGCGGTCTCGTCCTGCGCGGTGCGCACTTCGGCGGGGGAAAGCCGGGCGTGACCGCCGTCGAAAATCAAGCGCGCCTGCTGCGAGCGAATGGGAGGAGAATCGGGAATGGCAATCGAGGCATCGTGGAAATCCAGCTCGCCTTGCAGGCTGCCTTGCCCCGTGTAGCCCAGCACGCCGTCGAGCGATCCGGTCACGTTCAAATTGGGCGGCAGATCCGCGCCCATGTGACGGGCCAGATCGAGCACGGGACTCGCGGGAAAACGGTTCCAATTGAGGGCCACGCCCCAATGCGGCTGGGAGAGATAATCGGAACAACGAAATCGTACGGCCAGGGGGAGCGTTTCGCCGCCCGCCGTGCTGGATTCCATCTCCACGATCTGAGCGGGCACATTCAGCCGCCCCGCCAGGCGCAATGGCCAACTCTGCCCATACGGCGGCATGCGGTCCCAGCGGTGGACGCCTACGATGTCCATGTTGCCGGAGATACGGATATCTTCGAGCGGCCCGGCCAGATGCATGCGCGCGGCCACCGTGCCATGCACGCCGGCGTCAAAACCGTGCAACAACGCCACGATCTCACTGATTTCGCTCTTTTCCAGACGCACATCCAGATCCAGGCGGCCCGCGCCGGCCCCGGTCCAGCGGCCGCGTGCGACGATCTCGCCGAATCCGTGCGCGGGCTTGTCGGTGCGCGCGGGCGCGCCGGTGAACTGTACGTTCCAGGTGGCTGCGCCCTGGCTTTGATTTAAGCCGGGAGGAGCGATATCCAAGTCGGTATCGGTCAGGTAGAAGACAGATTTGGTGTCGCCGAACTTGAAGTTGATGCGTCCCGAACGCACATGCAATTCCGGAATAGCGCGGATCACAGAGCTGTTCAGCAGGGGCTCGAAGTTCCAGCGGCCCGGTTCGGAAGGGCCGCCGGTCTTGGCCACGTTAATGCTGGCGTCATCCAGGCGGATGGAGGCGAATTCCAGATGCCCGCCGAAAATCGAGGTGAGCCGCGGCACGGCTTCGAGCGACCCCACATAGGCGATCGGCTCGATGCCGATGGCGGGGTTCTCGTGGATCACCACGTTGTCGACCGAGAAGCCCGGTCCGGCGAACAGGCTGAAGTGGATGGCGCCCAGCTCGACCTCGCGGCCCAGCGCGCTTTCGAGCGCCGCGCGGATGCGCGGGGCGAACCGGTTGCCGCTCAAGTAAGGTGCGGCGATACCAGCCGCCAGCAGTAGGGCCAGTGCGATGCAAAGCCACTTCGCCACGCGTTTCACGGTGCGTCTCATGCGCCGCTCCCGGCCAGCAGGCTGGCGTAGGCCGCCGGATCGTCCACATCCGCCAGGATGCCGGGGTCGTCCACGTCCAGGTAGGCGATTCCGTCGGCGTGGTGCGTTACCACTTCCCTCGCCGAAGAGCCGGCCGGCAGAGCCAGGAATTCCGGAATGAGAGATCTCGAGATCCAAATGGGATGCCCGCGCCGGCCGTCGAATCGCGGGATGCGCAGGGGCGCCGGCGCGCTCGACGCAAGCAATGCGTCAATGGTGGCGGGCGCCACGGCCGGATGATCGACCAGGGTGAACAGTACACCCTCGGCATCGGCGGGCACCGCGCGCAGGCCGCATTGCATGGACGTAAGCTGGCCCAGGCGGAAATCCGGGTTCTCCACCACCACGGCTCGGCCCGCGCGGCGCAATCCGGCGCGTACGGTTTCACTCTGTGCGCCCAGCACGGCGATTACGGGCGAGCAACGCGGCGAAAATAGGCCGATGAGGCGGTCCAAAAAGGTCTCTCCCTGAAACTGCAGCAGCGCTTTGGGCGAGCCCATGCGCCGTGACTCGCCTGCCGCGAGGATCAGCGCGCAGGTCACTTTGGCGACAACGCAGGCAGTGGTTCGCCGGCAAACACCGACTTGGAGAGGGACCGCCAGCCGGAGTCCGCGTTGCGCCGCACCGCGATCATCTCGGCCACGACGGATACGGCGATTTCTTCCGGCGAAACCGCTCCGATCTCCAGTCCCATGGGCGCGAACACGCGCGCGAAGCCCTCCTGGGAGATGCCTTCCTTCTCCAGTTCCTTGATGACGTTGATGACCTTGCGTTTGCTGCCGATCATGGCAATGTATCGCGCGCTGGTGGAGACGGCCCAACGCAACACACGCATATCGTCGCGATGGCCGCGCGTGACGATAATCACGTAGCTGGTTTCGTTGACGGCCAGCTTGGCGAAGACCTCTTCGTACTCCTCGGCGTAGATCTCGACGGCTTCGGGAAAGCGATCGCGGTTGGCGAAGTTCTCCCGGTTATCGACGATGGTGGTGGAGAATCCGGCCAGGTGGGCGACTTTGGAAATGCTTTTCGAGATGTGGCCGGCGCCGAATATAAAAGCGCCCGGTACGGGCAAAACCGGTTCTACGAAGATATCCAGTTGGCCGCCGCAAATGAGACCGTTATCGTACGCGGCATCCTGGCCGAGGTTGAAGCTGAGATGGCGCGGCTGCTCCTTTTCGATCACGTCGCGGGCCGCGTTCCACACTTCGGCCTCCACGCAGCCGCCGCCGATGGTGCCGATCATGGAACCGTCTTCGCGGACCAGTAGCTTGGCGCTCTCGTAACTGGGGATGGATCCGCGCACCTGGACGATGGTGGCGATGGCGCACTTTTGGCCGAGTTTGCGCAGGCGCAAGATCTCCTCGTAGACATCCATTCCAGTGCAATTATACCGCGCGGTGATTGGCCGCCGATAAACGCCGATCAACGCCGATGAAACGCCAGCATCTGGGATGGGGCGGGGGAATTGGAGCTTGTTGGCGAGTTATACACAGTTGTGCAGAATTGTGCAGAGTTGTGCATCCACGGCGCGGTAGAACAGTTTCTGCCGAATCATGACGAACGAAGCCAATTTCATGTAAACCTTTTGTTTTCAGGGTGTCCACGTCAATTACGCCACGTCCCGGCACGGATCTGGTGGGGAATTGTTCGCCCGGGACGCAAGCCGGTGTCCTGCTCACCCGAAGTTACAATAGCATGACCGCATCGGACGATTGGCGGGAGCAATCAGCGATTTGTTTTTGTTTTCAGAGAGATAGAATTACGGTGCGGCGCGTGATTGCACGTCGGGCGCCTAGATCTGCTCGTCGGCCGAAGGCCCGTACAGCGCGGGTACTGGCACGTCGTTAAGCCGCAGATAAACGGCTAGTTGGCCGCGATGGTGAATGATATGGTTCATCACCATGCTGCGCAACACGGCGACACGTGGCATGGTGAAAATAGTCTTGCCGCCGAATAGCAGGCTCCAGGGCGTCATTAACTGCGCGTCGCTGGCGGCGGCGATGGCGGCGCGCGCCGTGGCGACGTTCTTGTCGAACAACTCCAGAAGCTCAGCGCGCGAAGCCGCAGTTTTGGGCTGATAGGGAGGAGCGCCCGGCGGTGCAAAATCAAACGATTCGGATTCGAGCGCGGTGGGCACTAATCCGGTCAACTCGGCCAGATGCGTGGCCAAGCGGCCCATGCTCATGGATTTTTCGTGCGGCTTCCAGCCGAACTTGTTCTCGGGCACGCGTTCGAGGGCTTTGCGGGCATTGGCCATTTCATGGTCGTACTCGGGTAACAGGGCTTGGCTTATCGGCATGATAGTGACCGTTCTAGCATGTTCACCGCCGCCGGGCAAGCAGCTTTCAAAGATCGCCCAGTGTTAAGCTGCTGAAAGTGGCCGAACCTTCCGGCCAGGCGCCGAAGCCCCCCAAGGTATCGGCCCTGGTGGTTTCTTACAATCGAAAAGACCTGTTACGGTGCGCGTTGGAAGCGCTGGAGCGGTCCGAAGCCCGCGACACGATCGAAGTGGTCGTAGTGGACAATGGTTCCACCGACGGCAGCCAGCAGCTCGAAAGCGAGTTTCCCCGTGCGCGGTTCATCCGCATCCCGCGCAATTTCGGTTTGACGAAGGCGCTCAACCTGGGCGTGCGCGGATCGGAAGGCGAGTACGTCTTCTTTCTGCATGAAGACACCGAGGTCTTCCCCGATACGGCGCGTCTGCTGGCAGAGGTTCTGGACTCGCAACCGGACGCCGGGGCCGTCAGCCCGCTGCTGGTAGACGCGGAAGGCCACCCCGCCCCGCAATTGGGACGCTTTCCGCCAGACGATACCTGGCGCCCCGCGGAGCCTGGAACCGATCCCGTGCCGGTCGACTATCCGCGCGGCGCCGCGCTTATGATGCGCCGGTTCTTTTTCACCGCCATGCGCCAGATCGACGAGCGTTATGGACAGTTCGGCAGCGATGCCGACGTGTGCTTCCAGATTCGCCGCGCCGGCAAGAAGATCCTGCTGGTGCCGCAGGCGCGCGCACGCCATGAGGGACGCGCCGAGGAGTCTACCCTGCGCCAGGCCGACCGCAAGCAGGGCACGGCGGCGTGGATCGGCAAATACGGCGGCGTCTGGAGCGGTCTGCGCGCGCAGATTGCCGCGATTTTCGGCGCCCTGGGTTCACTTCAGTTAGGGGTGCTCCGCTATCTTTTGGCTAACCAGAAGGTTGACGGAAGTCAACAGGACTAGGTCGACAGCGCCCGTGCAGGGGCGGTTTTCGCTATCATGTAGCCAATGGACGCTATTCTTTGGATACTGCTGCCGGGCTTCGTGGCGGTCGGCTCCGGCCTGTTGGCGTTCTATATCATGCAGTCCCGGATGGAGGTCGCGCTGGCCCGCGAACGGGAGGCCATGGCCCAGGCGCGCGGCACGCTGGAAGCCGAGAAGAACTCGCTCGAACAGTCTCTGCGCGGCGCCAAGGACTCCGCCCGGCGGGAGGCTCTGGACGAGTTCCTGGCCGACGTGCACGTGGAGCAAAGGCACTACGTGAAAGACAACAAGCTGCTGTTCCAGAACCGCAAGGCGCTGGTGCTGCAGGAGCGCATCTTCTTTCGCAATATTCCGCTTTCGAGCTGGATCGAGCACGAGATCGTATTGCAGGAAGGCGAGGATGTGGACAAAGCCGCGCGCAGTCTAACCTCTTTTGTGGACGTGGTCAGCGTGGACCAGCAGACTCCCAACGGCAACCGGCTGCTGCGCTAGCCGGCCGGCGCGTCCGTTCGTCTAGCCGCCTGACCGGTCTGTTGGATGCCTCGGTCTTTGTTCCTGGCTGTCCAAGCTCACCTCCTGCACCATGGCCGGCACCCTAGCGGTCTCCGCGCTATCTGCTCGTCAGCAGCATGCGTGCCGCCACGACCACCAGGAAGACGGCGTAGATCCGGCGGATGATCACTGGCGGCAGCGCCAATATGATGCGCGCGCCAAAGTACGCGCCCACAAACAGGCCGGCCGCGATGACCAGCGCGTATTTCAAATTCACGTGGCCCGTGCGGTAATATTCCAGGGCACCCAGTAACCCCACGGGTGGGATCAGCGCGGCCAGCGATGTGCCGATGGAATCCACCTCGCCGAGCTTCATGAAATAGAGCAGGGCCGGCACGATCACCAGCCCTCCGCCAATGCCGAACATTCCCGCCAGAACACCGGCGGCCAAACCGATCGCGACGAGGGGCAAGTAAGCCATGATTTTGCGAGTCTAGCATGGACAGGCCCCGAGGCAGCCCCGAGGCCTGTCCTACTGGCAACTGGGTTCGATTTCTCATTGGCGGGAGAAATGCTGGTATCGAAAACAAGTATGAGACTTCTTCTGCTAATATCGCTCGCCGCGCTGCTGTTTGGCTGCCGAACGAACGAATCTCCCGAGGACCAGGTGAACGATCTGGAAATCACCACGCAGCTTAAGTCAAAGCTGGCGTCGGACGTGGGGGTTTCCAGCGTGACAGATATCTCCGTGAACTCCACCAATGGCGTGGTGACGCTGTCGGGCCAAGTCGATTCCGCGGAAGCAAAGGCCAAAGCCGAGGGTGTGGCTAAGGCTGTTCCGAAGGTCGTACGAGTGGTGAACAATCTACAAGTCGTTTCCAAAAAGGTGGCTGCCGCATGTTGTGGACAATCTTCGTCGTACTGTTGATCCTGTGGTTGTTGGGTATGGTGACATCGTACACGCTGTACGGTTATATTCACCTCCTTTTGCTGATCGCCGTGGTGGTTCTGGTGATCCGCTTGATTCAGGGCCGCAGAGTCGTGTGAGTGACTCGTTCGACCGGTTATAATCGCGTTTGACACCCAAAACCGCCTTTCTCTTTCCAGGACAAGGATCCCAATTCGCAGGCATGGGTAAGAACCTTGCCGCCGAGTACCCGGTGGCGCGGGCAGTCTTTGAAGAAGCGGACGCCTCGCTGGGATTCCCGCTGTCTGCCCTGTGTTTCGAGGGGCCGGAAGACGCCCTCAAACTGACGGAGAATACGCAGCCCGCCTTGCTTACGCATTCGGCGGCCGCCTTTCGGGTGCTGGCGGAACGCGGGTTCGCGCCGGACTACATGGCCGGCCACAGTCTGGGAGAATACTCCGCGCTGGTGGCGGCGGGCTGCCTGCAATTCGGAGACGCCGCGCGGTTGGTCCGCCAACGCGGCCGCTACATGCAGGAAGCCGTGCCGCCGGGTGTGGGAGCGATGGCGGCGCTGCTGCGTCTGCCGGAGGGCGCGTTGGACGGTATCCTGCAACAGGCCGCGCAGGGTGAAGTGGTGAGCGCAGCGAACTTGAACGCGCCCGACCAGGTGGTGATCGCAGGACACGCCGGCGCAGTGAATCGGGCGATCGAGTTGGCCAAGGCGGCGGGCGCGCGCCGCGCTATCCTGCTGCAGGTCAGCGCCCCGTTCCATTGCGCCCTGATGAAACCCGCCCAGGAACGCCTGGCCGCCGATTTGAATGCCACCGCATTTGCCGATTTGAGCTGCCCGTTGGTGAACAATTGGCGTGGGAAGGAAGTACGCACGGGCGCGGAGGCGCGGCAGGGTTTGTACGAGCAGGTGGCCAAACCGGTGCGCTGGGCGGAATGCATCCGGTATCTGGCGGCACAGGGAGTCGAACGCTTCATCGAGGTGGGCCCGG
>Ga0187871_10000998_pt1 | contig 25466 bp, 27 predicted proteins | sample June2016WEW_16_1_FD_132988 | JGI IMG/M metagenome (GOLD analysis project Ga0187871, IMG submission 132988) | Peatland microbial communities from SPRUCE experiment site at the Marcell Experimental Forest, Minnesota, USA - June2016WEW_16_10 | ecosystem: Environmental > Terrestrial > Soil >...
CACCGACAATTGCAGCAGGCTCATCGACAGCCTGCCGCTGCTGGTTCGCGACGACCACCGCGTCGAAGACATCCGCAAGGTGGAAGGCGACGACCCGGCCGACGCCGCTCGATATGGATTGGTCTCCGGTGTAAGGCTCGCCGGTGTCACGGCGCAAACCGCCCGCTCAGACGGGTACGGCGCGCCCAGGGCGGGGCAACCCCCGCCCCAAAATAGCGCGCCACACTTCGTCACGGGCATGCCGCTCGGCGAACAGATCGCGCGCCAGGTGAGCGCCACGGATCCAACATCGCAAGCGATCCACTATCAGCGCCTCGAAGCCGAAGCGCGCAAGCAGTTCCGCCCACAGAAGTTTCCGAGGCGCCCCCGGTAGCGCAGGCACTCTTGCCTGTGCTGCCCCAGCCGACGCCGTGCGAACCGGGAGAAGAAAACACGAGTGAAGGATTTTCTTCAACGATTGCTACATAGCCGCTACGTCGGCCTGCTGGAAGGGGAAGTGGTCCGCCTGCGCGCCGAAAATCGCGCGCTGACAAACTCGCTGCTCGGCACCGCCGGCTTTCCGCCCGTGGACTTTCCCGAGGCAGCGAAGCTGCAACCGTTGTCGCGCCCGCGAAAGCGTTCCTGGCACCAGATTCAAGCGCTACGCGAAACCGAAGCCGTGCGTGACGCAGAGGCTGAACATTCCGTCATCGCCGGCAACCATTCGTAAAAAAAAAGGAAAAGGCGGCTCGAAGAGAGCCGCCTTGAAACCTGCACTGGACGCGCTTGAGAACCGCACACAAAGTATAACCGTACTTTAGATTTTTTCACCAAGTACCCCGCGAAAGGCACATGCGGAGAGTACATAGAGGCGGCGAGGTCGATGGACCTATACCCGACAACGGAAACTTGGACCGGCCTTCCCGGCGAGATCGCCCCGGCCGACGGCAACTACACACCGCAAATGATAACGCCGATCCCGTCAGCAGCCGGCGGCGACGATTCGTCCCGACTAGTAGCGCCGCCATCCCTGGCGGCTCCGGATTATCCTTCTTCACAAAACAGCCGGCTGGAAGCCGGCGCTACCAGTGCGCAACCACTCGACCTCGGCCCTAACAACGAACTGCTCGAAGACCTGAAGCCGAAGCTGGTACATGCTCTGCGCGAATTGGTGCGGCAATACCGCGAAGAGGGTGTCGTCGCCCGACGCAACGAAATCCGGCGCATTCGCCAGGCGCGCCTTTTCTGGCAAGGCTTGCAGTATGCCTGGTGGAATCCCAACGACATGAACTGGCATCTGCCGTATGAAAACCGCTCCAGCGACGATCGCGAGCTCGAGGACATGCCGCGCTACCAGTTCGTCACCAATTTTTACCAAGGCTTCGGCCTGTCGTTCGTCGCCGTCCTTTCCCAAGACGTCCCGACGGAACTCACGGATCAGCAGCTTGCCAGCACCAACGCTCTCAATCAGCAGTTGCTAGGCCAGCAGCAACAAGTCGGCAACAACCTGACGTCGCAGTACCAAAGCATCCTGAACAATCCCGGCCTGAGTCCCGCCGCCAAAGCCGCGGTTACGGCGCAATCGCAAGGCTCGATCGCCAGCGCCTTCGATTCGTTGCAGCAATCCGCCGCGAATCGTGTCGCCCGAACAGGCAACTCCGCCGGCTTCAGCGCGCTCACCGACGACCTCGCCCGCCAGAAGGGAATTGCGGAAGGGAATCAAGCCCAGCAAAACCAGCTCGCCTTCTACAACACCGCGACTCAACAGCAAATGTCCGCCCTGCAAGGTCTAAGCGGCCTCTACGGCGTGGACTCCAATCTCCTGGGCCGCACCCTGGGCATCCCGTCGCAACTCCTCAGCGTCCGCGCCAACGCCTCCAAGCCCACCGGTTTCTTCAGCTCGCTAGGCAACTCCACCGGCGGTGGTCTGGGCAGCACCCTGGCCGCCCTTCCGGGCATGTTCCTGTAAACAACGCCGCTTGACGCGACGTGGCACCGGCCGTAGGGGCGGGGCTTGCCTGCCGCGGCAGGCTTGCTCCGCCCGGCGCCAACAGGGGGCTCACGCGGCTCTGTTCGGCACGAACCGGTTCGTCATATGGGTCCCGCGTAAACACGCGAACCCACGATTCGATAGGAATCTAATGCTCTTCCACCTTCTCACGCAGCAAACGGCGGCAGGCTGGCTCACCACGCTCCTCCCAGTCTCCGTCCAATTCGTCCTATTCCTCCGCTGGCTGCACCGCCGCATGCGCACCGACGAAATCGTCCACGTCTGCGTCCGCGACATCGCGCTGAACCACCTGCCGCACATCTACACGTCGCTGCAAGCCATCAGCGCCAAGCAGGGAATTACCCTGCATGAATTGCCGGTGATTCACTTCGTCGACCTCGGCGCCCGCAAGCGTCCATAACATGGGAATTCCCCTTCACCTGGTAGCCATGGCCAGCAGAGCCGCCGCCGCCCAATCCCTCGAACCCGCGCTGGTCTGCGCGGTAGTCGAGCAGGAATCCGGCTGGAACCCGTGGGCCATGCGCTACGAGCCGGCCTTCTTCGCGAAATACGTGGCCCCGCTCTATACCAACAATAAGGTCAGCGCCTCGGAAGCCTACGCCCGCGGCTTCTCGTGGGGCCTGATGCAAGTGATGGGACAAGTCGCCCGCGAAGCAGGATTCGACCCGCTGTTCTTGTCTTCGCTCTGCGATCCCGACCAAGGGCTGGCCATCGGCTGCAAAATCCTGCGCAAGAAGCTCGACTCTATGGCCGGCGACACCACCCGCGGCCTGCTAGCTTGGAACGGCGGAGCAAATCCCGCCTACCCAGCCCAGGTCCTGGCCCGCAAAGCTCGGTATCTATAACCCAAGCGCCGCACATGTAGGCGCCGGGCTTCAGCCCGGCCCGCCCAGACGTTCAGCAACCCTGCAGCGATGAGCAATCCAACTCTCGCGCGAAAGGCCAACCAAAGATGCCGTGGAAACTCGCGATCCGCACAGGAGAACTCCTGGTAACCGCGACCTTACTGATTGCGCTGACCGCAGCTTGGCGCGCCGACCGCAACGACCGCGCCCAACTCGCCGCCGAACTAGCCTCGGCCAAACAATCCATGGCTCAAGTCGACGACCGCCAACACACCCGAGGCTCCCAACTCCTGCAAACACTAGCCACGCTAGCCACCGACAAGCGAACCGTCACCCCGCCGACCCAAATCATCCGCGAGCTACCCCAACAGCTGGACCTCCCGGTGCCAATCACGCTGCAGCCAGCAACGCCGAATTCTCCGGAAACGAAGCCGAATGCGCTCGAGCCGAAAACGGGTCCCACACCACCGCCCGAATCGACCGCCGCGAATCCCTCCAAGGGTGACGCGCGGTCCCAAGCCGTGATCCCAGCCGCCGATCTCAAACCACTCTACGACTTCGCCCTGGACTGCAAAGCCTGCCAAGCCAAGCTATCCGCCGCCCAGGGCGACCTAACCGACGAGAAGACCAAAAACGCCACGCTAGCCAAAGAGCGCGACGAAGCCCTCCGCGCAGCCAAAGGAGGCAGCCTCCTCCGCCGCATCGCCCGAGCCACAAAGTGGTTCGTTTTAGGCGCTGCCGCCGGAGCCATCGCCGCCCGCGTCACCCACTGACGCGAGCCGCCGCCGGCGCCAGCCGCCGCCAACAATACGCACGAAACATTCCTTTACGCGCGCGATGCGTCGTCCGATCGGGCGCTCGACTGGCGCACCCCCCGCGCCAGTCGAGCAGAACAGGAGAGAAGACCTACGAAGGACCGTTGTAAGGGCCGAGGGAGGTCGCCCAAGCCCAAAATAGTTGAGTAAACCGAAAGATTTCGCTTGACAGAACGTCCTATAAGTTATATTATGTTAACTACGAAATCGATCTGAAATCTCCCCATTTAAGCGCTCTTCTTTCTACCCCGTAACCTGCCCTATTCTTGGAGCTCGCGCAGCTCTTTGCGCGGCCGGCATCGCAACTTCATTTTTGGGAATACGGAAAACGTTGAGCGATCTCGCACGAACACGGACGTCTCGAACGCCCATCGACTCGCGATTATTTCTTGTCCGCGGCCTTCGACGACTTCTGTTGGGCGATCTCGTACTGAATATATTGCTCCAGCAAATGCGGGTCGGCTCCCACGAGCCTGCGTCCATTCACGAAGATCGTCGGCGTGCTATTGACGTCCAGCTTCTGGCCATTGGCCCGGCTGGCATCGACGGCCGCCGCGGCCTCAGGGCTTGCCATACAAGCCCGAAACGTGTCGGCATTGAGCCCGGCTTGTCCCGCGTATTCGCTCATCTTCATCCAGGCATTCTCGGCGGAGATGATGTCCTGATTGTCGTAGATCGCGTCGTACATCTTCCAGAAAGCCGCCGGGTCCTGCTGATAGGCGCAGCGCCCGGCCAAAGCCCCAGTCCGCGCCCAGGGGTGCAGCACCTCGATCGGATAGTCCTTGAACACGACCCGCACCTGAGGATAGTTCTTCAGCATGCCGCGCATCACGTCATGCAAACTACGGCAGACTGGGCACTCGAAGTCCGAAAACTCCACCAGCGTCACCGGTGCCTTCGGATCGCCAAGTGACGGTGCATCCTTAAGATCGATCATGGCCCGGTTCTGTGCCAGCGGATCCTTCGCCAGTTCCGATACGTCACCCCGAATCAGGTACTTGCCATCCTTGCTGACGTAGAACTTCGCGTCCTCGGAGCCTTCCCCGGTTTTGACCGACACCGAAGTCTCCAGCAATCCCGGTATCGGAGTCTCCTTCGGGGCCGAAACCGTCAGCTGCACGTCCGGGCCAAAGGCGTATAGATTGCGTAGATAAGCTTCGATGCTCTTCTGTAAGGGCGTCAACTCGACACTTGATGCTGCGGGCGTTGGCTTGACGGCAACGGGCGGATTATCCGGCCCAGTCTGTGCGATGCTCGTCCGAGCCAGCAGTCCCAGCGCAAGAACCGCCGTCACGCCCAATGCTGTTTTCACCGGAACCTCTTCCTCTTATGGAATGAACTTCTGCGCGATGGGAAACGGCCGCCCGAACCCGAATGCCCGCGACGTAATCTTAAGCCCTGGCGCAGACTGCTTGCGCTTGTATTCGTTGCGGTCCACATGCTGCGCGATGTCCCGGACCAACTGAATGTCGAACCCATAGCGATCCGCGATCTCCTGGGGACTCTTCAGATCCTCAATGTACAACTTCAGGATTCGATCGAGGACGTCATAAGGCGGCAAGCTGTCCTCGTCCTTCTGATCGGGCCGCAGCTCCGCCGACGGCGCTTTGTCGATCGTCGCCCGGGGAATGAGTTCCCTCTCGCGGTTGATCCAATTCGCTAGTTCGTAGACCATCAGTTTCGGCACGTCGGAAATCACCGCAAGTCCGCCGGCCATATCGCCGTACAGCGTGCAATATCCGACCGCCAACTCGGATTTGTTGCCGGTGCTTAGCAGCATCGATCCATACTTGTTCGAGAGCGCCATCAAATAATTCCCGCGAATGCGCGCCTGAATGTTTTCTTCCGCCACGCCTTCCGACAGTCCATGGAACGCGGGCGCCAGCGCCTTGCGGTATGCATCGAAAACGTCCCCGATGGGCAATGTGATGAGCTCGATGCCCAGTCTCGTTGCCAGCTCCCTGGCGTCGTTCTTGCTCCCCTCGGAGGAATACGGCCCCGGCATGGAAACGCCTTGCACGTTCGCCGCGCCCAGTGCGTCCACCGCGATGGCCGCCACGACGGCGGAATCCACGCCACCGCTGAGACCGACCAGCACTTTCTTGAATCCGCATTTGAACACATAGTCGCGCGTCCCAATCACCAGCGCGCGGTATGCATATTCGATTTCTTCCCGTGGCTGCGGATGAATTTCGCCCTGTCCGGTCTCCGTATCAAACAGTACGAGATCTTCCTCGAAAGCCAGGGCCTGTGCCGCGACTTTTCCGTCCGCGGTCAACGCCAGGCTCGCACCGTCAAAGATCAGGCTGTCGTTCCCTCCCACCTGGTTAACGTAAATTACGGGCCGATGGTGGCTCCTGGCAATCGAACGCAGCATGTCAAAGCGCAGGGCTCGTTTATCGATGGTATAAGGAGACGCCGAGATATTCAGCAGCAGGCTGGTTCCCTGCACCACCAGTTCGGTCACGGGGTCCCGGTCATAACGTGATTCGGGCCAGAAATTCTTTTCGTTCCACACATCTTCACAAATGGTGATGCCGAGATGCTCGCTTCCGAAATCGTAAGTTGATTGTTTTTCTGCGGGTTGAAAGTATCGAGACTCATCGAAAACGTCGTAAGTCGGCAGCAGCATCTTGCTCTGCTCGAAAACGATGCGGCCTCCGCAAAGCAATGCCGCTTTGTTGGCAATCGCCCTGGTCCGTTTGCTCTTGACGCGCCCGGCGTAGCCGACAATCGCGGGCAACGCCACTTTTTTCGCCAACTCCTTCAATTCCTTGACGTTTTGCTCGATGAAGGCCGGGCGTTCGAGGAGATCCTGCGGCGGATAACCGCACAGACACAGCTCGGAAAAGACGGCCAAGGTCGCGCCGCGCTGCTGCGCCTGCTCGGAAAGGCTCAAAATGCGCGCAGAATTTCCAGAGAAATCGCCTACCGTGGGATTGAATTGCGCGAGAGCTATCTTCATGCTGGCACTTTAGAATACGGTCGCCCTCAACAGATTGCAAACGCCCCGTTCCCGACTGGTAGCGCCGGCTTGCCCTGAGGATCGAAGGGCATCCTGCCGGCTCGGGTAGGGGCACAGCACCGCTGTGCCCCAAACGCCCAGGCGCAAACCGCAATCACCTCAACGAATCAACCCACAATCGCGCTGGCTATGGCTTCTGCGCGATCAAGCTGGCGATTCCCTTTCCCGCCCGCAATTCCCGATAAAACAGCAATCGCAGCGATGGAAACGCCGTTCGCAATTCCCCGTGCTCCAGGAGATGCTCGGGATTTTTCGGTCCTCCCGGAAACTCCAACTGCGCCCGCGTGTAAGTTTCAAACAAAAGCATGCCACCTGGCGCGAGCGCTCGCTCGATCTGGCCAAACAAAGAGCGCTGTAAATATTGAACGCACAAAATCAGGGCGTAGGCAGCAACGGGCAGAACCACTCGTTCAAGATCGGCCTCTATAAGCGCAATCCCCCCGTGAGAAGCTGCGACGGCTTGCGAGTTCCGCAGTCGATTCGTTTTAAGGCCAAAGACGAGAGCCCGCTGCTCCAGAATATCCAAGCCGGCAGAAGAGCTATCCAGCGCGGTCACGGGTTGCTGCCGCGCAGCAAGCAAGAGTGTGTGCCGTCCGGTTCCACACGCCAGATCGAGGGCCGGCCCACGCGGCAGCAAAGGAAGCAATTCGAGGACAAAGCTTGCCGGCTCGACTACGGAACGCTGAGCCGCGGCAAGATGCCGCGCGTCCCAGTCGGATGGCCTCACGTAGGGCTCTCGGGATGAGTAGCTAGCGGTCATAAAAAAGGCTCCTGGGCCATAGCCCAGGAGCCAGAAAACTTTCCGTTTGCGAGGAGGTCAAGTTGTGACCACCAACCGCTATCCTAAACGCTGAACGAGCTGCCGCAACCGCAGGTGCTCTTCACGTTCGGGTTGTTGAACTTGAATCCGGCGCCCTCAACGGTCTCAATGTAGTCGATTTCCACGCCTTCCAGGTACATCGAGCTCATCTGATCCACGGCCACCTTCAGGCCGTTGAAATCGATCACTTCATCCGTATCGTTCGTCTGGTTCTCAAACGCCATGTGGTATTGGAAACCAGAACAGCCGCCGCCGACCACCGCCACGCGTAGCGCGACGGGCACAGGGTTCTGCATCTGCATGATTTCCTTGACCTTGGTGCTGGCAACGGGCGTCAAATTGATCATAATTCCCTCTCGCCTCCGATTTCGGCACTACCGACTTCCATACTCAGTATAGCAAAACTCAGAAACAACTGCATGACCAACGATGCGCCGTGACGTTCCTTCCTGGCAACTCGTCGCAGGCCGCCTTTCGACAACTTCCGGGCCTTCGCATACAATACGATGCAGCCATGAGACACAAAGTCACTTTGATCCCGGGAGAAGGCATTGGTCCTGAGGTTGCCGCGGCCACCAAGCGCGTTCTCGAAGCCGTCGGCGTGCAAATCGACTGGGAAGAGCTGGAAGCGCGCACCGACAAGGCCACTGAAGCGGGTCAGCTCGTCAACCAGGCGGCTGTAGAGTCGGTCCGTCGCAACCACGTCGCGCTGAAAGGGCCTATGGGCACCGCCATCGCGGGTGGCGCTCCCAGCGTAAACGTGGCGCTGCGCAAGACCCTGGATTTGTATGCAAATCTTCGACCCGTAAAGAATCTTCCCGGCGTCAAGTCGCGCTTTGAAAACGTCGATATCGTTCTGGTCCGCGAAAATACCGAAGATCTCTACTCCGGCCTCGAGCACGAGGTTGTTCCAGGTGTCGTGGAGAGCCTGAAGATCATCACCGAGCGTGCCTCCACGCGCATCGCCAAATTCGCCTTCGAGTACGCCCGAAAAAACGGCCGCAAGAAGATTCACGCCATCCACAAAGCGAACATCATGAAACTCTCCGACGGGCTTTTCCTTAAATCGATTCGCGCAGTCGCGCCGCAATATCCCGAGATCGAGTACAAGGAAATGATCGTCGACAACGCCTGCATGCAAATGGTCCTGGACCCCGACCAATTCGACATGTTGCTCCTCCCGAATCTCTACGGCGACGTAATGAGCGACCTGGCGGCAGGCTTGGTTGGCGGCTTGGGCGTGGTTCCCAGCGGAAACATAGGCGACGATTGCGCCATGTTCGAGGCCGTCCACGGCACCGCGCCGGACATCGCGGGCAAAGGCTTCGCGAATCCCACAGCACTGCTGCTGAGCAGCGTGATGATGCTGAAACACCTGGGCGAACGCCCAGCCGCTCTGAGCATTGAAGCCGCCCTGGAAAGAGTGTATCGCGACGGCAAACAAGTAACCCGCGACGCAGGCGGCACCGCCGGAACCAAGGAATTTACAGACGCGGTTATCGCCGCCCTAGCCCCTGTCCCGGCCTCACGCTAGCCCACACTCAAGGCTGAACCGGCTCCAAGGTGCCCGATGCTTGTCCCGTCGATGTCGTGGGCTTTTTGCGTATCGGATGCTTTGCACCTGGAGTGCCCGTACCCTGGCCAGTTTGCGGCGAGGCCTGCTGCTCACCCTTGAATGGCGATACCAGGTCGGAACCGACTCGCCTTAGAACCAATACGCTGTTGGTGTCCTTGAGAACCAGCTTAACTTCGTCCTTACCTAGCCATTGAACCGCGACAGGCGTCGCATTCTGATCCGAGAACACGAGATGCAGAGACCATGAATTACGGTCTCTCGAATCTATTGTGTACGTCCCTTTGGATTCCAACTGGCGGAACACGCCCTTCTGAAATTCATGCCCTCCGAAGAAGATTCTTTGCGGGTAGAGGTCGAGCGGGTTTTCATCTGATTCTTCGCCCTCTTCAAGAATTGCCCATGATCCCTGCAGGCCGGTGGTTGGAATCTCTGCAGCGACTTCCGCGGCTGTACTCCGATCAAGTTGCTCTTTTCGAGCGAGGTCTTCACTTCGCCTCGCGGCATCGGCCGTGTCGCCGAAGATCGACAATCGCAAGGGCGCTGTTAGCGTTAAGCAATGAACCGCGCCTTGGGACTTCGCTGCCTGCGTCGCCTCGATGCTGACAATTTCGGTCTTGGGGCCAAATGCAGCCACAATCTGATTCAATGCCGAGGACTGTATGTCCGTCTCATAGTCCTTATAGGACGGCACAAGAACCTGTCTGTACCCGTCGGTACTAACCCGCACCAGCGCATTCAACATACTCGGATAATACGTGTGGCCGTTCGCGGGAATTCTTGGAAATGGCGAAGGGACGGGCACCACTTCGTACCCGAGGTTCCTGAGCCGCTCGGCATTCAATTCCATGGCAAGCTCAGCGTTCACGGCCAAGTCGCGTTCCGAGTTGCTCAGTTTGCCCCAATACTCTGCCGCGAAAGGTTTCGACAGGTCGTACGACGCGAGCAGGATACGTTTGCCGCCGGCTGGCAGTACAAACATATCGATGTGTTCAGTGACTGGACCCGGCAGAGGATCAAGGAAGGTAACTTTCTTACAGCCGCCGATTTTCTCGAGTTCCTGGTCCAGGTTAATGTTTTGATCTTTATTACGAGAGAGAAGCACCCGCGTGGTAAGGCATCGGCCATCGTCTAGCCGATGAAGATTCCCCCCGTCGAGGGCCACCGCCGAGCTTTTGTAATTAAAATCAGGGGCTGCGAGGACGGCATCCGCTATATCGTAGGCAGAGTTCTCGTCGTTGGATCGTTGTGGAGACGCTTCGCCCAGAATTTGGGAATACTCTCGAAGGACATAAATCTTGTCGTCGATGGCGGAAGCCACGGCCTTGCGAGCGTCAGGTGTCGTCTCTTGAGAGAAGTCGTTTGGCTGAGCTTCCTGTTGCCGGGTTTCCAGCAGCTTTAGCCGGGCGGTTTCCAATTCTTGCAGCTTTTCCTGCTTGGCCTCTTCCTTTCGGATATCGAAATACCGCCAGTGTGCGACGTATGCCGCATCCCCGATGGCCTCGATTTGCGGCCCGAAATCCCGGATCCAGACGCCGTCGTGAGGCACAATTTTCATGCGCACTCGATCGGTCCTGAATAGCTCGCATATCTGAAATTCCTGGCATCTTTGATATAGCGCGCTCTCCGTGGTTTCATCAGGAGCCAAGAGCAATACCGGCCCGAACTTCGCCGTCTCACGGACGATGTTCATCTGAATCTCAAGCAAATGTTTCTCTACGCTGAGCTCTGGATCGGAATTGCCTAACAGTCCTTCTTTCACGTGTCGGCTGTGCTCCACCAGAGGGCCCTGCGCTTCGAGCGACACGATGACAACGTCGCTCGCCGGGTGTTGCGCCGGAGCCAGCACGTTCTGCGCTCGTGAACTGGCGATGGGAAGTAGAAAAAGGAACAGAAAGAAAGGAAAGCGGGGCGATCCCGCACAGCTTTTATTGTTGATGGCGCAGCCGGTCTGGACCGCACGCTGAATTACTCCGCCCATTTGCGATCGAGGATCCTTTAACTCTGGGAATTAGTGCGTTGCGCCGCCATACATTTGATACACCATCACATAGACGATCACACCTGTAACGCAAACATAGAACCACAGCGGCAGCGTCCATCGGGCGATGATGCGATGCTTGTCGAATTTCTGAAGCCACGCCCTGCGCAAGGTAATCAGGATCATCGGCACAATGACGATGGCCAGCAGAGTATGCGTCCCCAGAAGCACAAAATAAAACGGCCTGACCCACCCCTGCCCTTGAAACGCGACGTGCCCCACGCGGTAGTGATAAATGAGGTAGGAAACCAGAAATACCGAAGACACCACGAACGCGGAAATCATGAAGGCCTTGTGAACCGCGATCTTCCCGTTGCGGATCGCCGCGTAACCGCACGCCAGCAGCACGCCGCTCGTGCCGTTAAGAGATGCGTTGAGCGCCGCCTGCGAAAACATCAAACCGTAATTCCCTTCTCGGAAGCTTATGTAGGCGCCGGGCCTGCCTGCCGCTGGCAGGCTTTAGCCCGGCGAACCGATCGACGTCTTTGCACAGTGGCCGGTCTAAAGACCGGCCACTACAGCGGAACCGGTCATCAACGCGGGATCTTGTCGTAAACCATCAGCCCCAGCAGTAAAGGAATATGCATCACGGTGGCGTGCATCAACCACTTGGCCCTAACGTTGGTTTTAAGCGCCGCGGCCCACAGGCACACCTGCAGCAGCGCCACGCTGACCACCAGCGCCCCAAAGAAATACAGCACGCCCGCAAGACCCACAACCGCCGGCAACAACGCCACGGCGATCAGAGCAGCCGCCGTGAGAATGATCTGCCGAAATGTGCGCTTCCCTTCCGGATCGACCACCGGAAGCATCAAGATTCCCGCTCGCGCGTAGTCTTCGCGATACATCCAGGCGATGGCGTGAAAGTGGGGGAACTGCCAGAAAAAGAGAATCCCGAACAGCAGCCACGCGCCGCGGTCGAGCGATCCGCTTGCGGCCACCCATCCAATCATCGGAGGGACCGCGCCGGGAAACGCTCCGACGAACGTCGCCCAAACCGTGCGCTTCTTGAGCGGCGTGTACGCCAACAAATAACTGAGGCAGGTCACAGATCCTAGCAGCGCAGCCAGCGGCCCCGCTGTAAAGTACAAATCGAGCGCCCCGGCAACACTTAGCGTAACGCCAAACGCCAAAGCTTCCTTTGGCTGTAGCACGCCGCTCGGCAACGGCCGCGAAGCCGTGCGCCGCATGTGGCGGTCCGAGTCCCGCTCGATGTAATGATTCAGGGCTGCCGTACCCGCCGCGATCAGCATGGTGGCAAACACCGTCTGAACCATGTTCAGCCAATTGACCGGACCGCGCGCCCCCATGTAGTAGCCCGCCGCGGTCGTCATCAACACCAGGAAGGAGACGTCCGGCTTGGTCAGCGCAACATACGCGTTTGCTCGGGACCCGAGCGCCATCTCGGTAGTGCGAACGGTGCTCACTGGGCGGCAACCTGGCGTGGCGCCGTAGCCGCAACTTCCCCACGCCGCGGAACGATGCGATGGCAAATCAAAACGATGAACACCGAAAACGCGAACAAAATCGCGCCCACCACCGTATGCACTACGGTCAGCCATACCATGACGGGCATGGGCTGCGCCGCACCCACGGTCGTCAGCCGCGACCAGTACGCGCCGAGACCCAGCAGAAACTGGATGCCGAAAATTGCGTGAAGTAGAACGCGCGCCTTGGAGAGTTCCGGCGATGCCCCGAATCGCTTGCGAAGCACAATCGCGGTCCAAATGACCGTGCCCAAAACCACAAACGCCCCGGCAATGTGCGGCCACACCGGAATCTCTAGGTGCCGAAAACCCGCACCCAGCACCACCTGGAAGAAGATGACTTCCGCATTCACGATGGTGACCGCATGAATCGAAGGTGTCCCGCTATCGGCGAGTTGCGGACGCTCCGACACCCACCATTGGCTGGTAAAGACCGCGATGGCCAACAGCGCCCCAAAAACAATTTGCGCGAAACACGCATGGATTACCGGCAACCAGTAGTGCAGCAATTGCCGCACGACTTCGCCCCCCAATACAGCCTGCACCGCGATGCCCGCGACCGCGACCACCCCGAACCAGCGCAGCCAGCGCCGGCTGTCCTTGACCCAAATCAAAGTCGCCAGCCCCAAGGTAAAAATACCAAGGCAGCCCGCGATCACCCGGTGCGAGTGCTCAAAAAACGCGCCACCCGCCAACATCCGCAGGGAGGGAAACCACGTACCAAACGATTTCGGCCAATCTGGCACGGACAACGCGGCGTCATTCGAGGTAACCAGCGCCCCTGCGACAAACAGCAACACCGTCCACCCAACCACGAAGACGGCGAAGCGATGCACACCTCGATTGTAGGTCGACGTCATAGCCCTAGCCCCGGCTGCGAATTATACCTCAGCGAGACTTCCATACGCGTGCTGGTGCCAAATCTTGAGCACGCCGGTCAAATCCTAATGAATTCCCGCGGACGCTTGCGCCACGGGCGCAATAGATTCAACCCCGACCGCGTCTAAAACCAGCTCTTTCAGCGCCCTAATGAACAAAGGCGAGTCACCCAGCGCCGGCATCATGCGAAATCTCTCAATTCCCACTTTCTTGGCTTCGTCGCGCGCCTCGATATTGATCTCGTGCAATGTCTCGATGTGCTCCGTAACAAAAGAGATCGGCACAACGAGCATCTCCTTCACGCCTTCGTGGCCCAATCGTTCAATCGTTCCCGTAAGCGGCGGCTGCAGCCATTTCGCGGGGCCTACGCGGCTCTGATAACACAGTAGATGCGTGCGCGGCCACGAGGGATACTGTTTCTCGCCTGCTTCGCAGACCAATCGCACGGTTTCCTCGATCTGCTTGGGGTACGGATCGCCCTTCTCGACAAGGCTCATCGGCAACCCGTGGGCGCTGAACACCAGATGGATGCGCAAACTATCCGGAAACTGCCGCAGAATCGACCCGATCCGCTGTACCACAGCCTGAACGTATTGCGGGTGGTTGTAGAACTGCCCAACGGTGCACACCTTAGGTCCGCCATTTGACTGGCTGCCTTTTGTTTGACCATAGACGCGCCGCCACTCTTTTAAACTGCTGAGCGTCGTCGCATACGAAAAGTGCGGATACAGGGGCAAGAGCACGATCTCGTCCAGCGGCCCAGCCTTCCGCAACGTATCCACGGCTTCTGAGGTCAGCGGATGCCAATAGCGCATGGCCGTAACCACCACCGGATCGATATACGGGGAAACCGCCGCGACCAATCGTACCCGCTGCCGTTCGGTCAGCAGTCCGATTGGCGAGCGTCGCCCGATTTCCGCATACTTCCCCGCCACAGGGATCGACCGTCGCGACGAAATCAGCTTTGCCAGCGGCCGGCGCAGAAAACCCAGCGGCCCCATGGGAATGATGTCCGGATCGAGAAACAAGTTCAGCAGAAAAGGCTCCACCGCCTGGAGTGAATCCGGCCCACCCAGCTGAAACAGCACGATCCCGACGCGTTTCTTTGCAGCCACCTAGCTGCCTTTCTTCATGGATTGCTTCAAGCGATCCAGTTCTTCTCGCAGCAACGCGGTGCGTCTTGCTACGGTCAGATAAAACGCAAAAAACACCGCCCAGCCCACAAGGTAGGCCGCGAACACGCTGCCCAGATTCTTCATACCGCCTCCGCCTCGCGGCGCACGATTTCCAGCTCCACGCGCAATTTCTCCAGACCGTAGCGTTCGACGATCAGGAATGCCATCAACGCGTGCAGCGCAAATACGCTGAAAAAAAAGACCGCGCGCATTGTAGGTTCAAGCCCCGAACCAGGACCTCCCATAATCACCGGAGCGGGATGCTGCGTTCTCCACCAGCGAATCGCGCCGAACACCAGCGGCACGTCGAGAAACGCGAAGATCCCAAACAGCGCGCTGAGCAGCGCCCGGCGATCCGGTTCCTCAATCAACGTGCGCAGCAGCAGATAGGAAATATAGAGCAGCCAGAGCACGAACGTGGAAGTGAGGCGCGCATCCCAAGTCCAATAGATTCCCCAAACCGGCTTGGCCCAGATCGGCCCGGTGATCAGCACGATGGTGATAAACGCAAGACCCACTTCCGCGGCGGACACGCCCAGCGAATCCCACTTCGGCTGCCTGCGCCATACATACAGCAGATTCGCGACAAAACATACGGAGAAAGCCGTCATCCCGGCCCAAGCGCTGGCCGCGTGAAAATAGAAAATTCGTTGGATTAACCCCATGGTGCGCTCGGTTGGAGCAATGAAGAAGGAAGCGTACGCCGATGCCGCCACAAGCGACAGGACGGCTGCACCAACAAATCCCCGTTTCCACATGACGCTTCACTCCTCCAGAAGATATTCGCCGAAAAGCCACAACGCCGTCAAAAACACGACATCGAACGCCACCAGGAATCCCACGCCCTTCCATTGCACGTATGGTGAACGGTCCAGCAATGCCGACGTCACCTCGGTGCTGGCGATCAGGATGGGAGTCAGCAATGGCAGCAGCAGCAGTGGCAAAAGCAGCTCACGCATTCGCGCCTGCGCGGAAATCGCCGACAGCGCGGTGCCGGCAATCGAGACGCCGAGGCTGCCCAGAAAAAACACCAGGGCGATCCAGTGCAGCACCGGCAACACACGCACGTTGTACATGACCGCAAAAATGGGCAGCAGCAGCAATTCGGTAAGCAGGAGAAAAAGTGTATTCGCTGCCAGTTTCGCTAGGAAGATCGCGAATGGGTCCGATACCGATAGCCGCAGGGCGCTCAACGTATCGTTGGTCTGCTCCCGAAGAAAGCAAGGTTGCAGCATCAGCGACGCAGCAAACAGAAACGCGAGCCACAGCAGGCCAGCGCCAAACCGCCGGGCCTCATCCGAAAGCGGGTCGAACGTGAAGCTGAACAACACCAGCACGATCAGGATGAAAACAATCGTTGTCGTCAACAACTCGCGTGAGCGGAACTCCGTCCGCAGTTCCTTGCCGAGCAAAACCGTGGTGTTTGCGAAGAGGCTCATCGGTGTGGTCGTCTACGCGTCGGCGAATGCCAGGATCGAGCGAAGGTCAGCGCCCGATCGCGTATCGGCGACGACCGCCCCGGCATCCAGCCGAATGGCACGCGTCGCCAAGGCCGAAATCTCCGATTCACCGTGCAGGCTCATTACGATCGTGCAACCTGCGTCGCCCATACGCCGCAGTGTCTCCGCCAACCAAGCAGTTCCCTGCGGATCCAGCCCGGTCGCGGGCTCGTCTAGCAGCAAAATCCCCGGCGCATTCAGCAACGCCCTTGCGATCGCCACGCGTTGCCGCATCCCTCGCGAAAACGTCCGCACCAGCGAACCGCGCCGATCGAAGAGGCCTACATCGCGCAGGAGTTCTTCGACTCGCTGCACCGGCTGCGCAATTCCTTGCAGCCGCGCGAAGAGCAGCAGATTTTCCTCGGCGGTCAGATCGTCGTACACCATCGTCGCATGTGCCACGAATCCTATGCTCTTCGCGACGGTGCTCTCATCGCTTCCCTGGGCTGAGAAGCTCAACTTCCCTGCCGACGGCCTCACCAACCGTGCAGCAATCCTCAACAGCGTGGTCTTGCCGGAACCATTCCGTCCGGCGAGCACAATACATTCCCCCGCGGCTACTTCCAGGGACACCCGCCGCAGGGCGTACAGCCCACCATACCTCTTGTCGATATCTTCAAAGCGAATGCTGGTAGAACGAACCGCTGGTGGCGTCAAAGAAGACTCTCGCGCTCAAACAATCTCCGTAGGGGCACAGCATCGCTGTGCCCGTCTTCGCACTGAGTCCAGCGAATCAACACGCGCACCGCTCAGCCCCGCACGAGATCGCGGAGCACTTTTTCCGTCCGCGCGCGCTCCTGCGCATACTCTTCTTCGGAGATCGTGCCGGCCTGCCGCCGCAATTCCAGCCGAAAGATATGATCCTTCAGCGAATCGAGACTCGTGCTGACGGCGGCATCGACTTCGGCCATATTCGCGGAAGGTGCCGCATCTGCAGCCGCTTTTGAAGCGCTGACTTTCTTCGATTTCGCTGGCGATCCACTCGCAGCGTCATACGGCGCGCCACCGGCTACCGCCACCACCGGCTTCCGCGCCAGCAGAATTGCTCCCAGCGCAAACAGCCCCACAAATCCGGCGACCAGCGGCCATTTCAACACGTCGAGCCGCCCCGGAATCTGTTGCACGGTCACCGGGCTCGCGACCACTCCGCCACCCTGCTGATCTTGCGACTGTGAACCGGGATCGGAATCGCCACGCGCATTCGGCGGTGGCGCCGTACCGGAAACATTCAACGTGAAAACAGCATTCGTCGACAAGCTTTCGCGGCCGTACACGGTCATTCCCTGCTCTTGGCCGCCCGGCTCCAATCCTTCGCCGCTGACTTGCACGCTGGGCGCTGCAAGAACCAGCAGTTTCGCGCCTGGATACAACGTGGGAAGTTTCACCGTAGCCGTGTTGCCGGCATACGGCAGCTCATAGGAATACCGCACGCCGCTCTCGCCCGGACGAAACGCAAACGCAACGGCATAATGATTCTTAGGCTTGTCGATGGTTGCCTGCACCACCGGCATGCCGGACGGTCCCCACGCCGCAGTCTGTTGCAGTTGCGCTTTCTCCGGCAGCGCAAACTCAAAATTGCCGTCCGCTCGAAAATAAGCCTGTTTAGGATTGGAATTGTTCTGTACCGAATATTCTTCACCAACGATTAGCGTTGACCCGTTCGGCTGCAGGATCACGATGTGCGAGGGAATCGTAACCGTCTTGGGGTCCTGCGTTGGATCGAAAACTTCGACTTCAACTTCAGTCTTTCCGGGAGGCACCGCCTGGTGAAAGTTCACACCGTGAAAGACCGCGCGAATCAGCATAGGCTGCGCGCCCAGAGCAGGATTGTCGAAGGTGAACTGGCCCTGCGCATCCGCTTTGGAATTGGCAACCGGCTGCATCCCGCCTTGCAGCTGAATCAGAATCACTTCCACGCCGGCGCCCGGCTTGCCAGTCGTGCCGTTTTTGACGGTGCCGTGAACGGTTCCCGCCTGCGCGAATCCAACGGGCGCGAGAACAAGCGCCACGAGCAGTCCGAAAAGTCTGAATTTTCGCATTATCGTGCGCCACGCCCGGCGTCCACCGGGCGCGCCCCGCGAGGACGGCGTACCTGCGCTTCTGTCACCTGATCGATCTGCGCGAGAACTAACGCTGCGTCTTTTTCAAGCCCGGCTTTCATCGCCTCGAAATCGCCTTCGGAGTATTTGCCGGAGCGAAATTCAAATCTCAGGTCGCGGAGGTTGTCGTAAATCGTATCTCGCTGCTCCATCAGTTGATCCAATTTCGTCCGATGTGGCGCCAGGTCCGAAGCGTCCGGCTGAATGTAAAATATGAACAGCAACGTCGCCATCGCCAGCGCCAGGCACGCCCCCAGCACCGCACCGTCGGCGGAAGTAATTACAAATAGCAAAGAAATCGGAAGCAGGCCGCTGATCATCAATCCTCTGTCTCGCGCGCCACGCGTCGCCGCGCCCGCTCCAACTCTTCCGCCGAAATCCCAGAAGGGCCGCCGCTCGCAGCCGCGGTCTCGAGATGGATTCGCGAACGCCATCGCGAAATAATGAAAACAACGAGCAATGTCCCGCCCAAAAGGTAGACACTCGGCAATACCCAGGCAACCAGGCTAAGGCCCGACTTAGGCGGCTCGGCATAGACCTTAGTGCCGAATTCCTGGACAAACGCCTGCGTGATAACGTCTTCGGAATCCCCGCGCGCTAGCGACTGGTCCAACTCTTTCAGCATCGCCGTCGAAGTTGTGCATCCGACGTGGTTGCACTGGGTCAAAACCTGGTTGCAGCTGCACATGCACATGAACTTGCCGCCAATTTGCTTGGCCCGGTCCTGAGCTGTAGCTGAGACGCCGAGCGCCAAAGTGCAAACGCTCGCGATAAAAAAGAGCAAGGTCTTCCGTCGTCGCATTCTAGTCATGGCCTTCCCGCAAGGTAACCGAAGGCGCCAGTGAGGGTGACATTGGGCGTGCAGCGGTAGGCTCCTGCACAGCGGCGAAAGCCAGGACGCTCCGGCGGTTGGGTAGCAACGTCACAATCGTACCCATCACTACGATGGCGCCACCCAGCCAGATCCACTTGACCAACGGATTCAGGTAAGCGTGAATGACGGGCGTCTGCGTCTCGGGACTTTGTCCCGCATATACGACGTACAAGTCGTCCCGCAGCGTCGAATAAATCGCCACCATGGTGCCGGATTCCTGGTTCGTCTGGAAGAATCGCCGCTCCGGATAGAGCATCATCAGAGGCTTGTTATTCTGCATCACCTCGACGACCATCCGCTCCGACGTGTAATTTCGCTCCGGCTTGGAGTCGAAGCTCTGCAGCAGCAGGTTATACCGGCCGATCTGCAGCGTGGAACCGATCTGCATGTCCTTCTGTACGTCCTTGTTGAATGCGGCGCCCGCCAAGCCCACAAAGATCAAAACCATCCCCATGTGTACGATGTAGCCGCCGTAGCGGCGCGTGTTGCGCAGCGTCAAATCGACAGCAGAAGCCGCGAACGAAGCGCCGGACCGCGCTCGAACGACCCGAGCGCCGCGATAGAACTCCATGACAATCGTGGAGGCTACGAAAACGCACAAAATCAGACAGACTAGTGAATAGAACTCATGAAGCCCGAGCGCAAATATCACGGCGCCCACTGCCAAGCTGAATAGCGACGGCCAGCCGAAATTGCGTTTCAAACTGTCGACCGAAGTCTTGCGCCAGGCCAGCAGAGGCCCAACCCCGGTCAGAAAAAGGAGTATCAATCCGAGTGGAATGTTCACCTTGTTGAAGAATGGCGCTCCGACGCTGATACGCGAGCCCGACAACCATTCTGAAAACACCGGAAACAAGGTCCCAGACAGAACTGCCACGCAGGACACCAGCAGAATCAAATTGTTGAAAAGGAAGCTGGATTCACGCGACACGATGGAGTCGAGCTGATTCTCGCTTTTCAAATAGTCGCGATTCTTCACATAGGCAACGAAGCACACCACAAGAATCAGCGCCAGGAAGCCCACGAACCAGTTGCCGATGCTCGATTGCGCGAAGGCGTGTACCGAACTGACGATTCCGCTGCGCGTAAGGGTCGTCCCCAGAATGCACAGCATGAACGTCAAGAAAACCAGCCAGACGTTCCACACTTTCATCATCCCGCGCTTTTCCTGCATCATCACCGAGTGCAGGAACGCGGTGCCCGTAAGCCACGGCAGCAGCGACGCGTTTTCGACCGGATCCCAACCCCAGTAACCACCCCAACCGAGCACCGCGTAAGCCCAGTGCGCTCCGAGCAGAACACCCGCGGTCTGGAAGCACCACGCAATCATCGTCCATTTGCGGGTCAGGTGAATCCACTTTTCGCCGGGATAGCGAGCCAGCAAAGCTCCAAGCGCAAACGCGAACGGAATTGTAAAGCCCGTGTAGCCCGAATAAAGATTCGGTGGATGGATCACCATCTCCGGATACTGCAGCAACGGCGTCAGGCCGTTGCCGTCCGCGCGCGTAAAGATTTCCAGCGCCCCATTTGCGCCCGGAGTCGCCAGAACCTTGAACGGGCTGGCCACGAAATTGTTCAGCGTCAAGAAAAAGATCTGCACGCCGGCGAGAACCACGCCGACGTACGGCATCAACTCCCCGTTTTTATTCCGATAGACGAACAAAGCGGAGAAAACGTAAATCGCCAGCAGAAAGCTCCAGAACAGCAGCGAGCCTTCCTGGCCGGACCAAAGCGCGGCAATCTTGTAAAAAGTGGAGAGATCGCGGTTGCTGTGCGCCACAACGTAAGAGACCCAGTAACTGTCGCTGAAGAAGAGATAAACCAGGCTGAACGTGGCGATGAAAATCAGCCCGCACGTCGCCATCCCTGCTTGCCTTGTACTCTTGACCAGGAGCGGATGCCGTGTACGAATCGCGAAGATGCCGCCTACAAATGCATATACGGCACAGACGAAAGCTAACAGGAGTGCAAATGATCCGAATACATCCACCTAAGACCCGCCTTCCCCCGGCAGCTTTGGGCGCGCTGCCCTTTTGCCTCGATCCCGATATCGTTACAGCGTACCGCCGCCGCGCGAGTTCGAATCTGCCCCGGTCTCAGCAGATTTTGCGGGTGGTCCAGCTGTCGGCGCCGCCTCATACTTGGACGCACACTTGGCCTGGACCTGCTCCGCCACAAAACTTCCATTCTTCGCCAGGCTTCCCTCTACCAGCGCCTGGGACTTGTCAACAAATGTGTCCGGCAGCGGATCGCTGCCCACGTAACTCACCGCCAGAGACTGCCCTTCTCCCTGCAGCACGAAATCAACCCGTCCCTGCAACCGGTGAATGCTTCCCGGTTCAACCGTTCCACCCACGCGCAGACGGTGGGCGCGAGCAGCGCCTTGCAAGGTCGGCAACTCAGCAATGGTGTGGTAGTAGGTCTTGCTCTCGCCGTAGCCAAGCCACGCCAGAAAGGCCATCGACACAACGATGACCCCGATACCAACCCCGAATTTTACTCGTCTTTGCACGGAAGGCGGTCCAACTCAGCGCAAACTCACGCTTCGCGCGATTCTATCATAGCTCTAATGTCGCAATAGCGCCCAGAAGGCCAAGTACCGCCCGTCCGGAGGTACAGGGTCATGCTGCTCACCTACTGGTTCGGGGCAACGGCCCGGGTTAGAACTTGATTCAGGCGTCCAATCGCCAGGTCCGGCGCGGCACCATCGAGAGCAAACGGTTTGCCACCGTCGAGCACAACGGAGCATCCCAACTCGCCTTCGCCTAGGGACTCCATCAGCGACTCAAGAGAACTCGAAATTGGAACAATTCGCTTCGGCCTCAACGATCGCCGCACCCGCGCCAATAAAGCGGGAAGCCGCGATCGAAGCAGCCCCTGAATTGCGGCCTTATCATTGAAGCCTGGATTCAGCGGACATTCCAGAACATACGTCAGCAGGAACCCGGCACGTTGAAACTCCGCAAGCGTGGCCTCCGATGATTTCCCGTTTTGCGAAACGCCGCTCGACGCCAAAACCTTCCCGGCCTCCCCAATAAAATCCCCGGTATTCGGGATCGCATACAGAAACGTCGCGGCGTCTTCCGGCGCAAATGCCCCCAACAGGACCGTCCCTATATGCACCGGCCGATAGCGCGTCGTCCATTCCAGTCTCTGCAACCGCTTAGCAATGTGCTCGGACGATGCCGGCTGGCCACATCCATCGCAAAGCAGGAGGTCGGTGTTCGTCATTTAGTGCTCGTGTGGAATCGTAATCGAGGCGGGTACGAAGCGCAAATAAGGGAAACGTAGACGGTCTGCGAGGCGGTTCAATTCAAGATCGGCTGGATTCAGAGTCGTCCCGCGCGAAGCGTAAACCATTTAGAATCAAATCTATACATCAAATCGCCATATCAGAGAGTCGACAGAAAAATATCAGTTGGGGGTGGCCAGTGTCGGAGGCGGTTGGGCGCCGGGGGGTAATAGGGGTGTTGACGTCGCACAACCGCCGCCACGCGATCCATACTGGTCGGTTCAAACACGCAGACAAAGCGAAAGTTGTGTGATAAATCGAACCATTTGGCCCTGAAAATACGAAATCTACTGGCTGACCGGCGCGTCTGAAGGCAGCTTGGCGCGCAGACACCACTTTAGCTCCTGGCTGAGTTCGGTGATTTCCATCCCAGCCATTACGATGAACTTGCAGCTGAGCATCTCCCGCGGCTCATCATCGTCTGGCAATTGACAGGATACTCGGCAATATTGGCATTCCTGGTTCCAGCAGAACCTGCCATACGGAATCGTTTCCGGGCTGATGAATTGGAAGCAACGCAGCAGGGAGTTCCGTTCCGGCACTTGGAACTTCTTGCCGTGGATGGTGATCTCCACGAGCTTTTCATACGGACGGAAAGGTTCCGACATGATGAGTGCTGTTCTCCCTGCGCCGGCCGTTGCTTCGCGGCAGTCTTCCCCTAACCCGGTGCACGTTGGATGATGGCTGCTCCAGAATAAACCCAGCATGGAGTGGCTACAACGATAGCGGCAGAGGACGTTGCGAATGTGCTACCGGGTGGAGGGAATGCCTGAACGACTCCTGGCGATTGGCAACGTGCTAGGACTCAAGCGCGCATAAGCCAGGAACGCCAATCTCCTGATTGGCGCTTTTCGATTTGCAGACTCTCGACAGCCTCAGCTTCCCAGGTCGAAAAACTGTCCCATCTTGCGGAACTTCTCGTAGCGCGCGTCTAACAGGTCTTTCGTAGTTTCATTCGTGAGAGCCACCAATTGCCGATCGAGGACCTCATCGAGCAACCGCGCCGCAGCTTCATAAGAAGTGTGCGCGCCACCTTCAGGCTCCGGGACGATCTCGTCGACAATTCCCAACTCTTTCAAATCGTTCGCGGTAATCTTCAGAGCCACCGCGGCAGTCTCTGCCTTAGAAGCATCGCGCCACATGATCGCGGCGCAACCCTCCGGCGAAATGACCGAATAAAAGCTGTTCTCCAGAATATTGACGCGGTCCCCGACCGCGATCGCCAGCGCCCCGCCGGATCCGCCTTCGCCCGTGACCGTCACGATGATCGGAACGGGCAGCCGCGCCATCTCCCGCAAATTCTTGGCGATCGCTTCGGCTTGGCCGCGTTCCTCGGCATCGATCCCGGGATAGGCCCCCTGCGTGTCGATAAACGTGAACACTGGCTTGCCGAACTTCGCCGCCAGCTCCATCACCCGCAGCGCCTTGCGATAGCCTTCAGGTTTCGGCTGGCCGAAGTTCCGCAGCAGCCGTTGCTTGGTGTCGCGCCCCTTCTGATGGCCGATGACCGCAATGGGGCGGCCGTGAAATTTCGCGAGGCCTGCAACGATCGCTTTGTCGTCTCCGTACGCGCGGTCGCCGTGCAGCTCCACAAAGTCTGTGAACAGCAGTCCGATAAGGTCGAGCGTATAAGGACGCTGCGGATGACGCGCGATTTGCGCGCGTTGCCAGGGGCCAAGGTGAGAATAAAACTCGTGGCGAAGTTCCGCGACCTGCTGCCGAATGCGTTCGAGCTCCGCTTCGGCCATGGGACTGTTGGCGAGCTGACGCAACTCTTCGACGTCCTTCTCGAGACGCTCGATCGCCAGTTCCCGGTCACCGGGCACCGTACTGGGCTGAACTTTGTTCTTGTGCGCCATCACATCACCAGATCGATCGACTGCCCGCCGCAAACTTCGCGAATCGCCGTCACCAGTTCCGCGGACAGCTGCACCCGGCGCTGCACTTCCATTTGCGCCACCGTGCCGTCGGGACTAAGCAGATCGAAGATTACCGGATTTCGACCGGGAAATGACGCGAATATATCCTGGAGACGATCCACGAGGTCCTCGGGGCAATTCTCCAGATTCATGCGAATCCGCACGCTCGACGCAGGTTGCGAGTCGGCCAACCCTTCCAGCGCACGAGCCTCTTGGAGCGACAGCCGCGTTCCCGACTCCTCGACTTGCACACGCACCTTCATCAACAGAGGTACCCGAGGCTTCAGCGTATTCTCCAATTTTCCAAATGCTTCTGGAAATGCGAGGAGTTCTTGTATTCCGGTCATGTCCTGAATCGTGTAAATGGCCCAGCGAGCGCCCTTCCGCGAACGCATCGGCCGCACGCCGACAATCAACACAGCCACTGTGATTTCCTTGCCGTTGCGCTGCCCTTCCACTTCGCCAAGCGACACGGTCTTCATTTCCATCAACCGCGACGCGTACTTTGCCAGCGGATGCCCGGAGACGTAGAAGCCCAGCATGGCGTACTCGCTGGCGAGCCGTTCTTCCTCGCTCCAGGGAGCCGCCTCGCGCATCTCGAACGCTACCGGCGCGGGCGCGGCCGCTGTTCCAAACAACCCATGTTGCCCGGATTCCCGAATACGCGTGGCTCGCTGCAGCGCCGCAACCGCATCATCCACCGATGCCAGCATGCTTTCACGTGGCCCAAGCGAATCCACGGCTCCGGACTTGATCAAGCTCTCGAACACCCGCTTGTTCAGAAAGCGGGACTCGATCCGCTCGCAAAAAGCATATAACGAACGGAATTCGCCCTGGCTCAGCCGCGACTCCCGAATCGCCTTGGCGGTGTTCTCGCCGACATTCTTGATGGCCGCCAATCCGAAACGGATCGCTTCCCCCACCGGCGTGAAATACAGATCGCTCTCATTCACGTCCGGCGGAAGGATCGAAATACCCATCCCGCGCGCCTCATTGATATATTTCACGGCTTTGTCCGCATTTCCCGTTTCCGAGGTAAGCAGTGCGGCCATGAATTCCACGGGATAATGCGTCTTTAGGTATGCCGTCTGATAGGCCAGCAAAGCATAAGCACACGAGTGCGATTTGTTGAA
>Ga0187871_10000999_pt1 | contig 25460 bp, 12 predicted proteins | sample June2016WEW_16_1_FD_132988 | JGI IMG/M metagenome (GOLD analysis project Ga0187871, IMG submission 132988) | Peatland microbial communities from SPRUCE experiment site at the Marcell Experimental Forest, Minnesota, USA - June2016WEW_16_10 | ecosystem: Environmental > Terrestrial > Soil >...
CAACGGTCGGCGAGGATCCTGAACTCCGCAGCCCGGTGGTGGTCCTGTCCGTGGCGCAGGCCAAGGGACTGGAGTTCGACTCCGTGGTGGTCGCCGACCCTGGCCAGATCATGGCCTGCTCGCCTCGTGGGCTTAGCGATCTCTACGTCGCGCTGACCAGGGCTACTCAGCGGCTGGGCGTGGTGTACAGCGGGGAGTTGCCCGCCGAGCTCGCGGGCCTGCGGCCTGCGTCTGCGGGTCCACCTTCGCCAGTGCGGAGGCTGCGCGGGGCCGCAGGCTAGGGCGAGCTGATGGCGGCGGTCACGATCACCGCAAGCAGCAGCGCCAGCGGGACGAGCGGTGCCAGCAGCGGCGCCTCCGCGACCAGAACGCCGCTCACCGCTGCCCCGGCGACCAGCATGACCAGGAGACCAAGGCGCCGCCGCAGCGATGCCGAGGCCCTGACGGCTGCCAGGTCGCCAAGGGCCTCTGTCAGTATTCCTGTCAGGTACGTGGTGGAAAGACCTGGCACTCCCAGTGCGCGGACCGCCGCGCTCTGGATGCCCATGGCGACCGCAGCGGCGGCAACGAGCATGAGCTGTTCCGCTCCCCTTGGCAGGCCCGCCGCTGTCTCCCAGCCCACGGTCACGGCTACAAGTACGGCAGCCTCTACGACGAGCGCCACGGTCACCCGGCCCGGCCAGGCCGGTGCCGGCTCACCGGGCGGCCTGGCGAACCGGCTTGCTGCCAAGCCCCCGGTGACAAAGCCCGCCAGCGCTACTCCGGCGTGCAGGGCCAATGCCGCGTCGTGCCGACCTGCGCTAAGCCCCAGCAGGACCATGTTGGCGGTCATGACGCTGGTGAACACGCCCCCGAGGCCAAGGAAGCTGATCGCGTCAAGGGCACCCGTAGCTATCACAAGGAGCGCGACGAGATTATTGTTGCGGCGCCGTTCGGCGAATGTCACGGCCACCGGGGATCCGCGGCGCTACCGCGCCCGCATCGACGCGAAGGTCAGCGACCTGCCGGATCACCAGGCGATCTGCTGATCTCTTCGGCGAGGGGCACCGCTGTGGGCTCTACCGCGGCAGGTACTGGCTTGGGATAGACCAGCCAGTGCAGCCCGGCGGCGACGACGCCGCCGACCAGCGGCGCCACGATGAACAGCCATACCTGGCTCAGCGCAGTGCCGCCGACGATCAGCGCCGGGCCGAGGCTGCGCGCTGGGTTCACCGACGTTCCGGTGATCGTTATCCCGACCAGGTGCGCCACGGTAAGGGCCAGGCCGATCACCATGCCCGCGGTGATGGTGTTCCCGATCTTGCTGGTGACCCCGAGGATGACAAAGACGAACATCGCGGTCAGGATGACCTCCGCAAGGAAGGCGCCGCCCGCACCGATGTGAATGTCAGACGCCGCGCCCCAGCCGTCCGTCCCGAGCCCGGTCTTGGACGTGCTGTACAACGGCGAAGTGTTGAACATGCCCCATAGCACGAGCGCACCCAGGATGCCGCCAACGAACTGGGCCACCCAGTAACCGACGGCCTCGTCGAGCGGGAGGCGCCGCGCCAGCAGCGCGCCCAGGGTCACGGCCGGATTGACGTGGCAGCCCGATACCGGCCCGATAACGTAAACCAGCGCCAGCAGCACGAGCCCGAAGGTGAACGCCGTGGCCACGACGCCTGCGGCGATACTGCCGCCATCGAACTTGAACCCGAACATGAGGGTCGCCGCACCGACCCCGAAGAACACAAGCAGTGCGGTGCCCAGCATCTCTGCTGCGAACTTGCGCCACAAAGCCATTTTCCCCAGCCCTCCTGGTGTGCTTTAGGGTTTTCGTCCAATCCGGTCACCAAGCATCCCATGACGTAATTCCGCGCGGCCGCACTTACCCGCACAGGCCCAGGCTTTCATACCCATGCCGGGCCAGATGCTAAGCGTCCATGGCCCGGCGTGTCAGTAGCGGGCGCCGACGACCTGCAACCGTCTCCGCGATCTTAACGGCCTGCGGCGGTCTGTGAGCGTCTGGGGTGGTCTGCGGTGGTCTGCGCAGGTGTACGGGTCGATCACGTCCACCCGAGCGGTGCCGCCGGCACTGGTTGCGATGTCGCGCTGCCGCATGCCAGGGTCGTGAGCGATGCACAGCAGCACCTTTAAAGTGCACTTGTTACCTGGCCACCACTCCTGCTGGAGGACATGATGCCCAGCCCGCCCGACTCGACGGCAGCCAGCACCTATGGCGCGGCGGACCTGGAGCTGATCGACGCGTACTGGCGTGCGGCGAACTACCTGTCGGTCGGGCAGATCTACCTGCTGGACAACCCGCTGCTCAGGGAACCGCTGCGAGCCGAGCACGTCAAGCCGCGGCTGCTCGGGCACTGGGGGACGACGCCCGGGCTGAACCTGCTGTACGTGCACCTGAACCGGGTCATCAACGAACGCGACCTGAACGCCATTTACGTGATCGGCCCTGGTCACGGCGGACCGGGGATCGTCGCCAACGCGTACCTGGAAGGCACCTACAGCGAGGTCTACTCCTCCATCGGGCAGGATGAAGACGGTCTGCGGGCGCTGTTCCGCCAGTTCTCGTTCCCCGGTGGCATCCCAAGTCACGTCGCGCCGGAAACCCCCGGGTCCATCCACGAAGGCGGCGAACTCGGATACGCGCTCGTGCACGCCTACGGCGCGGCATTTGACAACCCGGATCTGCTGGTCATGTGCGTGGTGGGTGACGGGGAGGCGGAAACGGGGCCGCTGGCGGCCAGCTGGCATTCGAACAAGTTCCTCAACCCGGTGACTGACGGCGCGGTGCTGCCGGTGCTGCACCTTAATGGTTACAAGATTGCCAACCCGACCATCCTGGCCCGCATCCCCGACGACGAGCTCGCCGCACTGATGCGCGGCTACGGTTACCAGCCGCACTTCGTGGCCGGCGATGATCCCGCGGTGGTCCACCGGCAGCTCGCGGCCGTGCTCGACGAGGTGCTGGACGACATCGCGGCCATCCAGGAGCACGCCCGCGATGCAGCAGGCCAGCAAGCCGGCGGCACGAGCAGCGGAGCGGCCCGTCCCGCCTGGCCGATGATCGTACTGCGCACCCCGAAGGGCTGGACCGGGCCCAAGGTGGTTGACGGCGTTCAGGTCGAGGGCACCTTCCGCGCTCATCAGGTACCGCTTGCCGAAACTCGCACCAACGCCAGGCACCGCGAGCTGCTCGAGCAGTGGATGCGCAGTTACCGGCCCGAGGAGCTGTTCGACGCCGCCGGACAGCTGGTGCCGCAGCTGCAGGCACTTGCCCCGCGGGGGTCGAGGCGGATGAGCGCCAACCCGCACGCCAACGGCGGCCTGCTGCTTCGCGACCTGGCCATGCCGGACTTCCGCCGCTACGCGGTGCCGGTGGACCGCCCGGCCGTCGCGGTGAGCGAGGCCACCCGGGTACTCGGCACCTTCCTGCGCGACATCATCGCCCGCAACCCCGACAGGTTCCGCCTCATGGGCCCGGATGAGACGGCGTCCAACCGGCTGACGGCGGTCTTCGAGGAGACCAACCGCGCCTGGGAGGCGACGACGGTCCCCGGCGACGATCACCTCGCCCCGGACGGCCGGGTCATGGAAGTCCTGTCGGAGCACCTATGCCAGGGCTGGCTGGAGGGGTATCTGCTCACCGGGCGGCACGGCCTTTTCAACTGTTACGAGGCGTTTATCCACATCATTGACTCGATGTTCAACCAGCACGCCAAGTGGCTTAAGACGGCCCGGGGCATCCCATGGCGGGCGCCGATCGCCTCACTCAACTACCTGCTGTCGTCGCACGTCTGGCGCCAGGACAATAACGGCTTCTCCCACCAGGACCCGGGCTTCATCGACCACGTGATCAACAAGAAGGCCGAGATTGTCCGTGTTTACCTGCCGCCGGACACCAACACCCTGTTGTCGGTCGCCGATCACTGCTTGCGCAGCCGGGATTACGTCAATGTCGTCGTAGCCGGCAAGCAGCCGGCGCTGACCTACCTGACGATGGAGCAGGCGATCGCGCACTGCACCCGCGGACTCGGCATCTGGCCGTGGGCCAGCAATACCAACGGTGAGCCTGACGTGGTACTTGCCTGTGCCGGCGATGTTCCCACCCTGGAGACCATCGCTGCCGCGGACCTGCTCCGCACCCACCTGCCCGAGCTGAAGGTCCGGGTCATCAACGTCGTGGACATCATGCGCCTGGAGCCGGACACCGAGCACCCGCACGGGCTGCCCGACCGCGACTTCGATGCGCTGTTCACCCCGGACAAGCCGGTCATTTTCGCCTATCACGGCTATCCCTGGCTCATCCACCGGCTCACCTACCGCCGTAACAACCACCACAACCTGCACGTGCGTGGCTACAAGGAGGAAGGTACCACCACCACGCCGTTCGACATGGTCATGCTGAACGACCTGGACCGGTTCCATCTCGTCATGGACGTCATCGACCGTGTCCCGTCCCTGGGCACGCGGGCCGCGCCGCTGCGCCAGCGGATGTCCGATGCCCGCCTCGACGCCCGCGCCTACACGCGCGAGCATGGCGAGGACGACCCGGCGATCACCGGCTGGACCTGGCGCGACTAGCCTCCCCAGCCGCCGCCCGCTCGATCTTGGCCTGGCCATCGTCCGCCGGACTGCCCGCGGGCCAATGCTCATACGGTTATCCGGCCCGCTCGGGGCCACTCGCCAGCGGGCGCGGGACCTATGGCCCTCGCTCTCTCGCTACTTAGGCCGCACGGTGGACGACAAGAGGTGAATGTGCCGTGCCGCTGACCGAGCCGCCCACGACCGGGCTACCGACCGGCCTGGACGCCGAGACCCTGAAAATGACGCTGGACGCTATCCGGGAGTACGTCACCCACGCCCTGCCCCAGGAGCGCCAGCTACTGCTCGATCACGATGATGTCTGCCCGGAGGACCTGGTCCGGGCCATGTGCAGCGACGAGCTTGGCGTGCATCTGCTGTTCATCCCCGAGGAATACGGCGGGATGGGCGGCGACACCATGGACAACTACCGGATCTGCGAGCAGATGGCCCGCCTTGACCTCGGCCTTGGTACCAGCCTGTTCGCGACGTTCCTCGGCAGCGATCCGATCGCCTTCGGCGGCACCGCCGAGCAGAAGCGCGCCTGGCTCACCGAGATCGCCGAGCGCGGGCTCCTCTACGCCTACGGTGCCACCGAGCCTGAGGCAGGCAGTGACCTCGGCGCGCTGAAGACCACAGCGACGCCCGTCCTCGAAGACGGCAGGGTCACCGGGTACCGGCTGACCGGCCGCAAGCAGTGGATCAGCAACGGCGGCATCGCCGACAAGTACACCATCCTGGCCAAGGCGCCGGGCGGCCCGTCGTGGTTCGTCCTCGACCGTGGCACGGATGGCTTCACCCAGAACCGGCCCGAGGACAAGCACGGCATCCGGCTGTCCAACACCGCGGCGCTGTTCCTCGACGGCGCGGTCGTGCCCGCAGGCAACCTGGTCGGCGGCGTCGAGGGACAAGGTCTCTGGCAGGCGCAGAAGGTGTTCGGCTATACGCGCGTGACGGTCGGGGCCTTCGGCCTCGGGGCGGGCTGGTCCGCGCTCGACCGCGCCATCGAGTACTCGACCACCCGCATCCAGGCCGGGGCACCGCTGTCACAGAAGCAGGGTTACACCCATAAGCTCATCGTCCCGCACGCCGTCCTGCTGGAGGCCGCCCGCTCCTATATCGAGTACACAGCGGCGCGGATCGACTCAGGCGAGGGCACGGACGGGGCGCTCAACACCGAGGGCGCCATCGCCAAGTACCTCGCGACCGAGGCGGGCAACCTGGCGGCCGACGCGGCCATCCAGGCCCACGGCGGCTACGGGTACACCCGCGACTACCTGGTCGAGAAGATCAAGCGCGACGTCCGCATCACCACGATCTACGAAGGCACATCGGAGATCATGGAGATGACGATCGCGCGCGACCGCTGGCAGCAGCACCTGAAGTCGGCCGGCCGCTACTACCCCGCGTTCGCCGCCGGGCTTCGCGAGCTGCACGCCAGGCACGCCGGGGTCGGCGCAGGCACGGCGGCGCTCGCCGGCGATGCCCTCGCCAGCGTGCTCGAAGCCTGCCGCGCCGGCCGCCTGACCCGCAGCCAGCACGTCCTGCTGCGGCTTGGCGAGCTGATCGCCTATGCCGAGGCCGCCAGCACCTTCGCGGCACGCGCCGCGGCAGCACTCGACGGCAGCCTTCCTGAGAAGGCCGACCACCGGTTCGACGCCGCTGCACTGGCGGCGATGAGCCGGGTATTCGCCAGGGAGGCCGCGCACAAGGTGGCCCATGACGGGCTGCGCTGGGTGATCGGCGCCGGCCGGGACACCGACCTCGCCACGTTCGAAGCCGGCCTCGGCCTGGACGCCGTGCGCGCCGCTCAGGTCGGACTGCTCGCCGACATGGACAGCGTCGCGGATGCACTCTACGGGCGGCAAGCGCCGTCCACGGAACAGGATCGATCGTCATGAGCAAGAGCCAGCCAGCCCCGCGCCAGCCGCAGCCCGTCGCCGTCGTCGGCGTCGGCGCCATCATGCCGGGGGCCCCGAGCACCGCGGCTTTCTGGAGCAATATCACCGAGGGCCGGTACTCCATTGCCGATGTCCCCAAGGACCGGTGGGACCCTGATCTCTACTACGATCCGGATCCCCGTGCGCCCGACAAGACCTACTCGCGCATCGGCGGCTGGGTTCAGGAGTTTCCCTGGGATCCCATCGCCTGGCGGCTGCCGATCCCGCCGAAGGTCGGCGAGCAGATGGACGATACCCAGAAGTGGGCTGTCTCCGCGGCCCGCGCTGCGCTCATCGACGCGGGCTGGCCGGACTGGAACGTGAACCCGGAGCGGGTCGCTGTGGTGATCGGCAACGCTATTGGCGGCGAGAAGCACTACGCGACCAGTCTGCGCATCCAGCTTCCCGAGTTCACCAGGGAACTCGCCCGCTCCCCCGCCTTCGCCGAGCTGCCGGCCAGCATCCGCGAGGCGATCCTCGGCCAGACCTCGACCTCGTTCCGGGGCCTGTTCCCGGTGATAACCGAGGACACGATGCCAGGCGAGCTCGCGAACGTCCTGGCCGGCCGCATCGCCAACCTCTTCAACTTCCGCGGGCCGAGCTTCACCACGGACGCGGCCTGCGCTTCGGCGCTGGCCGCCGTCAGCGCCGCCACGCAGGGACTCATCGACGGGCAGTTCGACGCCGCGGTCACCGGCGGTATCGACCGTAACAATAACGTCGCCGCGTTCGTGAAGTTCTGCAAGATCGGAGCGCTGTCCGCGACGGGGACGCGTCCGTTCGACGCCGGCGCGGACGGTTTCGTCATGGGTGAGGGCGCCGCTTTGTTCGTCCTCAAGCGGCTCGCCGACGCCGAGCGCGACGGCGACCGGATCTACGCGGTGCTGCTGGGTATCGCGGGGTCGAGCGACGGCAAGGGCAAGGGGATAACCGCCCCGAACCCGGTCGGCCAGCGCCTGGCGGTCGAGCGGGCCTGGCGCAACGCCTGCGCGGCGCCGTCGACCGCGACGTGCATCGAAGCACATGGCACGTCGACCCGCGTCGGCGACGCGTCCGAACTGGAAAGCCTCAACGCCGTCTTCGGCGGACCCGGCGTCGCCCCGGGCAGCATCGCGCTCGGCTCGGTGAAGTCGAACATCGGCCACCTGAAGGGCGCGGCAGGCGCTGCTGGGCTGTTCAAGCTGGTCATGGCGCTGCACGACAAGGTACTGCCGCCAAGCCTGAACTTCCGCGATCCCAACCCGAACGTCGAGTGGGCCACGTCACCGTTCCGGGTCAACACCGAGCTTCGTGATTGGCCGGTGCCGCCATCGGGCGTGCGGCGGGGCGGCGTGAGCGCGTTCGGCTTCGGCGGCACCAACTTCCATGCCGTGCTCGAGGAGTATGTCCCCGGCCGGTTCGACGACCCGGAGCCACGGCTGCCTGCCGGTGCCGACGTGCAGGCGACAGCGGACGGCGGGACTCCCGCCGCCGACGTGCCGGCGACCGTGCGCCAGGGCGAGCGTGGTTCCTCGCACACCGCCGCGGAGGCAGTCACGGACGTGGCCTCCGCAACGGCCTCGGCCACGGCGGTGACCACGGCTGCCAAGGCTCCGCTGCGCGGCGCTCTCGTCGTTGGCGGCGCGACCGAGGCGGACGTGGCCGCCCAGCTTGCGCAGATACATGAGCGGGCCGCCGGCGGCCAGGCACCGCCGCCGCAGCCACCCGATCCTGCGATCGCCCGGGCCAACTTTCGCGCCGCCATCGATTTCGGCACCGCGGCCGAGCTTGCGGACAAGGCGGCCATGGCAGTAAAGGCGCTGACCAGCGGGACCGCCGAGATGCGCGCCATGTTGCGGGCCCGTGGCATCTTCTTCGGGCGCGGTTCGGCGCCCAAGATTGCCTTCCTCTATACAGGCCAGGGCTCGCAGTACGTCAATATGCTCAGCGAGCTGCGCGCGACAGAGCCGATCGTGGCGCAGACGTTCGCTGAGGCCGACCGGGTGATGACACCGTTGCTTGGCAAGCCGCTCACCGATTACATCTTCATCGACGGCGACGATGCCACCGCGGTCGCGCAACTCGAGCAGCAGTTGCTGCAAACCGAAATTACCCAGCCCGCGGTGCTGGCCGCCGACATTGCCCTCACCAGGCTGCTGGCGGCCTATGGCGTCAAGCCCGACATGGTGATGGGCCATAGCCTCGGTGAGTACGGAGCGCTCGTCGAGGCCGGTGCGCTGTCCTTCCGGGCGGCACTGGAGGCCGTCAGCGCCCGTGGCCGCGAGATGGCCCGCCTGGAGGTGGCCGACAACGGCGCGATGGCGGCCGTCATGGCCCCGATTGAGGAAATCGGGCGGGTCGTCGCTTCAATCGACGGCTACGTGGTCACCGCCAACGTGAACAGCACTCATCAGGCCGTGATCGGCGGCGCCACCGCGGCCGTCGAGCAGGCGATAGCAGCGTTCCAGGAGGCCGGGCGGACGGCCATGCGCATCCCCGTCAGCCACGCCTTCCACACCTCGATCGTGGCGCCGGCGAGCGGGCCGCTCCGCGAGACGCTGGCCAGGCTGCAGCTGCACGCGCCCACGCTGCCGATCGTGGCCAACGTCGACGGCGAGTTCTACCTGACCGAAGGCCCAGACGTGGCCGGGCGGATGCTCGACGTGCTGGGCCGCCAAGTCGCATCGCCAGTCCAGTTCGTCAAGGGCCTGCATACCTTGTACGACGCCGGTGCGCGCATGTTCGTGGAGGTCGGGCCGAAGCGGGCGCTACAGGGCTTCGCTGAGGATGTGCTCGGCTCGGCGCACGACGACGTCCTAACGCTGTCGACCAACCATCCGAAGACCGGCGACGTGCGCTCCTTCAATGCGGCCCTATGCGGCTTGTATGCGGCCGGCTTCGGCTACCCCGTCGGTACCCCGGCGCCAGCGGCAGCTGCCGCTCCAGCGCCGGGCGTCACGGAGCCGGTCGTCATAACTGGGGCCGCGCTCGGGCTGCCCGGCGTAGACCAGGTCTTCGACGACGACAACGTCTCCCGGATTCTGTCCGGCGAGCAGTTCATTGACGTGATCCCGCGCCGGATACGCCGTGCAATGGTCGACAAGCACATCACCCGGCTGGTCAAGAGCGACCACGGCGATCCGGTCTTCGACACGATCGATGGCGAGAAAGACGTCATCAAGCTGGCCGGCCGTTATAGCCCATTCGACGCGGCGGCAGAGTTCGGCATCGACCCCGACCGCGACGCCGCGCTCGACTCCTGTACGAGGCTGGCGATCGCCGCTGGTATTGAGGCGCTGCGCGACGCGGGAATCCCCCTGGTCCGCACGTATCACACCACCACCCTGGGCACCCAGCTGCCCGGACCCTGGGGCTTGCCCGACGAACTGCGAGACGACACCGGCGTCGTGTTCGCCTCGGCATTCCCCGGCTACGAGTCGTTCGCGCAGGACATCAACCGTTACCAGGAGGACCGGGCGCGCCGGACGGAACTTGCCACCCTCGAGGACCTGCGGGCCCGGATGAACCCGGCAGACCAGGCGGTCGCCGAAGTGGACCGGCGCATCGCCGGACTGCGGCACGCGGTGAAGACCCGCCCGTTCGCCTTCGACCGCCGCTCTCTTTTCCGGTGGCTCGCCATGGGGCACTCGCAGTTCGCCGAGCTGATCGGCGCCCGCGGCCCCAACACGCAGGTGAACTCCGCTTGCGCGAGCACCGGCGTCGCGGTGTCGATCGCCGAGGACTGGATCCGGGCCGGCCGCTGCCGCCGGGTGATCATCGTATCGGCGGATAACGCCACCTCGGACACGCTGCTGCCCTGGACCGGATCGGGGTTCCTCGCCAGCGGCGCGGCGGCCACCGACGATGTCGTTGAAGACGCCGCTCTGCCGTTCGATCGCCGGCGGCACGGCATGTTGCTCGGTTCGGGTGCCGCGGCCCTGGTCGTTGAGTCCGCTGCGGCGGCACGGGAGCGCGGCATCGGCCCCATCTGCGAGGTGCTCGCGGTGGTCACTGCCAATAGCGCCTTCCATGGCACGCGGCTCGACGTCCAGCACATCGGCCAGGTCATGGAGAACCTCCTCGTGCAGGCGGAGCGCCTGGGAATCGACCGCCGTGCGATCGCGGGCCAGACGGTGTTCGTTTCTCACGAGACCTACACCCCGGCCCGGGGCGGTAGCGCGTCAGCTGAGGTCAACGCGTTGCGGCGGGTCTTCGGCCCAGCCGCCGACTCGGTCGTCATCACGAATACGAAGGGCTTCACCGGTCACGCGATGGGCGCGGGCATTGAAGAGGTCGTGGCCATAAAGGCACTTGAAACGGGAATCGTCCCGCCGGTCGCCAACTTCCGCGAGATCGATCCCGAACTAGGTCGGCTGAACCTGTCCCGCGGCGGCGCATACCCCGTCAGCTACGCTCTTCGCCTCGCCGCGGGCTTCGGCTCGCAGATCGCGATGATGCTGCTGCGCTGGACCGCGCCTGCGGACGGCCTCCGCCGGGCACCCACTGACCTTGGCTTCGGCTACCGCGTCATGGACGAGCCGACATGGCGCTCGTGGCTTGAGCGAGTCAGTGGTCGTCCGGATGCCAGGCTCGAGGTTGTACAGCACTCGCTGCGGGTCACCGACGACGGCCCGGCTCAGGCGCCCTCAGCTCCTGCCGGGCCAGCGGTCATGCCCGTGCCGCGGCCCGCCGCAATGCCCGTGGCCCAGCCCGCCGTACTGCCGTCAGCACCGGTTGCGCCGTCAGCACCGGTTGCGCCGTCAGCACCGGCCGGGCCGGCAGCGGTACCAGCGCAGATGGCGCCTGCACCCGGGCCGTCCGCACTTGCCTCAGCCGATCCGGTCGCGCAGGCTGTTCTGGAGATTGTCGAAGGGCTCACCGGCTATTCCCGAGACCTGCTGGAGCCGGACCTTGACCTCGAAGCCGACCTTGGCGTCGACACGGTGAAGCAGGCCGAGGTGTTCGCCGCGGTGCGGGAGCGGTTCGCCATCCCGCGCGACGACAACCTCAGGCTCCGCGACTTCCCCACCCTCGCCCACGTCATGAGTTTCGTCCGCGACCGGGCACCACACGCTGGGCCCCAGCCCGCCGCGTATCAGCCCGCCGTAGCGCCGCCGACGGCAGGGCCGCCAGCTACCGCAGCACAGCCCGCAGCTCTAGCGGAGCCGCCGGCCACCGCAGCACAGCCCGCCACCGCGGCACAGCCGGCCACCGCGGCACCGCCCGCCACCGCGGCACCGCCCGCCACCGCGGCACCGCCGGCTGCACCAGCGGAGCCTGCTGGCGACGCGGTCACCGGCCAGATCGTGCGGATCGTCAGCGACACGACCGGCTACCCGCCCGAACTGCTCGACCTCGACCTCGACCTCGAAGCCGACCTCGGCATCGACACCGTCAAGCAGGCCGAAGTGTTCGCCGCCGTCAGGGAGCAGTTCGGCATCCCGCGCGACGACAACCTCAGGCTCCGCGACTTCCCCACCCTCGCCCACGTCATCGGCTTCGCCCGCGACCGGGCACCACACGCTGAGCCCGCCGCAGGCAGCGAAGTCCTGGCGACGGAGACCACACCGCCAGAGCCCCGGTCGGCGCCCGCCTTCACCGGCGACATCGCCGCTGCCGAGCGGCTGCCGCGCCGGATCCCGGTCCCGGTGCTCCGGCCTCCGATCGGGTGGTGCTCCGCCACGCCCGTGACCCTTGATGCGACCAAGCGCGTCGTCGTAATGGCGGACGCGGGAGGCGTCGCGGACGCACTCGTCAGGCGACTCGGCGCCCTCGGCGTCACCGCGCTCGTGCTGGAGCCGGGAACCACCGCAGCGGATATCGACGCCCGCCTGATGACATGGCTCGCTGACGGGCCCGTAGACGGGCTCTACTGGCTCGCGGCGCTCGATCAGGAGCCTGCGATCGATCAGCTTGACCTGGCAGGCTGGCGCGATGAGCTGGGCCGCCGGGTCAAGACCCTTTATGCGGCGGTGCGCCGCCTGGACGCCGAAGGCCACCTCGGTCCGCGCGGCAGCTTCCTGGTGTCAGCGACTCGCCTCGGCGGCTACCACGGCTATGACGAGGCAGGTGCTGTTGCGCCGCTGGGCGGTGCCGTGACCGGCTTCACCAAGGCTTACCGGCGCGAGCGGCCTGAAGTCCTGGTCAAGGCGGTGGACTTCCCCGTCACCAGGAAGACCGCATCGCTGGCCGAAGCCCTCATCGAGGAAACCCGGCTTGACCCGGGCACCGTCGAAGTCGGCCGCGCGGACGGCCGCCGCTGGGCGATCGGTCTTCGCGAGGTCCCGTTCGGCGACGGCGCCGGCGGCCTCACTCTCGGCAGCGAGACCGTGTTCGTGGTCACCGGCGCCGCAGGCAGCATCGTGTCGGCGATCGTCGGGGACCTGGCCCGAGCCAGCGGAGGCGTCTTCCACCTTGTCGACCTGACGCCTGAACCGGATCCCGCCGACCACGACCTGGCCGCCTTCGTGACCGACCATGACGGCCTCAAGGCGACGATAAGCGAGCGGCTCAGGGCCAGCGGACAGCGCCCGACCCCCGTGCTGATCGAGCGCGAGCTCACCCGACTTGAGCGGCTGAACTCTGCCCTGACCGCGATCCAGGCCGTCCGCGACGCTGGCGGCCGGGCGTACTACCACGCGGTGGACATCACCGATGCCGACGCTGTCGCGCAGGTGGTCGCGGACATCCGCGACCGGCACGGGCGCATCGACATTCTCCTGCATGCTGCCGGGCTCGATATCAGCCACGGGATCGCCGACAAGGACCGCCGCGAGTATGACCTCGTCTTCGACGTCAAGAGCGACGGCTGGTTCAACCTGCTGCACGCAGCTGCCGATCTCCCGGTCGGCGCGACCGTGGCCTTCAGCTCAGTGGCCGGCCGGTTCGGCAACTCGGGCCAGACCGACTACAGCGCGGCCAACGACCTGCTGTGCAAGATCACGTCGAGCTTCCGGCGGACCCGGCCTGCCACCCGCGGGATCGCGCTCGACTGGACTGCGTGGGGCGGCATTGGCATGGCCAGCCGTGGATCGATCCCGAAGGTTATGCAGGCGGCTGGTATCGACATGCTGCCTCCCGAGGCGGGCATCGCCTGGATCGGCAGGGAACTCACGGCGGGCCCGTTCGCAGGTGAGGTCGTCGTCGCCGGGAAGCTGGGCATGATGCTGGCCGAACTCGACCCCGCAGGCGGCCTGGACGTAGCTGCCGTCGACGCAAGCAGGGCCGGGCCGATGGTCGGATCCGTCACCGGCATGGGCGTCTACTCGGGCCTGACGGTCGAGACAACCCTTGATCCTCTGGCGCAGCCGTTCCTGCACGATCACCAGATCGAGTCCTTCACTGTGCTGCCCGGCGTGATGGGCGCCGAGGCCTTCGCCGCCGTGGCCAGCCTTGCCGCTCCCGACCTGCACGTCGCGGGCATCGAGCGGATGGAGTTCCTCGCCCCGGTGAAGTTCTACCGCGACCAGCCGCGCACCCTGACAGTACGGGCCGTCATCCGCAGGGATGGCGCCGATCTGGTGGCCGACTGCGAGCTTGCGGCCAGCCGGCTGCTCAACCGCGATGCGGCGGCGCGATGGACAACGCATTTCACTGGCAGCGTCCGGCTCACCGTGCGGGCACCGCAGCCCGAGACTGACGATTCCCCCGCCAAGGCGGCCGCCGCCTTCGTCGGCCATGCGGACATCTACCGCGTGCTCCCCCATGGCCCGGCCTACCAGGTGCTCGACGAAGTGTGGCGGTCCGACGGCGACACGATCGGCCGGCTCGCCGCGCCGCTACCGCCCGGCCACCTGCCGGCCGGAAACCCCACCAAGACGGAGCCGCGGCTGGTGGAGCTCTGCTTCCAGACGGCCGCCATCTGGGACATCGGCCAGGCCGGGCGGCTAGCACTGCCTGGCCACGCCGACCTGATCCGCACAGTGCGCCGGCCGAGGGGCGACGGGCGGCTGTTCGCGGTCGTTCATCGGGCGGATAACGGCAGCTTCGACTGCCGCGTCGTGGACTCCACCGGCGACGTCCTCGTCCGCATCGACGGGTACCGCACCACGGCCCTGCCCAGTGCGGTCGCGGACGACATCCAGCGCCCGATACGTACTGCCATGGGTGCCTGATATGCGTCACCCTGACCCAGAGGAACCAGCGTGACGACCATTCACAGGCTCGCCATCGTCAACCGGGGCGAAGCGGCGATGCGCTGTATCGCCGCGGTCGCCGAGCTTAACCAGGAGTCCCGCGAGCCCATTACGACAATTGCCCTATACACCGAGCCTGACGCGGCATCCTGGTTCGTCCGGGAGGCGAGCGAGGCGGTGCCGCTCGGACCGGCAACCTTCGCCGACTCGGACGGCCACCGCAAGAGCACCTACCTCGACCTCGGCCGGCTGATGGCCGCACTGACGCAGGCGCGCGCCGATGCCGTCTGGGTGGGCTGGGGCTTCGTGGCCGAGTCGGCCGACTTCGCGCGGTTGTGCGAACGCGCCGGACTCACCTTCATCGGCCCGGACAGCGACGTGCTCCGGCTGCTTAGCGACAAGGCGCGCGCCAGACAGCTTGCCGAAGGCCTCGGTATTCCGGTGGTCCGCGGGAGCGGCGGCCCGGCCCATGACGCCGAAAGGGCGCCGGCCCGCCAGGTAGAAGTCCAGGTGGTGGCCGACAGCCACGGCACCGTCTGGGCCGTCGGCGTGCGCGATTGCAGCATCCAGCGGCGGAACCAGAAGGTCATCGGGGAGTCAGCCAGCACCCTGCTCGATGAAGCGGGCCAGCAGGCCTTGTGCGACGCGGCCGTGCGGATGTGCGCTGCCGCAGGTTACCGCAGCATCGGCTCGATCGCGTTCCTCGTCGATCCGGTCGCGCGGGACTTCATGTTTCTGGAGGTCAACACCCGGCTGCAGGCAGAGCACCCGGTCACCGAGCTCGCTACCGGGCTCGACCTGGTCAAGCTCCAGCTGGCCATCGCGGAAGGTGGCCGGCTGTCGGGGAGCGCGCCGCCGCCGCGCGGCCACGCCATCCAAGCGCGGCTGAACGCCGAAGACCCGGAACACGCATTCGTTCCGGCACCAGGCCACGTATCCGCGCTGCGGCTGCCCTCCGGCACCGGCATCCGGGTCGATACCGGCGTTGCTGCGGGTGACGAGATCGTCCCTGCGTTCGACCCGGTGATCGCCAAGGTGACCGCCTGGGGAAAGGACCGCCGAGAGGCACTCAGCCGACTGCACCGCGGCCTTGCCCAGTCCCTCGTGGTCGTGGATGGCGGGACCACCAACAAGGCCTTCCTGCTCGCTCTGATCGACCAGCCTGAGGTGCGCGCGGGCAGCTATGACAACCGCTGGCTCGACCGGCTCACCGAGGCGCGCATGCACCTTCCGCCGCAGCACCCAGTGGCCCTGCTCCAGGCCGCCATCGAAGCGGCCGATGCGGAGCAGGCGGTCGTGCAGGCCAATTTCTACGCGGCCGCCGCCCGGGGGCGACCCGTGCTGCCGGAGGAGGTCGGGCACCGGATCGAAGTGACCCTGCGCGGCAACGTCTACCGGATGCACGTCTACTGCCTCGGGCGCGGCGACTACCGGGTCGACGCGGGTGACGGCGTGATCGATGTGAACGTCCAGCGCTCCGGCCGCCATGAGCGGACTGTGACCTGCCTCGGCAAGCGCCACCGCATCGTTACCGATACGCAAGGGCCGAGGCTGATCGTCGAGGTGGACGGCGTGCCCCACGTCATCACCAGGGAAAGCGGCGGTCGGGTTCGCGCCCCGGCTCCGGCGTTCGTCGTCGCCGTCCTGGTGGTCGTGGGCGATACGGTCCTGGCCGGCGATCCGCTCGTCGTCGTAGAGAGCATGAAGATGGAGACGACCATCACGGCTCCGCTGCCCGGCACCGTCCACGCGGTACTGGCCGCCGTCAATACGCAGGTGGAGGCAGGCGCGGCGCTGGTACAGCTGCAGCCGTCGGACCGGCCCGGAGAACAAACCGCGAGGAGCCCCCGGCTCACGCTGGCCGCCGCAGCCGGCCGGTCAGCCGGGCACGGGCAGACCGGACCCGGCCAGGGCAGTGTCGACCACCCGGCAACCCTCCGCGGCTACCTGCTCGGCTACGACCTTGACGAGGGCGCCGTGCGCGACCTGACCAGGCAGCAGCAGGCGCTGCTGGCCGCCACCGCCCCGGCCGATCCGGACCTGCTGGGCCAGGAGCAGGAACTGCTTGAGATATTCGCTGACCTCACGGCGCTGAGCCGGCGCGAGCCCGAGGACTCCGAAGATGAGCATTCCCGCAGTGCCGAGGATTACCTCTTTACCTACCTGGCATCCCTCGATCCCGAGCGAAGCGCGCTGCCCGACCCGTTCCTCAGCCAGCTGAGGCGCGCCCTGGCCCGGTACGGCATCACGTCGCTACGGCGCACCCCGGAGCTGGCGGAAGCCCTGCTGCGAATGTCCCTGTCACTCGCCAGGGTGCAGGTCACAGCGCCCATCGTCATGGCGATCCTCGACCGGTGGCTGCGCAGGCGCGACGTTCTCCTGCCGCTGATGACCGACGAGCGCCGCACGCTCCTCGACCGTCTCATCGCCACTACGCAGGGCCGCCATCAGCAGGTCTGTGACCTCGCACGCGAAGTCAGATACGGCTACGTCGACGCGCCGATACTGGACCGGATGCGACCGCAGATCTACGCGGAGATGGAGTGCTACCTCGACGAACTCGCCGGGCATCCGTCCGGCGAGCGGATCACCGAGATCACCGATGCCCTCGTCTGGTGCCCGCAGCCAATGCGGGCCTTGCTGCGGGACCGCTACCGCGACGCGGACGCCACCACCAGGGTCCGCCTGCTGCAGGCACGGACCCTGCGCTTCTACCGGATCCGCGCGCTCCGGCAGCTGCGATGCCAGGCGTTCGGCTCGCACCTCACCTGCCTGGCGGAGTACTCAGACGATGGCCACGACGTGCAGCTGGTCGCCGGGTACGTGTCCCTGGCGGACCTCGCTGGCTTCGCCGCCGAGCTGCGGGAGTTTCTCGGCGCGCTGCCCCCCGGCAGGCGAGTGGTCGTGGATATCGAGTCCTGGCGGACCGGCGAATGGATGCATGCCGCGCAGATGGCCGCCGAACTGGCGGGCCTGCTGGCACGGACCGATTTCGGGTACCCGCTGGACAGCCTCGACATCACGCTCACCAGCGACAGCCGCCCTGATCCAACGGGAGGCTCCGCGGAGCACCTGCGGACCCAGCACTTCACCTTCAGGCAGGACCACGCCGGGTTCACTGAGGATCCGCTCTACCGTAACCTGCATCCGATGATCGCCGAGCGCCTCGACCTGTGGCGGCTGTCGAACTTCACCCTCCAGCGGATGTCCTCCGCTGAGGATGTCTACCTGTTCAATGCGGTCGCCCGCGAGAACCCGAAGGACGAGCGCCTGATCGCGATCGCCGAAGTGCGCGACCTCACCCCGGCGCGCGACTCGGCGGGCCGGACTATCGGCTTCCCGCATCTGGAGGGAGTGCTGGCTCAGACGTTGGCTGCCATGCGCCACGCCCTGGGCGGCAAGCCGCCGAAACGACGGCCGCTCAGCAACCGAGTGATCCTTTACGTACGCCCGACCTGGGACATCGCTCCAGCGACCTGGCGCGGTGTGGCCCACCGGCTCGCGCCAATGACCGCGGACCTTGGCCTGGAGAAAGTCACTATCCGGATCCGCGCGCTCGATGCGTCCAGCTCTGAGACCCGGGACGCGGTGCTCGATGTCGAGAGCCTCGACCGGGCAGTCACCGTACGGGTCAGGCAGCCTTCCGACCGGCCCATCAGGCAGCTGACCGAGTACCGGCAGAAGGTGCTGCGCTCGCAGCGCCTCGGGGCGCCGTATCCGTATGAGCTCATCCGCATGCTCACGCCGCCGGTGGGCGCTCCCGCCGACTTCCCGGCCGGCGAGTTCGCTGAGTACGACCTCGACGACAGCGGCGAGCAACTGGTGCCGGTAGACCGGCCCTACGGCCGCAACCTGGTCGGGATCGTCGTCGGCGTGATCGGCAATTACACCGCGCTGGTACCTGAGGGCATGCGCCGGGTGGCGATCCTTGGCGATCCGACCTCCGGCCTCGGCAACCTGGCCGAAGCCGAGTGCCGGCGGATCGTCGCCGCGCTGCGCCTCGCCAGCAGGCTCGGGGTGCCGGTCGAGTGGTTCGCGCTGTCCTCGGGAGCCCGCATTGCCTGGGACAGCGGCACCGAGAATATGGACTGGATCGCCGCGGTACTGCGCGGCCTGATCGAGTTCACTCAGGCAGGTGGCGAGGTCAACGTGGTGGTGACCGGGATCAACGTCGGCGCCCAGCCGTACTGGAACGCCGAAGCTACCATGCTCATGCACACGAGCGGAATCCTCGTGATGACGCCGGCCAGCGCCATGGTGCTGACCGGGAAGAGCTCGCTGGATTACTCGGGCGGCGTGTCAGCCGAGGACAACCTCGGCATCGGCGGATTCGACCGGATCATGGGCCCGAACGGTCAGGGCCAGTACTGGGCGCCCACGCTGGCCGATGCATGCGCCCTGCTGCTGCGCCACTACGAGCACACCTACGTCGTGCCGGGCGAGGGCACCCCACGGCGGGCACCCACCATCGACCCCGCAGACCGGGATGTGTGCTCATCGCCACACAAGCCCGTCGCCGGGTCAGACTTCAACCGGATCGGGGACGTCTTCTCCGCCGAGCTCAACGGCGAGCGCAAGAAGCCCTTCGACATGCGCTCGGTGATGCGCGCCGTCACCGACACCGATCACGAGCCGTTCGAGCGCTGGGCACGGTGGCGCGATGGCGAGAATGCAATCGTGTGGGAGGCACACCTCGGCGGGTTCCCGGTCTGCCTCATCGGCGTTGAGTCGCAGCCCCTTCCCCGCACCGGGTTCGTCCCCGCCGACGGCCCGCCATTATGGACCGCCGGCACGCTGTTCCCGCAGGCCTCGCGGAAAATCGCGCGTGCCCTGAACGCGGCGAGCGGCAACCGCCCGGTGGTGGTCCTGGCCAATCTCAGTGGGTTTGACGGTTCACCGGAGAGCATGCGCAAGTGGCAGCTGGAGTACGGCGCGGAGATCGGCCGCGCGGTGACCAACTTCAGTGGCCCGATCGTCTTCGTGGTCGTCTCCCGTTACCACGGCGGCGCGTTCGTCGTGTTCTCCAAGCGGCTGCACAACACAATGGAGACCGCCGCGGTGGCCGGTTCGTACGCATCGGTGATCGGCGGCGCGCCGGCTGCCGCGGTGGTCTTCGCCCGTGAGGTCGGCTCCAGGACCGAGCAGGACCCGCGTGTCGTGAGCATCCGGGAGAAGCTCGCCGCCGACGCGGCGGGCACCCATGCGGAGCTGCGCCAGGACCTTGTCAAGGCCGTCCGGGAGGTCCGCGCCGAGAAGCTCGGGCAGGTCGCCGACGAGTTCGACAGCATTCACGACATCCAGCGGGCCATGCGGGTCGGGTCCGTCGACCACATCATCCCGGCCGCTGAGCTGCGCCCCTTCATTATCGGGGCACTCGAGCGGCGGCTGGCGCACGGAACAGCGGCGGCCGACGCCGGGAGCGCCGCTCGCGGCACCGGCTGAGGCAGGCCCGCGTCATTCGTCAGCGGGCAGCCGCGGGGCGGGCTATGCGAGCGGCCTGTGCAGCCAGTGATGCGACGGGGACACCTCATCAAGCGGAGAGACCGGCTCCAGCTCGGTCGGCCGAGGGAAGTCGCCGGACGCGCAGGCCGTGAGCACGAACGACCCGCTCCGCCGCCACCAGCCGCCGAAAACTGCTCCTTCGACGGTGCAGACCTGGAGCGGGGACCAGGCACGCTCGGGCGGCGTCAGGTCAGCGACTGTCACCTCCACGGAGCGGGTGTCCCGGCGAAGCCCGGTGCGGAGCACCTTGAGCGCGCTTTCCTTGGCCGACCAGATGAGGTTGGCGGCGATGTCGCGGGCCGGCCCGGCGGCAGTGACGAGGTCACGCTCGGGACCGGTCAGGTAGTCCCGGACAAACGCGTCGCTGCGCGGCTCCACAAGCTCGAGGTCGCAGCCGGTTGCGGCAGGCTCTCCCGCGACCAGGCAGGCGGCGCTGCCAGCCCGGTCGGTGAGCGAGACGCCGCGCCCGGCGGGCTGCCCGTCAACAAAGAGCTCCGGTGCGCCGTCGGCGGCCGGGCGGGCCTCGATCCGGGCCAGCGCTGCGTTATCGTCCGGCCAGCCAAGGACTCGCGACACGGCCAGCTTGAGCGTCCACCGGTTCAGCAGGAAATCCGTGCGGCGCTTGGAGTAGCGCATGCTGCCCGCATACCGGCGCTCCGCAGCGGTCAGCCAGTCGGCACCGGGGGGCAGCCGCTCCTCAGCGCGCGCAAGCCACCACGTCAGCACGTCCGTCCCACTCCTGCCAGGTCCTGCAATAGCCTAGACCGGCGCCCCGGATCGGGCGTGCGTACGGTGGCAGCCGGGCCGCCATCGGGAGATGTCATGGACCGGTTCCTTGCCGGCAGTCGGTAGCGGTCCCATTCCAAGGTGACACAAGGGGACAGATGGATGAGGACCAGGCGCGGGCGCGGCTTCGCGCCGAACGCGCCGAGGTGGCAGGCCTGCTCACAGACACTGAGGAAGCAGGACAGCAGGACCGGGCAGCCGAAGACGAGACAGGTGACATCGCCGATTCGGCCCAGCCGCTGACGGCCCAGGGCATGGATGATGCCGTTGCCGAAAGTTTGCGTGATCGGCTGGCCGCGCTGGATCGGGCGCTGCAGCGACTGGACGATGGCTCCTACGGCCGTTCTGTTCGCAGCGGGCTGCTGATTCCTGATGATCGCCTCGATGCCGACCCGGCGGCAGAGCTTACGGTCGAGGAGGCCCGGGCACGCCCGTGACGTCCTTGCGCGCCCGGTGCGCGCTGCACCCGCCGCGTCCGTTACGGGCAGTTCGGGCAGCTAGCCACCCGACGCGAACGACGGGAGCTTGGCCTGGCAGGCCTTCAGCGCGGCGGCCACCTTGGGATCATTGGGGTTCAGCCCGTTCAGGAAGCGGTCTGCGCCCGACGACCCGGCTGCGGGTGGGCCTGTCGGCCGGGCAGCCGGGATCGTCTCGCCATGCGAGGACATGCAGCTGCGGAACGCCTGGAAGGCCGCGGCAAATCCGCCGCGGCCGAACCCGCCACCGCCGAACCCGCCACCGCCGAACCCACCGCTCGGGCGCAATGCGGCGCACGCCTGCCGGGCCTGCGCAAACGCGGTGCTCCCGCCGCCCGGGAAGCCGCCGGAACCGCCAGCTCCGCTGGTCGGTCGGGCGGTCGGGATAGTGATGCCATGCTGACGCAGACAGCTGAGATAGGCGCTCGCCGCCGAACCCGCCGAACCCGCCGAACCCGGCGAACTCGACGGGCTGGCGCTCGACGAGCCAATCAGCCCGCATCCGGCGGTGAGCAGCAGCACTGCGCTGCCCACCGCGACTGAGCACAGAGCCCTGCGGGACCGGCCGACCCGGGCGCGCGGTCTTGCTGATTGGCGTGTCATTCCGCGGAGCACCGATACTCTCCTTACCGGGAACCGCCCGGGCACCCGTTCGCGAGCCTGGCCGCCTGCCATGCGTGATTTCGCAACGAACAGAGTGTCCCGGCTCAGGATGAGCGAAAGCTGAACGTGAGCTGCCTGTTTGTCAAAGACAGCGAGCCGGGCAGGGAGCGGCCGTTTTCGCGGGCGGATGACACGGTCTGCTGTCGGAGCCGATGCATCGTGATCACGATCGTGCGAATGCCTGGCGGATGAACGTGAGCACGTCTTGGGCCCATACGCCGAAGCCTGCGGTAGCGAAGGTCGCGTGACCCTCTTCATGAGTGGTTCCGCAGGCGGGGTAGAGCTTGGCTTGGTGTGGCAGCACCTTGTTGTCCGCCTCCGGGACCTCCCCCGTCGCGAATGACAGCGCCGGCAATGCGGGCTGGCCGCCCGCGACAGCCGCTACGTACCGAGGATTCGCGCCTTCTCGGCCGCGAATTCGTCCTCCGTCAGCAGGCCCTGAGCCTTCATCTCGCCAAGTTCCTTGATCTTCGCCAGCCGGTCATCCGGCGTGGCCGAGGGAGATGCTGCCTGCTGCGCCTGAACCTGGGCAGCCGCCTGTGCCGCCGCCTGGTCGGTCATGGCTTGCTGCTGGGCGGCCGCTTGCTGCTGCTCAGCCGCGGCGGCTTGCTGCTGCTGCGCGGCGTTCTCCTCGGCGTGCCGGTGGACGCCGCCAGCCACCGCGGTGGCCGTACCGGCGACGACCGCGGTACGGGCCACCGTCCCCATCAGACCGGGGCGCCCTCTGCGCATGGGCATTCGTCTGCGCACGACTCCTCCTAGCCCTCGTCAAGCGCCGCGATGGCGCGCACGACGTTATCGCGCGGAATCCGCTCCTGCGCGATCAGCCGCCCGTGGGAGGCGCGAATTGCCGTCCCAAGCCGGCTGGCCCAGCTGTTCTCCCACACGATCACCAGCGCGGATGTGCCAGCGTCGAGCCCGCTGGCGATCTCGGTCAGGTCGGAGTCGCTGAGCAGGTCAAACTGCGTGTTGGTGACCCGGTCAAACGCGTCGGCGACGGCTGGGTCACCGACCTCGGCGAACGACGTGCTCCCGTCGGCCTGCTTGCGCACGAAGGCCAGGTCGATGACGCTGACGGTCCCGCTGTCGTTCAGGTCGGTCAGCGCCGGGGCTACATCGGAATCAAACTCGTTCCCATCGAACTGGATCACGGCGACGTCCACCGGCCCGATCGAGTCCGGGTGCAGGGCTGCGGGCATTTGCCTGACCTCCGTCAGCTGTGGCGACTCACGACCATCTCAGGCGACTCACGACCATCTCAGCGTGCCGCCGGGGGGATCGCACCGCATCACCCCTAACGGGTGGTCAGCAGGGCTGCCGGTATATCCGCAGCGTGCATGAGCGGTACCCTTTTCTTGTTGCAGGGCCGCTATTTCAGCCCGCCCGGACCGGCGGTGTCACCGCACCGAGCCCGGTCCAGGCGTCCCGTGCCGTAAACGTCAGTAACGATGGGGAGGTCGGCAGATGCCCGGTCCCTTGCAGGTGATCGCCGCCACCTTCCGTGCCGCTGCAGACTTCCAGGGGCGGATGCTGGCCGAAGTCGGCCGGCTGCAGGGCCGAGGAGTACTGCGGCTGGTTGACCTGCTCTTCGTCACCAAGAACGAGGACGGCGAGATCGAGCGTCTGGTCGTCGGCGGCGACGATGACTTTGGCGCGCTCCTGTCGAGAATCATCCCGCTTGGCGGCGCCGGTCTCGCGGAACCAGCAGCCGGCGAGGGCTCGCCGGGCTTCGATCCCGCTGACGCGCTCACACTGGCAGAATCCCTGCTGCCGGGGACGGCAGCTGTGTTCCTGCTCATTGAGCACAGCTGGGCGCAGCCGCTCTTCGACGTGATCGCCAAGACCGGCGGGGCACTGCTGGGCGATGGTTTCCTCACCGCCGAGGCCGGGTTGCTCGCGGGCGCTGAGGTCGCGGCGGTCGAGGAGGCGGCTGAGGTGATTTCGGCGGCGCAGGCCGCCGAATCCCGCGCAGTGCTCCGTGCCATGGCAGCGGAGGCCGAGGCAGCCGAGGCAGTCGCGGCTTCGGAAGCGATCCGCGCCGCTGCGGCCGCCGACGCCCTCGGAGCGCTGATCGCCGCGGGCATCGTAGAGGAGGCAGCCGCCCACGAGGCTCTTGAGGCCCTGAGCGCCGCGGGTGTGATCATCACTGCAGCCGACGAAGCAGCCGCGGACGCCGTCGCGGACGACACGGCAGTGGTGACCGCAGCCGACCAGGCAGCCGCGGACGCCGTCGCGGACGACGCCGCAGTGGTGACCGCGGCCGACCAGGCAGCCGCGGACGCCGTCGCGGACGACGCCGCCGTGGTGACCGCGGCCGACCAGGCAGCAGCGGACGCCGTCGCGGACGACGCCGCCACCGTGAGGGCAGCGTCGATCAGCATGGCCGAGGCGAGGGTCCTGCGCTACTTGCCCACGCCGTTGACCTTCGCGCTCATCGCCGGCAAGCTGGGCATCTCCCGGTCGGCAGCGAAGGAGCGAGCCGAGCGCGTCTACCAGAAGCTGGGGGTTCACAGCCGCGCCGAAGCGGTCAGCCGGGCCCGTGCGCTCGGGCTCATCGACTAACCCCTGATCCTTCCCTCAGCAGGTTCGGCCGATAAGGATCCAGCCGCAGCCGGCCCGATGCCCGGAATGCGCCCAAGTGATCAAGGTCTATGGGCACTTGGATGGGCGTTACCGCAAACCGTGACCCGGCCGGCGTCCGTATCGTGACCCCTGGCCCGGCGGCTGCTGGGCCGGGTGACCTAGCCTCGTGATCGTGACGGAGCCCTTGCGCAGCACCGCCGAGCTAATCGTGGAATGCCTGGAGAATGAGGGCGTCACGCACGTCTTCGGCATTCCGGGCGAAGAGAACATCAGGCTAGTGGAGGCCATCTCCCGCTCGTCCATTCGCTATGTGCTGACGCGTCATGAGCAGGGTGCATCGTTCATGGCCGAAACCTACGGCCGGCTCGCGGGCCGCGCCGGGGTGTGCTCGGCGACGCTTGGCCCCGGAGCGATCAACCTGCTGCTGGGTACCGCGGACGCGACCACCAACTCGACGCCGCTGATTGCGCTGTCGGCGCAGGTCGGGATGTACCGCAGTTTCAAAGAGTCCCACCAGGGAGTGGACCTGGTGTCGATGTTCGCGCCGGTGAGCAAGTGGTCAGCGCTGGTGGCGACGCCGGGTGCCGTCCCAGAGATGATCCGCAAGGCATTCAAGCTCGCCCAGTCTGAGCGGCCGGGCGCTGTCTACCTGGCCATCCCCGAGGACATCGAGGAGACGGCGGCACCGGGCGGGCTGGCGCCCCTTCGGGTGAACGTCCCGCGGCCGGATGAGCCGTCCCGCGGGCAGATCGAGCGCGCCGCGGCGCTGCTGCGGGACGCTCGCGCGCCCGTCGTGCTAGCCGGGCACGGGGCAG
>Ga0187871_10001005_pt1 | contig 25407 bp, 27 predicted proteins | sample June2016WEW_16_1_FD_132988 | JGI IMG/M metagenome (GOLD analysis project Ga0187871, IMG submission 132988) | Peatland microbial communities from SPRUCE experiment site at the Marcell Experimental Forest, Minnesota, USA - June2016WEW_16_10 | ecosystem: Environmental > Terrestrial > Soil >...
AAAAATATCTACAGCCATCAGTTCCGGATCGTCGGGCACAATTCCGCCTGTATCCACCAGCCGGTACTGCCGCCCCGCCCACTCGTACTCGCCGTAGATGCGGTCGCGTGTGATCCCCGGCTCGTCGCCCACAATCGACCGCCGGCTTCTCGTGAGCCGGTTGAACAGCGTGCTCTTGCCCACGTTGGGTCGTCCCACGATAGCCACCAAGGGCAGCTTCGCGGCTCCGGCTTTCGCCGGCACAACCGATCTGCGATATGTCGGCAAGACTTGTCTCCAGCAGCGGATCATTCAAACACACGCTGCTTCATCAGTGTACTGTCCGGTTGGACTTTCGAGAGCGCGCCTCGCGATTCCTCTGACAACACGGTGTCCCACAACTCATCTGACGATGAGTGCTTTTTCACGCCAGAGCACCGGTCGCGGCCCTTCTTGCCCCGTCGCTCCTGTGCAAAACCTTCGCCAGCCTGTCCATTGTTCGGTTACACTATGCCATCTCCACAAGCCGCAGAAAGGTCGATCCATGCCAAAGTTCGTCATCGAGCGCGAAATCCCCGGGATCGGTTCCGCGTCAGCGGAGCAGGCCCAGGCCATTGCACAAAAGTCTTGTTCAGTGCTCAACAACCTCGGCCCTCAGATCCAGTGGTTGCAGAGCTACGTCACCGACAACAAAATCTACTGCATTTACATCGCGCCCAACGAGGAGATGGTGCGCGAGCATGCGCGCCAGGGCGGCTTTCCAGCCAACAGCGTAGTGCAGGTTCGCCGCGTCATCGATCCCACCACATCTGAATCCGCCTGACTGAACCATAATTGCGTCAACCCAGCGTTGCTCATCCGCAGCGCACGCAGTCGCCCGTCCTTACTCCGCTCCCTTGCTCCCTCGCTCCCTTGCTCCCTCGTCTCTACGTCCCTGCTCCTATGATGGAAGCAGCGCCCACATGCCATCCTCCGACGCCTCAACTCGCGCACTCCCCTCGCTCCACGAGTTCTTCTCCCCAGGTGGAATCCTCGCTCGCTCTCCACTTCCATTCGAATACCGCCCCGGCCAGTATGAAATGGCCAAAGCCGTTGAGCGCGCCCTCTCCGAGCGGCGCCATCTCATTGTCGAAGCTGGCACGGGCACCGGCAAAACCCTCGCCTATCTTCTCCCCGCGCTCCGCACGGGCCAGCGCGTCATCATATCCACCGGCACCAAGGCTCTCCAGGACCAGCTCTTCTTTCGCGACGTCCCTTTTCTCGAAACTCTCCTCGGTGAGCTCCGCGTCTGCTACATGAAGGGACGCGCCAACTACCTCTGCCGCCGCAAGCTCTTCGCTCTCCGCGACCAGCCCATATTGTCGGGCCTCGACGAAATCGGCGAGTACCGCCAGATCGCCGAGTGGGAGCGCATCACAGAAACCGGCGACCGTGCCGAGCTTTCGGCCCTGCCCGAGTCGTCTGCCCTCTGGCACAAGCTCGACGCACGCACCGACGCCTGTCTCGGCTCAACATGCCCCGACTATCGGCGCTGCTTCATCACCGAGATGCGCCGCCGCGCCCTCGAGTCCGACCTCATCATCGTCAATCACCATCTCTTCTTTGCAGACACGGCGGTCCGCCTCGCGGCCGGCAATGCGCCCGACGCCGGCATCCTCCCCGAATCCGCCGCCGTCATCTTCGATGAGGCCCACGAGCTTGAAGAGGTCGCCTCGCAATACTTCGGCCGCTCGCTCTCCAATCTGCGCTTCGAAGATTTTGCCCGCGATACCGACGTTTTTCTCCGCGGCAACTCCGCCGCCACGCAGATTCCCGCACTTACCCAGCAGCTTCGCGAGCGCGCGCGTCTCTTCTTCGCCGCCCTCCCCATGCCCGCCGATGGCCGCCATCCCTTCACCAATCGCGAAGAATTCCTCGAATCCTCGGGTGACCTCTATCTTGCCGTTCGCTCTACGCTCTCTCTCATCGAATCCGAGCTCGACCGCATCGCCGATCTCGATGAAGCTCCCGGCCTCAAAAACCGCGCTGCCACCCTCCGCGCCGACCTCGAATTTATGCTCGAGTCCAAAGCCTCCAACATGGTCTTCTGGCTTGAGCGGCGCGCTACCCCCAGCGCAGCCGCTGTCCAAAATCCCGCGCCACGGAGTGGTGCCCGCAGTGGTGCTCGCAGTACCTTCCTTCAGGCAACGCCCATTGACGTCTCCGAGCTTCTTCGAGATCTCGTCTTCGACCAGATCCCCACTGTCGTCCTCACCTCCGCCACGCTCACCGTCCAGGGCGGCTTTGAGCATCTCCGCCGCCGTCTCGGCCTTGCCGACACACGCGAGCTCGTTGTCCCTTCTCACTTCCAATACGGTAAGCAGGCACTGCTTTATCTCCCGCCATCCATGCCCGACCCGCGCGACCCCGAATTCGTCGCCTCGGCCGCCACAACCATCGAACGTGTTCTCCGCATCACGCGCGGTCGTGCCTTCTGCCTCTTCACCAGCTACAACCAGATGCGCACCCTTCACGACCTGCTTTTTCCGGTCCTCGATTTCCCGCTTCTCCTCCACGGCACCGCCCCACGCAAAGCTCTCCTTGAGGAGTTCCGCTCCACTCCAAACTCTGTCCTCTTCGGCACTTCAAGTTTTTGGCAAGGCGTCGACGTCCAAGGCGAAGCGCTTAGCTGTGTAATCATCGACCGCCTTCCCTTCGCTGTTCCCTCCGACCCCGTCGTCCAGGCTCGCATGCGCGCCATCGAGGAATCCGGCGGCCGCCCCTTCTTCGACTACCAGGTCCCCGAAGCCGTTCTCACTCTCAAGCAGGGCTTCGGCCGCCTCATCCGCTCGCTTGAAGACCGCGGCGTCCTCGTCCTCCTCGATCCCCGCATTACTCGCCAGCGCTACGGCCAGATCTTCCTTCAATCCCTGCCTCCCTACCGCATCACCAACACCATCTCGGACGTCGAATCGTTCTTTGCACCTGAAGCGGCGCAACGGCGCGGGCCCTCGGCATAGATCTGGGGTCGAAAACCACACACGTTCCCCTAGCCCTCAAGGGTGCGCCAAAGACGAAATTCCAACGACTTGGTTTTTGGGATGTGCCTTATTTGTTTTCTGCTTCCTCAATCGAGGCGGCAATCGGTATCACGGCATCCATCTTTGTAATTCGGAAGACTTCGCGCACCTTTGGGCTCAATCCCGCGACAATCATTCTCAAGCCTTGTTTATGGCAGCGAATATAGTGAGTCGCGATGATTCCCAGGCCCGAGGAATCCATAAAAGGACAAGTGCTCAGGTCCAGAATATTTAACTTCGGCGGTTCCTCGCCCGGAGCCGGATCCAATCCGAGCAATCTGTTCAGCTCTCCCGGCGGCAGGGAACTGTATGCGTCGCGCACGGTAAACGGTCCGCAGAAACGCAGAATCACTGTGCCTTGCGATTTACCAGGTTTGCGTTCGATGCTGAAAGGGCCGCTATTCCACGTCTGCCATCCGGATGTACCCATTGCTAGCTCCTTGTCGGCCTCAAACTGCCCCCGGCGCCCGCATATGGAGCAGCCACTCCTCACGCAACTACCGTGCTGATTGTCGGTATCCCCGGGGAAATTATCGGCCGGCGCCGAATACTCGAATTCTCATCGAGTCCGCTGGTGAATTGCAAGTGCAATTCATGAAATGCAATGAAATTCGGATTCGAGTGCCCTTCCCGCAGAGCCGATAAGTTGGTTCGCCTAACTCCGAGCAGATCCAGAAGCGAGAACCTGGAGCGCGTGCTAAAAGTTAAGAGCTAAATGCCGCCCTTCGCGCTTCCGCCCAACGCCTCAAACAGCGTCGCGGAATCGGTGAGCCGGCTTGCCGCCGCATTCTCGCGGTCAAGCGCTGTCTGCAGCTGCTGACGCTCTGCGTCCAGCAGGCTCATCTCGCTAATCCCGCCGGCCTCGTAGCGCTTCGACGCAATCCCGTACGCGCCATTCGCCTCCCCGGCTGCCTCACTGCGTGCCTTCAGTGTCTCCGCATCGCGCTCCGTCGCATAAAGCGCATCCGCCACTTGGCGAAAGCTTTCCAGCACCGTCCCGCGATACGCGCTTTTCGCCCCGTCATACGCGTCCTGTGCTTTGCGCTTTTCCGCCTGCAGCGCGCCGCCGTTAAAAATCGGCGCCGCCAGCGATGCGCCCACATTCCACACATCGCCGCCCGAATTGAATCGCGTGCCCAAGCCTCCTCCGCCTCCCGTCAGCACAATTTGCGGAAGCTCGTTCGCCGCCGCCACTCCCACATTCGCGCTCGCCTCGTGCAGCAACGCCTCCGCCGCGCGAATGTCTGGCCTCTGCCGCACCAGTTCTGATGGCACCGTCAGTGGCAACTCCTCTGGAAGATGCAGCATGTCCAGCGAAATTGCCTGCACGCGCGCCTCCGCCGGGCTCACTCCCATCAGCACCGCAAGTTGGTCGTTGATCGTGTCCAGTTGCAGTTCGAGCGGCGGAATCGCCGCCTCGGTCTGTGCTACCAGCGTCCGCTGGCTGCGCACATCGAAATCGGAGACACCGCCTGCTCGCTCGCGGTCTTCTGCAATTTTCAACTCCTTCTGCGCCACCGCCAGCAATTTGTTCGTGACTTCGATCTGCTGGCGAATCTGCTCCTGCCGGATCGCCGCCGCCACCACGTTGCCCGCCAACATCAGCCGCGCGCCCTCGTTCTGCCATACTTCGTAATCCCGCTGTGCTTTCAGCGCCTCAATCGCTCGCCGGTTCGCTCCAAACACATCGAGTGCATACGAAACCGCCACCGATCCATTCAGCAGCGTGAACGGCGACGGGTTAGGGAAGGGAATTCCCAACGCTGCCAGGTTCAACTGCTCCTCGGTCACTGATGCATTGCCAGTCACACTCGGATACTTCGTCGCTCCCGTCCGCGCGATCACCTCTTCCTGCGCCTGCTTCAGCCGCGCTGTCGCCTGCTCTAGCGTCGGGCTGTTCTTGAGCGCTTGCTCCACCATCGCGTTCAGTTCAGGCGACCGAAAAGCAGTCCACCAGTCCGATGGAATCGTCGCCGTCGGATTGAAGTGCTGCGCAGTGCCGCCGTCTCCCGGACTGCTCGCCGTTTCAGCCGGCGGCTGTTGCGGTGTGTAGGCGGTCACGGTCGGCGGCGCCGGTGCGCGATACCGCGGTCCCACCGTGCAGCCCGCAACCGTCATCAGCGTGGCTAGCCCCACCGCTCCGCTCATCCAATTCGTCCATCGCTGCATAGTCACCCTCCTCAGTCGAGAGTTCTCCGGTAAGTCGCCACAGCCACACCCATCACCACCGCGGTGAACACCATCATCGGCCACACGCTGGGCCACGAATCCGCCCACCCATTCCCCTTCAGCAGAATCCCGCGCACCAGCCGGTTGAAATACGTCAGCGGCAAAAGATTTCCGATCGCCTGCGCCCATCCCGGCATTCCCTTGAACGGAAACATGAATCCCGACAGAATAATGTTGGGCAGAAAATAGAAAATCGCCAGTTGTACTGCCTGCAGTTGATTCCGCGCCAGCGATGAAAACGTAATGCCTACCGTCAGATTTGCCGCGATGAAAAGCAGTGTCGAAAGATAAACGGCGAAAACATTACCAAAAAACGGCACGAAGAACACATAGCGGGCCGCGAGCAAAATAATCGACGCCTGGATAAGCCCGATACCGATGTAGGGAATCAATTTCCCCGTCATCACTTCAAGCGGCGTCGACGGCATTGCCAGCAGATTCTCCATCGTGCCGCGTTCGCGCTCGCGCGTCACGGCCAGCCCCGTCATCATCACCATCGTCAGGGTCAAAACCATCCCCATCAATCCCGGAACCACGTTGTATTGTGTAATCTCATCCGGGTTATACAGCGGATGCACATCCACGTTGAAAGGCGCAGGATTCCCCTGCATGCTCGCCAGCGGTCCCGTCAGCTCTCTTTGAATGACCGTTTGCGTAATTCCGTTCACCGCCGCCAGTGCGCTGCCCGTCGTCGTCGGATCGGTCGCGTCGGCCTCGATCAGAATCGACGGCTTTTCGCGCCGCAGCACCTGTCGCGTAAACCCCGCCGGAATATCCACTACAAACAGAAGCTTGCCCTGCGCCAGCGCCTCGCGTCCCGCTTCCTCGTTCGGCAGCCGTTCCACAATCTTGAAGTACGACGAGTTCTGCATCGACTCGATAAAGTCGCGCGTCACGTCGCTGTCATCCGCGCTGATGATCCCCGTGTCCAGGTGCCGCGGAACCGTGTTGATGGCAAAGCCGAAAAGCGCCATCTGCATGATCGGAATGCCAACGATCATCGCGAACGTCAGCCGGTCGCGCTTTAGTTGCGTGAACTCCTTCAGCACGACGGCCCACCATCGCGCCCCGGAAAATCGCTGCGGCCCCTTCACGCTTTCCCTCCGCTGTTCTTCTCCGAGCGGCCCATTAAATAAATGAACACGTCTTCGAGGCTCGTTTCAATCCGCTCCACGCGCCTGCCGCTCTGCCCAACCGTTTCTTCAATCTCCCGTTCGAGCTGCGCATCGTTCGTCCCGCTCACGTGCAGCACATCGCCGAACGTCACGGTCTGCGTCACGCTCTTTTTCTTCCGCAGCTCTTCCTGCAGCTCCGCCAGGTGGTCGCCATGAATAGCCCACGTGCTCAAGTGTTGTCCGTCAATGATTTCTTGGGCCGTGCCCTGCGCCAGCAAAGTTCCGTACGAAATATATGCCAGCTTGTGGCACCGCACCGCTTCATCCATGTAGTGCGTGCTCACCAGCACCGAAATTCCTCTGGCCGCGAGCGTCTGTATCTCATCCCAGAAATCGCGTCTCGCGCGCGGGTCAACGCCCGCTGTTGGCTCATCGAGAAGCAGCAGCTGCGGTTCGTGCAGCATGCACGCCGCCAGCGCCATGCGCTGTTTCCATCCTCCCGACAGCTCGCCCGCAAGCTGATGTGCCCGCTCCGTTAGCCCCAGATCCGCCAGGGTTTTCTTGACCGTTCTTTTGCGATCGCGAAGCTCGTACATCCGCGCCACAAATTCCAGGTTCTCTGCGATCGTCAGGTCCTCCCAAAAGGAGAACCGCTGCGTCATGTAGCCCACTCGGCGCTTGATCTCCGCGCTTTCCCTACGAATGTCCAGGCCCAGGCACGCCCCTGTTCCCGAGTCGGGCTTCAGCAGTCCGCACATCATCCGGATCGTCGTCGTCTTTCCGCTTCCGTTGGGTCCCAGAAAGCCGAAGATCTCGCCCCGCCGCACGCGCAGCGATACGTCTTTCACCACGTGCTTTCCGTCGAAGTGCTTGTTCAGCCCTTCCACGTCGATGGCGAAATTGAATTGTGCGGCCGCCGTCACTGGACCGTCACCTCGACCGGCTGGCCCGGATGCAGCGTCGCCGCCGTCTGTGCCGGCGGATTCGCAATCACCATGTACACCAGCTTCGACCGGTTCTCATTGCTGTAAATCACCGGCGGCGTGTACTCGCTCTGCGGCGACACAAAACTGATCCTCGCCGCGACGTCGCTGGCGCACCCGTCGCGCGCCACGCGCACGTTGCCTCCCACGCGCAGCCCGCCTACAACTGTCTCTGGCACGAAAAATCGAATCTCCAGATTCTCAGGCGGCAGCAGCTGCACCACCGGGTTTCCAGCTGCCACCCACTCTCCCTGCCGGTAAAGCGTGTCGAACACTAGTCCGTTGCGCGGCGATACAATCTGCTTCTGCTTCAGGTGCCACTCGGCGTCCGATAGCGACGCGCGATCCGCGGCCACCTGGTTTTCCTGTGCCTTGATCTGCTGCTCACGGGCCGGCAGCGCATCCACGGCCAGGTCGGCCTCGAGCTCTTTCACCTTCGCCGCGCTCGTCTCTGCGGTCCCCTGCGCACTGATCAGCTCCGTCTGCGCGATTCCTCCTGCCTTGAACTGCGCCTCGGCGCTGGCCAGAATTTCGTCCGCCTGCTTCTTTTCCGCAACCGCCTGCGCCAGTTCCGCGCGCGTCACGTCCACTTCTGCCGGCCGTTTTCCCGTCTCCAGGTCATTCAGCCGCGACTCCGAGCTGCGCAGCACCTGCTCCGCCGTCCGCATCTCCGAAGCTTCCGGTTCATCGTCCAGAGCAAACAGCGGACGACCTGCCGCCACCGTGTCTCCACGCGCCACATTCACCTGGTCCAGCCTTCCGCTCTGCGGCGAAGCCACGTAAACAAACTTGCCCTCGATGTAGCCTTGGTACGTGTTCGTAGGCTTTTGCGCGCAGCCTGCCATCAACACCAGCGCCGTTGCCGCAATCGCGCCCGCTTGGATCTTCTTCCGGAGAACATGCATCTTCCCCTCCATACTCACTTACGCCTCGACCTTGCCTTGCGTTTCATCCGCCTGCCAGACTGCAAGTCCCTGGCCGTTTTCAAACCATGAATAAGCAGTCCCGTAATGTGCCGGCTCAGCGCCGCGCGGTCTGGAGCTTTGCGTCCGAAGATCTCTGCCCACAGCTTGATCGTTGCCATGTGCATCATCACCAGTCCGATCACCGAAAAAACAATCAGCCCCGGGTCAATCTCCGCGTTCGCCGCGCCCGCCGACTGTGCCCTTGCGACGCCCTGGCTCAGAATTCCGATCTTCTTGAACGGCAGATAGCGCAGCACCCTCCCGCGCAAAAGTCCACCCTCGTTCAACACTTCGCGCATCCATGTCGATGGCACCCACGGCATCTTCTCGATCCCGGCCAGCATCCGCTCCACAACTCCCTGCACCATCTCCGCCGGATCCGCGCCCTCCGTCACTGGTTCCCACACTCCCGCAATGAGCGGTGCCAGCCGCTCCTCGACCACCGTATTTAGCAACTGGTCCCGGTCCTTGAAGTAGTAGTGCAGCATCGCCGGAGTCAGCTCAGCCCGCTCCGCAATCATGGCAAACGTCGTCGCCGCCACGCCCTGCTTCGCAAAAAGCTCGGTCGCCGCCTCAATCAGCTTTTCGCGCGCATAAAGCCTAGAGGTCGAAGTCGGCCGCCCCGGTCCTCTCGCGGATTCTCGTCGCCCCGGCTTTCTTGCAGAGTTCTTTTGTGATTTCATCGCCAATAATTAACTAACGAATTAATTAAATAATGAAAGTCGGAATCCTGTCAAGCGCGGCAGCGCCGGCGGACGGTGCTTTGAGGGGTAACGGTCGGAACTTGGAGCCCTGGTTCGATCAATTCCGTTGTCGCGTATTAAAGCCCAAACTGCCTGCCGTGCTGTTGTAGATGATGCGCGTTCGCTGCCAATCCTCCACCAGTAAAAGCAAATGAGCCTTTTGCATAGCGTTACCGCACCAGCGGGCTGTCCCAAACGCGGCCGAGCAGCAATTTCAGCCGCGCGAAATCTCTGGGGCCGAGTTCTTCCTTCCAATCGCGCTCAATGTCGCGCAGGATCCCAATCACCTTGGAATAGGCGGCATGCCCACGTTTGGTGAAGTGGACGACGCGTGCGCGACCCTCCTCGGGAGCGTCGGATCGCCTCAGGTAACCAAGATCTTCCAGGCTGCCCAGCAAACGATTCATCGCCTGCTTGCTCATGCCCGCGCGCTCGGCAATTATGCCCGGACGCTCCCCATCCGGGCCGGGATAGCGGAAGACCGCCATATGGGGCATGCTAAGACCCTTAAAGCCTGCCTCGTTGAGTTCGCGGATGATACGGCGGTGAATGGCCTCAGACGGGGCACGCAGAAGAGCGCCGATCAGCATATCCCTCGTTGGGACATGCTTGGGCGGCCCACTTTCTTCCAAGAAAGTCATTGACACCCTTCGTAAACTATGTTTACCATAAATTTACGGTAAACGTAGTTTACCAAGATGTTGCGCGCGCGCAAGCCGCTTCGTCGCGGTCTGGACTCGAGCTTCTTCCCCCCGCCTAGCGAGCCCGCGAAGAAAAAATGCAACAGGAGGTCATCATGACAACTCGGGCCATTGCCGTAGGCGTCAATCCCGCCGACGAAACCATCCATATCGGCCCGCTCACCGTGCACTTTCTCGTCACCAGTGATCAATCGGCCGGCACGGTCGCTGTCTTTGAGATCCTTATCCCCGCCGGACAGCGGCTGATGGCGCCGGCTCATAGCCACGACCACTACGAAGAGACGGTCTATGGCATTGAAGGCGTGTTGACGTGGACCGTCGACGGCAAGGTGATCGACGTGGGGCCGGGGCAGGCGCTCTGCATTCCGCGGGGCGCCGTTCACCGGTTCGACAACAACGGCGCCGAAGACGTGAAGGGGCTGTGCGTCGTGACGCCCGCTGCAATCGGTCCGCAGTTTTTCCGCGAAATGGCCGAAGTGGCGAAAGCCGCAGGCGGCGGCCCGCTCGATCGAACGAAGATGATCGAGATCATGTTGCGCCATGGCCTGACGCCGGCGGCGCCTCCGCCGCGGGCCTAGCGGTTCGCATTCCTCGCGGCGAGGTAGTCCAACAGAGGCAGCGGACTGTCGAAAGTCCTGGCTTCGTTCTTCGCTGCCCCTACTCCATCCACAACGCGCTGGTAATAATCCGCGGATAGTACCGGCTGGCCTTGCCTTCGCCCGACACGATCTGGTCGCAGCACGCCCAGTACGAGCTGCCTTCTGTCTGCCATTTCACGTGCGCCCCGTCGGCCTTGCGGAAGACCTCAACCACCTTTGGATCCTCGTCCAGATGGAACACCCTCCGCGTCACGTGCATGAAGATCGAAATCTTGCTCATCCAAGAGTTGTTGCTCGTCGACGACAGCTTGATCCCGCCGTCGGCAAACAAATTCCGCTTGTCCGCATCCAGCAGCAGCTTCCGCGTGTGCTCCTTCAGCGCGTCGTACATCCGCTTCTCCTGCGCGCTCCCGAAAACCTGCTCCAGGGTTCCGCCCGCAAATCCCGTCTTCACAAAGTACAGTGGGTACGCGCACCCCTCCACCGCCGGCAAAATCCGCGACCCATAACCCGGATTCGCCTTCTCAAAGATCGCCGGCAGCACTCCATCCACCGCCTGATCGGCAACCACGCCTGCCACCTTAATTGCCAGATCCGTAGCCCGCTTCTCGTCTGCCGCCGCGCCCAGTTCGCGGAACAGCAATGCCAGCGCGCGGTAGCTCGCCCAGCTCTTCACTGCGATGTACACGTTATTCCTCGTCTGCGCCAGCGAGTGATCCAGCGAATCGTACGTCGTAATCTCCTGCCCGCCAGCCGTCCGCGTGCTGTCGTATTGCGCAAATCCCACGTCCCCGCCGCGGTTGATCATGCTCGTGAGGCATGCATCCACCACGCTTTTGTTCCGCTTCAGCCACTCCACGTCGCGCGTCTTCGCCACGTAGCAAGCGGCCACCAGGATCCAGTTGCACAGTTGCTCCTGCGTCATATAACTGAAGCATCCCGTCAGATTCGCCAGCTCATAGCTGCTCCGCCCCTTCGGCGAAAAATTATTGTGCGCGCCCATATCGTGGCAAAAGCTCAACCCGCCTGGCTTCGTGTCGTACGGCCGCGTCAGTTGCGCCTCATCCGGAGCCGGCGGCGCCTGCGACGGATCGGCCTGCCCCAGCGGCGCCGCCATCTTGATCTCCGTCTTGTACACTTTCACCTCGTCCGTGTAGCTGTACCGGCGCACAAACGTGTCCAGCAAATTCCGCACCAGCCACGGATTGTGCTCGAGCTCCCAGAACACGTGATCCACCGCCAGGTCCAGCGTGTTCATCATGCAGTACTCGCCCTCGTTCACCACCCACAGCGGCTGCCCATCCACATCTAGCAACTGCGTGCTCCCGTAATAGCTGTGCGTCGCGTGCGCAATCATGAATCGCTGATCATCCGAGAGCTTTGCCGCGTCCAGCTTCGCGTCCAGGGCCTCTGCCCGCGCCGCCATCTCGTCCGCGCCGTCCAGCGCCGTCTTCAGCACATCGCCCAGGCCCTTGTAGTACCGCGCGTACAAATACTTCCCATCCAGCCCATTCGTCTGCGCGCCCTCCAGGTACGATCCCAGCGCGATCGTCAATCCATACTTCTTTCCCGCCGGCACCTCGAATCCGAATCCCGGGCACGATCCCAGCAGGTGCACCGGGTTATACCGCTCGCGAACTCCGTCGCTCGCTGACCACCGCATGAACACAAACGGCTCCGTCTCCGCCGCCGCTTTTTTCCCCGTCGTCAAGTCCCACAGCTCCGCCGCGCCGCCCGCCTCGCGCCTGAAAGCAAACCCCAGCCGTCCCGCGCCCAAATCGTCATTCAGAATTCGCTCACCCGGCCGCGCGTGATTCAGCGCAAACATCGCCGTCTTGGTCTCGGTGCCCTTCGTGTTGTCCAGCACCAGCCGCGCCACGACCGCCGGCAGCAGCCCCTCGCGCATCCGCTCCACGCTGTCCCGCTCCGGGTCGGGAATCGACCCGAACGGCGAGTACACCGTAAACGTCATTCCGTCCGCGCGCCACTCGTCCGTCGCCCATCCATATGACCGCGCAACCTCCCCGTCTTTGAACGGCTCCGCATCGGGCTTCACGTTCTGCTCCGAAGGCCCCGCCTGCTCAACCAGAAACGCATCCGCCGCGCGGCTCACCGCACCCACATAAAACGGCAGGCACTTCAGCGTTGCGCCTGAGTAGCGGTCGCCCTCCTTGAACCCGACAAAGACCTCCTGGTCCCCCGGCTGCCCGATCTGCAATCCAATCCCGCCGCGGGTCCCGAAGTTCCCACACGTAAAGCTCATGAAAGCGCCCATGGGCGCGTGTTGTGCGTTAAAGCTTAGTTGGGTTGCAAGCGGTCCACGTTTTGTCACAGTCGTCCTCGGGTAAAGCGATTTTCATACAACCCCAAATACTACCGCATTCCCGCCACAGCTCGCCCTCCGCCCCGCCGACACGTTTTCCCCACGAGCTCACTCCAGAGCCCAAACGTCAATTTCCCACGCAACGTAGCCAAAGGCTCTGCGACTGCTCCTCGCCTTGCATCAGGGCACGGCCTTGCAGGCTGCTAAACAAACACGGGGTTCGCCCGGGAAGTTTCCAACTTGCCCCAGGGATGCACGGTCATGAGCAATTCTGACCAGACCTCCCTTCTCATCTGGATCACTGTTGATTCGTTCGCCGGTTTCCCAGGCCGCGCCGCTCCAGCTGTCGTGGTCTTTGAATGGAAAGGAGAACGTTATGCCCCAACTCACGCTCGTACTGATGCTCGTCGGTGCCTTCATCGTGGTTCTCGGATTGTTCATGGACATAAGTGCACACCCCAAGAATCGCAGCCGCGAAATGGCGCCATTCCGCAGTTATTTCGAAGGCGATTACGACCGCGACCTCCTACGGCAGAGCTCCTGGTCCGACGGCGAACGCCCCCCAGACCCTCGCACCCGCTTTCATGCAACCGATGTGGGGGATTGCAGCGCCACCGAGCACGATCCGGAAAGCAGCGGCGCAATCCGGCGGAATCGCGACCGGGAGTAATCCTGGAATCATCCGCCCCGCATCAATAGAGCGCATTGCCCCTCAAGCCTTTGCTCATGGCCCATTCAATCCCGGAGTGAGCAATTCTGCCCAGTAATCATTCCCCTGGCCGCCCATGATCGATGGGTGCAGGGTCCTTCCCGCCGCGGTAGCTTCCTCCGTTCACCCTTGGCCGTCGGGCAAATCTCGCATAGGAGAACACAATGCTCAATCAATTCACGAATACCCAGATCATCTTTGCTGCGGCTGCGATCGCCGCCGTAGTGATCATCGCCGTTTCCACGTATCTTCAAAGCCGCAAAACCAGGAGCGCGGCTCTCCGCAGTCGCTTTGGATCGGAGTACGACCGCGCTGTTCTGACGCATGGCTCTTCTCAAATCGCCGAGGCAAAACTTGCCGGCCGCGAAACTCGCGTCGGTGCTCTGGGAATCCGCGAACTCGGCGCCAACGAGCGGGAGCGATTCACTGTCGAGTGGCAAACGGTGCAATCTCACTTCGTCGATCACCCCAAGGCCGCGGTCACTGAAGCCGACAACCTCATCGCCGCGCTCCTCGTGGCACGCGGCTACCCCAGGGAAACCTTTGAACAAAGCGCCGCAGATCTGTCCGTCACCTATCCTCGCGTCATGGAAAGCTACCGCGTGGCGCACGCCATCGCGGTTCGTCCACTCGGGGCCGAAGCAACCACTGAAGAGCTCCGCACCGCAATGATCCAATCCCGTGCCGTCTTCGATGAGCTCATCCAGGGCCAGAGCCTCCAAGAGAAGAAGTCAGCAGCATAGTTTGAAGTTTCCAGCGTGAGGGCGCTTGATCGGGGCCTGAGCAATGTCAACCGGCCTAGGCGGATTCCCCGGAGGATCGCAAAATGAAACGACTCGCGAGTGGTTTTCGATTCGGCGGCAAGTTACGATCCTTCTGCCTGCTTCTTGTGTGCACTTTCACGCTGGCAATCACCCCGGGATTCGCCGCCAGCCCGAGCTTAGAGACAATTCGGGCAACCTACACTCAAGCCGGCAACACTGTCGGCGTAACGCTGACCGTCTACAACTACACCACTTCTGCTGATCTGCAGGTTCTTTCACTCGCATTCCAGCAGGGCCAGGATCAAGCATTGGCCACCGCCATCTCCAAGACCAAAGCGGTCGGTCGTTGCTCATTGACCGGAGATCCCAGCTTCGACGTCGCCTTTATCCAAATGGTCGTTACGCCAACCGGCCGGCAGATCATCTTCATCGCCAGTCGCCCCCTTCAACCCGATGAAGTCAGCTCGAGCACCGATTCCCAGTCCTTCGACCTGATGGTCGGCGAATTCGACATGAACGACGCCGACAACACGAAGAGCACAGGATTCCTATACCCGGCAAGCAAACTCGTGGTCGATGAACAGGGAGAGTCTCACTACGATCTGGCCGGCAACCCCCAGTCGCTGGACAACGTTTTCGATTCGAATTGGGTTCCGGCTATCGCTGCGAGCCAGACTCCCGATGCCACCGGCCCGCCTGCTCCGTCGTCGCTCCCACAATCTGCAGTGAACGCGCAAACCCCCGGGCTGAAGGAACACACGGGATGCTCGCCGGCCTGTCGATCTGCTGTCGAATCAGGAAGATGAATTCATGACATCTTCCGCTGGATCGCAGGGAGCCAATTAGTAACCCCCCGAATGTGCAAAAGTGAACAGTCCGGTTACGTGGAATTTGAGAACCTCCGATCAGTCTCGTCTGGGAAGGTTCTGCGAACTCATGAATCTTAGACAAATCGTGCAAGGGTCCCCGTGCAGAGGTGAGACAAATGGGAAAAAACCCAGACAAGACCGTTCTTCTGATCGAGAATGACGCCGAACAAACCCGCATGATCCGCGCGATGTTCGACGACCAGGGCTCACACTCCTTCAAGTTGGCCCACGTCGAATGTTTTGGAGACGCCGAGACGTATCTTGCAGGGCACCCCGTTGACATTGTCATGCCGGACCTGGCATCGACCGATCCCGAACCACTCGAGGCGGTCAAACGCATTCGCGCAACTGCGCCGCACGTCTCCATCGTGTTGTTGTCCAGCCTGGACGACGAGCCAAAAGCGATTCGAGCCATTCATGAGGGCGCGCAGGACTATCTCATCAAGGGCCAGATTGAGTCGCGCAAACTCATGCGAGCCCTGGGTAATGCCGTTGAGCGCACGACGAACGAGGAGATTCTGACCCATGAAAAGGATCGCGCCCAGTCCACGCTCAACTCCATCGCAGATGCGCTCATTTGCACTGACTTAGCAGGAAACATCACCTTCTTCAATCCCGTCGCCAGCAGCATGGTGGGCTGGCCGCTCGAGGAGGCTGCCGGTCGGCACCTGACCGAGGTCTTCCGCATCGTGGACGCCACCACGCGCAAGCCAATCTTGGACCCGATGGCGAAGGCGGCATCGGAAAACCTGGCGGGGAATCTGCCGCTGAATTGTTTACTGGTCAACCGTGACGGTCATGAAGTCTTCATCGAAGACTCCGTTGCCCCCGTTCACGACCGTGAGGGTGCGGTCACCGGAGCAGTGATCGTTTTTCGCGACGTAAGCGTGGCGCGTGCGCAGTCAGAGCAGATAGCTCATTTGGCCGAACATGACTCTCTCACCGGCTTGCCCAATCGATTGCTCTTTAGCGACCGCGTTGGTCAGGCAATCTCCCTTGCTCGGAGACACGGAGGCCAGGCCGCTGTCCTGTTCCTGGATTTGGACGGCTTCAAAAAGGTCAACGACTCCCACGGCCACACCGGCGGCGACGAGCTTCTCAAGTCCATCGCAAAACGCTTACTGGTCTGTGTACGCACTCCTGATACGGTCAGCCGGTACGGGGGCGATGAGTTCGCGCTGCTGCTGCAAGATCTGCATCGGCCTGAAGATGCAGCTGCTGCAGCAAGAAGAATCCTGAGGACGCTGGGCGAGGTTCATTCGGTCGACGGCCGCCAGCTTCACGTCACCGCAAGCATCGGCGTCAGCATCTACCCCGACGATGGTTCCGATGCGGAGACACTCATCAGGAATGCAGACACCGCAATGTATTGGGCCAAGAAAAACGGCAGTCAGTGCTTTCAGTTCTACACTCCGGAGTTGAACGTCTGCACACTAGAGAGCCAGTTCACCGAAGAGGATCTGCGGCTTGCGCTGGAACGGAACGAATTGACGTTGCACTATCAGCCCAAAGTGAATCTGAAGACGGGAACCATAATCGGAACTGAAGCGCTGTCGCGCTGGAACCACCCTACGTGTGGAGAGATTTCTCCGGGGCAGTTCATTCCCGTCGCAGAGGAATCTGGCCTGATTTTGCCCATCGGTGCCTGGGTCTTTCAGGAAGCGTGCTCGCAAGCCCAGGCTTGGGCGGCTGCAGGTAACCCCGCGAAGACGATGGCCGTCAACGTCTCGGGAGTGCAGTTTCAGAGCAAAGATTTTCTCGATGGGCTGTTTGCGGCCCTCAGCAAAACGGGCATGGACCCGGGGCTTCTGGAACTGGACCTGACCGAAAGCGTTCTCATGCGTCATCCTGACCGCACAGCATCTATTCTCAAGTCTCTCCGGGCCGAGGGCGTGCATGTGTCGGTCGATAATTTCGGAACGGGCAACTCCAGCTTGAGCAGCATGCGGAAACTTCCCCTCAATGCAGTCAAGATCGACCGGTCGTTTGTCCGTCAGATCACCACCCTTCCCGGTGGAACGGCCGCCGTGGAAACATTTATCGGCATGGCTCGGAGCCTTCACCTCCGGGTGATTGCTCAGGGGGTGGAAACTGCTGAAGATCTCGAGTTTCTGTGGGATCGCGATTGCGACGAAGCTCAGGGAAACTTTTTCAGCCGTCCCGTTCCGCCTGAACAGTTGACCCGGCTGTTCCGGCCAAACTGAGCCTCCGCGATGGGTCAGCCGCAACTGCCCATCACTTTTCCTGGAAGCAGAAAGCGCGGCGAACCCGCGCGCCGAACTCAACTCGACCGCCGGCCAGAGCCTGGCCGCTAACCACTAATCACAAATACTTAACTGCTAATCGTTTTCCCGGAACCGCCCCGCACCAGCCTTCGTACCCAGTTTCCATGGTCAACGTAACTTCGACCAATCCAGCTTCCCTTGCGGAACCCCGCCGCTCCGCCGCGTCCAACCGCGCCACGTGGTTCGGCCTTTGCATTTCATTGTTCTCCCTCATCGTCGTTTCGCAACTCTTCCATGCCCTCGCGCCTCATCCCGGCGTCGCCCTCAGCCTCGCCCGCGAAGCCGCGATGTTCGCCTGCGCTGGTTTTTTGTTTTGGATCGTCCGCAGCGGCGAGCGCTTGCCTCTGGCCTCGATCGGCATCGGCACGTCACCTCTATGGAAGTCGCTCGCCTGGGGAGTCGTCAGCGCGTCCGCCTGCGTAATCCCCGCCGCGCTCATCGCCAGATACGCTGGCTACGGCCACAGCGCGGCCTCTCACATCTTCGACAGGCTTCCTGTCTGGCTCATCTTCCTCATCGTCGTCCGCGCCGGAGTCGTCGAAGAGTTCTTCTATCGCGCTTATTCTATTGACCGGCTTCAGCGTCTCGGCTTCGGCCGCATCGCCGCGTCCCTCATCCCGCTCGTCATCTTCGCCGCGGCCCACTGGTCCGGCGGCCCTGTCAACTCCCTCATGGCGCTATCGCTCGGCGCCATCTTCACTGCCTTCTATCTCTGGCGTCGCGACCTCGTCTCCAACATCTTCGGCCACTTTCTCATCGACTTCGTCGCCAACGTCATCCCAGCCCTTCTCGCCTGACGTCCTCACGGCGCTTGCCGCAACCCGGCCTCACTTCTTTTCGACCTCCACTCGCCGGTTCTGCGAGCGGCCCAGCGCCGTATCGTTGCTGGCCACTGGATGGCTCGATCCAAATCCCTGGGTCGTCAACCGGCTCGCGCTCACACCCGCGCTTACAAGGTAGGCTTTGACGGAATTGGCCCGGTTTAGAGAGAGCGTCACGTTGTGGGCTTCAGTTCCGGTGTTGTCGGTATTTCCTTCGATCGAAAAATTCCACGTCGGCTGGTCGTGAGCAGCGGCCACCAGCGCATCGAGCGTCGGTTTCGATTCGTCCTTTAGGTGGTCGGAATCGGTGTCAAACAGAATCCCGTAGAGCTGCGCGCTTCCGTTGCTCTTTAACTCTGCCTCGACCGCGTTCCCGCTTCCGGGCTTCCAGTATGGGCACGAGCCAACATCTGTCGATGTTCGCTTGCCGTTCCATTTTCCTCCCATGCCGTTGGTATCTCCCTCGTTCCACCAGAAGCCTGTAAACGACTTGCCGTCGTCGGCGAAGACCATCATGGCCGGGCCCCCATGACGGGAATTGTCAGACGCGGCTTCGCTCCAGGTGAACTCCAGCACCCTCCCGTCAAATCCGCCGTTTTCGATCAGCCCGTCCGCATGGTCATAGCAACCGTTCACCGTCACGCCGGTTTGCTGCATGTGGAAGGCTCCGTAATCCGAACTGAACGTTCCGGAGTTGTCCCCCAGCACCGGTTGCGCCAGCAGTTTCCCGTAAGCGTAGACGTCCATGATCTCCATGTACCCCGTATCGCCCCAGTTGCTCTCGACCGTCATCCGTATGTATCGCCCCACCGCCGGCGTCTTCAGCGCGAACTTCTGGTGATCCATCAACGGCGCCAGCGACGGGCTCGCGATGACCGTGTAAGCCCCGTCCTTGGTGTCCGCAATCTCCACCTTCACGTCCTTGGCTCCGCGGCCCCGGTTTTCCACTTGAGCGGTATCGAATCCCAGGCTCGTGATCTGGCTCTTGGCCGCAAGCTCAAAGATGAAGACCTTGGGAGTCAGGTCGCCCTGGACGGTGGCCCAACCCGTGTTGGGCAGCTCGTCGAGCAATCCATCCGGCGACCAGTTGCCGCTATCGGAGTAGGACGGCGGCGCTTGCACGACCAGCGCGCCAGCGCCCCACGACAGCAGGTTCACCGAACCCGACGGTGCTGGTGTTGCCTTGCTTTGCGCACCAGCCGGGGATGTTGGTTGAAGCAACAGCATCGCGGAACAGAGCGCCATGCACGCGGACGTCAAGGACAATTTCATGAAATCCCCCTGAGCAGGCGAGTCTATTTCCCTCAACCTCCCGGGTCAAGCTTCTTCCGCGCTCAACCCTTCCGCGAAGCACGAGGATCGTCCGCTGACAGCTGCTCTGTGGGTGCCCCATCATTCGCTTCTTTCTGGCAAAGTGTGGAATCGCACGATCCCGCCCGCGTGCTAAGTTGATACCAGAATGAGCGGAAAAGGCCTGAGTCCGGGACGTCTGGAGGCGATCTCCGACGGCGTCATCGCGGTCATCATTACCATCATGGTGCTGGAACTGAAGGTGCCTGCGCAGGATGGCATGGCCGGTCTGCACGCGGTGCTGCCTACCATCTTTCTCTATCTGCTCACCTTTGTGCAGATCGGGATTTACTGGGTAAACCATCACTATCTGGTGGATGAGACGGAGACGGTGACCCACGGAATTTTGTGGGCCAACCTGATGTTTCTGTTCTTTCTCTCTCTATTTCCGTTCGCAACGGACTGGATCGGCGTCAAGGGGCTCTCGTCGTTCAATACGGCGCTCTATGCCGCGGTCAGTATCTTCCCGGGTCTCGGATACATGGCTCTGTGGGCTCAGATTCGGTCGCAGAGCGCAGCACTCGCGCACGCAAGCTGGGGCAAGCAGATCGCATCCGTATTGCTTTATCTCGCAGCGATTCCCGTAGCCTACTACCGGCCTGCCGCCTCTCTTGCGCTCATCGCAGTCGTCGCGGTGCTTTGGCTGTTTCCGCCAAAGGTCAAGGTTCCCCCGGAGTGAGATTGCCTCCAGTCCCGGCGATCGGCTGGAATCACTCTCAAGGATTCCGCGACAAACCGCCACGAACCCATTCGTCCTGAGCGTCGTCGCCGCTCGCCGCGACGAAGCCGCGCACAAAACCCCAGCGCGCCCCGTCAGCGCCAAAATCGTGCGACTCATCGACAGCATCGGCATCTGATCTCCAGAGGACAGCGAGAATGTTTCTGATCACGGGTATTACAGGCAAGGTAGGTGGAGCAGCGGCAAGGCACCTTCTCAATAGAGGAAAGCAGGTGCGGGCGCTCGTGCGGGACCCTGCAAAAGCAGCCGCATGGCGCTCGAAGGGTGTGGAACTGGTTAAGGGCGACTGGACGGATCCAGCGGCGATGGCACAGGCGCTCAATGGAGTTGAGGGGGCGTACTTGATGATGCCGCCCATCCAGACGCCTTCGCGCGACTTTCGCGAGGCCAAGGCCGTCATTGCCAGTTACAAGGAAGCTCTGGCTAAATCGCCGCCGCCCAAGCTCGTCGTGCTGTCGTCCATGGGCTCGGAAAGATCCTCCGGCCTGGGCCTCATTACTTCAACTCATTTGCTCGAGCAGGCTCTTGGCAACGAGCCCTTCCCCGTGGCGTTCGTGCGCGCCGGGTCATTCATTGAAAACTACCTGTTCGGCCTTCAGGCAGCGCAAGGCGGCACTCTGCCCATCTTTTACGCGCCAACAGGTCGCAAGCTGCCCATGATCGCAACCGAGGACATCGGCGCAGAGATTGCAAGCCTACTCACGACCGGCTGGACCGGAAAGCGCATCATCGAGCTCGGCTCCATGGTCAGCGCCGATGATCTTGCGGCCGCGCTAGGCCAGGCGCTTGGCCGCGACGTCAAAGCGCAGGCCATCCCGCGCCAGGCTTGGGCCGGCGCGCTCGAACAAATGGGGTATCCCGCCGGGAGCACTTGGGCCTTTGAAGAGATGGTCGACGGCGTGAACTCTGGTTGGATCGGGCTCGGCGTCGAGGGCACCGAACGCATCGAAGGGACGACCAGCGCAAAGGATGTATTCGCCGCAGCTAGCCGGGCGAAATAGCGATTCGAATGCCCTGAATTGAGGCTGGGCCATGCGTTTCTCCAGGTCCAGCCGTTCTCTCCTGTCGATCGTGTTCCGCGCTATACTGGCGTCCTGCGAGGAATTCAAGCCGGTCCCCCGGCTCGCATCCTATCCGCACATCCCCGAATGCGGCCTCGGCGTGAGTAGTCCTAACCCGTTAGGGAGGAGAAGCGATGAAGATCCACCCCGACGAGTTCGCCATGGCCCGCGAATATTCAGGCTCACACGACTTCGAGCATCTCGATCCCGAGCAAATCCATCAGGTGATGGTCCGCGGCCGTGAGCTGCATAAGTGGTTCCGCGCGCACCCTCGCCTGCACGCCGCCATTAGCCTCTTGGCCATCGGCAGCATCTTCGCGGTTGACTGGCTGGTGTGGATCGCTCTCGTCCGCTGGTTCGTCGCCGCCGTTCCCGGCACTTGGGCTCTCATCCTCGCCGCCGTCTTCACCGGCACTGTTCACAGTTGGCTCGTATACTCGCTCAGCATCTACTCCCTGCACGAGGGCGCAGCCCACAACCTCATCTTTCCCGGCACCAACCCGCTGAGCCGCGCGGCCCGTTTCCTCTCATCCAACATGTGTCGCCTGTCGGCCGCCGAGCCCGAATGCTACTCCGAGTGTCACATGGCGCACCACGCCAAATTCGGCACCGAGGATGACTCTGAATTTCTCAACTTCATCTTTCCCCGCCGCTTCTGGCCTAACTTCCTTCCCCTCGGCACCTTCATTAACTACACCGATTTCTTCGTGCATCGCTCGGCCGCCTACACTCGCTCCAGCGCCACATCCGGCTTCATTGCCGCTATCTATAACGGGCTCTATCTCTTCATGCTTTATCGCTTCTTCGGCCTGCTGTTTATCATCATCGTTTTCCTTATCATGCCGCACATTGGCTTTTATGTGGACCGCATGAGGCAGTTCACCGAGCACAACCTCATGCCGCTTGAGAACAACAGCGGCGCACGCAGCCTTGGCGTGGGTTTTTGGGGACTGCTGGTGGGCGGCGGTCCCTGGGGCCAGCCCTGCCACCTGGCGCACCATATGGTGGCCAGCATCCCTTGGTATCAGCAGATCATCCTGCATCGACACATCGTCGGCCTCTTGACAGAGACTCAGCGCAAGCAGTTTCTGCTCAAGCCCATCGTCGGATTTCCCGCCCTGCTGTGGGCCATCCTGCGAGAGTCAAATCACTTCTCACGCGCGTCCGCGGCGCGAGTCCTCGCCGGCGATTGACCCCTCGCTCGCGAGATCCACCATGCACCAGATTGGAACCAGGAGGCGCACCGTGCTGGGAAACCGAAGCTGGGATCATTGGATCCGCCAGTACTCCAACAGCCACCAGGACCCGGTCAATCGCGTCTGCCACACCGTCGGCATCCCCATGATCGCGCTTGGTGTCCTCGTAACCCCACTCATCCTCTGGCATACCCGCTTCTGGATGCTCGCCGTCGGCCTCTTCGTCGTCGGCTGGATCTTTCAGTTCATTGGCCACGCCTTCGAGGGCAAGCCGCCCGAGTTTTTTCAGGACTGGCGTTTTCTCTTCGTCGGTCTCCGCTGGTGGTTTGCCAAAATGACGGGCAAGGCGTAACTCCTTTGACTTTGCTCTTGAATGGTTTTGCTGTTGTTGTCCCTGTTTCCCGCTGAGATTCCCACGTTGGTCCTGCGGTTTGCGCCAAGGGGCATACAATTGCCGGGACTTTGTTTTCAACATGGAGATTTCTGTTTATGAGTCCACTTCCCGCTGCTTTTCGGGCTGCATTCACTCTCGCATTGTTCTCCGCCATTGCCGCCTTTGCGCAGGATGTTCCGGCGCCGGTCACCGTGGTTCACTGTCCCAGCCTTTTCGATAGTGTTGCCGGAAAGATGCTCGGGCCGTCGACCGTCTTTGTTGCTGGAGATAAGTTTCAGAAAGTTGAGTCCGGCATGCAAACTCCCGCGGGGGCCACGGTCATCGAGCTAGCCGGCGAAACCTGCTTGCCCGGGCTCATCGATGACCACGTGCATCTGGACGATCAATTCGGAAAGAACACTTATCAGGAACAGGCACACGTCAACTTTGCTAACCTCGTTCTTCGCTCCACGCTGTATGCCCGGCGGACGCTGATGGCCGGATTCACAACGGTTCGCAACGTCGGCGACACTGACTACGATACTGTCGCCCTCCGTCAGGAAATTGCGGCCGGCACCGTGATTGGCCCGCGCATCTTCACCGCAGGTCCCGCAATCAGCACCACCGGCGGCCACGCCGACCACACGAATGGCCTCAGCTTGGATCTGCAGGGCGACCCCGGACCGCTGCAATCGATTTTCAATGGTCCGGACGAGGCGCGAAAGGTCGTTCGATTGCATTACAAGGAAGGCGTCGACCTGATCAAAGCCATGCCTTCCGGCGGTGTCATGGATCTGGGAACCAATGGTTCCAGTCCGCAGATGACCGAGGAGGAGATTCGCGCGCTTGTCGAAACCGCGCATGACTACGGGCTGAAAGTCGCGGTTCACGCGCATGGCGCCGAGGCCATCCGCCGTTCGGTCATCGCTGGCGTCGATTCCGTCGAGCACGGCACGTTCATGGACGATCAGGACATCAAGCTGATGGTGGAACACGGCACCTTCTACTGCCCCACTGTTTACACCGGCCAATATGTCGCTGAACAGGCAAGAAAGGGCGCTTATCCGGCAGTCGTCGCGGCCAAAGCCATCGCCATCGGTCCGCAGATCCTCCTGACCGTCAGCCGCGCCTACAAAGGCGGAGTGAAGTTTGCGTACGGCACCGACGCAGGCGTGTACCCGCACGGGCAAAACTGGGAAGATTTTATTTATCTCGTCAAGGCTGGTCTTCCTCCCGCGTATACCTTGCAGATGGCAACCATCAATGCGGCGCAGTTACTCGGTCACGAAGACGAGTTAGGCTCCGTCACACCAGGCAAGTTCGCTGACCTGGTTGCTGTGCCCGGCAACCCACTTGATGACATCACTGCCATGAGCAAGGTCAACTTTGTGATGAAGGCGGGCGTCGTCTACAAGCGTGACGGTCAGGAAGTGCTGACCCAGTAGCGGCATGGATCGCTTTAGACACCTTGCTTGCGGATTGCGCGTTGGCGCGGGCTTTAGCGGGGTTATAGAGCCATTTTCTGCGCGATTTTGCACGCTGGGCTCATGCGCTCGCGCCTCCCGGCGTGCCCTCCTTGCGGTCGCGCGCCGAAAGCTCCCCTGATCGACACCTCTTAATGGCTCGGAACAGGGTGAACCGGCGGCGGCGCCGACGGATGAAACGGCTCACGGACCTTGCCGCCGGCTGCCCATCCCAACGCCACAAACCAACCGAAGATCGTCCACCCCAGCAGCAGATTCACCACCACGATCCACGCCGTCGATTTGCAGTCCCGGTACATCGCCAGCCCCGCCGGCAGCATATATACCAGCAGTGCTGCCACAAACAACAGCAGGTTCAACGGCGCCAGCAGATCGGCGTTGTGCCGCTCCAGTCCCAGCGCCACCATCGCGACCGCCCCCGCGCCTAATCCCACGATCACCAGCAGTCGTAGCAAATTATTCATTTGCCACCCCCTCGCACTTTCGCCTTCGAATCGTGGCCAGCATGTTAGCGCCGTCCTCGCTCACCTGCAATCGAATCTTCCCCTCGCTCCGTGTCATTCCCCGTGCATTCCCGCGCCCCTGAACCGGCATCACAATTCTCTGCGCCCGTGGGGCGCTCCAACTGGTGCACTTCCGCGCGCAGCCGGACGGCGGCATCACACTCCACTTCGTCGAAAGATTGTTCATCCTGTCAAATCCACTTCGAAATCAAGGCAAATATTCGATGACACTGAAACCATTCATTTGTGGCAAACAGAATTGGGCACACCAACCCACGAGAATTTGAAAAACAAAAAGCGCGGCGAAGCCGCGCTCAAATCCTGCCCCAAACCACGACCTTCCCCCCCGGCGCAGTCCTCCGCGGCTGGCACTCCCAGGAATCGCCCGACAATCGGGCTTCCCAGGACTACGGGAATTCGGAGTAACTTCCAGGTTGGCGACATCCATGTAAGTCAAAGTCAAGAAAAAAGCACGAGATTTCTGGGCGCGCTCGGGAGAGCGCGCGACTCGATATGATCAGGATCTTGCCGACACGCAGCAGTTGCCTCTCGGCTGG
>Ga0187871_10001007_pt1 | contig 25402 bp, 24 predicted proteins | sample June2016WEW_16_1_FD_132988 | JGI IMG/M metagenome (GOLD analysis project Ga0187871, IMG submission 132988) | Peatland microbial communities from SPRUCE experiment site at the Marcell Experimental Forest, Minnesota, USA - June2016WEW_16_10 | ecosystem: Environmental > Terrestrial > Soil >...
CGTTATGAAATTGAAGGGTTTTGACACTAAATGACACTAACCTTGGCCGCAGGGCGCTGTAAGTCATTGAAAAATGGTGGGCGGTCGCGGGCTCGAACCGCGGACCTCCTGCTTGTAAGGCAGGCGCTCTAACCGACTGAGCTAACCGCCCAAAACGGGGCTCTTTATTATCCTAACAAAAACCGCAATCGGGGCCGCGCCTTGAAGACCGCCCCCAAACCCGTTAGAGTCCTTCCGTCTCAGCTACAATCAAAGTAGTGTCCCCAGAGGTATCCAGCGTCACCGAAGTGCCACCCGTGTCCCCGCCCCCCGACCGCATCGAGCAGTTGTTCCAGGAACTGGAAGTCAAGATCCGCGAATACCGCCCGCGCGACGACCTGGCCCCCGTCGAGAAGGCGTTTCGCACGGCCACCGAACTGCACAAAGGACAATTGCGCCAGTCCGGCGAGCCCTACATGGTGCATCCGCTGATGGTGGCGCATATCCTGGCCGGCATGCGCATGGACCTGGTGACCATCGAAACCGGCCTGCTCCATGACTTGGTCGAAGATACCCGCATGACCCCCGACGAAATCCGCAAGGGTTTCGGCGACGAGGTGGCTCGCTGCGTGGACGGCGTCACCAAACTCAGCAAGCTGGACATCTTCAATGCCGAGGAGCGCCAGGCCGAGAGTTTCCGCAAAATGCTGCTGGCCATGGTGGACGATATCCGGGTCATCATCGTGAAGTTGGCCGATCGCCTGCACAACATGCGCACACTCGGCTACTTGAGCGCCGAGCGGCGCGCGCACGTGGCCACGGAAACCATCGAGATTTACGCGCCCATCGCGCACCGCCTGGGAATGGGCAAGGTGCGCGGCGAACTGGAAGACCTGGCCTTCCGCCACCTGGACCCGGAAGCCTTTGAAGAGATCGTCCAGACCATCGAATCGAAACGCCACTCCAACGAAGAATTCCTGAACGAGATCCGCACTACCGTGGAAAGCGAACTGCGCCGCGAAGGCATTCCCGCGCGCGTGGAAGGCCGCTTGAAGCGCCCCTATTCCGTCTATCAGAAACTCAAGCGCCAGAAGATCGCGATCGACCAGGTGTACGACCTGATGGCGCTGCGCATCGTCACAGATTCGGTAAAGAACTGCTACGCCGCGCTGGGGGTGATCCACAACGAGTGGCGCCCCATCCCGGGGCGCATCAAGGACTTCATCGCTATCCCGCGCCCCAATCTCTACCAGTCGCTGCACACGTCCGTGGTCGGCCCGCACGGCCAGCATTTCGAAGTGCAGATCCGGACCGAGGAGATGCATCGCATCGCCGAAGAAGGCATCGCGGCGCACTGGAAATATAAGGAAGGCAAGAAAGGTCCCGCGCCGGACGATCAGCGCATCGCGTGGCTGCGCCACCTGGTGGAGTGGCAGCGCGACATGCAGGATCCGGGCGAGTTTATGTCCACCCTGAAGGTGGACCTTTACCCCGAGGAAGTCTACACTTTCACGCCGCGCGGCAAGGTGATCGTGCTGCCCCGCGATGCGACGCCCATCGATTTCGCCTACGCGATTCACTCCGACGTCGGCCAGACTTGCGTGGGGGCCAAAGTGAACGGCCGCATCGTGCCGCTGCGCTATGCGCTGCGCAACGGCGACATTGTCGAGATCATGACGCAGGCGGGCCACCTTCCCAGCAAGGACTGGCTGACGCTGGTGAAGACGGCGCGCGCCCGCAACAAGATCAAGCACGTCATCAACACCAGCGAGCGGATCAAAGCCATCGAGATCGGCGAGAAATACCTGGAGAAGGAAGCCCGCCGGCTGGGCGTGCAACTGGGCAAAGTATCGAAGAGCAGCCTCGAAAACGTGGCGGGCGACTACGGCTACGGCAAGATCGAAGACTTGCATGCCGCCCTGGGCTACGGCAAGTATTCCGCGCGCCAGGTGCTGCAGAAACTGGCTCCCGGGCAGGTGCTGCCGGAGCCGGCCGAGGTGTCCAAGGCGCCCGCGCCGCAGCCGGAAACCGCTCCGCCCACGCCGGGCATGCCGCGCGGTCCGGACGGCGATGCCGTGATTCGCGTGAAGGGCATGGACGATCTGCTGGTCTATCGCGCCAAGTGCTGCAACCCCATCCGCGGCGAAGGCATCGTCGGTTACGTCACGCGCGGCAAGGGCGTGGCCGTACATTCCAAGGTCTGCAGCAACGTGCAAAACCTGATGTACGACGTGGAGCGCAAAATCGAAGTGGAATGGGCGCGCAGCGCCTCGGACGCATTCCCGGTGAAGATCGTGATCCAGACCGACGACCGTCCCGGCATGCTGGCGCAACTGACTTCCCTGCTTTCCGAAGAAAACACGAACATCCGCAGCCTGGAAGCCAAGACCGAGACGGAGGCCGACGGCGCCATGGTGGAGATGACCCTCGACGTGCGCGACAAAAAACACCTGGAGAAACTACTGGGCGCCATGCGCCGCATCTCGGGCGTGCGCGATGTGGAGCGCATCCAGAATTGACATGACCATCGTCTCAGACCCCGAACACATCGCCATTTCGAAATCGAAGGGCATAAAAATCGACTGGAAAGACCGGCACACCAGCGAATACGGCATCACGTATCTGCGCGATAAGTGCCCCTGCGCGACATGCACGGGAGCCCACGGCACGCCGCCCCGCCAACCAGAAGCGGCGGCCGGCCCGGCTTCGCCGTTCCAGATGTATAAGCCCACGCTAAAAATGTTGAGCGTGGAGCAGGTGGGTAACTATGCCATCCGCATCAACTGGAGCGACGGCCACTCGACGGGCATTTACTCCTGGGAGCACCTGCGCCAGATCTGCCCGTGCCCCGAATGCCGGGCCGCCTGAACGGCTGAGGCCAAGATCCGGACTCGCCACACCTTCCTCTTCGTGGGCTTCAGCCGGCAAGCGGGAGGCCTGCTAAGATCGTTCCTGACCGGATCGCGCTTCTATGCCGGCAAGTTGGACAAAGACTCCGGGCACGATTGCAGCCATTCCGGCGATCTCCCGTTTCGCTCTCTGCATGTGCCGGCATTGGTGTTTCACTCGATTACCACGGAGAGCATCAAACATCTGCACAGGAAGCCGGACAACTACGATGGCTACCTCGATGTTACGCTCGACGTGCGTGCCAGGCGGGGAAATGAGTCCCTGCCGCCCACGCTGCAGCGGACCCCCGAATAGGATCTACGAAAGCCCGATTCCATCATGAACTGGACCCGGCGCGAATTCGCAAAACTGGCCCCGGCCGTACTGACCGCCGGCGCTCTCCAACGCTCTCCGGCTCAACCTGCCGTACCGCGGACGGTGCTATGGTTCAGTAAACCCGCGGACAAATGGACCGAGGCGCTGCCCATCGGAAACGGAAGGCTGGGCGCCATGGTATTCGGCGGGGCGCCCGTCGAGCGCCTGCAGCTCAACGAAGATTCGCTGTGGTCCGGCGCCCCGCGGGATTGGAACAACGCCGCGGCCAGGCAGCATCTTCCCGAGGTCCGGCGCATGGTGCTCGAACAGGCCGATTATGTCGCCGCGGACCGCGTCTGCCACCAGATGCAGGGTCCCTACAACGAGTCGTACCTGGTGCTCGGAAACCTCCATATCCACGTGGAGCATCCCGCGGAAATCGAACAGTATCGCCGCGAGCTGGATCTGGATACCGCGCTGGCCCGCGTCAACTACCGCGCCGGTTCCGCGGTTTATTCCCGGGAAACGTTCGCCTCCGCGCCGGACCAGGCGATCGTGCTCCGGCTGAGCACCACGGCGCCCGGTGGCATGCGGCTGGCTCTGTCGCTCGATAGCCCGCTGCATGCGACGGCACAAGCGGCCGCAGACGGTACGCTGCGCCTTACCGGCAGGGCCCCTTCGCATGTCGACCCCGACTATGTCCGCTCCGCCGATCCCGTTCTCTACGACGATGCCGAAGGCAAAGGCATGCGTTTTGAAGCGTCCCTTCAGGCCGTGGCGGAAGGCGGCCTTGTGCGGCCGGACGGCGACTCGCTGCACATCGAGGGCGCCCGCACGGTCACGTTGTTTATCGCCGCGGCCACCGGCTACCGGGGCTACGATCGCGACCCCACCGGGTCCGCCGCCGAAATCGCGGCTGCGTGCAGGAGCCGTTTGGATGCGGCCCGGCAGAAGTCCTACGAGTCCCTGCGCGCGGCGCATATCGCCGACCACCAGAAACTGTTCCGGCGCGTCTCCCTGACCCTGCCGCGGAACGAGAACGCGCATCTACCCACCGATGAGCGCTTGGGTTCGTTTGGCGAAAACCCGGATCCCGACCTGGCGGCTCTCTATTTCCAGTACGGCCGCTATCTGCTGATCGCCAGTTCCCGCCCCGGCACCCAGCCCGCCAATCTGCAAGGCATCTGGAACGAACTCGTCCGCCCGCCGTGGAGTTCCAATTGGACCGCCAACATCAATGTCCAGATGAACTACTGGCCGGCGGAGACCTGCAACCTCGCCGAATTGCATGCGCCCCTCTTTGAGTTGATCGCGGGCCTTAGCAGGAATGGGGCGAAGACGGCCGAAGTGAATTACGGATGCCATGGCTGGGTTTCTCACCATAACGTGGACATCTGGCGGCAATCGGCGCCGGTGGGCAACTTTGGCCAGGGCTCGCCCACCTGGGCCAACTGGCCGATGAGCGGGCCGTGGCTCTGCGCGCACCTATGGGAGCATTACGCCTTCTCGGGCGACATTGAGTTTCTCCGCGCGAAAGCCTATCCGCCGATGAAATCCTGCGCGGAGTTCTGCCTGGACTGGCTGATCGAACGCAAGGATGGGCGGCTGACCACGTGCCCCTCCGAATCGACCGAAAACAATTTCATCGCGCCGGACGGCCGGACCGCGGAGACCAGCGATGGCTGCACCATGGATATGGCGCTTATCGGCGAGTTGTTCGCGCACTGCATGGAGGCGGCTCGAATCCTCGCCGTGGACGCCGATTTCTCAGCGAAGCTCCAGCGCGCACGCGCGCGCCTGATCCCCTACCAGATCGGAAAGCACGGCCAGCTTCAGGAGTGGTCGCACGACTTCGAGGAGGAGACTCCGGGCCAGCGCCACATGTCCCACATGTATCCGCTGTATCCCGGCAATGAATTCACGGCGCGCCGCAATCGCCAGTTCTGGCAGGCAGCGCGCGTCTCCCTGGAGCGGCGGCTGGCTGCGGGCGGCGCTTATACGGGCTGGAGCCGGGCCTGGGCCATCAACTTCTGGGCCCGTCTCCTGGATGGTGAGATGGCCTGGGAATCCCTGTGCAAGCTGATCGAGCACAGCACCGGCCCCAATCTGTTCGACACGCATCCGGCCGGCAGCACCTGGATCTTCCAGATCGACGGCAACTTCGGGGGCGCGGCGGCCGTGGCCGAAATGCTGCTGCAGAGCCACGATGGCGGAATCGATTTCCTGCCGGCCCTGCCGCGCGCATGGTCCTCGGGGAGTGTCGCCGGATTGCGGGCACGGGGCGGTTTGACGGTCGATATCGAATGGTCCGGGGGACAGCCGATCGAGGCCACGCTGCGCCCGGCTTTGTCCGGTGAACATGTCCTGCGCCCCGCGCCGGGCTCCCGCATCCGTGAAATCCACGAAGGCGAAAGCCCGCTGGCGCTGAATGCGGACGCGGACGGCTCGGTTCGCGCGCGCCTGGAGCCTGGGCGGGTATACCGCCTGAAGTTCACTTAACGGGTATTGTGTTGCATGATTTGAATATGAGCTCCGACGATCGCCGCAGCCTGTTCCAGGCATTGGTAGGGGATGGCAGGCCGCTGCTGGCCCTGACCGGCATCGCTCTGTTTGCCAGCGGCGGGTTCGCCATCCTGCAATCGCTGACCGGGCACCTGCTGCCGCACGATTCGCACGCCCTCGGGATGGATGCCGAGGGACTGAGCCGGGCCGCGAACCCGCGCTTAGCCATGTTCATGTTCCACGACCGCGTGGCATTCGGGGGCACCCTCCTCGCGATCGGGACGGCGTACTGGTGGTTGTCGGAGTTCCCGCTTCGCGCCAGGCAGGCATGGGCGTGGTGGGCTTTCGCGGTATCCGGATTTACCGGATTCGCAAGCTTCCTGGCGTACCTTGGCTACGGGTATCTGGATACGTGGCACGCGGTGGCGACCGTGATTCTTTTCCCCGTCTTTGTGGCTGGACTCTGGCGATCCCGCGGGTTGATCGCGGACCGGCTCCAGATCGCCCAGGCATGGCGAACGGAGTTGCCCAAGGAGGCCGGATTGGCCCGGCGCGGCCGCCAGATTCTGCAGGCATGCGGCGCGGGACTGGTGCTGGCAGGCGCCACCATCGTGGGCGTGGGTATGACCACAGTGTTTGTGCCACAAGACCTTCAGTTCATGGATATGACCCGGAAACAAATCGCGGCCATCTCACCGATGCTGATTCCGGTAATTGCGCACGACCGCGCCGGCTTTGGCGGCGGACTTCTCTCGTGCGGGCTGCTGATCCTGATCATCACCCGCCACGCGCGGCTGACCCGCAGCTTTCTCGAGGTGATGGCGTTGATGGGAATCTTCGGATTCGGCGCGGCGTTGGGGGTGCATGGAGCGATCGGCTATCTCGACTTCACGCACCTGGCGCCGGCCTACGCCGGACTGCTGCTCTTCCTGGCGGGGTTCGCACTCTGTGCGGGCGCATACGGCTGGGCGGCGGGGGATTAAATTCTCATGCAAACCAATTTGCAGCCGTCGTCCCACTTCGCGGAGCGCAGTTTGGCGGCGCAGAGCATTGCGGGATGGGAGCGGCGGGGTAACCGCAATTGCGGTTACCATAACGATATGCTCTTTTCCGGAAGCCCGAGGGCGGGGGCAAGACGGTTGGCCGCGACCGAGGTGTGCTCATTCTAAACGCTGTTGATACTTCAAACGGGGCCTCTGAAGGCTGGGTCGCGCGGATTGAACGCGAACTCGGCGCCAATTGGACCGCCATGCGGAAGGCTCGCATCACGAGCGACGAAAAGCGCGAAAGCCTGCGGCGCGCGTTTGAAGGCAAGATTGCGGCTGATACGAGCCTTGTCGTATTCGGATCAATCGCTCGGGAAGAGATGACTTCGGTCAGCGATGCCGATTGGATCCTCCTGGTGGATGGTCAAGCGCAGCCGGAACACAGCGAGCAACGGCACGCAATTGCTTCAGAGCTAGTGAAACTCGGATTTCCCGAGCCAGGGCGCTCCGGAGTGTTTGGCTGCATGATTGGAAGTCACGATATTGTCCACGAGATCGGCGGAGAAGACGACACCAACTCAAACACCACGAGAAGGGTGCTTTTGCTTCTCGAATCCCTGCCCGTTGGAAACCGTGAGGCATACGATCGCGTTCGCCGCCAGATTCTAAAACGCTACCTGCAAGACGATCGCGGCCTGACTCGAAGCAGCAGCGCAGTCAGGGTCCCGCGCTTCCTGCTCAACGACCTGACCCGTTACTGGCGAACTGTAACGGTCGATTTCGTTTTACAAGCAGCGAGCGGATGCGGGCGACAAATGGGCTCTCCGCAACGCCAAACTCCGCATGTCTCGAAAACTGGTGTTCGCATCTGGCCTGCTTCGTTGCTTCTTTTGCCAATTGGCTCCCGATGCCGCTATGGCTCGCGAATACCTAACATCCCCGAGACATGACATTTCTCGACTACTGACCTATATGGAAGGCGAACTGTCCCAGACTCCACTCGAACTGCTGGCCAGAGCGGCGTTGAGGCCTTCAATCGGTAGAGATACGCGGCGAGACCTGTTTGATAGCTACAATCGCTTCTTGGGCATCCTAGATGACCAGGAAAAGAGAGACGCTCTTAAGCGGATGACTGAGGCCGAGATGGCAACATCCGGGGTCTGGAATGAGATCCGCGGCATAAGCCACGCATTCCATTCCGGCCTGAAAGCAGTGTTTTTCGGAGACGACGAAGAGCTTCGCAAGCTGACAATCGATTACGGAGTTTTCTAGTGAAGCGAATCGGATTTTCAACCGGAGCCATCGCTAAGGGAGATTTTCAAACAGCGCTGGCGCGCCTTCGGTTTTTCGGCGTTTCCGTTGTGGAGCTTTCCGCCCTTCGGCTTGAGGAACTCGATCTCCTAATAGACTCGCTTCCCGGTCTCAACCTCCACGCTTTCGAGTTCGTTTCCCTACACGCACCAAGCAGTTTTTCTGCCGTTCATGAGCGCCACGTTCTAGACCGGCTCCGCGGCGTGGTGGACCAAGGCATACCGGTTGTTGTGCATCCCGACGTAATTTCAACGCCGCGGGCCTGGAGGGTCATGGGGTCGATGCTGATCATTGAAAACATGGACAAGCGAAAGTCCGTCGGCCGGACAGCCCAGGACCTTGTATGTTTATTCTCGCAGTTTCCCGACGCGGGGTTTTGTTTTGACATAGGGCACGCCAGGCAAGTAGACCCCACCATGACCGAAGCCCAACTGATTCTGGAACGCTTCAGCAACCGTCTGCGTGAAGTTCACATGAGCGAAGTGAACACGAGCAGCCGGCACGATCCGTTATCCGTTTACGCCATCTCTGCGTTTCGATCGGTTGCGTCGCTAATCCCGGACTCAGTTCCCGTCGTTCTCGAGACTCTAATCGATCAAGGCCAGAGTGATATCCTTACCGAGATAGACAGAGCGCAGGCGGCACTCGACCCGGCGTGGCTGCCGGTCGCCAGATAGCTCTTCAGCGGCTTAAATTACTGATTAAAATACGGTTATATGGGGCGGCTTGTGGGATTCGAACCCACGACTTTCGGAACCACAATCCGACGCTCTACCGACTGAGCTAAAGCCGCCGTAGGCAGGACCCTTCCAGTTTACCAAAACGGCGCCCTCACGGATCGCGGGAATAAACTCCCACTCCGCCGCCTTATGCCACTATAGGAGTATTGTTTTCGAAACGCCCGCGAACTGACGAATTCGAAAGAGCCGCCTTGCCGCACCTGAACGAGTTGTACCGCACCGCGGCCCGGCTGCTCGGAGACGGCGCGAAAGCCGAGGATGCCGTGCAGGAAACCTACTTACAGGCCTGGAAATCGTTTGGCCGCTTCGAGCCCGGAACCAATTGCCGGGCTTGGCTCTTCAAAATCCTGGTCAACACCATCCATCACCACCGCCGCAGTTGGTTCAACCTTCGCCGGGTTCCGGATAGCGCGGAAATCCTGGACCAAACCGCCGCCGCGCCGCCGCCCGTTCCCGAGCGTCTGGCGCAAGACGAGATCCTGCGCGCGCTGGATCGCCTGCCGGCCGATTACCGGGCCGCTGTTCTGCTGGCGGACGTGCAGGAGTTCTCCTACAAGGAAATCGCCGGATTGCTGGACGTGCCCATCGGAACGGTGATGAGCCGCCTGAGCCGCGGCCGGAAGCTGCTGCGCGAGCAGCTAAGCGAACTCGCGCGGTCCTACGGCATCGGCCAGGAGGGCGGCCGATGAACCCGTCCCCGTGCGATCAGGCGCGCGCGCAACTGGATGCGTATCTCAGCCGTGAGTTGCCGGAGGATACCGGCCGGGAGGCGGCGCGCCATCTGGAGACCTGCCCGGAGTGCGCGGCGGAACTCCGGACGCGCGCGCGCATCCGCGCGGAATTGCGGGCCGCCGTGAAATCCGCGCCGGTGCCCGCGCGCCTGGATGCCCGGGTACGGCGGACCGTACGGGGCGAGGTGGCGCGCCCGCGCACCGGGCTGTGGGCAGTCGCCGCCGCGGCGGCGGTGATCCTTTGCGTAGTCCTGGTGGGCGTCTTGCGGGAACGGAGCAATCCGGAGCAAGCCATCCTGCGGAAGACATCCGGGCGCCTGGCGGCGGTGCTGAACGTGGGCCTGCGCGATCACCTGCAATGCGCGGTCTTCCGTAAGTATTCCAGACAGCCCGAGCCCGCTCGCCAGATGGCCACTGAACTGGGCCCGGAGTTCGCGGAACTGGTCCCCCTGGTGCAGGCCAAGCTGCCCGGCGATTTCCACCTCATCCAGGGCCACCACTGCAGCGCCGGCGGACGGCAGTACACGCACCTGATCCTGGCGGATGGCGGAAAAACCGTCTCCGTGATTCTCGCGCACAGGGAGCCGGGCGAGCGGATGGGCGAAGGCATTCATCAGGCGGGCGTAGATCGTTTTCAGGTGGTGGCGTTCGAGAGCGGCGATTATCTGGCGTACGTAATCTCGGATCTGGACGCGCAGCGGAATCTGCAGTTGGCGGCTGATTTGGCGCCCACGCTGAGGGAATACCTGGCGGGCCGCGCGGGATAATTCCGTGGGTCCGGCTACGCCCCGCCGGCCACCCAAAGCCAGATCGCCGTGGGCGGCGTGAAGCGCGCGCCGAGCTTGGCATAGATGTTATGGACGGGCGTATTCATCACGCTGAAGCTGGCGAAACCTATGCGATGGCCTCGCGCCGCGTAGGCGGCCAAGCCCTTTTCATAGAGCAGGAACCCCGAGATCCGGGCCTGGCGGCGCGCGGCGGCCAAGGTCAGGTTCAAACCCGCGGCGGAGGGCTGTGATAGAAACCACCCCTGCACCTCTCCGTCGGCGAGAATCGCGAGGCAGCTTCCGGGGTGGTTCCGGATTAGCTGCCTGCCCCAATCCGCGTACCGGGCGTTGAGGCGATCCTGCGTCTGCCCCGGCAGATGGATATAACGTTCGTGTTCGAACGGCGCGAGATCGTCCCCGGAATAGGCGAATCCAGGCTCGTCCGCGAAGCTTACCGTCGATGCATCGCCGCAGCCGCTGTCGCCAACCGGCTTCAGTGCAATGCGGAACGCGATTTGCACGTCCACCAGAAAAAAACCGGCGCGCGCCAGGGCGGGAAGTGGCGGCGCGGCGGCGAAACCCGACTTGAATTCAACCCATCCATAGGGCGCCAGTGCCTGCTCCCGCTCATGGTCTGGCAACGCAAAGAAGCCGGCATCATCCACGATTCCGGCGGGCTCCCCCCACCAGCGCGAGTTGATCTCGTGCAGGCGGATCACAGTTGTACCTCGACCTCTTCGAAGCACTGGCGCCAGAAGCGCTGGCCATCCCAGAGAGGGCCGAAATGATGCATCCTGGCGACAGGGACGAACCGCTTAATTCGTGTCGTCGCGGCCAGGCGCAACCAGCGCGGGTCGGCCGGATCGACGAAAGCATGGCCGACTGTTTGGATGTTGGCCGGCAACTGGCAGGCCGCTTCGCCGGGGGTACCCGGACAGATGGGAAGAAACATGGGCGCGTCGATGGCTTCGAGGGTGAGATCTCCGACGCCGATCACCGCCTGCCGGCCGCCGGCCGCGGCTGCGTCCCAACCCATCGCCGCCGCCCACTGCAACGCCATGGTATTGCCGGACGCAATGTGCATCGGCGGCCGGGCGCGCCAAACATTCGGCCATAACCCGACCATCCGCGACCGCAACTCCATGGCCTGCTCGCGGCCGCCGTTTAACAGGACCACACGCCGCGGCGATGTGCATCCGGCCTGCCCATAGATGGCAAAAACTCGGATCAGGTTCGTTAGAACCTCGTCGGTATCGGCGCCTGTTTCGATCCAGGCCTGGGATTGCCGGTCTATAAAAGAGAAGCCGGTACCGCGCAAGGGTGGAGCGGCGCCGTGGATGGCAGCCGCGCTCGCGTCCGATCCGAAGACGATGCGGACATCGGCGTCGTCGATCAGTTTGCGCTGCCGAACGTCTCCGTGCGCGAAAGTCTCCAGGCTGACCTGCCGCTCCAGATATGCGTGCAGCGACCCTTCGCTCAGATGCTCACGGGCGAACGACAGGAAGACCCCGGTCAAATCCTGGCTGCGCGATCCACCCTTCAGCAGAATCCGGTTGCCCGTGAGGGCGAGGAGAATTAGCGTCAAGGGGCCCAGCAGACTGACGTTGTTGGGTAGCCAGACAGCCACTGTGCCCCGCGGGCGCGCCAGCCGCGATGGCCGGCCGCTATCCACCAGTTGCCCGAACGATTCGAGGAAAGGCGCCTCCAGATTCTCCGGTGCCAGGAAAGCCATCAGGTAGGCCCATTCGTCGCGGCTGAATTCCGCGGGAACGGTCCTGCGCATGGCGCCGCGGAGTCCGCTCCACTCCGCAATGATCTGCGGATGCGAAAACGGCAGCGCCAGCGCGGTGCAGCCGAATGCCGATTGGAAATAGCTCAGCGAGTCACACATTGGCGCAGCCCCGCAACCCGGCGTGCGGCATGCGTCCGAGCAACTCGAAGCGTTTTCCGGAACGGCCGCACGGGCACCCGCCGGATGCAATCCGGCCCATGTCTTCCGATAGCACCGAATGGTAGGGCGCACCATGCGCCAGCACGTTCATTAACTGGATCTGCCCCGGCTGGTCTTCGATGGCGCGCAGGGTATAAGGGTCGCGGACCAGCACTTCCGCCCAGACCGGCACGTGGCGCATGCCGTGCTCGCACAGCGGATAAATGACACCTACCTGCTCCACCATGCCGTAGTAGTCGACTACCCGGCTGTCAGGATGAAGATCCCGGGTGAGTGTATGGTCGAACTTCGGGCGCTCCACGCGCAGCGCTTCCAGCTTCTTCCAGCCGCCGCTGTGGACGAAATGAACCTTCTTGCCGCGGAGCAAAGTGAGGACGTTTTCCGGCATAGCGGCGGCACCCCATGCCTGCCATAGGATGGAACTGAACCCGTACACCAGGAAATCGTCCGCTGAGTCCAAAACCTCCGCCAGCAGATCCCATTTCATGCTGGCGGTATTATCGGCGTCGCTCAACAGGAAGTGGATGCCCGTCGCTAACGGGCTTAGGCTCATGGCCGCCGCCACGCGGGCGGAGAGAACTCCCCTCTGGCGGAGCGCGCGGGCATCGTCCAGCACCAGCAGGGGGCGCTTCCGATCGCCCACCATGTCGGTGAGGATCGCCAACGCGCTCCGCGCCTGCAGGCGTGAGCTCAGGCTATCCAGGACAATCCGGCTTGCCTCGGATCCACTGGTGGAGGATGACCGCAGCGTGCGCTCGTGGATCGTGCCTTCGGCACGGGTCCGAAACTCCAGGCGCTTGAAGAGATCGACGTGCAGGAAGGGCAGTTCCTCGGCAGTGGCTGCGCCTCTCCATTTGGGCCAGATGCGGGCGTACGTTTCGCAGCCGTCGAGATGGTGCCGCGTCAGGCGCTGCATTTCGGCCAGGAAAGCGCCGTGGTCGCGTGCGGAATACGGAGGGCGGTCGAGCAAATGGCTCATGCGGCCACCACCTGTGCGATCTCTTCGCGGTGCCTCGCCCGGATCAACGCCCCGTTGGTACGAGTGCAGGGATCCCGCAGAATCTTTGTCCAGTTGTCCTGAAGGAACGGGAGAGCGGCGGCAAAAGCCTCCGGTTCAAAGAGGCGCTGAAGGACGCACCACACCGCGTCCCGATCGATCGCATATCGGCTGGCCAGATCGGTCCACTTGGAGGAAGCCGCGCAGTTGAGATTCATCACCGGCAGTAGCAGGATCGCGCATAGCTTGGCGTGTCCCCATTCCTGCTCCGGATATCGCGCCCGCAGCGGATATTCCAACGCGTGCGCGATTCCATGGACCAATCCGACGGAGGATTTTGCTTGCATAGCGCACGCCCGGGCGCCGGCCTCGAACCAGCGCGAGTCGACGGCCAGCGGCAACTGCAGCATCTCGCCAATAAGAGCAGCCAATTGGCCGCGCAGGCTATCGGAAGCCAGCGGAGAAAGGAAGGCCTCGAGCGTATGGCACCAGGCGTCGCCACAGGCATGCCGCGCGCGTGCCGGCGAGATCGTGGAGAGCAACTCCGGCCAGTAGACTACGGCATCCGGCAGAAACTCGCCACCCACGCAGATCTCCTTGCCGGCCTCGCGGTTGAGCACCGCGATGGGCGAAGACTCCGCCCCGCTTCCCCAAATGGACGGGATCAGGATCAGATCCAGAGCGGGACGCCGCCGCGCGCGGAAGTGCTTGGCCTCGTCCATGAGCGTGCCCCCTCCGGCGACGACCAAGACCTCGGTTCCGGCAGGGATCTCGTCGAACGAGGAGACCATGGGAAAAGGCAGTTGCGCGGCCACGCGAGCCCGCACGCTGCCGCTCACCCGCAGGGCCGCCGTCTTGGGAATGGTCCGCAGCCAGGCGAGATCCCGGGTCCGCGGACTACTCATCGAACCGAATTCCCCTGGCCTCCAGGATTCTGACGATGTCGGGGATGCCCGTGATGCCCATGGCTTCGTCCTGCGTGAAGTGGTGGCCGAAAGTCTCTTGTATGCCGACGGCGAGAGAAACCACGCCCAGCGAATCCCAGGTTTCGATTTCTTCGCGCTTCAAGTCCAGGCGAAACTCCGCGGGATCGATCAGGAACACATCTACCGCCAAGTCTTTGAGTTTCTCTCGATTGGTCATCAGATTCGCTGGCGCCATAGTAGTGACCGATTCTCCATGCTCCGGACCGCCAGGCTGTCTACCTTTCCATTGGGCTGCAGCGGCAGGGCGGGAGCGCTCTCAATCCGTAGTGGCCAGTGGGTTCTGGGGTGGCTGGAGCGGAACACCTGCATCAGCCCCCGCAAGTTCTCACCCGTAGGCTCCGGAGACAAGACCAGCACATAGCCGTCTTCGCCGGCTCCGTCCTTTTCGCGATAGTAGCCGATCAGCCCCTGCCACTGGCGGTTAACGCTGGAAAGCACCTGCGGCAATGCGATCTTTTCCCCGTAGCGTTTGAAAACCTCGCCGGAACGGCCCAGCAGGTGCCAGTGTCCGTCACCGCCATCGCGAGCCAGGTCGCCGTTCGGAAGCCACTCGCCTGCTGCGACCGGGCGAAACCCCTGACCGTCCAACTGGGCGACGCAGCGGTATGGGCTGCGGAACAGGAGTTCTCCGGCCTCCCCGCTCTTGAGCTCAATGCCCGGCAGGGGACAGCCGATATCGGAAGCGGATTCCCCATCCCCGGCGCGGCGCACGGTCAGCCGGGGCAGAGCCTCCGCGCACCCGTAGTTATTGAAGACGGCGGCGTTCGGGAACATTTCCCGCAATGGGGAAAGCCGCTCTTGGGGGAATCTGCCGCCCGCGAAATGTAGGCGGACGACGCCGGGAAAACGTTCGCCACCGAACATGTTCCGGAGCAGGGCCGCCTGCGGGCCGACCAGGCAAAGCATCGCATCCCGGGCGCGCCGCAAGGCTTCGCGGAAAACTTCGGGCTTGGCGAAACCGGGTGTCAATACCAGCTTCCGCCGCATGACCTTCGACCATAACCACTGATTCACAAAGGCATAGCAGTAAGTGAGCGGCAGCGAGACGATGGTTTCTCTAACGGGTTCGCTATCCTGCGCGCGGTCGAGTACGCGCGCCAGTTCTTCGGAGTATTGCTTGCGCCCGACCACCAGTTTAGGAGAGCCTGTGCTGCCGGAAGTCAGCAGGCAGAAGTGGCCCTTTCGATAGGCCTGGGGAAGCTGCGGATTTGTACTGAGCCAGGACGCCGCGGCAGCGCTTTTCTCGTGGACGTAAGCGAATGTTCCGGGCGAATCCCACTGGCGTGTGAGTTCCGCCAGGCTCGTCTCCGCACTATGCTCGATCAATACTTCCACGCCACCGCCTCATCGGATTCATACTATCGCACGGGTCTGCGCCGGGCTCACGGCTCGAATTCCTGGATGGCACGAATCACTCGTGCCTGTTCCACTTCGGTCAGCCCGTTGTAAAACGGCAACCGCAAGAGGCGATTGCTCACGTCTTCTGTAACCGGGCACGCGTATGCCTCACCGCCCAGCCGCCGCCCCATTTCGGAAAGATGCAGCGGGAGGTAATGAAACACGCTCAGGATATTTCTCGATTTCAGGTGCTGGATCAGGCGGGCGCGGCTGCCTTCCGATGGCAACAGCAGATAGAACATGTGAAATGACTGCTGGCAATGCGCCGGGACCACGGGCATGTCTACTCCGTAACTGGCGGCCCAGTCTCTCAGACGCATGTTATAACGTTCCCAGACGTGCCGGCGCTGAGCTTGAATGCCATCGCGCGATTCCAACTGCGCATAGAGGATCGCCGCCAGGATATCCGAGGGAAGATAGCTTGAGCCGAGGCCCACCCACGTGTATTTATCGACCTGGCCGCGCACGAAGCGGCTGCGGTTCGTGCCCTTGTCGCGTATGATTTCCGACGCCTCGAAGTACCGGGCGTCGTTTATCACCAGCGCGCCGCCTTCGCCGCAGGTGAAGTTCTTGGTTTCGTGAAAACTCTGCGTCGCCAGGCAGCCGAACGTGCCGAGATTCCGGCCTTTGTATTTGCCCAGCAAGCCGTGGGCATTGTCTTCGACCACGGGCACGCCATGACGGCCGGCAATTTCGAGAATGGCATCCATCTCGCAGCCCACGCCGGCATAATGCACCGGCACGATAGCTTTGGTGCGCGGCGTGATCAGGCGCTCCAACAGGGTCTCGTCCAGGTTCAGCGTGTCCGGCCGGACGTCGATAAAAACCGGACGCGCGCCGCGCAGGGCGAACGCGCTGGCCGTAGAGACGAACGTGAAGGACGGCAGGATCACTTCGTCGCCCGGCTGCACGTCCAGCAGCAAGGCCGCCATCTCAAGAGCGTCCGTGCAGGAAGTGGTCAGCAGCACTTTAGGCGCGCCCAGCACTTCCTCCAGCAGCGCATGGCACAGCTTGGTGAAGCGCCCATTCCCGCTGACATGCATCTCATCGATGGCTTGCTGGATGTAGGTGAACTCCGTCCCCGTCTTGCAAAAACGGTTGAATGGAATGTACGCCGTGTCCGATTCGGCGACGGGCGGCGCCGGCCACAACGAAAGGTCGCGGCTCGGCAGATCGGGTCGAATTTCAGGCATGCATCCCCGCAACCAGCCGCGGCGCGGCCCGCTCGACGGCCGCGGTCTGTTGCCGGATGGCATAGCCGGGCCGGTCCATCATGCGGAAATGCATGCGCGCCAGATACTCGCCGATGATGCCGAGCGCAAACATCTGCACGCCGGAGAACATGGCGACGATCGACGCCAGAAACGGGAAGCCGGGCACGCTGCCGCCCCGCAGCAGGTAGCCTCCGATGACGTACAACAGAACCAGGAAGCCGAAAACGGTGAAAACGAATCCAACGACGCTGGCGACCTGCAACGGCAGCACGCTGAAGCCGGTCATCATGTTGAACGCGTGCCGGATCAGCTTGCGTAGTGTGTACTGGGATGTCCCCAGGCGGCGCCGATCGTGCTGCACGCGAACGGCGGCGAACCTCGTCGTGCCCCAGGTGAGCAGGACGTCGATGGATACGAATGGACCCTGAAAACTAACGAACGCCGCGCGCACTTCGGTGCGGAAGGCGCGGAAAGCGCTGGCGTGGCGGGCGGTTTCGGCGCCCACGGCGCTCTGTAGCGCCATTTTAGTGACGCGCGATGCCAGGTCGCGCAGGAAACCGTGCTGTTCCTCTTCCGGCGCGCCATACACGACGTCGTACCCTTCGGCCAGTTTGGCGAGCAGCTTGGGGATTTCTTCCGGAGGATTTTGCAGGTCGTCGTCGAGGGTCACAATGATCTGATTGCGGGCCGCGCGGATGCCGCAGAGCAGGGCGTTGTGCTGCCCGTAATTGCGCATCAGGGAAATGCCGCGGACCCAGGAATAGCGCTCCGTCAACTGAGACACCGTTTCCCAGCTACCGTCGGGGCTTCCGTCGTTGACCAGGACGACCTCGAAGCTGGGGGCGTGCGCCGCAAGCACCGGTTCCAGGCGTTCGATCAGCAGCGGCAGGCTGGCTTCGCTGTTGTAAACCGGCACTACCACGGATAGCGACTGTTCGGGAACCATAGGCCGGATAACAGTTAACCATAGGAATTGAGTTAAATGCCATGGTGACAAAGGTTAACCGTTAGGTTGTGTGCCGCAGGCAGCTAACTAAGGTTAGCGGTAAGCTGCGTGAGATTGCCGCCTATGTAAGCCACGTGTAAGCTGGTCACTGACCGCCTTGCCACTGTCTACCACCGAAAGCCCTGTTACTCGCGTCCCGGAATCTATCGAGCCGTCGGCGCGGATACCTTACCGGCTGGGGCCGGCGATGTCGCTGGCCGCGCTGTCGGTCCTTTATCTTGTCACGGCCTGTATGCATGCGGCCAGGGAAAAGCTCTGGTACGACGAGGTGCTCACCTTCGACGCCGCGACGCTCCTGTCGTCGCCCGGGGCATTCTGGGCATTTCTGACGCGGGTGGAGGCCAGCCCCCCGCTCGGATTTGTTCTCGCAGCGGGATCCGAGAGCATCTTCGGAAGAAACGAATTTGCTCTCAGACTACCCTCCGTCATCGCATTCTGGATCATGGCGTTGTGTCTCTATTGGTTCCTCAGCCGCCGGCTACCAGGAGTGTTTGCGATTGCGGGCATGCTACTGGCAGTCCTGACCGCGGCCGGACGTTACTCTTACGAAGCGCGCCCCTATGCCGTCATGCTGGCGTGCGCAGGTGTCGCGCTGGTGGCGTGGCAAAGCGCCGCGGATGGCGTCAGACGGCGGCCCGCCCTGTTTGCGCTGGGTGCCGCGCTGGCGGGAGCGCTGTGCGCGCACTCGATGGCTGTGACGCTGGCGGTGCCCTTTCTGGCGGGAGAGATCGCCCGCACTATCCAGCGCAAGCGCGTGGATTGGCCTGTCTGGTTTGCGTTCGCCGCAGCCACACCGGCGGTCTTGGTTCTCTGGGCCATCAAGAGCGGCCGGGACTTCTCGGCGATGAGCCGGTTCAAGGGAAGCGTTTCCCATCACATTGTCACGACTTACTTGCAGATGCTGAAGCCCGCCGCCGTTCCGTTGGCCCTGGCGTTGCTTGTGGTGCTGGCTTTGCGGGTGCGGGGGACCGGCGAGACAAGGCGTACGTGGGGACTGCGGACCTATGAGCTGGCCGCCTTGGTGGGGTTCGCGCTGATCCCCTTTGCAGCCGTTCCGTTCTCTACATTGAGCGGCAATTACTTTCTCCGCTACTCCCTGAATTGCACGATGGGTCTAGCGGGCCTGTTAGCAGTCCTTTTGTTCCGGATCGGGGGAACAAACCGGCAGGCCGGCGTCGTTGTAATGACGATCTTCGCGGCCGTCTTCACGGTCGGACAGTTTCTCCCGGAGGACAGACGCTGGGACGCTGGACTGAAGGCCTTGAATGCCTCGGCGGATATACAAGCCTCCCTGGAACGGATGCCGGACGACGCGCCAATCGTACTCTGCCGCGGTACCACCCTGGTCGAACTGGATCATTACTCAGACCCGCGCCTGGCCGCGCGACTTTACTACCTGACCGAGCCGGCAGTGGCCGCCGCGATCGACGGCGATATTCTCTTTGAGGTCGGTGGCTCGCAACTCGCCCGATACTCCCCCCTACGCGCCCATTTCGAGGACTACCACGCCTTCATCGCCACCCACAAACGGTTCTACGTGGTCGAGCCGATACGCAATATCGCGCGCGAGTATTTCGCCGGCCGTATCGGGCTGCAGTATCGCGAAACATCAAACCATTTCGGCTACTACGAAGCGACTGTGCGGTAACCGGCGCTAACTAAGGTTAGCGGGTCCCCCGCCGGATATCTTGTGTAAGCTGGTTGCTGACCGCTTTGCCACTCATCGCCACCGAAGCTCCCGCCCTCCCGCGGGCCGTGTCCCGCCGCCTGGCGCCGGCGTTGTGCATTACGCTGTTGTCCATCTTGTACCTGGCGCCGGCCTGCGTCCGGGCGGCCCGGGAGAAACTCTGGTTCGACGAGATACTGACCTTCGACGCGGCCTCTCTGCTGCCGTCGATGCAGGCGCTCTGGTCGTTCCTTAAGCAGGGCTTCGAAGTGAATCCGCCACTCGGATTCCTCCTCACCGCGGGGTCCGAAAGCCTCTTTGGCAGAAACGAATTCGGGCTGAGATTGCCATCCGTCATCGCGTTCTGGGTCATGGCCCTGTGTCTGTATGTGTTCCTGCGCCGGCGGCTGCCGTGGCAGTTCGCCGTCGCCGGGATGCTGCTTCCGGCCCTGACAGCCGCGGGGCGTTACTCGTACGAAGCGCGGCCCTACGCCCTGGTTTTGGCGCTGGCGGGGATCGCGCTGGTGGCCTGGCAGGCTGCCGCCGAGGGCCGCACACGGCGCACGGCGCTGACTGTGCTGGCGGTCGCCCTGGCGGCCGCTTTATGCGCGCAGCCAATGGCGGTCACCCTCGCCCTGCCGTTCCTGGCGGGAGAGGTGGCGCGCACCATCAAGTGCAGGCGCGTGGATTGGCCGGTTTGGTGCGCGTTCGCGGCGTCCACGCCGGCCCTGCTGCTCCTCTGGAAGCTGAAAGGCGCAGGCAACGAAACGGCATACAGCCGGTTCACCGGGAGCCTGACGGGACACATCGCCGCGACTTATCTGCAAATGCTAGGGCCGGCGATTGCGCCGCTGGGCCTGGCCTTGGTCCTGCTGGTGGTTCTGGGCATGCGGGAGGCCGGCGCAGGGAAGCCTGCATCCGGGCTGCGTACACACGAACTGGCGGCGCTGGCCGGCTTCGCGCTTATTCCGTTCGCGGCCGTCCCGATTTCAATTCTGGGCGGACATTATTGGCTGCGGTATTCTCTCAACAGCGCCATCGGGCTGGCCGGCCTCGCAGCGACGCTGCTGTTTGCCGTGGGCGGATCGCGGCGCCTGGCCGGAGTCACGGTGCTTGCCGTATGTGGGGCTTGCTTCGCGGTCGCACAGTTCCTGCCGGAAGATATCCGTCCCGGCGGCGATGTGAAAACAGTGAACTCGTCCGCGGAGGTCCAGCAATTCCTGGGAGACATTCCGGCGGATGCCCCGATCGTGATTGGGCCGCCGATGATGTTTGTCGAACTGGAGCACTACTGCGGCGCGGGGCTGGCTTCGCGGCTGTATTACTTGACCGAGCCCGCAGTGGCGGCGGCGATTGACGGCGAGATTTCGTTTGAAGTGAAGGGGCCGCTGCTTCCCCGGTTCTTCCCGTTCCGCGCGCATTTCGAGGATTATCACGCCTTCGTGGCCGCCCATAAGAGGTTTTACGTAGTGCGGCCGATCCGGAATCTGGCGCGGGAGTATCTGGCCGGGCGGCTGAGTTTGCAGGCGCGGGAGACGCCGCGGCATTTCCAGTATTTCGAGGCGACGGCAAACTGAAGTTCGCCGCCCCGTGGCGCACGCTTTCAGCATGCCGACGGGACCTTTAATTCCCACTCTTGGCGAGCATGCACGCGTGCCCTACTGCGCGTACCTGTATCTAACCCGCCCGCGGCGCAGCAGGGGACCTTCGAAGTATTCCGCCGACAATCGCGCAAGCGCCCAGGTGGCCGCGCCTCCGAGAAGGCTTCCAAGCAATCTGCTTCCCGTCAGATTCCATGCGGCGGCCCAAAGCGGCAGATGAAAGATATAGATGGCGAACGAGAGCCCCCCGATCCGCTGCAACGCGCGCGTCCGCAGGAAACGGGAAACGGGCGCCGGAGGACGCACTACGCAGCACAGCAGGCAGCAGGTATATCCCGCGGCGATCGCGGAGTACCACAGCGGCTGCATTCCTTGTATCGACTGAAAGCCTGAGAGCAAATAGACGATGGGAAGGCCCATCATGGCGGTGACACCCCAGGCCAGCCGGCGATGAAGCGTCAGCCAGCCGAGCGAGGGTGGATGGCGCACCAGCGCGGCCGCGAAGACTCCCATCACCAGTGCGTCGGCCCGGCCCGGCGTCATCATGTTGGCGGCTAGCGGCCAACTGGCGGGCATCAGCATGCGAAACACGGGCGCGCTGGCCAGAACGGCCGCGCCGAGCCATGGCAGCACCCGCAACGGCACGAATCGGATGACCAGCGGCGCGATCAGGTAAAACTGCTCTTCGATAGCCAGCGACCATGTATGTCCGATCCAGAGGCTGTCCCAGGTGGCGTGGCTGCCGATGAAGAGGTTCTGCACGAACAGGACATAGGACATGCGCGGCGCGTCGGCGCGCAAGTGCAGCAGGAGGACGAAAGCGATCCACGCATAGTATAGCGGGAAGATCCGATGGATGCGGCGGCCGTAGAAGGGCTTGAAATAAGAGCGCCGCCGGCGGTTGTCGAGCAGGATGCCGCCGATCAGGAAGCCGGACAGGACGAAGAAGAGGTCCACCCCGGTCCAGCCCAGGCGCAAGGGCGCGAGCCAGGGCGAGGAGAAGGTATCCAGGTAATGCCATGCGATCACGAGAAGTACCGCGATGGCCCGCAGACCGTCCAACTCGGGGATCCGTGCGGAGGCTGGATGGCGCGCGGGATGCCCGGCGGAAACCGGCAGCGCGATCTTCAGGCGAACGCCACGCGGGCTAGCCGAGATGGAGGGGCTCACGAACCGTCTCCCTCTCGGAAGGCGCGCGCAGGTATTCCTCGATAGCGCGGAGGCGTTCCGGGGTTCCTATGTCATAGAAGCGCTGGGCGGTGGGCAGCGCCGCCAGTTTGCGCCGGTCGATCAGCCGCGGAAAGCAGCACTGCTCGAAGGAGACCGGGCCGGCGGCGGGCAGCAGGTCGAGCACCTCGCGGCGGAAGCAGGAAACGCCTGCCTCCACGTATTCGAGGGCAGGGTCCGCGGCGGCGGTTTTGTCGTAGCGCGTCACCAGGCCGCTGCGATCGAGCGCCACGTTGGGCTGGACGGCGGTTTCCCCGGCCGGATCGCGATACACCACGATCGCGCCGAGGGCGGCGGAATCTTTCAGGCGGCGCGCGGCGGCCGCGTATTCAATTGGGAGAAGCGAATCCCCGTAAAGCAGCAGAAAGCTCTCGGCCAGGTGCGGGCGGGCGTCGCGCAATGCGCCGCCGGTGCCCTGCGGTTGGGCTTCACGCGCATAGCGCAGGCGCAGGCCCAGGCGCGCTCCGTTGCCGAAGTAAGCTTCGATCTGATCGCCGAGATAGCCGGTCAGCAGCAGCACGTCGCGGAACGACTGGCGCGCCAGGAGCCGGAGTTGGTGCTCCAGGTACGGCGCGCCGGCCACCGGGACCATAGGCTTGGGGATTTTGCGAGTGAGCAGGCCGAGCCGGGTGCCCAGTCCGCCGGCCAGGATTACGGCCTGCATACGGCCTCGGCGTCGCTTACCCGGGCGCCGGCCTGCCCCGCGAGCGAGATTTCGATGGCCAGGGCCACGGCTTCTTCAGAGTTATAGCGGGCGCGCCAGCCGAGCCGGTTGATGGCGGAGACATCCAGGCGGAAGCGGGGAACGTCGCCCAGCCAGCCGCCCTCGCCGCCGGTATATTCGAAGGCCACTCCGGATAGCCCCATGGCGGCGGTGACCATTTCCGCGATACGGTTCACGCTGAGCGAATCGTCGCAGCCCAGGTTGAAGATGTGCAGGCCGCCGGGCGCGCTCTCCACGGCGAAAAGCATGGCTTCCACGCATTCCTCGGCGAGCAGATAAGATTTGGCCTGCCGGCCATTGCCCAAAATCCGGAGGCGCGTGGGATCCTGCCGCAGATTGTGGATGAAGTCGCCGATCACGGTGCGCCCGCGCTTGCGGACCTTGGGCCCCACCACGTTGGCAAAGCGGAAGATCCAGCAATCCAGGTCGAAGAGATGCTGGAAAGCGCCGATCATGGCTTCGCAGCTCAGCTTGGTGGCGCCATAAAGCGAGATGGGATGCGGGGCCTGTTCTTCCGCGATGGGCTGGCGTTCGCAGATGCCGTAGATCGCCGAGGTGGAAGAGAAGGCCAGCCGGCGCACGCCGTGGCGGCGCATGCTCTCCAGCACGTTGTAAGTGCAGAGGGTATTCTGCCGCAGGTCTTTATCGGTGGGGTCGCCAGGGAGAAACTTGACGTCTGGATTGGCGGCCAGGTGAAAGACCATATCGACGCCACGCAGGGCCGCGTCCAGAGCGGCGGAGTCCAGCAGGTCGCCTTCTATGAAGCGGAAGCCGGAGTGGCCGCGGAGGTCCGCGATGTGCTCGATCTTGCCGCTGCTCAGGTTGTCCAGCACCGTGACGCGATAGCCTCGGCCGAGCAGAGCGGTTGCCAGGTCCGAGCCGATACAGCCGGCGCCGCCGGTGACCAGTGCGTGCGAGATCGGGCGGATCATAACGCCTGGAACCTGGGCCTTCGGGCGGGGAGGTTGGCGGCATGCAGCACCAGCGTGCAACTGAAGGTGTGGAAGGCGGCTACCAGGAAGAACAGCCCTAGCACCGCCAGGTGCACTTGCGGTGTGGCCGCGGACGGCAGACGCAAGCCTCCGGCCAGGTATTGATGCACCAGGGGACGGCCGAGCGCGCAGCCCGCCAGCCCGGCGAGTCCGCTGGCAATCATCGCCCGATCGTAAGAAAAAAGGCGCAGCCAGCGTTCCGTACGGGCCGCGGAGTAGCGGTACATTACTTGCACGATGCAGCCCAGGTAAAAGCACTGTAGCCCGACTACCGAGATGGTCAGGCCCAGCAGCATCCAGTTGAGCGATAGCGTGATAGGACCGAGCGGCAGCGGACCCAAACTGACGGGCACCATGAGCAGCAGGCCGAGCGCCAGCAGGGCCAGGCCCGGACGCAGCAGAAAGAAATCGGCGCCGAACAGCAGCATGGCGCGCAAATTGATCCAGCCGGCGCGCCAGGGCTCCAGCCATCCATTGCGCTTCATGTGGCTGATGCGGCCGGCGGGGTCCTTCAGGAAATGCACCGGAACTTCGGCGGTCTTCAATTTCAGGCAGACCGCCTTCAACACCATTTCCGAGGCGTATTCCCAGGATTGCGATTCCAGATCCAGCCGCACCAGGGCGTCGCGCGTGATGCCCCGCATGCCGCAATGGATGTCGGAGAAATTCGTAGAGTATAAAATGTTCAGAATCGAGGTCGTTACCGGCGTACCGAAGTAGCGGTGCAGCGCGGGCATGGAGTGCGGGGCGATGGACCCGCGAAACCGCGAACCCATGATGAATTCGCAGCCGGCGCGGAATTGTTCGACGAAGCCGGATAACTCGCGGAAGTCATAAGTACAATCGGCGTCGCCCATTAGGACATACTTACCGCGGATATAAGGAATCGCATCGATATAGGCGCGGCCGAGCCCCCGCTTGGGGGTATGCAGCACACGCGCGCCATTGGCCAGTGCGATCTCGGGGGTATCGTCCGTGGAGCTATCGACAATCAGGATCTCTCCGCTGATGCCGGCGCTGGCCAGCCCCGCTTTGCACCATTGCACGAATTCGGCGATCGTAATGCGCTCGTTGAGCGCGGGCACCACAATCGAAAGCAACGGATCCGCGACGTCGTCATCCGGGACCAGAAGTTCGATTTCGTTTGCGTTGGCGACCGGGTGAAGACACTCAGCCGGGTAGACTGCGGCTGCCATCGCAAGGTAGGATAACATGCGCCCCCCGTTCTTATCGGCAATTTAACCCACTCTCTTTAGTTAGTCGGGGAGTTATCTAATGGTAAAGCCAAGCCGTGGCGGACGCTTTAAGTGTGCCGGCGGGACTTCTAAGTCCCGCTTACGGCGGACTGAAGTGCTCATCTGAGACCCCATTGCCGCTCAATAAGTTAGCGGTTGTTTTTCGGAGCCGCAAAGATGATGAA
>Ga0187871_10001008_pt1 | contig 25399 bp, 29 predicted proteins | sample June2016WEW_16_1_FD_132988 | JGI IMG/M metagenome (GOLD analysis project Ga0187871, IMG submission 132988) | Peatland microbial communities from SPRUCE experiment site at the Marcell Experimental Forest, Minnesota, USA - June2016WEW_16_10 | ecosystem: Environmental > Terrestrial > Soil >...
ATGCTGGACCGCTATTGGTCGGGCGATGTGGATCGCATCTCACCTGAAGCGCCCGTGCCCATCGTGCGCAAGGTCAGCGCGTTCGGCGTGCCCGGCGGCGCGGCGAATACGGCATGCAATGTAGCGGCGCTGGGCGCGCGCGCGATTCTATTCGGCGTCACCGGCCAGGACGACGCAGGCGCGGAACTGCGCGGGATGCTGTCTAAGCGCGGCATCGACTGCACGCACCTTTCGATCGCGACGGGACGGCCGACCACGGTGAAATTGCGCATCGTGGCGCATGACCAGCAGATCGTGCGCATCGACGATGAAGATACTGCGCCGATCGACGCCAGCCTGACCGATGACGTGCTGCAGCGCGCCGCGCGCATGATGCCGCGCGTGGATGCCGTGCTGGTCTCGGATTATGCCAAAGGTTTTGCGACCGCGCAGGTGGCCGGCGGGATCATCGCCGCGGCGGTGCGCCACGGCAAGCCGGTGGTGGTGGATCCGAAAGGCTCGGATTTCGAGCGTTATCGGGGCGCTACCGTTCTGAAGCCGAATCGCAGCGAACTGGCTGCGCTCACCGGGTTGCCCACGCGGCATCACGAAGAAACCATGCATGCCGCGCGGCAATTGGTGCGCCTCGCGGGATCGACGGCCATTGTGGTTACCGAGGGCAAAGACGGCATGACGCTGTTGCGGCCGGATGCGCCGGAGGAGCATTTCCCCAGCTTCGCGCGCGAAGTCTACGATGTGACGGGCGCCGGCGATACGGCCTTGGCTACGCTGGCGGTGGCGCTGGCGGCGGGCGCATCGTTGGGCGATGCCGTCTGGCTGGCGAACCTGGCGGCGGGCCTCGCGGTGGGCGAATCCGGCACGGTGAGCATCTCGCGCGAGAAACTGGCGAAGGCTATAGCGGGCTTGCGTCGCGGCAAATCCCGATGAACAAGATTCTGACGAATGAGCAGGTGGATAGCTGGGTAGCCGAACTGCGCACCGCCGGCCAGAAGCTCGGGTACACCTGCGGAGCGTTCGACTTGCTGCACGCCGGCCACGTGGATTACCTGGCGCACAGCCGAGCGCGCTGCGATGCGCTGCTGGTGGCGGTCAATTCCGATTGGTCGATTCGCCAGTACAAGAACCCGCACCGGCCGATCTGCTCCGAGCTGGAGAGGATGACGGTGGTGGCGGCGCTGAACTCTGTCGATACGGTGACCATCTTGAATGACGTTCGGCCACTGGCGCAGATCCAGCGCTGGATGCCCGATTTCTATATCAAGGGCGGGGATTACGGTGGGCGTATGCGCTCGGCGGAGGCTGTGACGGCATATGGCGGGAAGGTCGTCACGATACCGGTGAGTCACCAAGTCAGCACCAGCCAGATCATTGAGCGAGTGTTGGCCGTGGAGCGGTTGGCGTTGCCTTCACTCGTAACCGGCGCAGCGCCAAAAGGGATTGTTTTTCTGGATCGCGACGGCACGCTGCTCAAGGAAAGTCCGTACCTGAGCGATCCGCGGGATGCCGAGTTGTTGCCCGGAGTCGGCGAAGGTCTCGCGGAACTGCAGCGGGCAGGCTATCGGCTGGTCATCGTCACCAATCAACAGGGAATCGGCCTGGGTTACTTCGATGTGCGCCAATTCATCGCGGTCAATACCGCGTTGTTTCGTCTGCTGACGCCCTATGGCGTCACGATATCACGCGTCTACTACTGCCCGCACTCGGCGGCGGACGGCTGCGACTGCCGCAAACCTGCTGCGGGATTGCTGTTGCGGGCGATGCGCGAGTTCGGCGTAGAGGCGGAGCGGTGCATCATGGTAGGAGATCGCGATGTCGATACGATGGCCGCGGCCGCCGCCGGCTGCGTCCCGGTACTGGTGGGCGTGGGCGGCTTCGCCACGTTTGCGGAGGCGGTCGCGTGGATTCTAAGCTCCTATTGCTGAGGCTTGCCGCAATCCGAGCAGAACTTGGCCGTTCTCGGAATCGCATGCCCGCATTCCACGCAAAACTTCGTATCGGCTGACGCCCCGCTTGGCGGTGCGGGCGGTGCGGCCGGAGCGGCTGGCTTCATGGCGTTCATCATCGTCTGGGCCATTGTGATGCCCGCCCCCAATCCCACGCCGACACCGGCCGCGCCGCCTTCGTTGGCCGCCGCTATCGGGATGGCCTGCGCCGCCTCGAATTGCGCCAGACGCCCGAGATCGCCCACCATGTTCATGCCGATGCGCTGATCCAGCACCTTCTGCAATTCGTCCGGCAGCGACAGATTCTCGACGATCAACTGGTTCAGCTCCAGCCCCAACGCCTTGAACGCCGGACCGGTGTGATCGGCGATCTTCTGCGCCAGAATGGCCTGTTGCGCGGCCATATCCAGGAACGGCACTTCGCTGTTGGCGAACGTTTCGGTCATGCGGGCGATGATCGTCTCGCGTAGCTGCCCTTCCAGGTCCGCCACGCGGTAGACGTCCCGCGTGCCGCTCACTTTGGTGAAGAAGGCCCGCGGATCCGCCACGCGGTAGGCATAGATGCCGTACCCGCGCAACCGCACCGCGCCATACTCCTTGTCGCGAATCGTGATAGGAGTCGCGGTGCCCCAACGCTGGGCGATCTGCAGCCGCGTGGAGAAGAAATACACGTCCGACTTGAACGGGGATTCGAACGCCTTGTCCCAGTTCATCAGGTCCGTCAACAGCGGCAGATTGCGCGTGTTCAAGGTGTACAGGCCGGGCCCGAATACATCGGCGATGCGTCCCTCGTTGACGAAGGCCGCCATCTGCGACTCGCGCACGGTGAGTTGGCCGCCGTTCTCGATCTCCATATCCTGCATCGGGTAGCGATAGGCGAGCAGGCCATCTTCATCCTCGTTCCACTGGATGACTGCGATGAATTGTTTGCCAAGAAAGCTGCGCAGACTCATTTGCACCTCAGTATACTAGATTGTACCTGTACTCGGACCTTATGGCCGGTGTGGAATGGATCGTCGAAGCGCACGGCTGCCCGGCCCACGGGCTGCGGGACCTGGGGGTGTTGCGCACGCTGTTCCTGCAGTTGATCGACGATCTGGAACTGCACACGGTGGGCGAAATTCTATGGCATCAATTCCCGCACACGGGCGGCATTACCGGGCTGGCTTTGCTGTCGGAATCCCACCTGGCGTGCCACACCTTCCCGGAACATGGCTCGATCTGCCTGAACCTGTTTAGCTGCCGGCCGCGCCCGCGCTGGGATTTCGAAACCCGGCTGCGTGAGTTGCTGGGGGCCGAAGAAGTCATGGTCCGCGACGTGGAGCGGGATTATGTGGCTGTCGGGAGCGGCGCATGAGCCAGCCTGCCGCGCTTTGCCCAAGCTGCGGGGCGCCGATCGTGTTCCAGTGGTCGAGCAGCGTGCAGACCACCTGCGCGCATTGCAAGTCCATCCTGATTCGCACGGACGTGAATCTGGAAAAGGTAGGGGTGGTTTCGGATCTGCCGCCGGATAGTTCCCCGATCCAAATCGGCACTGCGGGCGTTTATGACAACCGCGTCTTCACGGTCGCCGGGCGTATCATATACGACTATGACGAAGGTTCCTGGAACGAGTGGCACCTGGTGTTGAATCAGGGCGGCAGCGCCTGGCTGTCGGACGCGCAGAGCCAATACGCCGTCACGCTGGCGTTGCGGGCCGACCCGCTGCCGGCGCTCTCCACGGTGCACCTGGGCGATCGATTTGCCTGGAACAAGGTGGCTTTCGAGGCGACCGCCATCACCGAGGCGCGCTATCGCGGCGTGGAAGGCGAGCTCCCGTTCGAGTATTGGGATAAGCAGGAGGCCACTTTCGTCGATTTGCGGTCGGCGGCCGGCGACTTTGCCACGCTGGACTACAGCGACACCGAACCGCTGCTGTACGTTGGGAAAATGGTCGATTTCGACGCGCTGCGGCTGAAGAATTTGCGCGCCTTTGAGGGATGGTCATGAGTGCCCCGGCGCCGCAGGTTCAATCGCTGAGCTGTCCGAACTGCGGCGCGCCGCTGACCGTGCGGTCCATGGGGCGCGCGGTCACGATCGTGTGCGATCACTGCCATTCCATTCTGGATGCCAAGGACCCGCAGTTGCGAATCCTGCAGCGCTTCGAAGCCGCCACGGGTGACGAAGTTCCGTTGATCCCGTTGGGCACCCGGGGTAAGTGGCGCGGCGCGGACTATGAGGCGATTGGTTTCCAGGTGCGGACCATGGAGGTGGAGGGCATCACTTATAGCTGGGGCGAATATCTGCTTTTCAGCCCTTACAAGGGATTCCGGTACCTGACCGAGTACAACGGCCATTGGAACGATTGCAGCGTAGTCACTGCGCTGCCACAGGCCGATGGAATTTCGGTCAAGTATCTCGGAAAAACTTACAAGCACTTCCAAACATGCGAAGCCAGAACCACTTTCGTGCTCGGCGAGTTCCCCTGGCGTATAACAATTAACGAAGCGGACGCTACCGTCGTGACAGACTACATCGCTCCGCCGCATGTGCTCTCGTCGGAGATGGCGGGGAACGAGACGACTTGGACTTTGGGCGAATATGTGAACGGCGCGGATATCTGGAAGGCGTTCAACGTGCCGGGCCTGGCGCCTCCGGCGATCGGCGTTTACGAGAATCAACCTTCCCAGTTGCGGGTTTCGGCCAGCCAGACCTGGTTCGTGTTTGCGGCCCTGGCGACCGCGATGTTCGTGATTTTCACGGTGAATCAGCTCTTTGCGCAGCGGGAGGAGGTGTTTCAGGAGGCCTACAGCTTTTCACCATCGAGTGCCGAAGCGTCGTTTGTTACGCCGGATTTTGAACTGAAAGGGCGCACCTCCGACGTGGAAGTACAAACCGACGCGGATGTAAACAATCGATGGATCTATTTGAACTATGCGCTAATCGATGAGGACACCGGCCAAGCCTACGACTTTGGGCGGGAAGTCGGCTATTATACGGGCGTCGACTCGGACGGCTCCTGGACGGAAGGCAGCCAGCGCGACCGCGTGGTCTTGCCGTCCATTCCACCCGGTCGTTATTACCTGCGCGTCGAGCCGGAATCGGACATTGGTTTGGGAATCATTGGCTATACCGTTAAGGTGACCCGCGACGTGCCTGTATGGAGCGTCTATCTGGTGGCATTCGCGGCATTACTGCTGCCGGCCGTGTTATTTGCCTGGCGGACGCATAACTTCGAGCAAATGCGCTGGGCGGAAAGCGATCACCCTAAGATATCTTTTAGCGGCGGGAGCGACGAATGATCTGGAACCGGCTTTATCTGATTTACGGAATCGCGGTGGTGCTGCTTCTTGGAGTTGGCGCCTACCGCGGCTGGAGCTTTACATCGGTCAACGAAGTTAAGAACGTGCCTAAGTCCGTTCGGGACAACCCCGGCTCGTATCGTGCGATCTATGCCGGGTATCACCATTACACTGGAGGAAAGTGACATGCCCATCGTGACGTTTCCCAACATTGTCAACGCGCTGGCGTTTGCCCTTGTCGGCATTCTGATCTTCGTGGTTGCATTTTTCGTTTTAGATAAGCTGACGCCTTACCATCTGTGGAACGAAATTGTACACCAGCACAATATCGCGTTGGCGATTTTGATCGGCGCGTTGTCGCTGGGGCTGTGCCTGATCATCGCCGCGGCGATTCATTAATCGAAGAGGCGGCCTACGAGGCCGCCGCAGGCTTCGAGCCTGCCCCACCCAATTGTGGCGTTAGTTCTTTTCATATCCGTCTTCCTGATCTCCGCCTGCGGGCTGATTTACGAGCTCGTGGCGGGGACGCTGGCCAGTTACCTGGTCGGCGACAGTGTCTTCCAGTTCTCCACGATCATTGGCTGTTACCTGTTCTCCATGGGCATCGGCAGCGCGCTCTCGCGGTACATTCACCGCGGCCTGGTGCATCGCTTCATCTGGATCGAGCTGATGATCGGGCTGATCGGCGGGTTCTCCTCGGCCCTGTTGTTTCTGGCCTTCGCTTATACGCAGGCCTTCGCTTTCCTGATGTATTTCATCGTCACGGTGATCGGCGTCCTGGTGGGCCTGGAGATTCCGCTGCTGATGCGCATCGTGCGCGGGCATTTCGATTTCCGCGACGCCGTGGCGCATGTGCTGACCTTCGATTACATCGGCGCGTTGGCGGCCTCGCTGCTGTTTCCCATCATCCTGGTGCCGCGTCTGGGCCTGGTGCGCTCGGCGATGCTATTCGGCATCGTCAACGCCGGCGTAGCGCTGTGGAGCACGTATCTATTCGCAACCCAGTTGGGCGCCCGGCGGCTGCTGCGCGGCATGTCCGCGATCGTGCTGGCGATTTTGCTGGTCGGACTGCTGGAGGCCAAACGCATCACCGCCGCGGCGGAAGACAACATCTATGCCGACGAAATCATCTTCGCGCGCGATACGCGGTACCAACACATCGTGCTGACGCGGTTCAAGGACGATCTGCGGTTGTTCCTTAATAGCCATCTGCAATTCAGCTCCCGCGACGAATACCGCTATCACGAATCGCTGGTGCACCCCGGTCTGGCGGCGATTCCCGCGCCGCGGCGCGTGCTGGTGCTGGGCGGCGGCGACGGCCTGGCGGTGCGCGAGATCCTGAAGTACCCGGAGATTGAAAGCGTCACGCTGGTGGATCTCGATCCGGAGATGACGCGTTTGTTCTCGGCAAATTCCATGCTGACCGCGCTCAACCAGCGCAGCTTTCACTCACCGAAAGTACACGTGGTGAATGCCGATGCGTTCCCCTGGATCGACTCCGACGCCGGCAGTTTCGATTTCATCGTGGTGGACTTTCCGGACCCGACCAACTATGCGCTGGGCAAGCTGTATACCACGGCTTTCTATCGCGCCGCGATGCGGCACCTGAGCGCGCAGGGTTTGCTGGTGGTGCAAGGCACTTCGCCCATGTTCGCGCGCGATTCGTTTTGGTGCATTGAAACGACGCTGCGGCAAGCGGGATTGAAGACATATCCGTACCACGTGTATGTGCCATCGTTCGGGGAATGGGGCTTCATCATCGCGTCGATGCGCGACTACAACCTCCCTAACAGCCTGCCCGCGGGCCTGCGCTTCCTGAGCGTGGCCACGCTGCCCGCCCTGTTCCAGTTTCCGCCTGATATGGCGCGCATCCCGATGCCGGCGAATACCCTGAACGACCAGGTGTTGGTGCGCGCCTATGACCGGGATTGGAAGGATATCAGCCATTGAGCACGACCCGGCGCCAGTTCGTCGCGGGCGGCTGCGCGGCCCTGGCCGGGATGACCGCCAAGGGCGACCGCAAAATTACCGGGGCGTTTGTCAACGATGCGTTCGTGCGCGGCCACCAGATTCGCGATCGCGCGCCGGTGCCCGCGGCGCAGCGTGAGGAGCGCATTCCGCTAGTGATCGTGGGCGGCGGCATTGCCGGCCTCAGCGCCGCGTGGCGGTTGCAGAAGCGCGGGTTTAGCGACTTCGTCCTGCTGGAGATGAACGATCAGGCGGGCGGCAATGCACGGTCGGGCGAGAACGAAGTCAGCGCGTATCCTTGGGCGGCGCATTACGTGCCGGTGCCCGGACCGAAAGCCGCTTACGTCCGCGAGTTGTTCGAGGAGTTGGGGGTGCTGCACGACGGAGTTTGGAACGAGCGATTCCTGTGCTTCAGCCCGCAGGAACGGCTGTTTTTGTACGGCAAATGGCAGGAAGGCATCGAACCGGCCGTCGGACTCACGCGCCAGGATCGCGAACAGTTTCAGCGGCTGGAAGATTCGTTCGCAAAGTTCCGCGCCAGCGGAGGCTTCAGCATCCCCATGGAACTAGGCCTCAGCCATAGTCCTCGGGATCTCGACCGGCTGTCGTTCGCAGACTGGCTTGGGCAACAAGGCGTCGATTCACCGTTGGTCGTGTGGTACATGAACTATTGCTGCCGCGACGATTACGGCGCCATGGCGGCCGATACTTCGGCATGGGCCGGTGTGCATTATTTTGCGTCGCGCACGCCGGAGGAGAAAGGGCCGCTCACCTGGCCGGAGGGTAACGGCTGGATCACCAGGCAGTTGTTGCAGCGGGTAGGATCGTTCGTGCGCACGGGCCAGATGGTGCGGAGAATCGAGCGGCGGGGAAACCGGTACGTGGTGCTGACCGACGGCGCGCGTTACGCGGTGGATGCGGTGATCTACGCGGCGCCCACGTTTCTGGCGCCGTATCTGATGGACGACTTCGGTCCGCTACCGAAGTTCGAATACTCTCCGTGGCTGACGGCGAACCTGACCATCGACCGGCCGCCGCGTGGGGCTGGAACGCTGGAACGGGCCTGGGACAACGTGGTAGTGCACTCGCCCACGCTGGGCTATGTGGATGCCAGCCACCAGACGCTGCGCTCGCAAGTGGATCGCACCGTGTGGACGTTCTACTGGGCGCTGGCCGAGGGAACGCCGGCCGCGAATCGCGCGTTGCTCTTGCAGAAGGACTGGGGTTATTGGAGTGAAGCCATCCTGCACGATCTGGAGCGCGTCCACAACGATATCCGGAGCTGCGTGTCGCGCATCGACATCATGCGTATGGGACACGCCATGGCGCGGCCGGTAGTGGGATCGATTTTCGATCCACGGCGACGCGAGTTGGCGACGGGGCAGGGAAGGCTGGTGTTCGCGAACTCCGATGTGAGCGGGATTTCGATTTTCGAGGAAGCGCAATTCCGCGGCGTGGAGGCGGCCGAGAAGGCGCTCGATCGGCTGGGAGCCGCGGGCGGTTAGGCGCATCCGTTGCGGCTCTCCCCGGTTCACCCGACTTGCATTTTCATCTACGTCCGGTCCAGCATGTAAGTAGTCCATACGAATTGTTTGTGATGGAGGTCGAGTTTTCCATGGCTTTGCCTGATCGCATTGTCGTCGATGCTAGAATCCTGACTGGAAAGCCGGTGGTACGCGGGACGCGCATATCGGTCGAGTTGGTGGTGGACCTGCTAGCCGCGGGTTGGAGCCACGCACAGATTCTGGCCAGCTATCCACACCTCGCCGAGGAGGATATCCGGGCCTGCCTTGCCTACGCGAGCGAGCTCCTGCGCCAAGAAAAGGTGTATCCCCTCAAAACGGCATGAGAGTCCTGGCCGACGAGAACTTTCCTGGGCCAGCACTTGAGGCGCTGCGGAAGTCCGGCTGGGACGTGCTCTCGATTGCCGAAGAATGCCCGGGTGTTTCCGATGAGGAAGTGGCGGCTCTTTGTGCGGACCAGCAGCGAATCCTCCTAACGTTCGACAAGGATTTCGGTGAGCTTGTCTTTCACCGCGGGCTGCCGGCCGGCAGTGGGATTGTTCTATTCCGGATTACGCCGGACTCCCCAGCGGAGGTTGCGGAGGTGGCATTGGCTCTTGGTGCATCTCAGCCGGATCTTCGCGGACTGTTCTGTGTGGTCACTCGCGACCGGATTCGGGTTCGGCCGTTGAGCGCCGGGTCCGCTCACTGACTGTTTTTTCGTACCCGATGCACGACAACACCGGCAGGCGCGGATATTTTGGAAAGCGCGGATCGCTGGCGGACAGCTTGCACAGATAGAAAACAGAACCCCGGTCCGAGCGGACGATCTCGACGTGGGCACAGGTTGCGCAGAGACCTACCGGGTTGTCGATGTTTCGTTCCACCCGCTAGAAGCTTAGCCGGATTCCCAACTGTGCCGCAAATGGAATGCCCACCGTGGTGCCGGGTCCGAAGAAATCGCCCAGTGCGCCGGCGGGCACGCGCAACTGATTCAAACTGGTGATGGGTTGCGTCGCGGAGCAATCCGCGTTCAGGCAAAATGCCGTGGCGTTGGCCAGATTATTGACCGGCACCGGCAGCGCGGCCAGATTGGTGACATAGTTGGCGCCGGGATTATTGCGGTTGAACAAGTTGAAGATCTCGATAAACGGCATCAACCGCCAGCGGTCGCGAAAACTGAACGGACGGCTGATCCGCACATCGGTCTGGATGTACGGCGTACCGCGGAATTGGTCCATGGCGGTTTGGACGCCGTTGACCACCGCGCGGTCGTCCAGCGTATCTCCGAATCCATTCACGTCCACGGGAGTGGTGAGCGTGAAAGGCCGGGCGCTCTCGGCCTGGCTCAGTACGGAGAACTCGAAGCCGCGCGGCAGGTGCACGGTGCCCGCCAGAACCAGTCGGTGGGTGACATTTTCTCCCGACGGCCCGTAATCGCCATTAGCAAACGCGTGCAGCGGATTGCAGACCCCGTTCACGTAGTCGAAGAGTTCGCCCAGGACGCAGCCCCAGGTCTCGGCGCTCGATAGCGTATAGTTCACAATCAGGCTGAATCGGGAAAGGTTGGCTTGCAGATGCACTGAAAGCCCGTCGTAGCGGGACCGGTTGTCGGTGCGGAATACGGTGATATTGGGGACATCCTGCTGCACGGCCGGGTCCGGCGCGAACAACGTGTAGCCGGCCTGGTACATGTATCGGCGGTAGCCGTGGTTGCCTTCCTCATGAGTCCAGTCCGCGCCGAGCGTCCAATGGGAATTGAACGCATGCTGCACGCCGGCGCTGGCATGCAGCGCATAAGGCGTCTTGTAAGCCGGATCGATGAGCGCGCCGGCGCCGCCATTAGCCGCTCCCGGAAGACAGCCGGCGTCGCCCGGGTTGATGCAGGGGCCGGAAGGCTCATTCACGGCCTGGAACGCCGTCACCCAGCCGTTTTGCGCCAGATCGTTGTAGAAGAGGCCGAAGCCCGCGCGGATGACCGTGTTCCTGGACTGGCCGGGGGCATAGGCAATACCCAAGCGCGGCCCGAACTGCTTGCGGTAATCGTGCGGCGCGCCCGGATGCTGGAAAAGCGGAATCTGCAAAGCGTCGAGGGTGAGCAGCGCGGGATTATCCAGTTGCGACCTGCCGGAGGCCGTAAAGAGTCCAGAGGTGGTGTCGTAACGCAGGCCGTAGTTCAGCGTGAGATGCGGCGTCGCGCGCCAGGAATCCTCCGCGTACAGGCCAAGGCGCTGCACGTTCTGCGAAAAGCTGCCGTTTCCCGCCGGTGTATTGGTACAGGTTGTACCGGCGGTGACGGCGAGGGTTGCGGTGGGCGTGCAGGTCAGGTCCACGGCGAATTGCTGCGGGTTGTTGAGGTAGTCCAACGGATTCTGCGCGAACACCGTGAGGTTTTCGGCGTTGCCCGGAAGCGCGCCGCTCATCACCGGCTCGTGAATGAAATCGACGCCGAAGCTGGGCGAGTGGCGGCTGGTGGAGTGCGTCACGGCATAACGGATTTGGTATTTTTCCTGATCGCGCGCGATGGGAAACGCGGTGATCGGCGTGACGAACTGGTTGTCGCCAAAGGTTTCGAAACCGGAAATCGTTTGGGAGGTGGAACTAAAGGGAAAGGCCAGCGCGAGGCCGAGTTGGGAGTTGCGATATTCGTTCAAACGCAATCCGCTCCCCGCCAGGGTGAAGGTTCCCAGCCATGTGGGGCTGAAAATAAACTGCTGGCCCAACACCAGGTTCACATAGTTGGAATGCCAGGTGGCGCCGGTGGAGGGCAGCGTGGCTTGCTCGACGAAAGCGTTGTCGGTGGTGTATGTGTCGAGGGCGGCGCGTACGAACCACTGTGCGCGGGGCGACTGCGTCCAGTCGAAGCGCAGGCCCCCGAGATAATCCCGGAATGGGATCGGAACATTGTCGGGCACCGGGATCGAATGGATTCCCGGAATCAGGCCCTGCTCGGCCAGCGAGGCGAGGGCCTGAAACTGGGTCAGGCTGGCGGGGCTGTAGGCGATGCTGGCGTCTTCGTGGACCACTTCCAGGGAAGCGAAGAAGAAGAGCTTATCCTTGACGATGGGTCCGCCCAGCGTCCCGATATAGTTTTGCCGGGAGAAGGGCTGCTTCGGCAAAGGCGCTGGATTCTCGATGGGGTAACGCGCATTCAGTGCCGCGGCGCGCTCGTAGAAGGCCGCTTCGCCGTGCCACACGTTGGTGCCGCTCTTGGTGGTGATTTCCACCGAGCCGCCCACGGTGCGCCCGGTGTCCGCATTTTGCTGGGATGTCTGCACGGCGAATTCCTGTACCGCATCGGGCGAGAAGTTCTGCAGGAAGCCGCCAATGTAGTCGTCGGAGTTGTCGGCGCCGTCGACGGAATTCACATCGTTGAGACCGGAACTGCCGCCGAAGGAGACCGCGGTGATGCGCGCCTTGGTGGGATCGGACGGCTCCACCGGCTCCGTGCCGGGAACCAGGAAGGCGATATTGGCGAAGCTGCGATTCGCCAGTGGAATGGTTTGCAGATCGTTGGCGGTGACCGCGCCGCCATGCACGGCGCTGGTGGCATCGATGGACTGGGTGACCGTGGAAGCCGCCTGCGCCTGCACGTTCAGGGTTTGCCGCGCCGAGGCCAGATTCAGGGTTACGCTCACGTCGCGCACAGAGCTGACCACGACCGTTACAGTGGAACTAGCCTCAGCGAAACCGGGTGCGCGCACCGTCAACCGATAGGGGCCGGGCAGCAAATCGTCGAAGCGGAATTCTCCGCGGCTATCGCTCTTGGTTTGGCGTTCGAGCGAAGACTCGGCGGCCCGCAGAGAAACCTCCGCGGAGGGAACCCGGCCGCCGCTCGAATCGTGGACGGCTCCCACCAGGCTACCGCGGAAATCCTGAGCCGGGCACAGCCACGGAAGCAGGGCTAGGGAAAGGGCGAGAATTCGGCGCATTACGGAAGCGTAGAAACAGGCTATCGCAGTGGCGAACGCTACTACCACAGATCGTAGTTTGCAATTGGAGGGCGGGCAATTTTGCCCGCAGCCGGCTTTCAGCCGGCTCTGGCCGCCTAAACCGGTGGCTTTGGGGTAGGCTAGAAATGTACCCCCAATCTCGAAACCGTCAAGGAGACAAACCAATGACCAAGTGCGTTTTGATTTGTGCCGCCCTCGCTGCCGCGGCGAGTCTGAGTTTCGCCCAGAAGAGTCCGCCCGCGGAGACCTCGGTCACCATCGCGGGCAAGAACATCACCATCAAATACTGTGCGCCGTCCGTGCGCGGCCGGCAGATCTTCGGCGACGGCGGTCAGATCTCGCACGACCCGCACTACCCCGTCTGGCGCGCCGGCGCAAACGCCGCGACGGCCCTGCACACCGACGCCGATCTGGATATCCAGGGCCTGCACGTGCCCGCGGGCGATTACACGCTCTTCGTCAACGTGGCCGATCCCGACCATTGGGAGTTCATCGTCAGTAAGGACACCAAGGAGTGGGGCTTGGCCTACAAGCCGGACAAAGACTTGGGCCGCGTGAAGATGGAAATGAGTAAGCCGCCAGCGTCGATCGAGGTTTACAAGATGACGCTTTCGAGCGGCGGCGGCAACTCCGGCAAGCTCCAACTGGAGTGGGAGAACCACATCGCATCCGTATCGTTCACGGCGAAATGACGGACCGCTTCCCTGTCCTGACTGCAACTGCTTTCGCGACACCAGCTTGCCGGAACATTCCGCTTTAGCGTAACGTATCAAGTTACGGATGCCTTTTTGCAGCCAATGCGGGAGCGAGGTGGGCGCGGCGGATGTGTTCTGCGCCAAGTGCGGCGCGCGGCAGCCGAATGCGCCGCCGCCCCCCGCCGATCCGTTCGCGTCCATCACGCCGCGCACCGCCTCCATCCTTTGCTACATTCCGGGGCTCGGCTGGATCGGTTCCATCATCGTGCTGGCGTCGGACCGCTTTCGCGCCAACCGCGTCGTCCGCTTCCACGCCTTCCAAGGCCTGTATCTGTTCGTCGCATACCTGATCGAAGACTGGGTGCTTAAACCGGTATTCACCTCCATCCCGCACGTGCACGTTAACGGCATCATCCAGGTGGTCTTGTTGGGGATGTCGATCTTCATGATCATCAAGGCCAGCCACGGCGAGGCTTACGCCCTCCCGATCATCGGCGAGCTCGCCGAGAAGTCTGTTTCTGAACGGTGAGTGGGGCAGGCTTGTAGCCGGCGGCGGCCTCGCAGGCCGCCCTTATCTCGCCCACTCCGAATGGACGCACGCGCGGAACGCTGAAATCGGCACGCCCTGGCGCTGCAGCCAAAGCCAGTAATCGTTGCGCAGATCAGCCCAGAGGTTCCCTGCGGCCGTAGGACGCCGTTGGGTATCCAGAGTGAAGTGATGGGCGTACTCATGCGGCAGCGTGGTGTCGCGGGCATCCCTCAAACCGATGAAGGACTTATAGAAGGGGTCTCCTCCGGATCTGCGGCTGGGCGGACGGGGCCCCATCGAACAGCCGCCCGTGCGGTCGCGATCGATGTCGTAACCCAGCGCGTCGGTGACGAAGAGATTAATGGTTCCCCGCGCCAGGAATTGCGCAGGGATTTCGGAGTAACCTTGCCGCCGCAGATAAGCGCCTTCCAGCACGCGCACGTCGAATTGAATTCCGCTGGTGGCGTATTCGCGGCGCGCCTTTTCCTGAAAGGTTCTGAACTTGGAGCGTTCGGCTTCGCTTAATCCTTGGCCTTGATGCGCGCCCTGGTCGAACATCACTTGTACGGTGACTATGAGGGGCCTTATGGACACTTAATCCCATCCACTCCGGGCGGCCTGCGAGGCCGCCGCAGGCTGCGAGCCTGCCCCACTACTGCGCGCTGAACGTAGTCCAGGGCCGCGACGGCATATCGTGCAGGACAGAGCTTTGCCAGGCGAACTCGGTATGTTTGCGCAGGTGTTCGGCGGCCTTGAATCCGATCCCGCAGGAGTGGCCCAGCGAGGCGCGCAGCGTCATGGCTTCGGCCATCGCGGCATCCGACACCTTGTTCTGTACCGCGCCGCCCGGGGCGTAGGATCCCATCCACGGCAGGTAGCCGCGCGACGATTTGTCGATGTGGCCGCACAGCGAGCGCTCGTCCGGATCGACCTTGTTCTCGAACGTATCGAAATGGTCGGCCAGAAAGCGCTCCGCCGCGCGCGCGTCGATTTTGCCCTTGTTTTGCTGCATAAGCTGCAGCCAGCGCACGTGGCGCGCGTTGGCGCTGTCGCCGGCATTCTTGGGGTCGAAATCGGTTTCTTCGCGGATCAGCTTTTCGTTGATCGGAAAGTTGGAGCCCACGAAGAAGCCGTCGCGCGTGCGGTCCAGCGTCACGTTCTTCAGGCCCAGTTCCAGATCGGCCACCTCGTTGGTCTTGCGGTCCGCCACCAGCCAGTTGTTGGCGTAGCCGCCGTTGTTGCCGTCTTTCATGATCCGGGCGAAGTCGTCGATGGAAGCGGAGTATTGCATGGCTTTGCGCGCGCGCACAAATTCCGGGATGCCATCGGGATCGAAACCGGTGAAATGGCTGATGGTGGTTTCGGTGATCATGATGCCGGCCGAATTCACGCCGAAATCGTCGCCGCTGTGGATCAATCCAGGCATGCCGTCCATCAGGAAATGATTGCCCTGCGCCGGCACGATATCGAAGACGATATTCCAGCGCTCGCCGGTTTGATAGCTGGTCCAATTGTTGTGCGCGATAACCACGCGGCCGTCCTTGGTATAGCTGCCGGTGGCCACGAAGGCGCTGCATCGGTCGGCCGTAGCTGACACCGCGGGAAGGTCGTGCAGCTTGGCGTCCCACTTGTCGAAATACGGCATCTCCAGCCAGGCGTTAAGCGCCACCACATCCCACAGGTCCACCTTCACGCCGTGCGCCGCGGCACCGTCGGCGATGCCCTGCAGTTCGGCGCGATATTCAGCCTCCACGTGCGGCCACAGCATGTTCTGCGCCTTGTCGCGGAAGAACTGCCAGTCCTTCTTTTCCTCGTGGGTCATCTCCACGGTCACCGTTTGCAGCGTATCGCGGATCTCCGAGGCCAGCAGGTAGCCGTGCTGATATCCGATTTCCGACGGGCTGCCCTCCAGGTGTACCCAGATCCAGCCGTTCTGCTCGGCGTGGCGCGCGGCGTGTTTTAGCCGGGCATCGGCTTGCGGTTCGCGGGAGGCCAGACCAAGGGCCAGGGCCAGTAGAAAGACAGCAAAGACAGCGGCGGTTCTGCGCATCCCGTTATTATAGTAAAAAATGCGCAAGCTGACGGCCCATGTGAAAGCGGCGGGTTGAGCGTCCAAATTGAGTCCAAAGTTATTGGACAAGGTCTTGGCGAGTATCCCGCGCGTGCCGAATGAAAACGTGCTGGTGGGCTTCGACACCGCCGACGATGCCGGCGTCTACCAGTTGACGGCGGAGCTCGCCCTGGTACAGACGGTGGATTTCTTCACGCCCATTGTGGACGATCCATTTACTTACGGCGCCATCGCCGCCGCCAACTCGCTGAGCGATGTTTACGCCATGGGTGGGAAACCGATCTCGGCGCTTTCGATTCTGGCGTATCCGGCGCAGGGCGATTTGGAGGATCTGGAGCAGATCCTGAAAGGCGGCGCGGAGAAGATGCGCGAAGCGGACTGCGCCGTGGTGGGCGGCCACAGCGTGGCGGACGACGAGATCAAATTCGGCTACGCGGTTACTGGCACCGTGCATCCCCAGCGGGTAAAGCTGAACGCGGGCGCCCGCGCCGGCGATGCGCTGGTATTCACGAAGCGGCTGGGCACCGGCGTGATATCCACGGCATTGAAGCGTGGGCTGGCGCGCGCCGCGGATGTGGAGGCTTCCATCGCCTCCATGCTGACGCTCAACCGCAAGGCGTGCGAGGCGATGCTGGCATACGATGTCCACGGCTGCACGGACGTCACGGGCTTTGGGCTGCTGGGGCACGCGCGCGAGATGGCGCTAGCCAGCGGCGTGACATTGGAAATTGAGGTGGACCGCCTGCGGTTTCTGGACGGCGCATTGGAATACGCACGGCTGGGAGCCATTTCGGGCGGGCTGAAGAACAATCGCGAATTCGCTTCGTGCGCCGTGGAGATCGCACGCGAATTGCCGCCGGATGTCGAAGACTTGCTCTACGATCCGCAGACTTCCGGCGGTCTGCTCATCACGCTGCCGGAAGCCGATGCGGCGGCGTTGGCGGCTGGATTTCCGGATGCGTATGCCATCGGGCGGGTGCTCGCGCGGCAGACTAAACCTATCAGGCTCATATGACTCAAAACCACATCATCGTAGCGTTGGACGTGGATTCCGCCGCTGAAGCGCGCGCGCTGGTTGCGCGGCTGGGCGCGCAGATCGGCTTCTATAAGGTCGGGATGGAACTTTACGCTGCGGCGGGTATGGACTTCGTGCGCGAATTGCGGGACCAGGGCAAGGACGTGTTCCTGGACCAGAAATATTACGATATCGGCGAGACGGTGAAGCGGGCGGTGCGCGTGGCGGCGCGCAGCGGCGTGCAGTTGCTGACCGTCCACGGCAGCAGCCAGGTGATGCGCGCGGCGCTCGAGGGACGCGGCGATGCCGCGACCAGGCTGCTGGCGGTGACCGTGCTCACCAGCTTCGACCAGCAGGATCTCGCCGACATGGGATACGAGTGCGCCATTTCCGATCTGGTCTCGCTGCGCGTGCGGAAAGCCATGGAAGCGGGCATGGACGGGCTGGTCTGCTCACCGCTGGATGCCGCGGCGGTGCGCGCGCAGGCGGGTCCACGGGCGATTCTGGTCACGCCGGGGGTACGCTCGGGCGGGGCGGCCAAGGGCGATCAGAAGCGCGTGGCCACGCCAGCGGAAGCCATCCGCGACGGCGCCGATTACGTAGTGATGGGGCGCCAAATCACGCGCGCGGCCGATCCGGCGGCGGAGGCGGCGCGAGTGGCGGAGGAGATTGCGGGAGTGCTCGTGCGCAGGTGAGTTATTGGCAAGTTAAGAAATCTGTTGACTGCATCTAACGACTGTGAGAATATTGCTCTGCTTTGCAAATCCGGTTACTTGGAGTAACACATATGGCGATTCCACAGTGGCGGAACCGCCGCCCACTGTGACTGTACTGGAAGGCGCGACGTCGGCGACGTTCACGATTACGACGACGGCGGTCACGAGCAGCACGACGATATCCAGATCCACGTCGAAGTACGCGTGGATCAGCCGGTTCCGCATGGCAACCATTTTCGCGTACGGGATACTCGCAAAGCGAAGGCGCGTTTCGTCACTTATCCTGGAGGCTGCCTCGCCGATGATCTCGAGTGCGCGAGTCAGGGCCATCGCCAGCATCGGGTCGTCGGAGAGATCCGACCGGGAGCGCCCGGCCGCCATATGCAACGCCATCGTGAGGGCCTCGTGCATGTGCCTCAGGCGAATGGTACCAGGGCTCGGCATAGACCACCGAGGCATCGCGGACAACCTGCGCACGAAAATGCCGGCTCAGGTCCATGGGCGTTCTCAAGTCTATGGTGCGCCCATCGAGAAGACGGCTTAGCTCGTCCTGAATATCGGCCAAGCGGAAGAACCCGACCCGTTCGTCCGGCCGGAACTCCACGAGCACATCGATGTCGCTATGATCGGAGAAGCGCTCGGTCAGCACGGAGCCGAAGAAGGCAAGTTTCCGAATGCCGTTGCGGCGGCACAGAGAGGCGATCTCCGCGGCGGGGATCTCGATATGTGCAACCGTCATGCTTCAAGTATGACGCATCCGTGATTTTATGGCGATGGTCGGACTCATCTCCGATACGCATGGCCTGCTCCGTCCGGAGGCCGTGCGCACGCTGGCTGGCTCGGACCTGATCATCCACGCGGGGGACGTAGGCGCGCCGGAGATCCTGGCTGCGCTGAGAGCCGTCGCGCCGGTGGTGGCCATCAAAGGGAATGTGGATACGGGCGCGTGGGCGTCGGCACTGCCCGCAACCGCCGTGGCCGAGGTTGGCGGCACGCGCATCTACGTGGTGCACGATTTGAACGATCTGGATCTCAACCCGGCGGCCGCCGGGTTCGACGTGGTTGTGTCCGGGCATTCGCATCAACCGGCTAGCGCCGAACGCGCTGGCGTGCTGTTCGTCAATCCAGGCAGCGCCGGGCGGCGGAGATTCAAGCTGCCCGTGACGGTGGCGCGGCTGGATTTGGGGCGGGCGCCGTGGAACGTGGAACTCGTCGATCTGATGGGCCAGGCCGGTGACGAACAAAGCCCAACATATTGATAATAAGCAACGTAACCAACGAAATCGCCGATGGACTGTCGTTCAATTCTTTGGTAGAAATATAGTTGGCTCAACATGCTCCATACGCTAAAGTACTTGTACGAGCGAAGTTCAAAACAGCCCAAAGCAAGCCCCAGAGCCGGAAGCTCTTTTGGATGCAGTGGTTTACTTCAAAGATCCAGATACCTGCATTCGCTACCTTGCGGCCCACCGCTGGAATGATGGCATCCCGGTATGCCCCACTTGCGGCTCCAAGGATGTCGGGTTCATCGCTTCGCGCCGGATGTTCCAGTGCAAGACCCGGCACCCGAAGGCCCAGTTCTCCATCAAGCTCGGTACGATCTTTGAGGATTCGCCCTTGGGTCTGGACAAGTGGCTTCCGGCCATGTGGATGATTGCCAGCAATCGCAACGGCATTTCCTCTTGGGAACTGCATCGCGCCGTAAAGGTCACCCAAAAGACCGCTTGGTTCATGCTCCACCGCATCCGCCTTGCGATGCAGGATGAGCACTTCGGCGGGAAACTCGGGGGTGAGGTCGAATGCGATGAAACCTCCATCGGGGGGAAGGCCCGCAATATGCACCGGGATGTTAAGGCGCGCCGCATTCATGGCCGTGGTGGGGATGGCAAGGCGATTGTGACCGCCGTCCTTCAGCGTCACGGCACGATACGCGCTACCGTGGTTCCCGACCGCCAGAGTGCTTCGGATTCCGTTTGGCGTCCACGCACGCCCTCCTCCAAACCGCCAAGGTACGTTTCATCCACCTCGACTGGCCCGGTCAGCCGGTCACGGTCTGGGCGCACCATGGCGCGTCGCAAGTTATGCAGCCACGTCCACGCCGTTTTGTAGCCCTTCAGACTCAGCATCCGTTGGAGGCCCAAGGCGCTCGCACCGTTCTTCCGACTGGCGACCCACCATGCGGCCCGGAACCAAAGTGTCAGGGGTTTGCGGGTATCCTGGTTGCATCCCAGGAGATCGGGCCATCCGGCTTGTTGCCAATTCCACTTCATGAGCGATAGCCCGCGATTCTATCGCTCATCATATGCCACGTGTGATTGATAGCAAGGCGCCAATCGCTCATTCGCCGCGCGATGTATTCTAATGAAGTACAAACATATGACCGACCTTTGCCGAATTGGCGTGGCCATCAGCGGCGATCTCCTGGAGAAGTTCGACCAACTCATCGCCCAGCGGGGATACACCAACCGCTCCGAAGCGTTCCGGGACCTGATCCGCAATGAACTGGTCCAGGAAACCTGGAAGTCGTCGGATTCCGAGGTCTTCGGAACGGTGACGCTGGTCTACGACCACCACGCCCGCCTGCTTCCGGAGAAACTCACCGAGCTCCAGCATCGCTACCACGCCGCCGTGCTTTCCGCGCTCCACGTGCATCTGGATCATGACAATTGCCTCGAAGTGGTCCTCGTCAAAGGAAAGGCCGCGCTGGTCGAGACGCTGTCGAACGCCCTGATCGCCATCAAAGGGGTGAAGCACGGCCGCTTCACCGTGACCACATCGGGCCACGATCTACCCTGACGGCTGTGGCAGAGCTGTGGCGCGCAACCTCTCACACCTGCTATACTTTGAGATTCAGGTTCGCAACGATCCAGGAACATCTATGCCCAAGCTGAAGACTCACAAAGGTGCGTCCAAGCGGTTCAAGAAGACCGGGACCGGAAAGGTGGTGCGCAACCATGCTTTCGCCCGGCATATTCTGACCTCGAAGTCGCGCAAGCGGAAGAGAAAGCTTCACAAGGCCGTATTGGCGGATGCCGCCGATCAGCCCGTGTTGAAGCGCATGATCCCGTATTAAGGGACCCAACCGCGTGTGGACGGTGCGCGTGGCACGTGCCCGATCCACCGCAAACGACAACCATCAAAAGGAGAAAACGTGCCCAGAGTTAAACGTGGAACCAATCGCCGGGACTCGCGCCACAAGACGCTGGACCGCGCCAAAGGATTTTTCCTCACCAAGAGCAAGCTGAATCGCGCGGCGCAGGAAGCCGTCGAAAAGGCCCTCCGATACGCCTACGTCGGACGCAAGAACAAGAAGCGCGAATTCCGTGCGCTGTGGATCGTGCGCATCAACGCGGGCTGCCGGCAGGCCGGTATTTCCTACAGCAAATTCATGCATGGCCTGAAAGCGGCGGGCGTGGATCTGGACCGCAAGGTGCTGGCCGAAGTAGCGGCCGGCGATCCCGCCAGCTTCACCTTATTGGTGGAGAAGGCCAAGGCGGCTCTGGAGGCGGCGGCCTGATGAGTCCCGCGGAACAGGAAGTCGATTCGCTGCATGCGCTCGAGCAGCGTATCCAACAGGCGGTGCATCTGGTGGCGCGGCTGCGGCAGGAAAAAGACGCCGCCGTCGAGCAAGCCACCCAGGCCCGCGCGGAAGCTGCCCGGCTCTCCGATGAACTGAAAACGCTGCACGCCGAACGTAAACAGGTGCGCGGCCGCATCGAGAAGCTGTTGGGGCAGATCGACCAACTCAGCGCCGGCTAAAGCCGTGGCCGCCAGCACACCCGAAAAACGACCGGTCCGCGTTACCATCCTGAGCCAGTCCTACACACTGCTCACCGCCGGAGATCCACGCGAAGTGGAGGAACTGGCGCGCCATCTGGATGAGTTGATGCTCTCCATCGCGGCCAAGTCTCCCAACGCGGATTCCACGCGCATTGCAGTACTGGCTTGCATGCACCTGGCCGACCGGCTGCACAGCCTGGAAAAGGACCTGAACAACCTGAAAGAGCGCGTGGACCGCAAGAGCGAGGAGTTTGCGGGGCTGCTGGAGCAGGTTCTCGAAGGGGGAGAGTGATGTATACCCGTGCGCTCGCGGTCTGCACCGCGCTGTTATTGATGAGCGGTGTATTGCGGCCCGCATCCGACGCCTACCGCGCGCAGATCGAGGAATGGCGGCGCCAACGGGAAGCGGCGCTCAAAGCGGATGGCGGCTGGCTGACGGTGACGGGACTGTTTTGGCTGCACGAAGGCGTCAACACCTTTGGTTCCGCGGCGCCGAAAGACATTGTGCTGCCCGCGGACCCGGCCGTGCAGGACGGCGCGTTCGAACTGCACCACGGCAAGGTCGCCGTGCGCCTGGACGGCCAAACGCGCGAGGTGCGGACGGACCCAGCCGGGAAACCGGACCCCATAACGATGGGCGGCCTGACTATGTTCGTCATCCAGCGAGGCGGCAAATTCGGCATCCGGTTGAAGGACACCAACAGCCAACTGCGCAAGGAATTCACGGGCCTGCATTACTTTCCGGTGAACGAGGAGTATCGCATTACGACGCGCCTGGTGCCGGATGCCAGGAAGATTCCCATTCTCAACATCCTGGGACAGGTCGAAGATACACCCAGCCCCGGATACGTGGAGTTCGACCTGCGCGGCCAGAAGATGCGGTTGACTCCCGTCGAGGAATCGCCGAACGAGCTATTCTTCATCTTCCGCGACCTGACTGCCGGCCAAGAAACCTACGGTAGCGGCCGCTTCCTCACCGCGTTGGGTAAAGACGGCGAAGTGGTGCTCGACTTCAACAAATCCTACAATCCGCCGTGCGCTTTCACGCCATTCGCCACCTGTCCGTTGCCGCCCAAGGAAAATCGCCTCGCTGTGCGCATCGAAGCCGGCGAGCTGAAATACGGATCGCACTGAGTAAGACAGGCCTCCGGCCTGTCCGAGGACAGCCGGTTCCTTAGCTCAGGTATTGCCGCACGATTTCAATCATGTTCCAGATCACCACCGCTCCGAACCAGATGTTGAGAAACACCAACACCCGTTTGCGATTGAGGAACACCGCGAAAGCCGCCAACCCCGCCGCGATGATCTTCGAAATGATCAGCCCGGCGAGCGGTCCACTTTCGAGCAGGTGTCCGATGAAGGTGCTGCCTTCCTGCGCGCCCAGGTGCAAGCCTATCAGAGTGGTCACCACATCCAGTATTTGCAAACCCAGGAATACGGCGATCGAGGGCGTCGGGAATGCGTTCCCAACTGCAGTTTGGGTAGCTTCGATTTCCTGCTGCACGGTGTCTTCAACGATTATCCACGCGCACCGGGCCCAGTCTCCAGTCCTCTTTGGTTATCCGCTATTCGTCGCGTAACGTGGTTACGGGATCCAACCGCGTAGCGCGGCGGGCGGGCAGATAAGTCGCGGCCAGCGCAACCATTAGCAGCAGCGCGGCTACGCTGGCGAAGGTCAGCGGATCGCTGGGCTTCACCGCGAATAGCAGAGACTTCATCAGCGAAGTCAAACCCAGCGCGGCCACGGTTCCGGCGATCAGGCCACCCGCCACCAGGACCGCGCCCTGCCGCATGATCATGCGCAGCACGTCGCCGCTCTGCGCTCCCAGCGCCATGCGCACGCCGATCTCGCGGCGGCGCTGTGCGACGCTCTGCGCGATCACGCCGTAAAGCCCTACGGCGGCGAGTAGCAGGGCCATGCCCGAGAACGCCGCCAACAGCCAGGCCGCGAAGCGCCGGTTGGCCAGCGATGCGGACACCCGCTGATCCATGGTCTTTACGTCGAAGATCGGCACATCTTTGTCCAGGCTGGACACTTCCTGTTGAATCCCGCTTACCAGCGCCATGGGATCGGACGCGGTGTGCACGACAAATTGCAAGGATTGCGCCGGCCTCTGCTGAAACGGCCAGTATAAGGTCGCCTTGCGCTGCGTATTATCCAGCGCGTTGTGCTGCACGTGCCCCACGATGCCGGTCACGGTCGCCCAAGGTCCTCCCGCTCCAGTGCGCAAATGCCGGCCGACGGGATCCTGGTTCTTGAAGTACTCCCGCGCCAGGGCTTCGTCGACGACCACGGCCAACGGCGCGTCATGGCTGTCGGAATCGGAGAGCAGGCGGCCCCTCCGCAGCGGAATTCCCATCGCGGTGAAGTATCCGGGGCTGACCACGCGCTGGTCGGCGTGCGGTCCGGCGCCACCCTGCGGCACGACGTGGCCTTCGATGGTGAACGATCCGGACCTGTTGTCGCCGCTGAACGGCAGCGGGTTCACGGCCCCGGCGGTCGAAACACCGGGCAGCGCCGTCACGCGTTCCAGCAGCGCGCTGAAGAACCCGGAAGTCTGCGCGGGGGTGCTGTAGCGGCCGGGCGGCAGCGAGACGCCAAATGTCAGCACGTTTTGCGCGCGGAATCCGGGGTCGACCTTCTGTAGGCTCGCGAAACTGCGCAACAACAAGCCGGCAGCCACCAGCAACACCAGCGATGTGGCGACTTCAACGACCACCAGCGCGCTGCGCGTGCGATGGCGCCGCAGGCTGCCGCCGGCGCCCCGCGCGCCCATTTTCAAGAGGCCGTGCAGGTTGCCCGCGGCCACTTGCATGACCGGCGCAAGTCCGAATAACAGGCCCGTGAGCAGCGCGATGGCCGCGGTGAACGCCAGCACCCGGCCGTCAATCGAGACTTCGTCCAAACGCGGCAGTTGCTGCGGGCCGCCGGCCACCAGCAAGCTCACGCCCCAACTCCCCAGTAACGCGCCCGCAGCGCCGCCCAGCACACCCAGCATGACGCTTTCGGTCAGCAGTTGACGGGCGATGCGCCATCTGGCCGCGCCCAGCGCCGCGCGAATGGAAAGCTCCCGCATGCGGCCGGAGGCGCGCGCTATCGACAGGTTCGCCACGTTGGCGCAAGCGATGAGCAGTACGAAACCGACCGCCGCCAGCAGCACCAGCAGTGCGCCGCGAACATCGCCGATCAACAATTCGTCCAACGAATCGACGCGGATGGCCCAGCCCACCGACGGCGGGTAGTCGTCCGGGAAGTTCTTCGCCAATACCCGGCCGAAAGCCGCCATGCCGGCGCGCGCCCGCGCGAGCGAAACATCCGGCTGCAGCCGCGCCAGGATAAACAGGAATTGATTGGTGCGTTTGGCAGGAGACATCTGCTCCGGAGTGAAGCCGGAAGGAATCCAGGCGTCCAGCGGAGCGAACCATTGCAGAATGGACGGCACGATTCCCACCACGGTATAAGGCTTGCCGTTGAGGTGAATGGTGCGTCCCAGCACGCCCGGATCTCCGCCGAAGCGGCGCTTCCAGAGACCATCGGTCAGCAGCACCACCTGGTTGTTGCCCGGCCGGTCTTCTTCGTAGGTGAACGTACGCCCCAGAATCGGCCGGACTCCCAACACCGCAAACAATCCCGCTGTCGTGACGCCGCACTGCAGACGCTCCGGGCGATCCGCTCCCGTGAGGTTGAAATCGCCTGTGTCTACCGCCGCGACTTCCGAGAACAGGTGCCGCTGTTTACGATAGTCGATGTAATCGGCGACCGAAGCTGCGGCAGCATCCATTCCGATGGCCTTGTACTGGTTCTGCAGAACCACCAGACGCTCCGCATGCGGAAAGGGCAACGGCCGCAGCAGGGTTGCGTTTACCACGCTGAAGATGGCCGTGTTGGCGCCAATCCCAAGCGCCAGCGTGAGCACGGCGGTTAGGGTGAAGCCAGGGCTGCGGC